>WLWD01001434.1_pt1 | contig 117377 bp, 74 predicted proteins | sample 6712731 | NCBI WGS metagenome assembly WLWD01 (sample SAMN12718690, study PRJNA576275) | sponge metagenome | isolation source: marine sponge | host: Mycale hentscheli | place: New Zealand: South Island, Marlborough, Capsize Point | collected 2014-11-01
ACATATTATATACTGTTGGGCCATGAACTGAATTCCCGTTGTCCACAACTCAATGGTAGTTCATGCCACCAGATTTCTTACTCCATTTTGTGAAAATAATACTCTTTATTAATGATTGGTTATCATAACAAAAGTCAACAATTTACGCAAAATATACATATGAATACAATTGAAAAACATAACCAAGGCAATGTTATAAATCTATGCGACAGACATAGCCATACGTTGATGATAAACAATGATAAATAAATAATGAATACACATGCGTAGTTCAGACGTTCATGTGCGAGAGGAATAGTCCAACACATACATACATGTATGAATACATTCATGCATGTATGCATGCATAAATATACATCGTACATACATATATGCATACATGCATACATGTATACATACATACATGCATACATACATACATAAATAAATACATACATAACAACATAATAGCTAGACTTGGTTACCGTGAGATCTGCCATTTTAGAAATCTGACATTTTAGAAATCTGCCATTATATGAATCTGAACGTAAGGTGGATGCTGCAGCTTGAGGCCAATGCTTTTAAACATTGTCTATTCACATCCCAATCTAACTGTTTGAAAATGTAGCAATAGCTAAAAAACCCATAGTAGCAATTTTGTGACAGTAATGAATACAGTGTAGTAAGAGTCGTACAAATTACTCGACTTCTAAATGCCACAGTGACTGAATCTACTTTAAAGAACGGACTAATCAGATTGCTCACATGTGGCCAGCTACATTCTAAATAATAAATATATATAATATTACACTAAAAATAGGCCTAGGATGTGGTGAAGCAGACAGGCAATCGCTTAACCAAGATTCTCATTAACACCACACCCACTATAAAACTTTGTGCCTTCATTTTCCATGTTATTATTAGTGAAGGTATTAGTTAAACCAACTGCTACAATCACCACAATTAAATCTATTGTTGAAACTTCTATTTAATATTGTTTACTCACTCATATACAATTATCTGTATTCTACCATACCAGCTTTTACATACTCTTATGGTCACATTATTTATTTACTTATGCCTCACCCATGACAATTGTACTGCTAGGCTTCTGCTAGGTATCTTCTCACTAGCAATGTTAACCCTCAGTGTGCATGCACATGAGGGATATAATAGTCTCTTTATCATTCATTCTGTCAACATATAATATCTCGAAGATGGTGGACTTTTAGGCATTGAGAGAAGAGAACTTAGACTACATGACGATTTAAGTCCCTTTAATTTTGCCACTTTATTTGGAATTTTGGCTTAGTTTTTATTAGAAAACAAGAGAAAAGGCTAATGCAAATTATTGTATTTTTTCACAAACTAAATAATGGCGAGGGTTTGCTCTCTTAGTGCTCTAGTTTGGTTCATGACCAGTGTAGGATAATTCAAGATATCACCCAATTATATTAATAAGTGATAGTATGTATATATGTACACATTATAATTTATTCTATGTTAGATATCTTTACAATAGTTTTTTTAGGTTGTGACCCATGAGAAGTCATGATACCTCATTATTTTATCTCAAGTTGTATTAAGCCAGATCATTACCTTCAGATATGCTAGCAGTCCCATTTGAGATCAAGCAAGTGTTCAGACTTTCTTAGGCAGATCATTTTCATATAATTCTATTATTACTACTCCATAACAAACACGCTTATCTTAGTAGTTTGTGGGAAGTTGTTTCTCTACGAAAGTTTTCCAGCCATGTCAAATCACCTACTAAACTATTAGATGGGGTATGTGGGATAGCTCCTATGGGCTCACTCTTCGAAGTGTTGCAGAGAACTAACTTTAAAGCTGAATGACCAACTCTAGTACAAACTTCTGCTGTGAATATACAAACATAGAATGAACCACTTATTACATTCATTGAATATATCTAGCTATATTATACTCATGTAAATGTATATACAAGCACACTCAATGCTCAAATTCTTCTATATTTTTTGTCTGTTTTATTTCCTATTACTTCTTTAGTCATCTTGGTAAGGTCCCACTATTTTAAATTATTATAGTTGACTTAGTGGATACAATAAATTATTGAATACATGGTGGAGAGATTATACAAGCTTTTAATTAATCCTACATTATTTGTATATCATGCAAGTACTATAATGTATTTTTAATGCTGAAGATATGAAATAAGTTTATGTTAACTCCAATACACTCCCTAGGCGCTGTATGCTACTGAGTGGCATTATTGTTCATGAAGGAAACAAGCATATAGCATTTAGAGACAAGGTAAGATTTATTATACACCAAAGAATTATTACCTTCTCTACTGTTTCACATGATGATGATGGGAGTCACCTTTCCGTGACTTATAAAGTTAAGGATATTTGTATAAATTCCAAATATGTTGTGGAGTTTGAAAATGCTGTAGACTTTACAACACGTGCATTTAGTTTGACATTATTGAGCTGATGAGGTTGTTCCAGGCATGCTTTTTTTAATTTCAATAAAAAATATTGATCCCTTACCTTGTAAATGTAATATTTTATCCCATTTGAATAAACATATTATTGGTGACTTTTATGTGATTTTATTCCTTTTGTAGGAATATGTGAACATTTATGGGATGTTCAGAACGAGATCCATGATTCATCAGAAGGCATGCACTCACAGGAAGGGGGCTGCAATTAAAATGATGTAAGAAGAATTTTTGCACGTAGTAACTGTATTAAAAACATAAGCAAGTATAAGATATGTTTTGAGTTGGATACTTTTAGAGTGAGTACAACAATAAACAAATACTACATATTTTTGTGGGATCACGTGGACAAATCGGACATTTTTGAATCTTCATTTTTTTTATTTTCAGCGGTTTATAAAAAAAAAATTCATTCTAATTTTCTTTCATGGTAGGATAAAAGATGCCAAAGTGGAGGCTAAAGATCTGAAAATGTTTCCGAAAGAGCAGTCATTAACAGACATTGTGAAATCATTTCCACAAAAGAAAGATATGACGGATAAACCAAGCAGAAAAATTGACTTAAGTGGCTTTTTGTACCTGTCTGACAATATTCTGTACAAGATAAGGGAACTTACAGAAAAGTTTTCAAAAGAAGTAAGTTTTAAAGGAGTAACTTCCAAAGAAGTGATTACTAAGAAGTATGATAAACAATATTGATACGTAGTATTATATTATATAGAGTTAGAGTCATTTTTGCTATGTATTTTATATTCTAAAGAATGGTATTATTTCTTTTGGCATAGGAAACTCTTGTGCAGAGACTCATAAAGCGAGATTGTTATAAACAAATTAAAGAAATTATTCTTCCAAACGACTCGACTATAAAGGTAAGTGTTTGTAGCTGCAATAATTAATGTCATCATATAATTTTTAATTATGATTATTCTTTTATGTCTCACAGTTGAGCAAGGATATCCAAGATAAGCTTAAACAGCTCAACCATAATCAATACAGAGAAAATGCATATGAAATAGATGTAAGTAATCAATATGTGTTTATATTATATCTTTTAATAATTGGCATGTATGTCATCCAGTACGGGAAAATTTCTTATGCTTCAGAAGCAAAGGATGATCCCATTGAAGATGTTCTGTTTTATTCAAAAGCAGATGAGGTTCGCAAGTTCATATGTTTTAATTGGAATGATTAATTTATTAGATTGATAAGATCTTACATACACTGAATATTGTTGAACTACATTTGAATAAGCTGGTGCATGTACATTTTGTGAGCAATAATTTTGTTTGATTTTAGTTGTGTACAGTGACATGTGTAGTTAGATGAGGTGCAGGAGGTCAGTTATAGCCTGCACAATACAGTTTTAATTTTACTGCTTAAACTTAATTTGTGAATTATTTGAGTTATAGCTTTACACACAACTTATGTAAGTAGTATTTCTCTGAGTTTGTCAAAATTACAGTCACTACAAGTGGAAAAGGTAATGCCTGTTTACCTGGGATTGAAAACTATTATCTATATAAATATATAATTGTTTGTTTTTACAACATGATTATAATATTACATTATTAACAAGCTCATGCATTATAGAAGATAATATCACACTATATTTCACCATGACAACATTATGTCTATCAATTATAGCAGGAGACGGAGCCCCCACTTCAGAAGAAGATGTGCCACAAGGTAGGTCTCAAGATTATTCATGCATTAAAGCATATAATTATGTCCTAAATGGTAATTCGGGTTGCTCAAAAAGTATGGTAACTAGCAAAGCTTTTAAAAGTATGGAAGCAAGAATGGTAACTTGCCCATGAGATGATTGTATTCCTAAATTACTGCTTTATTAAACAAGTGAAAGACCATTAGCATTTGCTATATACTTTACTATAAAATGTTACTGAAAGAGAAAGTGATTTAGGGGTATAGAATCATCACATGGGCCAAGTGACCTTTCTTGTTTTCTTATTTAGTTAGCTAGTTCCCATACTTTTTTGGGCAATCCTAAATCCCTCATTATTATATCTTTATTGGTTTCCACCCATTATTGTGGACTTATCTTTTAACCAATTGTTCAAATCATGTCACCAAAACCAAGACAGGAATTGTCTGCATCAATATAATAGAAATTAGGTATTGCCATCGAATTAAATGTGACATAGTCGAACGTGATGCTTAAACAGTAGTGGCTTATTCAAGTTCCAGTTTATATCAACAATGTAAACTTGGTTTAAATAAGAATTCTTTCAGATTTGAGAAGTTCTATTGATTGCACAACTCAGCAGAATAAATTTGTTTTTTTTGGTGGGTAATGATAGTTCATTTATCATATTTCAATTGGCACTAGGAAATATATAACACGATGGCAATGAGTAGACATTAGCCTTGGTCAGACAGTTTGTTTTCAAGTGCAGTAAAGGAAACAACTGAAGGGTTGTGATACAGATAACGTGCAACAGCATTATAGAGAATATGAAGATGATAAACAGTAAAAATGCAGCTTGGAAAAGCCATTTTTTGAAGCTTTTTCACTTCCATTTTAAAATTGTGGCGACACGGACATGAATCTTCCCCCTAACTTACCAACAAAGATGGGATTACTTTGAGTATGAATCTTTTAGAGAGGTTAAATGAGTTCAACTGGCTCCTAGGTGAATTAGTAGCAGTGGATTGATAGTTAGTCATTTCTTCACAGAAAACAGTATGACAATGTGGGCAAGAAGAAGTTACTATTTTTGAGTGAGCATCAGTCTTGCTACATATGCTATTGTCAGGTATTAGGTGTCTCCTGACAAATCTAAGGATATGTCCTATGAAGAGATGGTGACGATACTTACCAATCGTTTTAATCCTTTTTCTTTAGAGCCAGTTCAACATTTTAAATTTGATTGTTGGTTCAGAAGGTCTACATGGAGTTTTACTGAGTTTGTGTCTGAACTGCGCTAATTAGCCAAATTTTGTAAATTAGAAGCTGTTTAGAGAAAATGATATGAAACCAATTGGTTACAGAATAGTCACACACAGAAATAGCTACTTGGAGAAAGACTCTTAATTTTGTTCAAATGAAGCAGCTTCTACTCTACACATTTTAGACCTGCATGAGGGCTCTGTTAATTATTGGTAATAATATCAGAGTTAGCATGTACCTGTATATAATTAAAAGGGTGCAATAGTTTTAATCACCGTTAATGCAGATATATCAAGAGTAGTGCATAGTGTATCTAGTGAGTAAAGTTAAAGCAGTATCAATATTTTGCAACCATAATGTCCTTATGTGAGATTTTGGTCAGGCTCACTAAGTGATAATCAGTCTCAATAATTATAGGTATTCACATCATTGTAATCAATTTGTCTCTTCAGTTAGAAAAATCTTATGTAACAAGGCCAGCATCTTTTGTGGAGTATCGTTTGAGGTTATTCAAAAAGTCTAAATCTAAGGAAGCAGATAAGGAAGCAGATGAAGAAGCAATCAAATGTTAGTACATAATATTTGAGTATTTAATTAATCTCACTTCTGAGTTTGCCTGTATTGATAGGTTTGAAGATGCTGTTAAAAAAGCTGAATCCCTTTCTCAGCAGCAGAAATAATGATTATATGCTTTCTTAAAACATTGAATATTAATTAACTTGTTGATGTTTAATATTAGCAGGTATTAAAATTTTTATTGAAATTTGATGCGATGTTTTTTAGTATTGAGTTGTCTTATTGTAGACGTATTAGAGTTAGCCCATTATTTGAAAGATTTGCTGAAAAAAATATTACTTAAAGCACTGTAATGTTAGCAGCAAGAAAAAGTACAAACTTGAGAGTATGAGTGTGTGAGGAAGTAATAATTAGTATGAATTAGGTACAAGTAAGAGTAAGGCAAAGGGTGAAACCAGAAAGGTGAGGCATGAATAAGACAGATTAATCAAAAAGGGGAAAAAAGTGTAGTTCAAAACATTCACTCTCCTGTCAGGATGTGCCTGGACACCTAGTGGGAGACAAATAGGAAAAAACAACAACAGTGTAAGCATGCCCAATGGGTGAGCACATGACACTCTAACTGTTCACACACATATTCCACAGCAACACAAACGGAAGACTACTACTTAAGTAACATAAAACAGATGAAAAAAAACAACAACACATAAATGGCAATGAACAGTTAATTTATAATTCTTGTGCATCCATTAGGATGCAATGGACAGTATATGTTCTTTGAGGAAAACAAAACTTGCTTTAAGTTGTGGAGAAAGCTGATATATATCTAATCGTGATGTCAACAGATTGTACTTCAATAAAAACCATGGTGAGCCAGAAAAATACTTGAAGATTGGGGAAGTGGACATTCATCTGGCTAAACACTGCTAGTTTTAGCACCACCAATCACTTCCTTTTCCACAGTCTTGTATTGTAAAGAGAGATAGCCAACTGGCAGTTCTGTACTGAAGTATTAAATTTTTGGCAAAACTGTCTGTGGGTTAAGTGTACAACTAACATTTCAACTTGCAATAGGACAAGCCATGTGCAAGCGACAGAGAGGTGGCTCCTCATTGAAGACCTTTTACCATCTTTCACTTTGTGGGCCCAAATGGATCAACAAGTGTTGTGCTATGTACATTTCTATTGGGATTGCAACACCAATGGGCGTCAAAGGTAATTTTATACTTACTATTGGGCGAGCGAAACGAGACTCTCATTAACGAGTCACAAGTGAGATTTTGGTATATAAATATTTATAGCCCGTCGCCCGAGCGACAGGCGCTTGTCGTCGAGTACTATAAAATCTGATATAGTTTGAGGTTGAGAGTTGGGGTTGTCAATGGAGTGGCGTCGAGCTTTTCCTTTGATCCTTTCTCACGATAGCACTGCCACCAGGATTCCCACTCCAAGCTTAGCAGCACACTCGTAGGCACACAGGAACCTTGCACTAGGTGTGCCTGTCCTATATGTAGCCGCAACGCGAGGACAATCAAGTTTAGTTTTCGTCTTCAACAGATTTAATGGACAATGACCGACACAAAGCGGTGCATACATCCGGTCACACCCGGGACGGGAGCACAAATTATACATACTCACAGAATCGCTAACAATACTAGTGATGTGCTTGAGCACTAATGGCGAGCGAGCCTAAAGACTATACTATTTTTAAATGAATGATTTTGACTTCTAATACTGAAGCTACTGAAAATAAGGTCCAGTTTTTAAATTTCGCATACACGGTAAAGGGATTTCAGTGCCATAGTAACAACTCTCTGCAACTGCTTGAATTGAAGATAAAAAACAAGAACAAAACAATACACGTTATTGAAAAGTTTTCTTTGTGATATTGTTTAGCTAAGTAGTGGTTGTAACACACAATGCTTTGACACAACTGGACATGCACCTACACAGACTTACCTTCGCGGTAGTCTAGAAGTGGACAATGTATTTTCAAGTAAATACTGTTGCGTATAACCATGACAAAGAGCGCATTGACTTACCACCGCCACTAACTCGAATAGAAATGGAAGTCCCTTAAGTTTTCAAGTTTTAACTGCACCCGCAAAAGAATTCAAAACGGTAAACAATTCAAATTCTAGGGTGATACGGGTATTGATCGTTAAACCAGAGGATTCTGTTTAGTACAATTTGGGAAGGGGTCGACCACATAACTAACACAAAAACGCGAGGGTCAAAGTACAAAATGACATACATACGTCCAAGGTAAGTAGTAATTCCATATTTGTTGGCTAAAATTACAAATAATAACACTGGTTTATTTTTTATCGTAGCTGAGAGCTTGTTCAAGAGTTACTGGTGATTGAGATTATCAGAGTGGCATATGTTTGATACTACAAAAGTTACCAGTAAGAGAGTGATTTTGTATTTGTTTGCTGCAAATGTCATAACTGCTATTATAGTGTTTGCATGAAGTAAGGTAAAAATAGTAACATTTTTATGTTACCTAACTATCAGGCTCGCTCGCCATTTGTCAAGCACACCACTAGTTTATTTGTATATATGTACATTCTTGATTATTGATAACTTCTGTAGTATCAAATTGAAGTAACTTTGACCATCTGAATTACCTTGAATTCTTGACAACAAGCTCTCACCTACAAAAACAAAAGACAATCAATTTTAGCACACAAATACAAAATTACTTTTTTACCTCATTTTCTTGAGCAGTGGTAACTTTTGTAGTACCAAATATGAGTCATTCTGACTATTTGAATTTACCAGTCACTGTTGACAACAAGCTCTTAGCTATTAAAAAGAAAGGCCAGAGTTATTTTTGCATATTTAGCTAACAAATACGGAATTACGTACTTACCTCAGCTTCCCTCGAGTAGTAGTAGGTTCCCTAGCATTAATACTACGGTATTCTGACTACCAATGACTCTTGACAACCAACAAGCGGCACTCCGTATCCCCTAAAACGGCGAAGTTTTGAAATTAGGTCTGGAAATGGGTAGTCAATGCCATAGTAACCGGTAAAATCAACATTTTGTTTCTTGAAAAGCAAACGTTTTCGCCGGAATTTTCTCACTCTTTGGAGCTTAAGTATAAAGTAAGGCTTGCTTAATGCTGTAGTTTCAGAATAAACTGGGGTCCAGCCTAAAAAGCCGTGTTTTTTTGGGAAAAACGTTCCCCCCCGCGCGCGTTTAAATGGCATACGAACCATCCATCCATACATACATATATATAACATATACCCGATTTTGCCTTATCCACCCCTAATACTGTCTCGCTCGCTACGCTCGCTCGCCAACAAACATCCCCGATTCAATTGTGTTACCCCGGTAAGTGTCCCGTTCGCTCGCCAATAATATGTGACGACCTTTACCTACGATAATTTAATAGTAGTGTGCTTGAGCTCAAATGGCTAGCGAGCCTAAAGACTATACTATTTTTATATGAAGGATTTTGACTTCTAACACTGAAGCTGCTACTGAAAATAAGGTACAGTTTTTAAATTTCGCATACACGGTAAAGGGATTTCAGTGCCATAGTAACAACTTTCTGCAACTGCTTGAATTGAAGGAAAAACAACAACAATAAAATAATACACGTTATTTAAAAGTTTTCTTTGTGATATTCTTTAGCTAAGAAGTAGTTGTAACACACAATGCTTTGACACAACTGGACATGCACCTACACAGACTTACCTTCGCGGTAAGTCTAGTTATGATTTTCAAGTAAATACTGTTGCGCACGGCTTATAACCATGACGAAGAGCGCATTGACTTACCACCGCCACTAACTCGAATAAAAGTGGAAATACCTTAAGTTTTCAAGTTTTAACTGCACCCCAAAAGAATTCAAAACGGTAAACAATTTAATTTCTAGGGTGATGCGGATACAGATCGATAAACCAGAGGATTCTGTTTAGTGCAATTTGGGACGGGGTCGAACACATACCTAACACAAAAACGCGAGGGTCAAAGTACAAAATGACATACGTACGTTCAAACATATATACAAATTATGTAACTAGTGGTGAGCGAGCACAAATGGCAAGCGAGCCTGATAGTTAGGTAACATAAAATGTTACTATTTTTAGCTTACTTCATGCAAACACTATAATAGCAGTTATGACATTTTATTTCAGCAAACAAATACAAAATCACTCTCTTACCTGATTAATGGTAACTTTTGTAGTATCAAACATCAACCATTCTGATAATCTCAATCACAAGTAACTCTTGAACAAGCTCTCAGCTACGATAAAAAATAAACCAGTGTTATTATTTGTAATTTTAGCCAACAAATATGGAATTACTACCTACATCATTCTTGAGTATTGATAACTTCTGTAGTATCAAATTGAAGTTACTTTGACCATCTGAATTACCTTGAATTCTTGACAACAAGCTCTCACCTACAAAAACAAAAGACAATCAATTTTAGCACACAAATACAAACTTACTTTTTTCTTGAGCAGTGGTAACTTTTGTAGTACCAAATTTGAGCCAATCTGACTATTTGAATTTACCAGTCACTGTTGACTAGCTCTTAGCTACAAAAAAGAAAAGCCAGAGTTAATTTTGCATATTTAGCTTCCCTCGAGAAGTAGTAGCTTCCATAGCATTAATACTACGGCATTCTGACTACCAACGGCTCTTGACAACCAACTACCGGCACTCTCGTATCCCCCATAAAACGGCGAAGTTTTGAAATTAAGTCTGGAAAAGGGTCTTCAATGCCATAGTAACCTGTCGAATCAACTTTTTGTGTCTTGAAAACAAGCGTTTTAGCAGGAATTTTCTCATACTTTGGAGCATAAGTATAAAGTAAGGTTTGCTTAATACTGTAGTTTTAGAATAAACTGGAGTCAAGCCTAAATAGCCGTGTTTTTAGGAGAAAAAAGTTCCCCGCGCGCGCGTTTAAAGAGCATACGTACCATCCATACATACATACATATAACATATACCCGATTTTGCATTATCCACCCCTAATACTGTCTCGCTCGCTCGCAAAAACATCCCATATTCAATTTGTGACCCCTGTAAGTGTCTCGCTCGCTACGCTTGCTCGCCAATGACACAAAATTTATATATTAAACATAACACTAATGATTCCACGTCTCTGTCTTCTTCCTATTCTCGTTGCCATCTCTTCGTTCTCCTCTCTCTCCTGGAGGCCAACACATAGTCCACGATATCCCGCACGACAATGTAGTAGAGGGAAAAACGTGATATAGTCTAGCAACCATTAAAAGTAATGGGAAAATGATCGGAAGAAGTTACAATAGAGCTTATTTGTTATCAACAACAGGGTTTTTATCTACTGGGGGGGGGGGGGGGGGGAAGCTTCCCCTGCTCAGCTTCTCCCCCAAATTATCTCCTGCTGCTTTTGTTGAAACTGAGTAAAACTACACCTTCACAGTAAAAATGTACAAGTGACTTCATTGGCAACCAACACAGACTAGAGGAGGTAGGACACATTATACCTTAGACTGACCTTTACATTGGTATTATGAGCACATCCATTCAATAGCCACTACTAAGGTCATTCTGAGGTCAATTGTGACCTACCTCTTGTGAACAAGGACCACTGTTCTAGCTGCTAGCTAAAATGGACAGGTTCCTTATCAGGAAAAAGAGAGTCAGAGAGGAAGAAGTACCTGTTAATCAACCCATAGGGGATTCAGATGGTGTTTCAAAAGCACAGCAACCAAAAGTTCCTGCTATGAGAGCTTATACAAACAATTTGAAGTATCCAGTGCTTGGATTGAATATGACCCAAGTTATCAAGGTATGTTATGTTCTATTTGTAAGGAACATGGTAAAGTACCGTACAAGCCAGAGGTGCTTGGGTTACTAGGCCTGTGAGTACTGGGTAAAGGTCACTCTTTGTTAAAAAAGCATGCCCAATCTGACTGGCATATTGTAGCAGTGGAAAAGAAGGCCCTTTCACTCTCTGTTTCTGAGCATGGAACTGTAATGGAACAGATAGCAAATGCTAGCGAAGAGCAGAAAAAGCTAAACCCTGATTTGCTAAAAAGCATACTCATCCCTGTATTTCCTTGTGAAACACCACATTCCACATACAACCACATTTGAACCTCTCATATCTTTACAAATTGAGAATGGTGACACTAGGTTGCAGGTTCATCGTGATACATGCACCCGAAATGCTACTTATGAATCCTACACTACAGTAGTTGAGCTTCTGGCAAGTATCAGTGAAGTATTGAAGAAAAATATTTTATCCTGCTTACATACTAGTGAATATTATTCATTAATTGCTGATGAGAGCACCGACTCTGCATCAAAAGAAGAGTTATCAGTCTGTGCTAGATGGCTTCATGACGGTAAGGTGGTGGAACACTTTCTTGGAATCATTCATGTTAGAGAAACTACAGCAAAATCCATTTCTGATCATCTAATTGTTTTTCTAAAATCTTTAAATATCAGTTTAACAAAACTGTGGGGTCTTGGCTTTGATGGTGCTAGTAACATGTTGGGCCATAGAAGTGGTGTACAAAGACGATTGAAGTACATTCACCCTTAGCTATTTATATCCAATGTCACACACATAGGTTACAGCTTGCTGTTAGCACACGTATATCAACATTGCTATTAAAATATCTCACTGTGGCTACCATCTACATGCTTTCTGATGTTTTACACACGGTTGCTAAGCTCCAAGGTAGCTTAAAAAGTAAGAAACTAGATCTTGAGTGTTCCTACTATGGTGACAAATACCATAAATAGGCTAAAAGAGTTGAAGGAAAATCCTGACATTAGCACATGGTTCAAGAATCATGCAAGTGTTTTCTCTGACCAAGACAGCAGCTTGGACACAAAAAATATTAAGGTTACAGAAGAGGAGAAGACAGAGTTTTTGTGCAGCACCTATCGGCCATATACATATACAGAGTGTTATTGACCACACAATTAGTAGAATGGGGTCAACTGATCTAATTGGAGCAGCATCAGTGTTTGACCCTTGCCATTTACTTGAAACTGAAGACAATCTGTCTGGATACGGTACAGAAAAAAATTGCCAAATAGACTGATTTCTGGAATGAATCAGAAAATGAAATGTGATGGATGGACCACAAGGTGAATGGAACCTGAAATTGATATTGAAGAAACAGAAGCTGAATGGACACTTAGGAGGCTTATTTTCAAACAGTACAAAGGCTATTCAATTCATCAAGTATTGTCTAGGCTAATTTGTATAGCAGCTTTTCCCAACTTGTCTAAGTTAGCCTCCATACTGTCTGTGCTACCTGTTACAACAGCTACTGTGGAACGTACTTTCAGCAGCATGAAACTTATTAAACCAGATTGCAAAAAAGAATAGGTGATGGCACTCCTGATAGCACTATGGAATCTGTATTGAAGGTCCTGATCATCTATCTAGTGATATTTTAGAACAAATACTTGATTACTACAAAGCAATAAAAATTCGAAAAATCTCACTTTAATATTTCAATTTTGTAAATGTAATTTTCAATACAATATGTTTTGTTACACTTGATATATCTCTCTATTACACCATAAGGACATGACTTAGCTCCCCCCCCCCCCCCCCCCAGAACAAAATTCCTAGATAGAACCCTGACGGGGAATAAACCAATAAAAAAATAGGTTTGTATTGCGATTCACAAACCCAGGCCACTCTGGCTTCCCCCTAGTGTCTCGGGATTATCCTATACGAACCTATAACATTGGTTTATAACTATTACGTGTATTATGGAGGACAAGTTCAAGAGGTCAATGCTTGTCCACCCCCGGAGGCTACTTTAAAACGTAAACATCAGCGCGAGATCAAGGTACTTTGAAATAGCTAATGCTAGGAAAAGAAAAAAATTGGCAAAGAGATACGGCCATAGAATGGGAGACACTTTCGCTGTAAGTTAGCGAGTTCATTAATGTTTTGAGCGGCAGTGGTAAGTTAACTTCGTTTAAGCGCTGTTGGTCATAGCTATACGCCTTACTAACAGATTTGTTCTTACTTGATAATGCAAAGTCCAATAGTCAAGTCACTAAGAAAATACAACGTAATGCTATATCTACTAGCCCTGGTACAATAGAGCTTTTTGTACGAAGCATACTTCGGAAACGCTACTAGCTTAAACTAAAACCCTTAGTTTATCGATCCTACCCTTATCATCCTTGGAAATTAGATTGCTTACCCCTTGAAAATCCTTTGTCCAACAGTCAAGTCAGGAAGAGAATACGACGCTGGTCTCGCGTAGCCAGACCCTTTACCAATCACTGCGCGGGAAAAGGGTCTGGTAAACTGACATTGAGCAGTTTGTTCAGTTCCCCTCGCTAATTGGGGAGACCGCAAACAATAGGTGAAGTAATATCCTGTGAAGTAAGACTGCTCAAACTTTTGCGCATGTAGTATTTCCGTGCACAACTCTCCAACAGCCGTGTCAAAACTTCCTTTAGGTGATGCCATTAGTTTAAGCAGTGACTTGGCATAGCTTTAAAGATATCTAGAGTTGGAAGTTTCGCTTAGTTGTTGCTTTGTGCACAGGCCATTCCATGGTACCTGTGGTTACGCCGGCTGAGGTGGCGAATAGGCTTCCACAGTCGACGCAAACGGAATGGTACACTGCCACCAGAATCCTGCAGTTGGCGCTTGTGGTCACCGAGTCGCCAGTTCCTATGCGGAGGGTCGCTGGGGCTCGTCCGACGTACAGGCACGAGGTTCAAAGAATAGATTCTACTCTAAACTTAATTATTAACATGACTGAGGAACACGTGGGCACAGGGTCGTTAAATACCCAGTTCCCACGAGTTCACACGTTGAAATGATGCATACATCCGGACACGTCCAGGGCACAACTCATACAAACACACAATTCACTCACGGCAAATACATGACACATCTATGTTAGCTTAGTGACACAAAATAATAGACATGCATAATAATAACAACAGTTCAGTTCAGTTCTTGGTCCTCTTCTTTCTTCCTTCTTCCTTGTCTTCTCTTTCCTTTCGGAGACCAGACCCACAGGTCCCCCGCCAAGGCCAAACCCTTGGTTTGAGCCTGACAAAAATCCAAGGGGATGGGCTCCGCCTCTGTCTATTTTCTTAGTGACTTGACTATTGGACTTCATCTGCTTCTTCACATAGTTTAATATCACACTTTCCCACACTACAAATACCTGGAACTTCTGAGAAATACATATCCACCTCATCCAAAACATTCAGCAACTCTTTCTTCACAAACCCATCACAGATTTCACCACTCAGCACAGCTTTTCTCGCCAGCACCTCATCCAAAACCCCATTTTCTTCTGCTATCACACTCACCGAATTCACACTCTTCTCCCGTTCCTTATAAACCTTCGTGTTATTTATGTGGATCACCCTGACTGGATGGCCCTCACCTTTGCAAACACGGTATGTCACTCTGGAAATTCTCTCACTCACCACATACGGGCCCTCCCACGAGGCCTGTAGCGATGCATGCATGCCTGGGATCTTCAGTAAGACTTTTGATCCCACCTCCAGATCTGTCACTCTTGTTCCTGTTGAATGACAAACAGCGTTTCTCAGTATTGGAACTCTCCTCTGTCACTGCCAGGTCAAATTGCTCAAACGACTCATCCACCCACCCAGAAACCAACAAATCCAGTGGTCCTATCACATTTCGACCAAATACCAACTGGTGGGGAGAGTATCCTACGTCTCTATTAGGCACCTGGCGAATGGCAAACAATGCCATCGGACGCCCAATCAACACCAGATTCCACGGCCTTAGCCAGCATCGGTTTCAGAGTGCCGTGAAAGCGTTCCTCAACACCATTGCTCTGGGGCCTGTAAGGAGAAGTAGACACCCTATCCACCCCTAACATGTCACACACATTAGACATAACACGTCCCAGAAACACACTACCACGATCAGACAGCACTCTCAAAAACATTAAAGCAGCCAAGGAAAATTCTGACACATTAAAGAAACTTTAATTGTCCAATGCGCCATTTCATGCCTGTTTCAATCCGTGGAGACCGCCGTTTTCGAGATCCCCTTTTGGTTGCACGTGACAGAATGACTAAACTGATTATTGTAATCTTCTCTGGAGTGCGCCCTGGTGATTAATAATAGCGTCCAAAGTAAAAAATATTGCTGGCAACTGTCAGCCATTCGCCCAACTCGGGATCTTTGGGGCAGTTGCTAGCTTTAGCAGTAAAAAAAATGTTCTCACAGTCTTTAGTTCCTGCAGTTACAAATTTCATTGTAGCTGCTTCATTTAGATTTAGTCTGGACCGCAATGTATTGGAGATTGGACCCGGGGAAATTATACCAACATACTCCGTGGAAGTACTAGAAGGAGGTACAGTAAAGAGCGCTTGCGGAAGTTTTCAACCAGTAATTTGGGCGTACACGGACAAACTACATTCATTTCCGGCAGATTATTTCGGTCTTCGTGAAGGTAATTTTGGATACACCAGTCCACCTCCCGGTAAAAATATACAGCAAAACAATTCTATCATTTTGACAAATTTGAGGTTGTCTGATTCCGGCATTTATTATTGTTTCGGAATTTATAGAACACAATCTGGAATGATTGCCTCATTTAGGAATTATTTTACATTGTCTGTATGGCCTACAATTCGTCCAAAGTTAGTTTTACCAAGCATTGCCCATGTCCCTGAAGGCGATAACGTAACTTTTAGATGTGGCAGTTCCAGAGGACATGAGTGGTTCTTCAGACGTACAAGCCAAGAAGTGCTCATAGCAGATGACAATCTTTTCCTACATAATGTCAGGAAAGAACATACAGGTTTGTACTTTTGCAGGGGTTTTGATGATAATGTATTGCCTTTTCAATTAGCTGCCCACTTGTTAGTAGATACTTGTGTGGTATTCCGTGAAGACCTCAACTCATGACTTATTGTTTAGAATTCTTGTCAAGGAAGTGAATAATGTTCTACAAAACAAGGAAAACCATTATAGGGTAGTGTGGCGCAGCCAGACCCTTTACCTAACCGCTACGCGGAGATAGAGTCTGGGAACAATCATGCTCATTGGCTGTTCTAGGTCTAAGAATTTGGGATGTGGTTAGTCAACATTCTTTTGTCGTATCCTAGGCTGTTCTCGATGAAATGAGTGGGCATATTACTACAAGTATACATAACGAGTGGGCATCTTACTACAAGAGTATTATATAATGGAGCTGAGTTTTCCTGAACAACTATCACAATATTGGTGATTGATGGCCTGCACAAAATACTAATGTAAATGTAATTTGGAAACCATACCACATTCCTCTATAACAGCTAATTTCATGTAGCCAGACCCTTTACTTAGGAAAAAGGGTCTGGTAGACTGACTTTGAGCAGTTCGCTCAGTTCTCCTCACTAATTGGGGAGACCACAAACAATAGGTGATGTAATATCCTAGAGTATTATATAATGGAGCTCGAGTTTTCCTAAACAACTATCACAATATTGGTGATTGATGGCCTGCAACAGTTTATGGTTTGTTTATTTAGGACTAGTTTGGCTTCTAACCTGTTCAGTTTAAGTTGCGAGTTCACACCCTCCGTCCCTCAAACGAATAATTTATTTTGGGTATAACAACATGCCAATATGTAGCTCATTCAACTCGATATGGTTAAGCGAGCAAATCTGTTGCAATCAAACTGCAGACGTTAATGCTGTCTTCACAAGAGAAGCTTAACATACAAACGACACTCACCTCACCAGTAGTTTCAGTGGGAAACTCAAAGCACTCCAGTAAACTGTGACTATAAGGGACGTTGCCCACAATCACTTACGACCGTATACAGCCCTAGCTTTTTATGAAAAAAACAACATCGGAACTAAAAATTTTGGTACACATTTTTAAAGGGACTTAAAAGTTGTAACACTGGGTGCTAGTTTTAATCCACGTGTGCAGATCCGCTTTTCGCTATGCGACAGAATGAATATCTAACGGACAAACTGAGTACTCTCGAGCACGATAGGGGCGCACCCTCAGCGTTACTACAGAGAAGCGTGGCAACAAAGAATTTCTATGGTGGTGTGCAATAAATATGCAGATAGTAACTTGTCCAAATCCGACGTAGCTCAAACAATGAAACAGTAGAGCTACGGGGGAACTTTCTACTGACACTTCGCCGAAACAAATACGGGCAGCAAGAAATTATTTGTGCCCGCATGTACGGCTTTACCTTAAGGGACGTTACCAGCAATCGCTCTCGGTCACACCGCTAAAAAATAACTAGCTTTTTTCTAAATCAATAAAGCAGCCAAGGAAAATTCTGGCATATTAAAGGAACTTTGATTGTCCAATGCGCCATTTTCATGCCTGTTTCAATCCTTGGAGACCGCAGTTTTCTAGATCCGCTTATGGTTGTGTGACAGAATGACTGACAAACTGATTATTGTAATCTTCTCAGCCACCAGGTGATTTTAATAGCGTCCAAAGTAAAAAATTGCTGGCAACAGCCAAACGCCCGACTCCGATCTTTGGTGCAGTTGCTAGCTTTAGCAGTAAAAAATGTTCGCACAGTCTTTAGTTCCTGCAGTTACAAATTTCATTGTAGCTTCTTCATTTAGATTCAGTCTGGACCTCATTGTATTGGAGATTGGACCCGGGGAAATTGTACCAAAATTTTCCCTGCAAGTACAGTGCTTCCAGCTTAAAGAGTGGATTTTTTAGCTTTTTGGTTAAGGTTGCTAATTCTGCTATAATTTCTCAAGTATGTGTAATAGAAAGCAAAAAATTTGTATTATTATACATTAATGTCATATTAACATACAGACAAAACAATTTTGTGGGTTTGTGGTTATTGTTGTGGTTATAGGTGATGGAACTGGGAGCTTCAAGACAGTGAATTTGGAAGTGTTTAAGCTGAAAAGAGAGAAATTATTTTTCCTTATCTCTATAACTTGGTATACTGATACTTTAATACCTGAAGTTTCATATGAGCCAGATTTTGTGGGCACACGAAATTTGAATCTCGAAATATTTTAAATTTTAAGAAAAAAGTGTTTAAGCCAGGATTTTTGAATTTATTGAGTTATATCTCTAAAAATTTGACACATGATGTAAAATTGCCTTAAAATTATTATGTATAACTTTGGTAGCTATACCTTGAAAATTGAGTGAGTTGTGGCTGTTTTTCACCAAAAAAAAATTACACACAGTAAGGGTCATCAAATGATGACGTTTAGAGCGGGTTGTGGGCCTATAGTACACGTAAACGCGACGTCACAAAACAGCGCATGCGTATTTGTGCAAGTGCGCCAGTTTACCGCTAATTGTTACACGGGTATGGCTGATTTAGCTTCGGTTGTATCTCAGGCCCTAGGTATCAAGTTTTACGGCGCTATTACTGCCTATCACGGCCAGCGTTTTAGCTTCCGTCTGGAGCTGCACAACCCGTAGGACTCCAACTGCATCACCCTGATGTTGTCAGAATACCGAATGCTGCATGGGAGCCTTGGGAGTATTAAACTCCTTCAGCTTTTCTTCAGCTCTTGAAAAAGATGACCACTTGGATAGGCTTGGCTCCAAGTTAGTAATATACCAGCCAACAATTCTGACTGATTTCGACTTCGTTTACTGCTGCTAGTAGAACGATGAGAATCCAAACAGCCGATTGCAGTTAGGGAAAGTCCCGTCTTACCGCTCGGGGAAATAATCGTTCGACCTTAGCTTGTTAACTAGTTACATTTAATGACGAACTACCGCAAAATCTTGACGTCAAAAAAAATGGCGTAAAATGTATTAGAGTGAATGAGAAAAGTGCTGTTCTCCGTTTTCCATTCTCTAAACAGGCAGTTTTACTATTGTAAACATTGTTGATGTTAAATGACTGTAGTGAGGGTCTATACAGTAGTTTAAAAAAATCCACTCTTTAAGTTGGAAGCACTGTATTAGAAGGAGGTACAGTAAAGAGCGCTTGCGGAAGTTTTCAACCAGTAATTTGGGCTTACGCGGACGTACTATATTCATTTCCGGCAGATTATTTCGGTCTTCGTGAAGGTAATTTTGGATACACCAGTCCACCTCCCGGTAACAATGTACAGCAAAACAATTCTATCATTTTGACAAATTTGAGGTTGTCTGATTCCGGCATTTATTATTGTTTCGGAATTTATAGAACACAATCTGGAATGATTGCCTCTTTTATGAATCATTTTACATTGACTGTATGGCCTACGATTCGTCCAAGGTTAGTATTACCAAGCGTTGCCCATGTCTCTGAAGGCGATAACGTAACTTTTAGATGTGGCAGTTCCAGAGGACATGAGTGGTTCTTCAGACGTACAGGCCAAGAAGTGCAAATAGCAAATGACAAACTTTTCCTACATAATGTCAGGAAAGAACATACCGGTGCTACTTTTGCAGGGGTTTTGATGATACTGTATTGCCTTTTCAATTAGCTGCCCATTTGTTAGTAGATACTTGTGTGGTATTCCGTGAAGACCTCAACTCATGACTTATTGTTTAGAATTCTTGTCAAGGAAGTGAATAATGTTCTACAAAACAAGGAAAACCATTATAGGGTAGTGTGGCGCAGCCAGACCCTTTACCTAACCGCTACGCGGAGATAGAGTCTGGGAACAATCATGCTCATTGGCTGTTCTAGGTCTAAGAATTTGGGATGTGGTTAGTCAACATTCTTTTGTCGTATCCTAGGCTGTTCTCGATGAAATGAGTGGGCATATTACTACAAGTATACATAACGAGTGGGCATCTTACTACAAGAGTATTATTTAATGGAGCTCGAGTTTTCCTGAACAACTATCACAATATGGTGATTGGTGGCCTGCACAAAATACTAATGTAAATGTAATTTGGAAACCATACCACATTCCTCTATAACAGCTAATTTCATGTAGCCAGACCCTTTACTTGGGAAAAAGGGTCTGGTAGACTGACATTGAGCAGTTCGCTCAGTTCCCCTCACTAATTGGGGAGACCACAAACAATAGGTGACGTAATATCCTGTTATGTATGAGTGCTCAAACTTTTGCGTGTGTTGTATTTCTGTGCTCAACTCTCCAACAGCCCTGTCAAAACTCTTCTTTTAGATTATGCTATTAGTAATGCTAAGCAGTGACTTGGATTAGCGTTTATGAGATATCTGCAATTGGAAGTTTCGCTTAGCAGTAAGATACAGTTGTTGCTTTGTGCACGGGCCATTGTATATGTCATGGTACCTTAGGTTTTTGTCATTGCTTAAAGATGTATAATGCTATAGGCCAAGAATCAATCAGTGTCATTAAATTTAACCCGCAGTATTTCCTGCATAGTTTGCATAAGAAACATTTCTTCATGGTAATACAGAAGGAGCTCTGCCTACTGATCTGATCAATTCTAGCGCCTTAAAGTATTTAATGATTTGCACCCACACTAAATGAACCCAAGTTAACTACTTGCTGACTAAGCAAGATCAAACTGCTCAATGTCAGTCTGCCAGACCCTTTTCCCTAGCAGCGATTGGTAAAGGGTCTGACTACACGAGACTATGTAACAGTCACGGTGCATGATTGTCCCCAACCTTTCTCCAAGTAACGGTTAGGTAAAAAGTCGGAAAATTATAGGTCAGGTCAGCTGTTTCACTGTAATTGCTTAAGACAATAATGTCAAGTGTGCTGCTATTACATTTTAATATTGCCACTAAGTTAGAATGTGATAAACAAGATTCAAACATTTTTTATGGACTATGCTATCTGCCCCACTATAAACAGACCAGCTAAGAGCAGTTTCAATACCAGATGGATAGTTTGGGGTAGTTACACCCTTAATCTATTGCTTTGGGGGGAAAGCTCTGGTCAACTTGACTTGTACAACGCTTGTTATATTGTTATACTCCGAGTCATCAAACAGATGCCTCAGTTTGCCAGCGCTTTACCTGGTGGAGATGGTACGTAATTGCATAGCCAGACCCTTTTCCAGACCAGGGAAAGGGTTGACACCAGTACTTAGAATCAGTTCAAATGGAATGCATACAACTGTGTCACCACTTTCACCACTGCCATGTCCATGTGCACTGCCACCCTTTGGTGCTTCTTGGTTTTATTATATTGTTAGATAACTTCAAAGCTAAAAGTTTCCATCTTGTCAAACCTGATGCCGGGGTGAATTGGATGTGGAAAGGACCTGTCATATGAAACCATCATTCATTCTTCTGCAACAATGAATCCTTCTACGTATAAATGGTATTATTATTTTATATATAATAACCTCAAAGGTATTTCTGGAGGCACAGGCTATGTCATACAGAATGTACATCTAGTGAATACCTTTGTGTCTCAGTAAATTTGCTTCCAAATTGGTAAAAAAATATTTGGTTGCAGCTAAAATGCCTGAAGTTGACAGGAAAATGTTGCACACTGTTGACCAATGTGGAAGGTCATTTTCATGCATTTGCTACCACACAACTAGCTGAGCCAACATATTGCCCCTGCAGCGCAATATCACTTAGATATTTCCAAGTTTTCATTGGTCGATATTTGAATTTAAATAAGGAACTCATGAGTCAGCTGATGCAGTTTCATTACTTGTATCATACTGAGGGTCAATAAAGAAAAAGACCACAAGAAAGTCCCTGTCTATTGCTCTTGTGAGCTACTGTTCCAATCACATTATACAGTAAGAGTTATAGATGCTGTCTTGTTGGTGCAACAGATCCTTAGGCGGAACAGAAACAGTATAAATGATTATACACTCACTCGTCTATAATGATTCAATAAAGTGATGGAGACTAGTGTGAACTGACTCGATCCCTCAGTTCAAGTCGGTTGCTAAAACAAACAGGGAATGGAACAGTTTGGTCCATTTGTCCATGACCCACTGACTATTAAAGACACAACTGACAGTCATGTCTGACATTTTAGTTTGTTAATTATAAGAAATCAATATGTCCATCCATTAATTTTAACATCATTTCCTTTTAATTAAATGTGTTAAAAAAATTTGGAAAAAGTTTTGATCTAAAAAACAAATCAAGTACATTGAATGATTTTAATACTAAATTATTTAATACATAGTATTATGTTATATTGCAGTTGGTCTAATCAAGGTACCTCTGTTTGTGCACCACATACTTGTGGATACTGTGGCATTGGGGCAATTCAGCAGCATTTGTTTACATGGCCTGATCTGCAGGTCCAGTGAAGGTTTATACAGTAGACACTTTCTTGAGGTCAGACCAGATGGGTTGACCTTGGTGCCTTGGTGGTCAGGCTTCCCCCTAGTTTGATGTGGTGTCCTACAGTTGTGAGAAGTACACTCTCAAAACTGGCACCTCAGTATTTTTGTGGGGAGCTACTGTAGTCGAATGACTTGGTTAAATAGGTATAAAAACCTCTACATGGGAAAATTTAGGTAAGAAATGCATGTTTGTTAGATAAAATTAAAGTTCAAGGGCTACAAACTCTTACTTTAGGAATATAAAGACTGAATGATACGTTGTTGTTCCTTAGGTAAATAATTAGGTGTCAGAACATTAAAGCAATTTTTTTTCAGCTTTCTCATTTTTTTCTGCTGAGTTTAAAATGATAGCTAGTGACACAGATACCATAATATCTGCAGTAGGCACCATTAGGACCTGAATCAGGAAGTTGGAGTCAGTAATAAGTCTTTTACTAATCTTCTAGAAATATATCCAATAGAAAGCTCATGAAATTGTTTAATAGCCTTTCCAGGAAAGTAATTGTGCAGTATTCATAGATGGTCACACATTTAATTGAGTAATTAATGTTAAGGTTGCTCAGTTGCATTATTACAGTAACTACACATGAACAAATTTAAGTGGATCTCTTACGCTGATTAAAGCTTTATTATTAATGTAAACTTTCTAAGCACATCCCTATACCATAAAAGAAATCAAAATCATAATGCTTATTCCATTTACTAGTACATTACACACAAGATTCAATTGTTATTATTGTATCAGTATCAGTTGGCTCTAGCAAAGGGATTGTGACACAAACACTACACACTTTAATTGAAGGTGTTATTTTCATTATGTCCATTGAAATGGTTCACAACAGTGTATGGTTGTTTATTTAGGACTAGTTTGGCTTCAAACCTGCAGTTTAAGTTTCTTTTGTAGCCAGCTAAAGGGATTATAACAGTTTTGGTCGAATGACTGCAAACGGGTTAGAAATTCTTTCAAGCACTATTTTATATACATTAGAATATATACAGTAACCTAGAAGTAGTTATTCACCGAGTTAGCTCGCCTTATGCAGCTCTGGGTAGGTAGTTAACCAGCTTTGAGAACCGCCAACGAATGTAAGAAATGTTACACGCCTATGAGTAGCGTTTTGTGCAGTTTATACAGGCGCACGTGATCCGTTTCCAATCCGAATTATTTTATCAATGCTTATTCATTGCGAGTTCACACCCATCGTTTAATCTCGTTAATGACATTCATGAACCCTAATCGACAGGGTGTGGCCCTTGTAGCATGAAAAATTCCTCTGGGAAACATATATGCGCTCGCTTTTTGAGCATGGTTGATTGGAGTGGTCGCTATGACATTCAAGATTTATAGCTATAGCTAATTCTAAATATTCATAAACAACAACCAGGCCAGTTGATATAGCTGAGAGCTTGTTGCCAAGATTTATAGGAACTAAAAATTGAAGGACAACTGAATTGTTTGCAGATAGTGTAGGAGTGAACCTATCTCTGGAAAAAAATTGCAAGGTTGGTGTTGTGGCAAAGTTCAATGACATTACACTACTTGTACTTCTAAAGAGAACACTACTAAATTGCATGAATAGGAGTTACAACATTAAAAGTTTCATGCAACGATAAAATTGTTCATTTATCTTATGTTTCAGGGTTTCAACAAAAAGCCTTTCTTTATCAACTCCATGGAATTTGTTCTTTTTTTTGTTTGCATTGGACTTAAAAACTGTATTCAAGCATAGTTTTTTTTTAATTTGGAAGTCCCTAGTTTTTGGTCTTCTAGATATGTGACCGTCTAGGGGAAAATCGGGCACAACGCGGCATGCGTAGACATCGCAAAAAGATCGATTTAGTTCTTAAAATTGTATTAAATGAGCCTAACGAAGGGAACGGTTAGGTGACATATAGCAGGAATGGCTAAAGCTACGGCGATAAAACTTGGAGAGCTTAATATCTGCTTGTCAAGGAGTGTGTAAGTGCAAAAAAAATTTTTTTGTTGGGGCCGCGTTGTGCCCGATTTTCCTGTAGACGGTCACATATTGAGATCTCATATGTCAAATAGTAGGTAGCTTAGCTGACTAGCTAAGTTGTGTTAGGATGAGATAGTCCAGTATTTGAGTTAGGAAGGTACTTTTTAAACCAGTAAGCTAATTTACAGGGATTGGAAATGCCCAGTTGCTAATACAAAATGGGTGCTGTAACAATACGTAATTTTTTTTTTCAGCTTTCTCATTTTTTTCTGCTGAGTTTAAAATGATAGCTAGGGACACAGATACCATAATATCTGCAATAGGCATCATTAGGACCTGAATCAGGAAGTTGGAGTCAGTAATAAGTCTTTTACTAATCTTCTAGAAATATATCCGATGGAAAGCTCATGAAATTGTTTAATAGCCTTTCCAGGAAAGTAATTGTGCAGTATTCATAGATGGTCACAAATTTAATTGAGTAATTAATGTTAAGGTTACTCAGTTGCATTATTACAGTACACATGAACAAATTTAAGTGGATCTCTTACGCTGATTAAAGCTTTATCATTAATGTAAACTTTCTAGGAACATCCCTATACCATAAAAGGGATCAAAATCATAATGCTTATTCTATTTACTAGTACATTACACACAAGATTCAATTGTTATTATTGTATCAGTATCAGTTGGCTATCTAGCAAAGGGATTATGACACAAACACTGCACACTTTAATTGAAGGTGTTATTTTCATTATGTCCATTGAAATGGGTTCACAACAGTGTATGGTTGTTTATTTAGGACTAGTTTGGCTTCAAACCTGCAGTTTAAGTTTCTTTTGTAGCCAGCTAAAGGGATTATAACAGTTTTGGTCGAATGACTGCAAAAGGGTTAGAAATTCTTTCAAGCACTATTTTATATACATTAGAATATATACAGTAACCTAGAAGTAGTTATTCTCCGAGTTAGCTCGCCTTATGCAGCTCTGGGTAGGTAGTTAACCAGCTTTGAGAACCGCCAACGAATGTAAGAAATGTTGCACGCCTAAGATTAGCATTTGGTGCAGTTTATACAGGCGCACGTGATCCGTTTCCAATCGCGGTAGAATTATTTTATCAATGCTTATTCATTGCGAGTTCACACCCACCGTTTACTCTCGTTAATGATATTCATGAACCCTAATTGACAGGGTGTGGCCCTTGTAGCATGAAAAATTCCTCTGGGAAACATATGCGCTCGCTTTTTGAGCATGGTTGATTGGAGTGGTCGTTATGACATTCAAGATTTATAGCAATAGAAAATTCTAAATATTCATAAACAACAGCCAGGCCAGTTGATATAGCTGAGAGCTTGTTGCCAAGATTTATAGGAACTAAAAATTGAAGGACAACTGAATTGTTTGCAGATAGTGTAGGAGTGAACCTATCTCTGGAAAAAAATTGCAAGGTTGGTGTTGTAGCAAAGTTTAATGACATTACACTACTTGTACTTCTAAAGAGAAGACTACTAAATTGCATGAATAGGAGTTACAACATTAAAAGTTTCATGTAATGATAAAATTGTTCATTTATATTATGTTTCAGAGTTTCAACAAAAAGCCTTTCTTTATCAACTCCATGGAATTTGTTCTTTTTTTTGTTTGCATTGGACTTAAAAACTGCATATGTTTTTTTAAGATACAAAATTTGGAAGTCCCTAGTTGTTGGTCTTCTAGATATTGAGATCTCGTATGTCAAGTAGTAGGTAGCTAAGAATAGCTGACTAGCTAAGTTGTGTTAGGATGAGTATCATTCCTTATTGTAGTATAGTTTACACAACTCCTGTACTATTGCTATTTTGGGACTACCCTCCTCCTGTCAAATAGAATGACTTTGGAATGACATTATCATGCACACACCTTGTACTTGTTCAATATGTCAATAGGATTATGTTCTGTTGTTTCAATGGTCTTTCGTTATTAATTATTTTCATTATGTGATTATCAGCTACTATTTCCCAGCCTGGATGGATGGCAAGTTATATATTCTTAGTTTTGTATCATTTGTTCGGTTCTTACCTTGTCCAGTCGTGTGTACATTACCTTTACTCTTGCTTGTTCTTAATAATTTTATTATTACACTAAAACTTATGGAGGCAAGCATTACGTTAGGGTGTACTGAGGCTAGCTAGTAGAACTCTGGTGGCAGTGTTAACTTGGGCAGAGAGTTAGCAATACAGCATTACTTTTCCAAGCTCACTACATCTTTGGAGGAGTGCCAGTCGTGAGGGAGACACTTTTTTTATTCACCCCCCCCCCCCCCCCCCCCCACAGCTATGTTAGTACTGGAGTTATAAACTCTTCAAGAGTGTGTGATAGCTCGGGAGTGTACGGTGCGTTTACCTGACTTCGGAATGGGTGCGGCCAGTGTGGCCGTGCGGTCATGGTGCACCAGTAATAAATTGAAAAGGTAGAGTATCTATTATTATTTTTTTTTTGTACTCTATACCGGATCTCGCGGTTTCAACACCCTCCTTTCCCTTTAATTTTCACCCATTCAATTTTGACTAGTAGACGAATTTCATTCTTTTGCAATCTGTTATAATTAATAGTTCAGTGTGAACAATAAGAGGACATATAAGGATATGAAAGATTAAATATTGTTAATATGAACTACTTACTCCAAGAATTTAACTTTGGAAAATTTTTAAGGATAATTTACAGCAACGTTTTTTCCTCATGTTTAGTATTACAAAACACTAAATCTTGTGACCATAAGCTAAGTGCAATAGTTGTAAAGCATCCTGGATGTCTTGTAAAGAGAGTATGAAGTAGCTCATGAAGATGTAAGGATAGCATTCATTTTAATAGCTTCAATATTATATGGATATATAAAACATAGCTTCATATCACCTAATTTTTGTTTATGAGATTTGTGACATAACAAAGAACTTCGCTACAAACGTTGCTGATATTTTTCCTAAGGTAACAGTAATCCTTGGACTTGATTAAATAGCTGAGTTGTTTCAGGAATTAGCTAAGCAACAGTGGATATTTTATTCTCTCATTGTTTTTTTATTTGAATACTCTACCAAAATAATCAAAGAATTGGTCTTGTAGAGAAGCTAAATTTTAAATTAAATTATGCTTTAGTTCATCCGAAGTTCTGAAAACTGATAACCCCAAACAATGGCTTCCGGTACCTCAAATGATGAGCACCATCAATCAGCATCTGCTGCAACTAGTGTAAGTTCAGTATAATTAATATTCATTTGAACCAGTTAGCTGTGTATGTGAATTGATAAATACCTATTCTATTAGCTATACTTTTGTCTAATATAAACTTTATCCACAATCTTTTTTTATAGTGGAGCGAAAAACAAGATACCTTAAAAAATATTATTGAAAAATTCCTGCCAGAGTGTCGAGGTGAGTTTGTCTATTATTTTTACCATTAATATGTTAAGTAAGTTCAGTAGTACTTTTATCTAAAGTTAGCCACTTGTTTTTCTTTCAACAAAACTTGTGCAGGTTTTGTGTTGTGGCATAAAGACTTTAAAATGCAGTATCCCTCAATGTATTCAGGACTCCAAAGCTTTGGGGCTTCTGGAGTTTAAAAGCCTAATTTATATACTGAGAATCTATCTGAATAGTGAATTACCACCAAAATTAAAGAAATTACATTCTCAAATTTATCGTATTCTCAGCACCGCCAAGTGCTATTTGTTAGAACTTACTAAGTTGCGTATAATTTTGAATAAATGTTTGAATTTTTAATTAGTGTACATTGTGGAACAAAAGGGTCCTGGCTTTTTTTTTCCAGATAATGCAAAAGTACATCACTATATGGTTACATAAGCTATGGTCAGATTTAGCTTGATTAAAATTGGACTTTACAAGTTAGCTCCACTAAGATAGAATGGACAGATTATTTTTGTTTATATGTAAGGATAAGTCAATAGAAGAAAAGAGGAAGAATAGTTAAAACCTAAACTAATTATTAAATTCTAATTCAGTCGAATAATTATAATGAAATGATGAAGACCTTGCCATAACTCACACAATTTTACAATGATTATTATATTTATCCCTGTTCAAAACGGAGATGTAGTAATATGTATCTATTTGTAATATTTACATGGTATGATGAAGGTACAGACATTGATGAAAAAATGAAAGATTATAAAGGTAACGTTACATATATGTAGTAAATGATATGAAATAAGAGAAATGTGATTATTAAGAATCTGTTTGTTTTATAAAAATGGTTAAAAAATTAAAGTATATTTTGTATTTCAGTTACAACTCACGTAGTTTCACATGACTTAAGACTAAATAGGGAAATTTATCAAGGGTGTCGGAAAACTTATTGCCTCAGATATTACAAATGCTTTAGAAACAGTATGGAATTGTTTGAAAAAATCTATGCTAATCACTATATTATTTCAACATAATTGGATTTGAATGAATCATAATACTGGTTATTGCTAGTGCTATTCTTACTCATTGCACGTTTGTGTCATTGTATCATTCACTTCCTACTTGAACTGTACATTTCCAAGGCTAGTGCTGTACATGCACTCTTACCTGTTTTACTACACTATGCTATCTCACTTTTCCAATGCTAACTCAATTAAATAAAAAAATTCATCATACATTAATGAACAGTCAGTTTATATGTTGTACTATTAAAGTGCATTAAATGTGATACGCTTGTACAGCAACTTGATATGAATTAGTCACACTTAAGATGTCAGTATATTAATATTATTGGAATTAATTTCATGTGTAGATCTTTGGTTTAAAGATAGTGATGAAAATTTCAAGGAAAATTTTCGAGTTCAGGTAAATTTTCTCTTCGACTGTAATAATTTTTAATGAAATGATTAATTTTTAATATTTAATGAAAATGAGTGTGCATGTGCTTAGAATACATTAAATACTCTACCTATAAATGCCCTGTTGAATTTACTCAGTTAAAATATTTTTTGATTGTTTATAACTAGTCATCTATTTTTTTTTTTGAATGGTTAGATGAAATTGTTCAATGATCCTATTCATGGATCTGTTCAATTAAATTTACTGGAGGATGCTATTGTGAACACCCCAGAATTCTATAGGCTCAAAGAAATAAAACAATTAAGTAAGTCATCTTAAAAAATGGATAATGTACATATAAAGTGTATATAAAGTTGATATTGGTAAGTAGAAGTAGATATGTAAGCTGTGCTATGTTTATGTTTGTGAATTGTTACAACTGATAAAACAGAAAATTTGAAAGTTACATGAATTGTATAAAATTATTGCAGCCTATTATGTCAGTATCTGTTGCCCATATTGTTTGACTGGTTACATCCTGCAAGTTGCCAATAATACCCACTACCTCAGCTGGGAGTATTATGCTATTATGCTTGATGGTCGCAAATTGTTTAAAATTTAATGATTTATAATGTGTCCAGTGACGCAATCATATATGTAATTTCAATCATGGAATAAGATAAAAGTAATGCAAAGAAGCTAGCATCATTAGTATTGTGAAAATAATCAGGTGAATTGTAATTTTAAAATTAATATACTGTGCAAAAGGGTTAAAACTTAGCTAGTCTGGCTTGAGATTATACCTTGTGAAGTTTCATCTTTCCCTGTTTAGTCTTTGAACAAGAATGTGATCTCTACTAATGGTATGTAAAACAAAACTTAAGTTTTGCTACATTAAACCATGTAATCATGATGTAATCTCTCTGCTCTTAGTTAATAAACTTCCAGCCACTAAATATAATCAGCTATTTATAGAACAGCAAACGAATATAACTCACTTTTGTATATAGTTTTGAATTAGTTACTTTGTATATGGTTTTACACAGGTGGAAAAAACCACGTGTTCCCTGGTGCCACACATACAAGATTTGAGCACTCTATTGGGTAATAAGACATTTATTATCATGCATTATAATTCCAATTATATCATTGTACAAGAAATAGCATTTAAATTTATAAATATAATAATAAAGAGAAAACGAGAATAATGAGTCCGTATAATCCATAATTATGAAAGAAAATCAATTGTGTTTCATTTTCTCTTTCTCTATTACAACAGAAGGACAGAAAATTGGCTATAAGGTAGCTGTTCAATTATTTGATTAAAGCAGATGGGTTTATGTTGTCGTTTCTGTTATTGTACTTCGAAAATGGGAAAATTCTGTGAGTACTATCTGCTCAGGCTCAGAGTCAGCAAGTCATCTGGAGGATCATGCTAAACATTTCTCTTTAGAGCAATGTAACTATCATACTGTATCAGAAATGATGTGTAAACATGGATTACCTATTACCATCCAACCTACGAAATTGAAAGGAAGATGGTGCATCCACTGCTGAGCATATTAAAAGTCTTTAATAACCCAATCCATGTACATTTTCTTCCAAATGTCTGGTAGATTTCTCAAAATGAACTTTTATCAGATGCAGCAGAGCATATTGTCTCCATTCATTGAACTTTTCTTCAACTACATTCAATATTTTACTGAAAGATTAGCTAGTTATATTGAATCAAACTCAGTATAACAGTAAATGAGACCGATACTTGTACTCAGTCATTATATAACGTACCAACTTTGTGTATCTAGTGCAATCATTACTGTTTTGCTTATTTCTAATTGGAATAACAAGAGAATATTACGAATATTATGATTAATTTTTTGGAATAATAACACAGTTGTTTAGAAATAAAAAAAAATAATTAAAAAAATTCGAGCATAATCCAGCAGGCCCTATCATTGTTTGAATTATTGGTAGGACTATGAAAATATCAATTTTTTTTTATTTTCAACATATTTTCTGTGGGTGTAAAAAGTAAGTGAAATGTTAATACACTTTATGTGAGTGAAAATATACTTATGATTGCAATTCCATGAATCTGTATTCTCTGCCATTACAGTTACATCAGTTTTCCTCTCCTGCTCTCTTTTTTCCTGAACTATCTTAGCTTTTCTTATTCACTCCTTTCCTTTCTTCAGCTATTTCTACTGTGTCATGGAATCTCTTCTCCTTTGTCCATTTCTCCTGCTTCCAAATTTCGCTGTCCTTCTTTCATGATTATGGACTTGGTTTTATGAAACTATGGCCTTCCTGTTAATCTTTTGTACTTTGCCTTTCCTTTTGAATCCTACGCTGCCTTCCCTCGCTGATTCCATCTGTTCTTTAGTTACAATTAATTACACTGTACCCATTTTACTGAAATGTTTAAGCTCATGAATTAAATCATCGTCTGACACACAACATATTATTATTATGCACAAGATTTATATATACATCCGTAATAATATGTACGTATATATTTGAAATTTTTCGAGAATTTGTACATTCCTAATACAGTCTCGCTTTGGTTATAAACAAAGTGTTGCTTTTGTGTCTCAAAAACTAGAGTGTGCCATCTCGCTGGAAAATTTATAAAGCACTTGAAGGAAAGAAGTCTAAAAGACGAATGCACTGAAGAGCAAGTACTTTGTGTTCGTCTAGCTGCCTTATGTCATGATTTAGGTGAGCTTTGTGAAAAATTATTGTCTTTCTTTAAATTTTAGTGAGTCTAAATATGGTTGTAAAGGACATGGTCCCTTCTCTCACTTATTTGATGCCAAAGTAACATCTAGAATTTGCTCTAAGGTAAGTATTACATTTAAATGAAAAGAAAAACTTTTAAAATAAATTCTTGTCTATTTTAATGGATTTTATATGGGGCAAAATAATTGGACCCGATTCAGTAAACATTAATTACAAGTTTAATTTAATATGGTGAAAAATTTGTTCAAATATTTATTCATGGCAATAATAATATATTTATAAATATACATACTTACTACACAATGCAAGATTTGAAAATTTGCTCATGTAACTGTTTACATAACCGTTTTAGTCAGAAATAACAAAAATGGAACATGAAGAACTTTCAGGATTTATCTTCAAGAGAATAATGATAAAGCATAAGAAAGTACTTGTCATGTTTGTGCGATGTTCACTTACCTTTGAAGATATTGGCAAGATAGAAAATATGATAAATTGCTCAGAGAAAGTGATGGTAAGCGTATTTGTACTAATGTATGTACATTAAACAAAACATGTGAGGTGATATAACAGTACTAATAACACTTTAGATAAAGTTCTGCAAAAATGTACAGATATTCCTGTGAAGTTATTTAGTATGTTGTGGTGAACTACTTATAGTATTCAATAGTAATAGCTTGTTATTTCTTTGAAGAGGAATTTTGTTTCAATTTCTGACTTGAGAAAATTGAATTACATTGGGTGCAATTCGTAAAACAAAAACAAAACATAAATGGATAATAATAGTAGTTCACTGATTAGTGTGAATATTAAGTGAAATTAAAGACAGTATTATTGTTTATTTTTATGCTCTTCTACTTGATGGATTGAAGTCTTTAACGAGGAGCGGTGAAGTATTTTTTAACTTGCACTGTGCAATTTTTATCAGTACTAAGATGTAAAATTTTTCCAATATTGAACAATCTCTGAAATAATTTTAAATTTAATTTATTATTGGTTCAATATTTGTAGAAAAATTTTTTACTTGGTAACTCTTTGGTTGTAGGAAAAAGTAACCAAAAGGGAAAAATACCTTTATGAGGTAATCTATATACAATAATTTTGATATTAACTTTACCATTTCTTGAATTATACTTTCAGTTAAAATGTTCAGTAGAATGCTACATCAATATTAGCAGTTTGTATGACAGACATTTTTATGTCCGCTTAGAGTGGTTGTATGTATCAATGTGTTATTATTGTCTACCTTAAATTGTCCTATGTAAATATGATAAATAAAACAAACTTTAGGAAACATATTGTATGCATAATTATACTGTGAAAATTGACTGCCCTATACATGTATACTACTTTTGTAAATATTAACTTTGTCTATAGAATGAAAGTAGCTATATCAAAGAATGTATGGCAGGGAAGGAGTAATTCAGTATTGTCAAACTTAAAATGGTATTGCAATACTTGAAATAGATTGTTCAGTGCTTCTTAATACTTAGGCATTATTCTGTAACTTTAAAGTTACTGTAATTTTATATTACATGTGAGTATATCTGAGAACTATTTATTATCCTAATGGTACATTTGGGCCAGAAATTCTTAAGTAAATAGAGCTTGTGTTATTTATATTGAATGAGTCTGATTTGACGTAATGTAATATGACAAATCATGAATGTATTTTCAGATCGTTGCCAATAAATCCAGTGGAATGGATGTGGATAAGTGGGACTATATTGCTCGTGACTGCCACTACCTGGGCCTAAAGAATGAATTTGATATGGAGTACGACCAATAATATAGGACATTGTTACTTTGGTGGTTAATAATACTGAAATTTATTTGTTATAGCTAATGTTGATAATTGAATGCATTAATCTGTTTGTATTATTATTATGGACAATATACAAAGTGAATAAAGATATGCACATATAACATATTTCTATCATGAGCTTGAAAATTGTACATTTACTATCAGAAAATTTAATTTCTTATTTTTTATTAATATAGACGATGTATTGCTCTTAGCAGCATAGTACAAAATGACAAAGGTGAATATCACGTGGGATTTCGAGATAAGGTCGGTTCATGATAATCAAGTGCTGCAGTTATCTCGCTTCTAAACACCATTATGAATTTAATGCAGGAAAAGAGAAATATTTACGGAATGTTCCGAACTCGTTGTGTCCTCCATCAGAAAGCTTACTCCCACATGACAGCCAATGCAGTCGATTTAATGTAAGTATGTTTTTGTCATGACACACATATTAGATCACAAAAATGCATGTCCTCTTGATTAAGTTATGTTATTATATAATTATATAAATAAAAATTATAAATTACATATATAAATACATAAATTATAAATTATATTTGTTAGAAGTTGATGAATTTGCAGTATTTTTAAGAGCTTTCCACTATCCAAAAGTTTCCATTTAGGAGTGGTAAGGTGACTTTTCCTGATGGGTGTCCTGATTGTTGTGTGTTAATCAATTGGAATAGTCAGAATACAACTTTTGGGCAATTTTTTTGATCTACTATCTGGAACTCATTACCAGACATGCATAATGATATGGGAATTTACAGTTTTCTTTGATTCTATATAGAAAGCAAGAATTATTGTTTTATCCCTATCTTTGCAGGCTCACAAAATTATACAACGAATAAGGGAACGAAGGCTTTACAAATCGATCTGCTCTTGCTCCTTCTACAGTGATGAATATACAGTATGTACCTAAGTCTGCACTTGTACATTTATAGTAGAGATAAATTTTCTTGTATAGTCTCTGAGCAAAACAGAAGTTGAAGCACTTGATGCTGAATTCAAAAAATCAGGCTGCGTTATGGAGGTAATTTCTTTCTCATTTATAATTAAGTTATAAAACTAGTTTATTAGAGCTGCTTTGTGTAGTTGAGTGTGTGAATGTATTTATTTCAATCAAGCAGCAAGTGATAAAATACTTCACATGTAAAGAGGAACTGCCTATAATATATGTCAGCAGCTATGCTTTTTTTGCAAGCGGATAGAGATATCAGTATGGATTTAGTATAAAGTTATCACTGGGACCCTGCCACTGTTAAATATAATAAAACACAGCCAAGTCCCAATAACCACAAATTAGATGGATAGCTATAATAGAATCACAGTTAACTAAACTGGAGTTGCCAAGAAAACAAGAAAGGAAAATAACTACTGTAAAAATAAAAAGTGCATGAATTTTAAGTAAATAATGATTGTGACAAAGTTCAAGGAGTTTTGAAGTTAGGTGATATGTTCGGCGATATCAGGGAATCACTATTAGTGTGATAATGGTTAAATATGTTTTAACGGAAAATAGAATCCAAGAACATTGCAAACTAATGAATATTGTACTGATTAATTTTATAGAGTAAGCATTATTATTTGTTTTTACTTAGATGGTTCCCATTAAGTATGCTTCAGAGAATACTGAAAGGAGTGGAGATCCTGTTGCAAACAATGTGTATTTTTTTAACAAGGTAACCATAAAGAGCAAGATAATTGACAAATTCTATATATTATACTGGTAACTTATCATACTTTTATACATGTATAGAATTTGGAATCTTTAAAGAAGTGCATGGTTTACTTTTACTCTATATATATTAAGTTTATTTTATATTTTGTATTAAAAAAAAAGCTTGTTTTATTGAGTGGTAATTGCAGTGACTTCTCAGAATTCAGGTGATCAGGGCAACAACTGTGGTTGTACATTTTGTTTTTTAATTGTCGTGATTCTTGAGTCAAATTATTTGGAAAAACATTATGTTACACTTAAGTTAAAAATCATAGCTGGTCTATGAATCTACACTGTTAAAAATGTGTGTTTGGATAACTTAGTTTCGGTGTTAAATAGGAGGCGCTGCCTGGACACCCCAGTTTAAAGCCTTATATTGTTTCCATAGTTAGCCACAACTAAACGATATTTGAAAGGTTGAAACTAATGGATATAAGCTATTATTATATAAGCTCACTTAGTAAAGTATGCATTGTTGTAGAAGTTATAAGGGCTCGAAGTGGGGTGTATTGTTACACTTGAGTTAAAAATCATAGCTGGTCTATGAATCTAATACAAAAAATATACCTAGTGTATTAAAAGTCAGATTTATTCATAATAATACATACCCTGTCAAAAAGGCTACTAATAAAAATGTACACAAATTTTTCCTTTTTTTTTTTGCACTCAAAAAAATCTTCAAAACGGTTTAATCGCTCCAGAAAATCATCAAATCCTCACTACATGTTATTAAGGTGCTGATACTTTCAGCATTTTATGTACAAAATTGTTATTGATTGATAACTTAGCTGAATGATAGATTTATAATAATCTTAGAACATTTTCATTAGTTTGGATTATAAATTATTGTGCCATTACTCGTATGTCCCTAAAAAATGGCTGCTATTATTGGAACATATACAACTATAGGAAAGTTCTGGAAAAGCTAAACCGGGGGCAATTGAAAAGGTATAGTTAACAGTATAAAAGGATTACTAACATTCAATGGGTTGTATTTTGTATTTTCAATTTAGGATCCCGGAAACAGTAATGTGGTGAGAATACAAATCTTTAAAGTTTGTAATGCTGATTCATTTAATTAGATGACAAAAATGTTACAACATTTTGCCTAATGTTTGTGAATGTACATAACTTCTAAAATGTCTGGTTAACACTAACTAGTTATTTCATTATTAAGAGTTTAAAAAATGTTTTGCTTGTCTTATTGGACTGTGAATTGATCTATTCCACAGTTCTGCCACTAAAGTTGTTATTCAATTTAATGAAATTATATTATCCTGCTTATTTTAAGAATTAACTCTTCACAGAATTTAGATTTATACAATAAATGTGTATAAGAAAACAATATTATCAAGCACAAATCTCCTTGACTATACGTAGAAAAACATCAATAACTGTAATTGCATTGCACAGAGCTCATTGCTGAATATAATGTACCTGTGTGGGATGACAATATAAATAGACCTATTCTATGGTATTACTGGTGGTATACTTCAGCACAAAATAGGACTCAACTAGCTAACCAAGATATATTTAAATGATTTGTTACTATCATTGACATTTTAAAAACATAGTATTAGCAATTATTATCTTTATTAATGATATCATAGCTACTCAGCTTAAGAAGAGCGGAGCTTAAGCAAAACAGAGGTAGCCCAAACCATACATTCCCAGACAATGAAATTTCAACTGAGTTACTTGTCTTGCTCGTTCTGCTTGTTTGTCACTTTCTAATTAACTTTGAGCTGATATTTATATAGGAGGATAAAATAAATCTTCCTAAAGCATTTTTGGAGTATCGATTCACTTTGTACATCAAGAAGGAAACTGCTGAAGATAAAGATAAAGATGAAATGGCAAAAAAGTAAGTTTTAATAAAACTTAAATTATGTTACTTAATTATAAATTATAGTAATTTAAAAGCATTAGCAATATAGCTAATTATATGCTTTGAACATTGTGTTTATTACATGCAATATTGATTAATAATTGTAATGCAGATTTGAGGCTGCGGTCAACAAGAAAATGTCTGAGAAGAAGAAGATGGCTGTTTAAAAACAACAACAACATATTTACTTATTCTTACATGCATTTATGCGTAGAAATTTTTTTAGCGCCATTGCAAAGCTAGTTATTTTTATATAGGACTATAGCTATTATTATAGTTTCTTACTTCTGTGTTTTGTAAAATATGTACGCAGTTCTTAAACATTTTTTACATAGTGGTTAGACATTTGTTAATTCACTTCTTTATTTTTTAAATTAATATTTTAAACTAGTATCTTCATACTATAAAGTTTCGGTGTTCATAGTTTATACGTATTAATGTATTCTGTGAATAGTGTCAGTACAGCAATGTGAAGTCTCTTAAAAAAATTGAAATTGAAAGCTGGCAAAACTGTTTTAAGCCCAGAAGACTAGTCCATAAATACGAAGACACTTGATTTAGATCCACTCTTTTTCTGACTTAAACAGATTCAAAATCTCCACTTTTATGTTAGTAGTTTGCAAGGCCAGCACAATGTAACCTAAGTTGTACTTGGGTTATGCAGTGTGTATGTACTTATAGATTAGTGAATTGTTTTTTACTACTGTATAACTCTACAGTTTCTGTTCATGTACAGTTTTCTGTACTTAGCTATAGCTATTCACTTTATTTAACAGGTTTGAATCTTAGTATATAAAAGCAAGTCTAAGTAAAAGAGTAATAGTTGATAGCTATAGTATTTAGAACAACTGACATAAGTTGAGTTTTAGTATTTGCAATAGGGCCTTGGTCTGCAAAATTAGGTAGCTGTGAGTCTTAGTATTGCAGGAATAGCTTTGGCTAAGTCATGAACGTAAATTAAACAACTATAGTTCAGTTATACATTGTACTTCTATTTTGACTGAAATGGAGGTAAAGAAGTGAGATTCAAGCAAGTGTGCTGTGAGGACACAGTGTAAATCTGTAGTATTATTAAATATTGTTCTAATAGTAAATGCATTATATAAATCATATGTTTCTAGCTACACAAGATGTCACAACTACAAAAAACGGACAGGTGCAAGGTAGGGTTAGCATTTTTCAACATGTGCAAAATGCATATTATCACTATTTGTAAATGATATAATGATGAAGCTGATTACTACAAAACATTAGTTATACAAATATTGCAGAATACATTAACATAATAAACAAGAACTTGTGGCTACTTTAGGTATTAGCTACCTCTGAATTAAATAGAAATGTAGTATTTTGTGGTGTCTATACATTTAAGGGTTACTATGAATCTGTAAGTATGGTTAATATTATTCAACATTTGTAAAATCGTATGTTTCAAGGGAGAATTCATTACATTCCTCAGTAAATACTGAATATAGAATTATCGTACTAAATGTACAGTTCAATTATTAATGGTCAACTGCTAATTTGCATTATTCAAATGAAACATATTTATGCTATTATAGGATTTACACTATGTGAGTTCTGTATATGCTGGTAATACAGAAAAGTCCATTATGCATATTATATGTAATGTAAAGGTGCTATAGCTGAATGGTCATATCTAATGATATTAATAATGCCAAAAAATGACATTTCGTGATGATATAAATTGAGCACACCATTTTAATAGTACAGTGCATTGCCCATTCAAATTTAAGGGCAGGTGGATGTTCAATAATAATAGCATGGGGGAATTGAAATAGCATGGTAACTAAGCAAAATAGTATAATAGGTAAGTACTCATGGGTACAACACTAGCCTTTGAAACATTCAGTTCAGTTTGAGTAGTTTTTAATTATAGGCTGTGTTATTTTTTGGCACAACAGTTCTACTCAAGTTAGATGGAACTAGTTTTAGAGGAGCCATATATTGAGAATGAAGTTCAGGAGGAAGTTAACCCAGAAATGTGGTAGTGAGTGAACATTACAGTGTAGCAGTGCAAATGATTAAACAAAGCTAGTGTACTATTAGCAAGTAATAGCACAAGTAACTCATGCTATTGGGGATGAATAGCACAGTTGCCCGTGCTATCACTCATTATAACCCTAGTTTTCATTTGAAATTAATACTATCATTACAGGAATTTGATGAAATACAGGAAAAGAATACTATAATATTATTTAATAAATATATGTCTTGCTAGCCACTGGTATCTTACATCACTCGCACAATGTCTTTTGTGGAGTATCGTATGAGGTTACTGAGGAAGTTTAAATCGGGGAAAGATGATGAGGCAGCCACCACTTGGTTAGACAATACTAAAGTATTAAATTAATCTTATTTTTCACAACAAATGTCTGATTGATAGGTTTCTTGGCACAGTATGTAATGCTTTTTATGAAAAAGATCAAAGAGAAAAAGTCAAGAAATACATCGAAGAAAAATTCAAGCGCACTATTAGTATTACTGAATAGATATACGTATATAACATTTACTATGTTTGGCTTTATTTTGAAGTTATAGTGACATTGTTTTTTGACAAATATTGTACCATGCGTTAGTGACTACAGTTGCGATTAGATTACATTACAGCTGCTATCTCTTTCTATATTTTATGTAAAGTAGGAATTGAATAAAAACTTATGCAACAACATTTTGATTGTGGAGAATATCAATTTGTTTTCAGATTCAGTTTTTTAATTGGCCCCAACTGATGGAGATCTTCTGGGATTGAAACATTTTGGTTTATTCTTTCCCATTCAATATTACAAATATTTTCTTCAATGTAGGAATACTATACAATTTTTAATGATAATAATTTTTAATTCTACATTTAATGTGTTCGTAATAATCAGTATGGCAAGATTCAATTTTTAAAAATGAATACTTGAGAATAATTTAATATTGACTGTGATAGTTCGATTATCTAATTTGTCCACAATCTTATAAAATAAGATACATTGTTCTATTATTTATGATTTCATACAGGGTACCAATTTCTAATGGTATATAATTATTAGTCATTTATAATAATTAACAATAGTGCTCTTTTGGTCTGGCTTTATCAGTCTTAATGTTCTTAAACCTTTTTTTTTAACTTTCAGTAAGTCTTCACCAGACTTTATAATGTCTTAGCAAAGTTGAGCATGAATAGTGTTTTTTATTTTTAGAATTTCACTTCCTGTATAAGTGGCAAAAAAATGATAAAGGATAAATTAACAATATAATTAGGAAGTCTTCTAAGGCATTATTATAGACAATAAATATTTATTGGTGGTTAGTCACAAACTGAACTTGGTCTATGAAGATGGTGTTTACACTGAGCTGGAGCAATTGGCCAGCAAGATAGATATTGAATGTTTGCTGAAAATGTGTCTACAAGCATTTTCACTAGAAATCAATCCAGAAAGCTTCGTATAAAAAGCACAAAGTGAAACTACCAGGTCTCACAAGTAAGTGGCATGCTGTTTGTCTTGTGCAGTTGAATTTAGCCACGGCTCTTCTTCTTTCTCTATTTATAGTCCGCATTAATTGTTATTTTGTCTTCGTTTTCGCTTTTGTTTAGGTGCTCATGACTTTATGTGACATAATTTCCCAGATTTTGAGCTCTAAGTTGCTGTAATGCGTACTATAATGATCTCTGGGAAGTTGGTGACAAAAACTGTAAGTCGCCATTTTCCACTTATCACGGACTATGTCCCCAGCTTTTATATGCGACATTCTTGCTTAATAATTTTAGTAAACAATAATATAGAAATCATTTCTTACCTCAATCTCCAAAGTAGTGGTTAATTCTGAAGCATCTATTTTTAAAGCCATTCTGATACTCTGAATTACCAGTAACTTGTATTAACAAGCACTCAAGCACACAAAAATTAAATGGCAAGTTATTTTGGTAATTTTAAATAATACATACGGAATTAGTATGCACCTCACTTATTCCGGGTAGAGGTAGCTTTTCTATTAAGGATCGAATTCTGACTATCTGAATTACCCAACATCAACAAGCACTCAGCTACTATAAATTTGGCAAATTCTTTTTAATTTGTTATTATTATTATTATTATTATTATTATTATTATATTATTATTATTGAGTTGAGTTTGATGTTTAGTATGGTAAAGAATCATCATAGCCGCTGATTGTGACTTGAATAAAGCGAGTAATCTTTAGGTTTTATCACATAATTTGGAGCCTAACTCTAAAAATGGACTTGGTCACTGCTGCAGTATCACAATAACCTGGGGCAAGACAAAAAAGTTGTGGTTATAAGGGAATAGCTAAAGGAAGCATGAGTGCATCTATTGGGCGTACATATCATCCATCCAAATAATATAATATATCCATGATGACAATAGTGGATTTTATATAACAGCATACCTGTGTAGCCAACACTTTTGAGTGTCAGGAATTAAATACTTTTTCCACACTCCACATAATAACTTCTGGAATATCATTATCTGTTCCTGTGATGGAATTTTCTGCTGTTTCCCTAGATGTAAATTTTACTCTGTATAATAATGGTCTAGTCCGAATCCAAGTGACCTAATCAGCTCCTTGATTATAAAACTTTGCTCTCATAAGGGCACGAGTATTGCTAGCTACTTTACATCTATTCTTTTGTAGCCATCAATATTCTTATAAGCCTTCAGACTCTCTTTGGGTGTACAAACTTGGAGTTTCTATTAAAAAATTGTATATGTTTGGGTATTCAGGCCATTCATGCCAGTCTAAACTGGTAGTGCTGGCTTTCCCACATTAAATAAAGATCTTCAACATTACCTAGCAGTTCTAACTTCCTTGTATAGTGCCGCTGGTCGTTCACCGAAAGAGTACTGAAGTAGCTAGATGCTAGTCATAGTGTAACCTCCACCCTTGCACTTGTACAGCTTCTGCTATACAAATGGCCACGTAAAACTGTTGCTACGTACTGGGTCGTCCAATGTGAATAACCTATATTATAGCCCAGCTTGAATAGTAACCATTTTCGTCAGTATTTTGTTACTTGATAAAAACAAAAAAACCCAAGTATTTTCAAGGCATTGTTGCACAGTTTTGAGCCCAACTCTAAATTACGACTTGGTTATTGCTTAGTATCATAAGAAACTAGGAGCAAGCTGATAAATCTGTGTTTAATATAAAGAACATTATTGTGGTAGAATGCCTTCTTCCCACATAATTGCTGACTTATTCATGCAACCCTACCCTAATGCATTTTCATACGTATTCAACCCATACCAATGTGTTATGTATTACTTTCAAACAACTCAACCAGTCAATCCCAAGACAAAATCCCAAACAGGATGAACACACACACATACATATAATATAGGAATAAATCAGGAAGTGATTGTTTACTATAAATGCATGTTTGTGATGACATGCCAAGTATTCCACACTATGCACACGTTCATTCATGTTATTTCCCACCTCATCGTTGTCAGGTTTGATATATATTGGCCAGCCCCACTTAACTGTACGGATTTTCACTGAATCTAAGTACACTAGCAGAAAGCTGTACCTAACTTTCCTTCGTTAAGAATTACAACTGTCTGGGAGGTATCCTTGGCTAATCGGCGAGCGTAGCGAGCGAGACACTTACAGGGGTAACACAATTGAAAATCGGGGATGTTTGTTTATTTATTCAGCGAGTGAGCGAAGCGAGCGAAGCTGACTATCAGTCGTGTTCAATTGAGATTTCAGATATATATATGTATGTACACGCAAGTCAAAAATTTTTGCCCGCGCTTCTAATTACGTAAGTTAGGTAAAGCTTTCACAGTTCACGTATTTTTCAATTAACTAGCGCGGAGAATCCTGCTGCACTGCCTTACGCAACTTTCTTTCAACCAAAAAGTTTATAGCTACTCTCTTCTTGAAACAATTGTGAAGTCTTTGTCAAGCTGCGCTTCTTTGCCACTGCTTTCGAAGTTTATTCAGGTAATTCTGTTAGTTTAGTCTGGGATCAGAGCCTTTAGATTCTCTGATGCTAACTGAGAATGGAAAGGGTTACACTGTGCACTACACTTAGATGTAATTTCTGTCCTATTTTTCAGTAAAAAGAGTCTGCACGCTCGCCATGCATTTGCGCTATTCGAGCGCACCACTAGTTTATTTATATATATGGACGTACGTATGTCATTTTGTACTTTGACCCTCCGTATTTTTGTGTTCGCTCCGCGTTCGACCCCGTCCCAAACTTCACCAAACAGAATCCTCTGGTGTAGAGACCATTACCCGTATTACCTTAGAAATTGAATTGTTTACCGCTTTGAATTGTTTTGCGGGTGCTGGGAGCTCCATTTCTATTCGAGTTAGTGGCGGTGGTAAGTTAATACACTATTTGTCAGAGTTATAAGCACTACTCAACAGCATTTACTTGACAATTCATTGTCCACTAGACGAACCACGAAGGTATGTCTTGCGTAGGTAAGAAAATTTTAAATAACGTGACTTGATTTTGTTGCTTTTTTTTCAATTCAAACAAAGGGGAGTGATTACTATGGCATTGAATCCCCTTAACCGTATATGCGTAATTTAACAACTCAAATTTATTTTAGTAGTTTGAATAACAATAGTGTAGTTTAAGGCTCGCTCGCCATTTGTGCTCAAGCACATCATTAGTTAACCTAATGATAGGAAAGGCTGGCCTCAATTTAGAAAGAACCTTGACTGGAGTATGGTATATTTGACAATGACTTGTCTAGGTAGCAGATACTGTCGAGGCTCACGATCTAGTTCATCATACCACACATATACCTGATTTTCAATTGTCCTATGGTATGTTGCTCGCTTGGTTTTCCTGCGGTTTGGATACTGACTAGGTGTTCCGCTTTTCAGCACCTCTTTCTCTTGCCCCGTGTGTAATGGACAAGCTGACCCATCTGGTGACCACCAAATTGACTGTGGTGGTAACGGTGACAGAATCTTAAGGCATAATGCCATCAGTGATGTCATCTTCACCGCAGTCCAGACAGCAGGTCTCACCCCAGCCAGAGAGTCTGCTGGACTCATTCCCAACTCCTCCTCTAAACCGGCCAAAATATACCTCCCAGCATGGCATAATGGCCATTCTGCTGCCTTGGACGTACATGTCATCAGCCCCCCACAAAGTAACACTCTGTCAGAGGCTTCAGTATCTCCAGGGCATGCACTTCCAGTTGGTGTCTAATGCAAACTAACTTCCAGCATCTCGGCTTGCCGTTCCCTGAACATTGACTTTGTTCTCCTGGTTGTCAAGAGTCTGGAGGCCTTGCTGAGTACACCATCTCCACCATTCGTAACATTGGGAGAGCCATCAGCAACTGAGTTGGCACCCCCAGCTCCATCTCAACGAGGCAACTCTTTGGACGGGTTGCTGTCACTTTGTGGCCAGGAAATGCTAGAGCCTGGCTTCACCAACAACCTGTGGTGCACCCTTCTCTTGATGGAGCCCTTTAACTACTCATATATGCTTGGAATATGTATAGCCAGCACAGCACATTCTGTTATCACAATTATTCCTAATTTTAAATAATATAAACAATCCAAAAACAAAAACAAAAAACAAACAAACAAAAAACAACAACAACACAACAAAACAACTGGTGGTAGCTTGAGCACAAATATCGAGTGAGCCCATCTAGTTAGGTTACATAAAACTATAGAAGTTGATCATTAAAATTTTAGCTGACAATTATTAAAGAATTACTTTCTTACCTCCATTTCTCAAGTTTTAACACATGTGTGTGGGCTATTGTGTGGGATAGGAGAGGTATGGGTGGGGGAGGGAAAACTTGTGGAGGAGGATGTACCTAAAGATATTTAATGAAATTTGTATTTAGTCTTCTTGCAGGTGCACCAACATGATATCTATGATTATTATTACAGTCACACTAGAACAAGATTTAAAAATTTAAAGCCAAAATATCATAGAACGCAAGGAAATTCAGCTAGCTAATGAATATGTTCACTTTTACAAAATAATTCAGTGGATATGCAAGTTTACTCCAGGTGCCTGCCCTGAAAAGTTTAGACTGAAGTTTGTATCTCTTATATTTACTAATTGCAAAACGCAATGATGCACACATCCGTCCTGACACACCCGCCCCGGGCACAACTCTACGACAAATAAAAATACACTTATGCCACTTGTTATTGAACTAGCTAGCTATGTGAAGCCATGGAGATCTGGCCCCACACACTTCCTCTTACCTACTAATATATTCTGGCATAATGGTGCTGCTAAGCTGAAGCCTATTAGCTAACTATTCAATGTTATGCCAAGTAATTGGGTAAGGGCAACATAAGACTTCAGCAGTGGTAGCTATAAGTGCTGCTATTAAACTAGAAGTGCATTGGTTATATTTGAAATATCACCTTGCAGATTTAGTCAACGATATTAAGATGACTATAATGTGTGTATGTGTGGGCTATTGTGAGGGATAGAAGAGGTAGCTATGGGTGGGGGAGGGAAAGGTTGTGGGAGGAGGATGTAGCTAAAGATATTAAATGAAATTTAAATTTAGTCTTCATGCAGGTGCACGTATGATTACCCTCACAGTCACATTAGAACAAGAAAAAAAAAAATCATAGAATGTAAAGAAATTCATAGCTAGTAGCTAGCTAATGAATATGTTTAACTTTTGGATACAAAAGAATTCAGTGGATATGCAAGTTTACTCCAGGTGACCTGACCCTCAAAAGATTTGAGTTAAATTACTATCTTCTGATATTAACTTATAAACCAGATCTTAGTGTAAATAGCTCCTAATAGTCTGGTATTTTCAATGCTAAGAGAGTATAAGTCCATTATTTTAAATTTTACATGCTATATAGCACAAAGGACTAGTCGCCAACTTGTTATTCTTGACTTCACCCAATGTCTCCATCCACTTCCTCTCCAATACTATCTACTATTCTGGCAATGATGCTGTTAAGCTAAAGCGTACCCATTAGCTATGCTATGCCAGTGCAATTGGGCAAGGGTCACTTGTGACTCTTCAACAGTAGTATGTAGCTATATACTCTGCTAGTAAACTAGAAGATGCATTAATTATATGTGAGTGGGTCTAGGAAAAGGGACCTAATTGAGCAAACCAAAACAATTGAGTTTTTTATGCTAATAAAAAGCTACAATTTATTTCAACTTAGTGCTAAAATACTGGAGGGTAAAACCTTCGAAGTGCAGAGAAACTGGCAGTTGAACTGGGCTGTATTCAGCAAAGCAATTGAACTAGAAATCGAGAAAACATAAATTGAATTTCCACTTCCGGTATAATTGGCGAGCGTAGCGAGCGAGACACTTACAGGGGTAAAAATGAAAAAAATCGCGGATGTTTGTTTGTTTATATATATGGACGTACGTATGTCATTTTGTACTTTGAACCTCCGCATTTTTGTGTTTGCTCCGCGTTCGACCCGTCCCAAACTTCACTAAACAGAATCCTCCGGCTTAGCGACCATTACCCGTATCGCCTTTGAAATTGAATTGTTTACGGCTTTGAATTGTTTTGCGGGTGCAGTTAAAACTCAAAAACTTATGGGGGCTCCATTTCTATTCGAGTTAGTGGCGGTGGTAAGTTAATACGCTATTTGTCACAGTTATAAGCCCTACTCAACTGTATTTACTTAAAAATTCATTGTCCGCTAGACTTACCAGGAAGGTAAGTCTTGCGTAGGTATGTTCAGTTGTGTGAAAGTATTGTGCGTTACAAGTACTATTAAGAATATCACAAAGAAAATTTTAAATAACGTGATTTGAATTTGTTGCTTCTTTTTCAATTCAAACTGTTGCGGGAGCGGTTACCATGACATTGAAACCCCTTTACCGCATACGTAATTTAAAAACTCGACTTTATTTTAGTAGCTTGAGTGTTAGTTGTTAAAATCAAATTTAACAATGGTGTAGTTTAAGGCTCGCTCGCCATTTGTGCTCAAGCACACCACTATAGTATGTCCACGTTGAGTTGGCGCGACCACAAATGTGGCAAATGAGGAATGCACTTGGCGACCAATTAAGGTAACATGACAGTAGTAGCTCAAACACGCGAAAACGTCGACGCCCACAGTAAAAACGGGGCGGGTCCAAGGTGCGCATTATTAGCGTAAGTTTACTTGTTGAAATGAAAAAGAAACTATGGCAGTTTCTTCCGCGGCTGTATTCAATATATGCCCAGTTATAACTAATCACTCGTAGTTTATAGTTTGTATGAGCTTCTAGTTGTGCGCTAAAACTGGTTGAAGGTTGCGGAGGGTTATCTGGAGCTACAAAGCTTAGAGGAAAGAAGCACAGGACCGGGGCTGAATGCCTCCTCAAGTAAGTCTGATTGTTGTGTGCTTAAGCGTGTATTTAAACTCTATTCTTATTTCTTGGTGTGACGAATTTCTGAAGTACTCAACAGTAAATGTGAAGAATCCAGCACATCACCTACATTTTAGCTATGGCCACACACATTCCAGTCCTTCACACTGAATATTCATATCATTTTATTCATGATTTTACTGTATTTTCTATCTACTTGTTAAATTTCAACTTTTTTTAAATTATACAAAAAAAATTGACAATTAATATAATTTTATAATGACATGTACAATATATATATATAATTTTATGATGACATGAAATTGTGGTAGATACAAGCAGCAGTTGAATTTGGAGGGTGGTAAATAGCATCACCATAACCATAGAGAACTGTACCTATATAGACATGAGGAGTAATGGACAGCTAAAGCATAAATAGTGGCATATAGAGTCTATGATGAATTGTATATCTTATTATCTTGGTCAGCAAACAATAAATTGGCTGAGTTTCTAAATAAATAGGCCCTATTTAAACAGGTAAGAAAATCTGAGTGGACAAGCAACCCGTGATACAAACGTACCTCACATTGTAGCTTGCTCTTGTTAAGTAGCCTTGAATAGCAACAAATTCCTGAGCCTAAAATGAACCAGAATGTCACGCAGAAGGGTAGAAACGAAGTCACCAAACTACGACTGCTTTTTGTTTACAATTGTCTCTGAGGTACTGCGCACGTGTTTGGCCCGGTTTGAGCGCGTGACTAAATCCCGCCGCGTGTAGCGCGGGAAACGTGTGGTTTTATTTATTCCCATTGACTTTTCTATTGAGTTTTGAAACTGCACTTTCCCGCTGACTCAGAAGTTTTTAAAGGGAATTTTCTGGACCGCTTCGGCACGAGCTTTCGAATGGTACAAACCCCGGAAGCGTAGCTACTTCCGTTCAAAAGTTATTAACGGTTTTTACCGCGCCAACTCAACTTGGACATACTATAGTATTATGTTTGGACGTACGTATGTAATTTTGTACTTTGACCCTCGCGTTTTTGTGTTAGTTATGTGGTCGACCCGGTCCCAAATTGCACTAAACGGAATCCTCTTGTTTAGCGATCAGTACCCGTATCACCCTAGAAATTGAATTGTTTACCGTTTTGAATTTTTTTGCGGGTGCAGTTAAAACGTGAAAACTTAAGGGACTTCCATTTTTATTCGAGTGAGTGGCGGTGGTAAGTCAATGCGCTCTTTGTCGTGGTTATAAGCTGTGCGCAACAGTATTTACATGAAAATACATTGTCCACTAGACTATCCCGAAGGTAAGTCTGTGTAGGTGCATGTCCAGTTGTGTCAAAGCATTGTGTCTTACAACTACTACTTAGCCAAAGAATATCACAAAGATAACGTTTAAATAACGTGTATTGTTTTGTTGTTTTTTCCCTTCAATTCAAGCAGTTGCAGAGAGTTGTTACTATGGCACTGAAATCCCTTTGCCTTGTATGCGAAATTTAAAAACTGGACCTTATTTTCAGTAGCTTCAGTGTTAAAGTCAAAATCATTCATATAAAAATAGTATAGTCTTTAGGCTCGCTCGCCATTTGTGCTCAAGCACATCACTAGTTAACGTTTCCATTTACTTAACTGCGTATCGTAGGGCCGCTTTTTAACGGCGACTAACGAAATTTGTGTAGAGTTCAAAGCGTCTCACGGCCTGTCTTGGCGGAATCCTTGGCTACTCTATTCGCAGTAGCGGTAAACTTTCAGCCTGAGGTAAGCTGTAGAGTGCATGCAATAGTCTCAAAGCAATGCCGTTTTTTTTTAGCTGCTTCTTTGAAGTTTATTGTACTTCGAGAACGAGAGAGAATAAAAAGTAGCTTGTCTTTCCATGGCACGCTTGGGGTCTTTTAAGTTGTTTTGACATTTGAAATTTGGCATAGACGTAGAGTAAGGGTCACTAAGAATAATTCTGCAAAAAAAAAAAACAACATAGGAGAAAGAAAGAATTTTTCCGATGACTTACTTCTGGAGCCTTTATCTTAATTTTTGCGCCGTAAGGTCCCTTTTCCCAGACCTGCTCACGTATTTTAAAATCATAGAATACAAGGAAATTCATAGCTAGTAGCTAGCTAATGAATATATTTAACTTTTGGGTACAAAAGAAATCAGTGGATATGCAAGTTCACTCCTGGTACCCTGTCCTAAAAGATTCCACTGAAATTTCTATCTTCTGATAGTTACTTACTAATCGGATGTTTGAATTTGTAAGTACACTAGTGCATAGAAAATTGTAGGTTAAAAATGGCGATATGTGATAGCTAGAATGTTAGGACCTGCAATCTGCTATTGCAGATGTTGTAAGCATAATATTTTTGTGTTCTTTTAAATAATCAGTTTTATTATGCAGTTACAATATGTTAGCTAATATGATTTTCTTGAATTTCTGCCAATATGATTTTCTTGAATCTCTGCCAGAATGAATATTTTGTATGAAATAAGCAGTAGCTAGCTACTTTTGAATGCAGATTGATCGTGTTTCATTTACACATTCTTGAGGTTACTACTAATCCTCAGCCTCTCAAAAATTTCATTTATGTTTCTGTTTTGGGTTCACATCATTCTGTTACTTGTTTGATTTAGATTAACTAGCACAGAGCTACTGTAACACTAGGTTACACAAAATACAGAGTAGCTAGGAGATTGTAGATTAGCTTCTACCTAGAGCACCTTAGATGCAACCCTCAGCTAATGCACACTAACTAGCTTTAACATAATTACAAAAGCATTGCTTAGACAAAAAGAATATTTATCCAGGTCAGTTGCCAAATCTATCCATAGATTGATCAGTAGTTGTTGAATAATTTCAGGTGTAAATTCTTTATACGCATAGCTACATATGTGACCGTCTACAGGAAAACCGGGTTTAACGCGGCGTGCGTACGAGAAAAGATCGATCGATTTCTTAAAAATGTATTGTTTCAAGCCAATGGAAGGGAATGGTTAGGTCTATTATAGTGGGAACGACTTAAGCTACGACGATAAAACTTGGAGAGCTCAATATCTGGGGCCGACAACTCGGTAAGTGCAACAAATTTTTTTTCGAAGGGTGCCTCGTTGTGCCCGGTTTTCCTGTAGACGGTCAAATATATATACAATACAATATACTGTATATATAATAGTATATGCAATGTCGATTTGTCATCACACCCACTCACCACAACATCAATATGGCTTCCTGAAAGATTCTTGGATGGAAAACTGTGGCAAACTATTTAAAATCAAGTTCTCAATTTTTTTTACAGAGATATACTTATTTTGCATCCTTGTATCGCAAATCTATTCATTCCTTCACCTCTACTTGTGGGCAGCTGTATTACACTAAGTAATACTTCTAGTACATAAATACAGGACTCTTTATCAATAGCTTCCTTTAGCCACTGCAAAACATCTTCAATTTAATAAGAGTTCAAGAGCCTCAAATTATACGTATATTAAGCATGGGGACTTTCTGCAGTGGCAGTCGTGAATAACAGAGTTGGCAAACAGAGTGCAAAGTTTGATGTCAAAATTATGTATTTCCAAGTAAGTAAACATCAATAATGTTTACAATAATATTCCTGGCTATACATACTTTCATCTGTCATTTTGTTATTGGTTTCACTCTTTTCTGCGGGCTTTGGTATCAAATTAAAAATGGAGAGTTTTTTTCACTTTTATTGTATCTTAACCATGCTGCTTTAATACAGTACTTATTAATAGCCTATATTATTATACAGTACCTATGTAGAATAAAATTCCCTTTTTATTTCCTGGCCATGACATTGTTGTAGCTAATCTGAGGGATTGAGAGGATGTTATTGGCACATACATGTACATACATGTGGTTCTCCTCAACTAGTGGTGAATACTCTATGTACACTTTGTTGTTTACATGCTTGTCTTTCAGTTTGTTTCTTTGTTTGTGTGTTACACTAGTGAGTGTGTATAGGTGCACTTTGTCCATGTGTTTATATTTCACATTATACTATATGTGTTTAATTAGAGTCCATTCATCCGGCCCATATCACATGGCAACCACTACAAGGTGGGATATCCCTTTTTCATTCAGGCATTGTAAAGAGTGCAATAACGAAAGTGTTTGTTCATGTGTAAGAATATGTGAGGAATGTATCTAGTAAACAAGGTGTGACTCCATTCCCTTACATCACTACTAACTGTTAGCTTTAGACATACAACATAATGTCATGGGTATTGAAAGTGTATTTAACTCAGCCATGGCAATGTCAGCTCCACCATTCCATGGGAGACCACAGGCAAACGTTATGTTGCTGCACTTTAGTCAATACAGTATATCACACATGTCTGAAGTTGCATGTACAAAAAGGAAGGCTCCTTTGGTCCCTTTGAAGTTTAACAGAGAATGGGAGATAACCTTAAATATACATACTACAATTATATTTGATTCGTACCAGCAACTTGTATATGTATGAATATGTAGCTATTAACTATTTGTAAAACGTGAAGAACAAATCAACATTGTATATACTATTATATATACAGTATATGTTGTATATATGTAGCTATGCGTATAAAGAATTTACACCTGAAATTATTCAACAACTACTGATCAATATATTGATAGATTTGGCCACTGACCTGGATAAATATTCTTTTTGTCTAAGCAATGCTTTTGTAATTATGTTAAAGCTAGCTAGTGTGCATTAGCTGAGGGTTGCATTGTAAGGTGCTCTAGGTAGAAGCTAATCTACACTCTCCTAGCTACTCTGTATTTTGTGTAACCTAGACTTACAGTAGCTCTGTGCTAGTTAATCTAAATCAACACAATATGTGTAACAGAATGATGTGAACCCAAAACAGAAAGCCGTACCGCGTGATCAATTGAGCCGTACCGCGTGACTAAAAGCGGGCGCGTTTTGAGGGGAAACCTGTGGTTTTTTCTATTCCCATGAACTTTTGTATTGAGTTTTGGAACAGCATTTTCTCTTCGGTTTTGGAGTTTAGTGAGGTAATATTTTTAACCGCTTCGGCGCGAGCTTTCCAATGGTGCAAACCCCAGATGCGTAGCTGCTTCAGTTCTAAAGTTATTCAATTTTTCTTGCTGCCAACTCAACTTGGACGTACTATAGTTGACTAGTTGTTGTTTATTGGTATGTTGGGGTGGGGGGGGGGGGGTGATATTGTATAGACCTGCTATGTATGCATGTGTATTAGGTGGGAGTTGCTACTAGTGGAGCTAGGAAAGGTTGTGTAGCCAAGTAAAGTCATAATAGTTTTTACTATTAGCTATACATTTAGTGTCCCCCCCCCTTTTTATTTATTAAAATATCTTGTTAGTTTTAGTTACTTGTGCTTTTATTCAGTATGTGTGTGGTATGAGAGATGTATGGGAAGATGGGAAGGTAGCGGGGAGGGGCAGTGGGAGGGGGTGGGGAGAAAGGTGTATTAATGAAATTTATATTTGCCAGCTATGGTGTCTAATGTCAGTTGCTTCATGTATGATATCTTACAACACCATTAGCGCCATATATCTCAACATAATTTAGCTAATGCTCAAAACAAAGCTTATAAATATTATTTTTTAGTAATCAAATTGTATAAAAATATTGTGAGAAATTTACATAATCATAACCTAATAATAATTATTGTTACAGTTAATGAATGTTTGTAATATGTTATTGAGCTTCGTAGCAACCGAACTGAGGTTAAATGCAACGACGATGGCTATTAAATAGGATTTAAATGTAGAATGTTCAGTTATGAATAATAACAATTGTCATAGTAATAAAAAAAATAATAGCAATAATAATAATAGTGATATAATAGTAATAATAAAGAAAGAAAGTTTCAATCTATTTTTTATAAAGGGTCAGAACTTAATAGTAAAAATATAATAATAGTAAACAATAATGATGACATAATAACAATTTAAGAGTAGTACTACTACTACCTACTACTACCTACTACTACTACCTACAACTACCTACTACTACTACTACTACTTGTGGGTATTAAGCTAATAAGGTATGGTGTGATAAAAAGAAAGACAGGGATCAATTGAACTGGGTGGAGTGACCACATTTGTTTTATAGCCATCCACCCATATAGTGTGATATAAAAGACAGAGGTATGTGTGCATGCTCAAGGGTCATACCACATGTGTCTAAAGTCAGTTATGAATATTTAGTTCCAAAACTGTGAAACCAATGTAGTAGACTACATACCTGCTGACCATACACAGCACATTCATGAACACCCAGCTCCTCCCCACTGCTATCCCTGAAACTACTCAGTGGGTTGCCCCACACTACTATTACTACTACTACTACTACTACTACTACTACTACTACTAATTTTAATAATTATAAACAATAATATATACTTATATTGCTCTAAAATAGGCTGAAATAATAGTAAGTAGAGCCTCAATTAAACAATCTGAATAAAAAATACCATTATTTATAAATTTTTATTAGTTAAAAGGTAATGAAAGACTTTAAGAGTAGATGTGAGATCAACCTAAAAATATATACTAACCTTTAAGTACTTAGTGCTTAGTTATGTACCTAGCAACTTTGGACTTGTAATTATTATCGTTGTTATTGGCACACTACCAGGCGTATTATTTTGATGCTTCTTTAACTGGCTAAACTTTATAGCAGTAGTTGAATAATTACTGACTTTTGGGGCCAAAGTGACTTGCTCAACAGTAAAGCAGCCACACCTGATAGGCCAAGGACTTGTAACTCCAGGTGTAATATCTCTCTTGAAATATAATGAGTCTTTTATTTAAGCCTCCTCAAGTATTATAGCTAAGCATCACCCAATTACTTTCCCCTCAGAAACTCAAAATTTAAACTTAAGTTATAAGAGTAGTATATTGTGGTATGTCTCCACTAGACAGCCATAAGCAATTTAAATCATGTACTCCTGGATTTGTGATAGAATATAGTTGTTATATGCTATATATAATAGTGGATATCCGATTCCAACTTTAATTTAAAGGTAACTTGATACAAAAACAATTGGCTAACTATACCTTAAGCCTTAAATTTTTTTAAATTTATTTTTTGCTCTTTATTATGCAGAAATAAGAGATATAAGAGGATGGCTCTTACTACTAAACAAGAAAAAAATTTAAAGGAAATAATTGAATTTTGCTCTCTTGAACTAAAAGGTAATAGTGTAATAGTGTTTTGTTCTTGTGGCATGTTAGCCTTTAATAATTGATTATATTTACACATTTAATTTTTAGCTCGTGACGAAGATGCTATCTTTGAAGATGTGAAAGGTAAGGTAGATAAATGCACTTTATGAAATGACACACACTCAGAGACATACTCAATACTTCATCGTAACGAGAGAATTCAAAATAATTCCTGATGTTGGTATATCATGTGAAAAAGTATATGTGTGAAAGTTTTGTCATATAGCTACTGCTTAAATAGCTAACACAAAAATCTAAAAGCAAATTTTTGATTTAAATAATAAATATTAGCTTAAAGCACCAGTTTTAAGGCTTCTCCCAGTAACTACATGCAACAGTGAGCAGGTCTTGTTTATGGAGTTAGGCTCGAACTTGTGCGATAATTTCTTAAAAATGCTTTTTTTAGGGTTACAAAAAGTTGCGACAAGCAGTTAGTATGACATTAAAAACCCTTTCCCACACATAATTAAAAAAATAAAATGGACTTTTTTTAGTGATTGCTTTTCTTCAAAAGCTACTGATTATGTAGGTAGTCATAAAAGACTATAAATACATACTACAAGAGCTTGGTTAATTGAGGTAAAAAGTAATTCATTTTTTAGCTAACTTTATGGTCACATATGCTTTTGCTTTCAGAAATAAAGGACTGAATAATGCCTCGGCAAATTTACATATAGATCTTGTAATGGCAAAAATAAAGACTTAAGCTCAATAACTCATTCTCGCCATTGTGCTCAAACACACCACTAGTATGTATGTTAACATTATAATGTTTATTAATATATTTTCTTACAGGTGAACCATTTCCTCGTGATTTAAAAAAGGTACTATTTTGTAAATACTGGGGATAAAACTTAATATTCCTAACTTTTTGTTCCAAATTTTTACTGTAGCAGATCTTTATTAATGTAGTGAGAGAGAGAGAGAACGTGGTCATTACACCATTATACCACTAGCTATGTATAAGGTTAGTTAAACATTCTCGTTACAATATTAGATGCAAGTGTGTGTTGTTTTTGCTAGCTAAATGGAATCAAATTTATTAACACTTACGTGAAACCATTGATACCTTTTAAGTAAGAATAGTTTGTTTAGCTTTACATAATTCTGTTTTTGGTAAGTATTATTATGATCTTCACAGATGAATTTTAGCCCATGCTAGGTATCTTCATAATAGGATTTTTAGGTACAGAACTCAGTAAGATACTTCATACATCACATTTGCAAGCTCATTACCTCCAAATACAAACTACTGTAGTAAAGATATCCAGTAAAGTTGGGCTATATCAGCAATATAGGTATAGTATACTATATTAAGTTAATATACTATATTTTCTTACTTTTTTTCGCTGCGATCATATAGCTTGGGACATCATGTGAAACTATGCTTGAGAATGAGCTCTACTTGTTTGACCTTACTGGATTTAGTCTGGTGGTGACAGAGCAAGTGACCTAGGAAATTGCTGGTATTGCTTTATCTTTCTATGTAAAACTCACTTCTTACACAGTGTTCAACTTAGAGAAATCCTTGTCTTAAGGATTTCCATGGCCACTAGGAGAGTAGAAGAACTTGGTAGAAATTTAGCACCTGAGATTGTTGAGACTTGACAACTCAGCATGCTTGAAAAGCCAAACTGGATGTGCTAGATGTTAATTTTAAACTTACAATGCTATAAGTAAATGTTCTCGCTAATAAGTGGACTACAATGCCTGGAATGCAGCTAGAAAGCCAATCCAGCTACTAATTATTGGACTAAATCAGCTTCTTGCAGTTTTAAACAGCTGGTATACTGGCCTCTTCAATATAGTCATATGGTGTCCCCTGAATACCAGTATTTATATGTAGCCCAACTTTATTAGCATACAATAAACAACTTATTATAATACGGTCATTATGATAAGTCCATGCAAACTCAGCTGATTAAGTTTCATTATAATGTCCTCTATAACAGCAAAATGTCTTAAGGAATCCTGCTGGGGGAACAAGGTGAAAATTGCTAAAATGTATAAATCACTTTGAGTGGGACTTTCACAAAGCTAGGTACAGCCCTACTGATGGCCTTCTTTAACCCTCGAAGGACCAGGTATGCCAACTTAACAAGGCGCAACGAAATACAGTAAGCGCAGCCGATGGCCCATTAGAGCTTTCAGCCTTGCCCACTGCTCGCACAAAAGAGCGCACGCCCGCCAGGTGTCTTTCACGGTTTGACAGAGGTTGACGACGATATTGACTTACACCTGCATACATTACATAATGTAGACTACAGACAGGAAGTATGTGGTTATGAAATGAATATCATTATGCATACGTAAAGGTAAAGGGTGGTCAGGTAAGTTAGGATTGAGTGAATGACTCAAGTGTTCTGATGCCAGGGCCGGCCTGGGCTTAGGTGTTCTGTTCAGGAGTAGAGTCCTGGACATACTCTGGGGGAAGGCGGTGCTCATCGGTCGATGAGGTGTGGGTGGAAGAGTCTGCTTCTTCTCTTCGGAGTGGGATCAGTCTCTCGGTGGCCCTCCTGTAGGTCTTGCCCTTGCATCTCAGCTCTACAACACGGATCTGTCCATCGTTTCCGGGGAAGACATCTGTGATGACTGCAACAGGCCACTGTCTAGTCACCAAGGTCACATCCTTTACGAAGACGACATCTCCAACCTGAGGCGGCATGCCAGGTTGGATCCATTTCGCTCTTACGGCTAAGGAGGAGAGGTGGGGGAGCCGAGCCATTGTTTCCAAAGGTCAAATGTGAGGCTGGATACTAGGTTCCATCGACGAAGGAGGCTGATCTTGCCCAGTGGAGAGTCAGGATTTGGAGGAGCTCGCAGTGGGCATCCTATCAGGAAGTGGCCGGGAGTAAGATAACTTCCGTCGGTGATGTCATCAGTCAGGAGAGGAAGCAATGGCCGGGAGTTCAGGATGGCTTCTGCTTCAGTCACCAGAGTGTAGAGCTCATCGTACCGGAGCGGGTGTGGAGCCACATTTTTCCGCAGGAGGAGCTTCATACTTTCAACAGCGGCTTCCCACAGTCCTCCAAAATGTGGAGTCCTTGGAGGAATGTGCTGCCAGGAGATGTCATTGGAAGTGGCAAAATGGGAAATAGCTTGGAGTGTCTCTGGAGATTCCATCATCTTCTGGAGCTCACGGATATGTTCTCGGGCACCCTGGAAGTTGGTTCCGTTGTCCGAAAAGATAGTGGTAGGCGTGCCACGTCTGGAGATGAACTTTATGAGGGTAGCCAGGAAATCTTCTGTGGACAGGTAAAAACACAGGTCGAGATGCACACATTTGGTGAAAAGGCATACGAATACCACGACGTAACACTTGATCAAGGTGGGTTTCCGGGTGTATCCTCTCCTGCTGGTGAAGCAAAGTCAATTCCAACACTCAGGAATGGTGGAGCAGGAGCTGTCCTCTTGGCTGGTAGAAGGCCCATCTTATGAGACAACGTCTGGCTGTAGGCTTTCTGACAGTTGGCACAGGATCTCGAGATTCCCTTGAGAAGGTTTCTGAGACCAGGGATGAAGTAGGTGTAGCCAAGTATGGAGCTGAGGGCGGAAATCCCAGGATGACCATATGTCTTGTGCAATGTCTGGAGTAGGAGGTTGGTCAGTCGAGACTTGGAGGAAAGTAGGATCAGGTGAAGTGGTTGACTTGTGTCGGTTTTCTTCCTCACTCGGCTGGTGACTGTGAGGAGTCCTTCATCATTGATGTCAAGCAGGTGGTGACGTAGGGAGTGTCCTTTTGGCAATGTCTTCCCCTGCCGGATGAGCAAGAAGACACCAGCAAAGGAAGACTGCTGAGCCAATCTGATGAGTGTCTTCTTAGCTTTTGAGACTTCACTGGATTGTAGGACTGGGAGAATTTGTCTGTCATTTTTGCGGAGTTTGGAGTTGTGGTGGAATCGTTGAATCCAGGCAACTACTCTGGTCAGATGATGGAAGGACGAAAATCGGTTTGTCAGATCTTTGAGGAATTCCATCTCCTGGCTGTCACGTTCGCATGTGACAGACAGGCAGGAGACTGGAGGGGCGGGTGGAGGTTTCCCAGGGAGAGCAGGCAGGGCCAGGAGTCCGGGGAAAGCTTCAACCATGGTGGTCCAGACCACCAGAGGTTAGAGGAGAGGAGTTCCTTGGGAGGAAGGCCTCTGCTTGCCAAGTCTTCTTCAAGGCCACCGTTGTTTTCTGTCATGATGGTGATCAATGAGCTTGGAGGTTTGAAGCTGGATGGAAACTCTGTCAGGCTTTAGAAGCTAGGCGGAAGTTTTTTGTTGGTAGCTTGGGAGTTGCGCAAGCTGTGGCAAAGCTTGGGAGCTCAGCGGAAAGCTTAGCAGTGTCAATCAAGAGACAGTAGAGACACGGGAGGTTTCTCTAAGGTTAATTGAGAGAGTTAGGTGAAGGTTGACTGTGGCAGAGCTTCAATCGAGCAGCAATGACAGGAGTGCCAGAGCTGCTATAGAGAGAAGTGGCCTCAGTCAGAAGCATAGGAAGCTTGGGAGAGTAGTTGAGGTAGGAATGGGTCGCCGGAAAGACTTAGTTAGCCTATCCGGCTCGAAGGACCATGAGTGGGACTTTCACATAGCTAGGTACAGCCCCACTGATGGCCTTCTTTAACCCTCGAAGGACCAGGTATGCCAACTTAACAAGGCGCAACGAAATACAGTAAGCGCAGCCGATGGCCCGTTAGAGCTTTCAGCCTTGCCCACTGCTCGCACAAAAGAGCGCACGCCCGCAAGGTGTCTTTCACGGTTTCACAGAGGTTGACGACGATATTGACTTACACCTGCGTACATTACATAATGTGGACCACAAACAGGAAGTCTGTGTAAAGGTAAAGGGTGGTCAGGTAAGTTAGGATTGAGTGAATGACTCGAGTGTTCTGATGCCAGGGCCTGCCTGGGCTTAGGTGTTCTGTTCAGGAGTAGAGTCCTGGACACACTTAATTCTTAATTATTACACTTGTCAGAGGGTGATATGGCAAAATATTTCACTGTCAGACTTTATTTTCACATGTTATGAAAATGCATTCACCTGCTGCTCACGAAATATTTCACCATATCACACTCAGATTCAGTAGGTATATTTTGTATATGAATCTACAAATGCTTACATGTAATTACATCATAGTTATTATTATTTTTAATGTATTTATGTATATTAGATGAAGCTGTTTAATGATCCAATTCATGGTTCAATATTACTGAATGTACTGGAAGATGCCATAATTAATACTCCAGAATTCTATCGTCTCCGAGACATAAAACAGCTAGGTATGAAATAAAACAATAGTATGATATGAACTTAATTATGGTTATAATATCAAAGCCTGGCACAGGCTTAGCTACATCCTAGAATAAAGATAATAAAGAATGTAGTGTATATTGATTTTATGTTCAAGAAAGCCTATAGCTATTAAATTATATAATATCTATGATTATAGTAATTGATAATGAATTTTGCATATTTGGTAATGCCTATATTTGATGTACACAAGCTTTTGGCTTATACCAGATGAAATAGTTTGTAACTATTGTGCACTTTTTTTAAACTTAGGAGGATTGAGTCATGTCTATCCAGGAGCTGTGCACACTAGATTTGAGCATTCCATTGGGTGAGTTATTAACTAATACCATTATTCCATACTAGCAATACCGAGCCACATAGTGGCACCTGATGTATAAACTTGTGCAAATTAGGAGTAGCATATGGTATTTTATCTATGTTTTCCCTCTCCTGCTCTCTTTCTTCTGAGCCATCCCAGTTTTTCTTATTCCTCTTTTCAACTCATGGATTCTTTTCTCCGGTCCTTTGTTTATCTCTTCTACTCCCCAGTATTTCTGTCTTTTCTGTGCATTTTCTTTCACTTCTTCATTGAAATTGTTACATCAGTCAGTTTTTTGTCGCGCTTTCAATTTTTCTTGACCCTTCTCCTGCTTCTCAGTTTTTCATATACCCATGGATGATGGTTGCCTACATTAGGTGAACATTCTTTTGTAACTCAGTTAAATGACTCAGTGTTCAGTCTTTATAGAGTGGGTGATAGACAGAGCAAGCAAGACCTACAAAAAAAAAATAAGGAAAAAAAAAAAAAAAAAGAAAAGAAAGAAAAGAAAAGAAAAAAAAGTGTGCTCAATTCCTGAGCTAGAGGTTGCAGGCTTGAACTCCTATGTAAACGATTGTATTTTTTATCTGCCTTTTTATTGACAAATACTTTTCTTATTGATGATCTTTACCAACTGTACACAGCTCATGAATTATTCATGAACACACACATACTATTGTCATTGCTGACACATTATGTGTATTATCTTAGAAGCATTGCAGAATAATGTTTGTAATCACAAACACATAAAGCACAACATACTTTTCTTAGTGTATATTGTGACTAATTATAGACATTGAAATGCTTGCAACAGTATTTACCATGATAATGTTAATAATATTAATATAGGTTTATAAGTAATATTCCTATATATTTTTTTCATAAACATATATTAATACATCAAGAGTTTGCCATCTTGCGGGTGAGTTTGTAAAACATCTGCAGCAGTCATCTGGAAAAAAACTGATATCAGATCTTGATGAAGACTGTATTCGCTTGGCTGGATTATGTCATGATTTAGGTAATTTTATTTTCTACATATGAGAATTGACATTATGATAATTATTACATGCAAAAATAATTTGGCATGTAAAAACATCTCAATTTGTGGCATCCTAATATTGCTAATGATATTATAATTATACCCTAATTATTTAAAAAAATTTCCTGGTTATTATATAAACTTTTATTTTAATAAACTAGAACTAAGCATGTGTGAAATTACTAAGTGATAATGAAGTTGTAATACTTGATTAAATTTGTGATTACAATATTTTCATGTATTCTGCTATAATACTTAATATTAAAAGCATACTTCACATACATTTGTGCTATGAGAATGATCCAAATTGAGAGTTCTATTACTGATTTCTAAACACCATCTAATTATCATCTTATCAATTGTTTTTCAATTTTTACTAAAATAATCTATTCTCTGATGTATTCACATACTGAAATGTGAGGCAGTAATCAACTTTGCTTTAAATATTCCTAATGAGTTTGTAGACTTCATCAAGGTCATGCAACCAGTTGACCTATTAAAGGTACAAGGGGTCAGCTCAACACACCCAATATGTATATTAGTGAGAAGTGGGTTTTAAAATGTGCTAATTATTATGCTACCATAGAGACTGGCATTAGATATAATAGCATCCTTGAACAATAAAATAAAATCAGTCATTTTAGGGGATCGTTAAATTTTTTAATTTTTTTTTTAATATGTAGGACACGGTCCATTTTCTCACTTATTTGAGCAAGTCCTCAAAGAAATGAATAAAGTAAGTGAATGATTTTATGATATAATTGATACTAATAAATTCTCTGTAAACTTAGGATATAAATCATGAAAATATTTCCACTTTAATGTTTAAAAAAATTCTCTTGGAACATCCAAACGTTTTGAAAATATTTGCACTTCGGAATCTTAAGAATATTCACGTGGACAAAATATGTGTTATGATTGCAGGCTCTAAGGAGGTAAGTTAACCTTGTTGTGTGAAGGTTACAATAGTCATGCTGTTATGATGTGCTAACAGGCAAAATCTGATGAAGTAAAGGAGGAGTTACGAACCAAAGCTTATTTGTATGAGGTAAAAACTTAAATCTCACAGACTCTAGAATAGTAACACCATTCAGGTAAGCCTAATTTTCTTCATTATGCGACTGAATATTTTACATTTTCAAAGAGAATTATTGATGGCAGTGTATAATGATTCTAGATTGTTGCTAACAAGAAGAGTGGATTAGATGTAGACAAGTGGGACTACTTTGCCAGAGACTGCTATTTTCTTGGTGTAAAGAATGAGTTGGATGCTAAGTAAGTGTTTTCTTGTGTGATTTTCTTATAAATTAAATTTATATCTTTGAGAATGTTATTATTTTTCAAATATTAAATATTGTTTACTCAATTTTCTTACCATGGCAACGACTTTGTTGATCCTGTATGGATCGCAACTACTGAGAGCTAATGTACGAAACACCTTCACTTAATAATATAATAACATGCTGTTCTGTCAATCACCACGACAACAACGGTATTTGTATTCATAAATGTTTCCTTAGCTTAGCCAGGTTGGTATAGTGTTGCCAGTAACAGGTTGTTAAAGCATCATCAGCAATGACTATTGTACATGGTGTGTGTATGAGCACAGGAAGAGAAAAGTAAGTGAGAAGTGATAACGATATGTGTATCAATAATTAATAGGTGGGATGATAACGAATCATTAGTAACGATGACGATGGTAGTGTTGTATAATAAAAATGAATAAAGCTGAGCCCAGTTGGTATAACCTAGTTAGTAACGACGACACAAGCAGTTAAAACAAGGTAGATACTTATAATGAAATCAGGAAGTTCCATTTTTTGTCCTGAAATTTTTTTCAGATCTGCATGCAAATATTACAAAAAAAAAAAAAAAATAGCTGCATGTATTTTTTAAGGAATTAGCCCTAAAATGTGACTTACTATTGAAACTTGGAGAAGCTTCATTCTTTAAAAAAGGCAGCTTGAATTTTTTTAGGTAAGAAGTAGCTGTAACATACAACGTTTTCACACACACACACACCTACACACACACATACACTTACACACTTACACACACACATACTTATACACACACACACACTTGCTCACTGTATATATTAACACGAACTGAGAGCACTTAGCTACAAAAAAAAACCCGCCAATTTTGAAAGTTCATGCGGTAATGTGTTTTCAATGCCACATTAACTACTAAACTGCATACTTGAAAATGGCAAGCACTTATAAAGCTCACTTTTGGAGCGTTCTATTGTAATACATTATGTTACTATTATAATAACTGGGTGGAAGCCTAAAGAGGTAAACAATAAAACTTCCTCGGATGATATGGAGCAAAATTGATAGACCAAAGTATATGTATTCAAAGATACAAAGGACATACTTAAGATCAAACATTATATTAATGTTGTGCTACCCTGACAGTGTCTTGTTTGCTTCTAATTTTGCTATTTTGGTTGTAAGTATGACTGTGCAGATACTAATAAATGCTCAATTAATGTGAAAAATATTTCTAGGCGTTGTATGTTACTGAGCAGAATTATTGATTATGGAGAAGAAAAGCACATAGCATTTAGAGATAAGGTAAGATGTATTGTATATACACTTATTGTTCATATAATTGTGGCAGTCGAATTAGCCAAATTGGCTCTAAATTTTAGTGTTAAGTGTGTTAAGGAATGTTTATTTTAATGAAAACTAGCTGTACATTTTTTTTATGGAACTTGAAAATGCAGCAGTCTTTGCAGCAGGTGCACTTGGTCTGTGATATCTAGCTGATAGGGAGTGGCTTTTCATTTTCAATCAAAACTATTGATCTCCATGGATAGCTAATGAAGCCTTGTAAAAGTTATAGTTTTCCTTGTGTAAAATCATGTGTAATTTAGGTGACTTTCATGTAAATTTTTTATGTAGGAATATTTGAACATTTACGGAATGTTCAGAACAAGAGCCATGATTCATCTGAAGGCATGCAATCATAGGAAGTGGGTTGCAATTGAGATGATGTAAGCAACTGGTATTAGTAGTTCCCAAAGATAATAAAATATGATGAAAATAAATTCTTTTGTTTATTTTAGCAAACTATAGTAATGAAAATTACCTACCTGCTGATACCTAAATTAAAAATCCATTTGCTATCTGAAATATAGTGCTTGAAAGGCCGAATTATATTAACTATTAATTCAAATAAGGTGTTTCAAAACATTCACTTTCTGCTTAAATTTAACTGCAAGTTTTGTGTCTGGTTGGACTATTTGCTGATTGAATTTAGAAATTAAAAAATTTCCCAAATGAGAAATAAAGGATATCAAATTAAATAAAGAAAATTAATATTTTGAGCTAACCACACATTTTGTGCGTACTACTAACTAAACTTCATATTGAGCGAAGTTGTACCTTTTGCAAAGCCTATTTTCACTCATGTTTTTATTTGTATACATGCAGAGTGAGAAGAGAAATACAATATTATGTTGTAAAATACTGCATAGGTCTTTGGCTTGCATATTTGACTTGTTAATAATATTCCAATTTTTAAAGATTGTATATTGATAGTGTATTCATTGTTAAGAAATAATTCATGAGATAATTTATATCAGAAGGTTAATTTGCTAGCACTATTAATTATTTGTGAATTCACATAGTAATATTTGAACTATTAGTAATCTTTGTAATCCATATCTGTATTATAATGTTTCTAACCTGCTTGTTTTCATTCTTTCTCTCTTATTTCCTTGTAATTGAGAAAAGTTATTATTCTAATGCTTGCATTGTTAGGATAAAAGATGCCATAGTGGAGGCTAAAGACATGAAGCTATTTCCAAGTCATCAGCAGTCATCACCAGACTCTACTGAGTATGACTGTGGCAATAAAAATTGATTAATTGAGTGGCTTTTTATATTTATCTGACAATATTCTGCATGAGATACTAGAACATCCCATAAAAAGATAAGTGTTTGCCAGCACCTGGATTAACACAGTGATTTTTGGAAATAATATAATCTTGCTCCTGTACTTGTATTATTTAATCTTTAAATAGAGCATGACATGAAATATAAGTAATACTTTTCTCCTGAAGTAGTTTTAGTGTTTGATTATATTTTTTCATTTCCTTTTCTATTGACTGACCCCTTTGATCAAGAGAAGTTATTTAATTGTTAGGATGAAAGGTGCCATAGTGGATCCTGTAGATCAAAAGTGGTCATTAAAAGAAATTGTAATTGAGAAAAATTCATTCTAATGCTTTTATTGTTAGGATAAATGATGCCACAGAGGAGGCTAAAGATCCGAAGCCATCTCCAAGTCCTCAGCAGTCATCACCAGACCCAACTGAGTATGACTGTGGCAATAAAAGAAATTGATTAATTGAGTGGCTTTTTATATTTATCTGACAATATTCTGCATGAGATAATGGAACATCCCATAAAAGATAATTGTTTGCCAGCACCTGGATTAACATAGTGATTATTGGAAATAATATAATCTTGTTCCTGTACTTGTATTAATTAATCTTTAAATAAAGCACGACATGAAATATAGCAATATTTTTCTCCTGAAGTAGTTTTAGTGTTTGATTATATTTTTTTATTTCCTTTTTCTATTGATTCCAAAAAGTTATTCAATTATTAGGATGAAAGATGCTGTAGTGAAGCCTGAAGATCAGAAGAAGTCATTAATAGAAATTCTGAAGGATGCAGAAAATGGTGACTTAAGTGGCTTTTTATATTTGTCTGACAATATTCTGCACAAGATAATGGAACATGCAGAGAAAGAACATGAAGTAAGACTATATATTCTTTGATAAAATATAAACAGTAATATATTCTCTTTGTGTAGTCACGTGAACTTGTGAAGAGGCTCATTAAGCGAGATTGTTATGAAATTATCGATGAAATCATTCTTCCATCTGGCTCAACCACAGTAAAAATTTGCGGCTACAAAAAATATCACATATATTTTTCAAATTATGTTTATTGTTTATTTTATAGTTGAGCAACGATACCCAGAAAAGGCTTAAAAAACTTAGACGTGAAAAGTATAGTGACGGTTTATACGAAATACATGTAATTAAAATGTGCATGTTACACATATATATTTTTTATAATTGATATGTATGTATTTTCTTAGTGTGGAAAAATTGCTTATGCTTCAGAGGAAAAAGAGGATCCCACCGAAGACATCTATTTTTATTCAAAAGAGAATGAGAAACAGGTTGGTTTATGAGTTGAATATGTCTTAGCTAAGTTGGTATAAATGGATAAGATCCTGCCTACACTGAATGTTGAAATCATTGAATAAACTGGTACTAGTACAAAAACAAACAGATAAACAAACAAACAAAAAACAAACATTCTACTATCACTTAATCTAATCTGAATTTGCATTTATAACAACTCATATCTTAAATATAATAATGTAAGTGGTGTAACCAATGTAGAATGTTGAGTTTATCAAAATTACAGCTAATATTTGTGGAAAAAAAGTCTATCATTACAAGGATCGTGACAGAATATTATAGCTATCATTATAATATTGTTCTAATGTTATTTTTAATAGTAAATGCATTATAGAAGTCATATGTATCTAGCTACAAGAGATGTCAGATACGTCAAAGGAGCCACAACTACAAAAAACGGACAAGCACAAGGTAGGGTTAGCATTTTAATTATGTTTTTTACTTATTTATATTTCTTTATTTTTCTTTATTATTAACTTATTCATCTATTCACTTGTGTTTTTTTATTATTAGATATTAAATTTTATTATTAATCTATTGATATATATATAATATATAATATATATATACTAATTTGCTTCTGTACTTATTCATGTTATTTGTATTGGTTTATGAAATATATATTAATATTTAGTTTACCTTCATTAATCAGTTAACAAAGAGTTATCCAATTTGTTACAAGACGTACACATTGAGTTTACAGCTGAGGTAAAGAACACTTTGTCAACTACTATGCAAACTTCCACTTGAAGAGTTTACAAGCAATTTGCAGGGCTGTCCATTGTGAACTACTTGCACACTTTTTGGCAACTACTTGTAAACCTCGAACACTTGTTAACTAGTTGCAAACTTCAAGTTCACAATTTGCAAACTACCCTTGTAAACTTGGGCTTTTGGCCCTGTGATAGCTATCATTATATATTGTTCTAATGTTATTTTTAATAGTAAATGCATTATATATGTCATGTGTATCTAGCTACAAGGGAAGCCAGATATGCCAGAGGAGTCAAAATCAAAAATACAGAGGCACAAGGTAGGGTTAGCATTTTTCAACAAGTCCAAAATGCATTATTTCACTATTTGTAATTGATATAACAGAACATTAATTATACAAATATTACCGAATTAAACAACAACTTGTGGCTACTTTAAGTATCAGCTACCTCTAAATTAAATAGAAATGTAGCATTTTGTTGTGCCTATACCTTTAAGGATTACATGAATCCTTAAGTATGGTTAATATTATTCAACATTTGTAAAAGCATATGTTTCCAGGGAGAATTCATAATGAATTTATTACATTCCTCATTAATTACTGAAGAAAGAATTAACGTACTAAATTGGAAGAACATAGCGTTTACACTATGTGAGTTCTGTGTATGGTGGTATTTAGAAAAGTCCATTTTGCATATTATATGTAGTGTAAAGGTGGTACAGTTATATGACCACATCTAATGTAGTTATAATATTTATTACGCCAACAAATGACATTTTGTGATGATTTAAATTGAGCACATCATTTCTATAGTACGGTGCATAAATTGCGCATCTAAAATTACGGGCAAATTGATGTTCAATAAAAGTAGCACGGTGGAAATTGAAATAGGACAGTAACTAAGTGAAATACCTCTGTAGCTAAGTGAAGTAGTATGGATAAGTGCTCATAGGTACAACACTAGCCTTGGAAATGTTCAGTTCGAGTATAGTTTCTAGTTTAGACTATGCTATTTGTTGGCACAACAGTTCTATTTGCATTAGACGGAATTAGTTCTAGAAGAGCCATATATTGAGAACAAAGTCCAGGAGGATGAAGACGGCAGTGAGTGAACGTTATAGTGTACCTACAGTGCAAATGATTAAAAAAAAAAGAGCTCCCCTACTATTGGTGAGTCATAACACAGGTGACTCGTGCTATTAGGGATGAATAACACAGTTACCCATGCTATCATTCATAATAACCCTAGTTTTCATCCTTTGAAATTAACACAATCGTTACAGGAAGTTGATGAAATAAAGGAAAAAAATACTATATTTGTTTACCATACATATTTGTCTTGCTAGCCACCGGTATCTTACATCACTCGCCCAGTGTCTTTTGTGGAGTATCATTTGAGGTTATTGAGGAAGTTTAAATCTGAGGAAGCAGATGACGAGGAAGCAGATGACGAGAAAGTCAAAAAGTGGTTAGACAATATCAAAGTATTTAATTAATCTTATTTTTCATAACAAGTGTCTGATTGATAGGTTTCGTGTAGTTGTAAAATCATGCTGTTCAGGACCAGGAAAGAGTAAATTTCAAGAATTATATCGAAGCAAGTCAAACATTTTTTAACCAGCTATACTTATTATTATACACTATTAGTATTCCTAATAGATATAACTATATAACTTTTACTATGTTAGACTTTATTTTTAAGTTATAGTGACATCATAATTTTGACAAATATTGCACCATGCATAAGTGACTAGAGTTGCGATTAGATTAAACTATAGCTGCTATCTCGTTCTATATTTATGTAAAGTTGGCATTGAATAAAAATTATGCAACAACATTTTGATTGTGGAGAAATTAATTTGTTTTGAGATTCATGTTTTAATTGCCCCCAACTGATGGAGATCTTCTGGGATGAAATATTTTGGTTTATTCTTTCCCATTCAATATAACATATATATATACATAAAGTTATTGTGGAAGAATGACTTGTTCCCATATATTGCTGTCGTATTCATGCAACCTTAACCTAATGCATTTACATTCATTCACCTATAATCATAGTCATGCACTTCCATTCACTTAATGTGAACTTATTCAACCCATACCTATGTGTTATGTATTACTTTCAAACAACCCAACCAGTCAATTCCAAGACAAAATTCCCAACAGGATGAACACACACATACATATTGTAACAGTTTTGTACTAGATTGGCCTAAGCCCTATCTAGCTATCTATACTTGACAGTATTAATACCTGTATATTTGCTATTAACTATAATTAGGACAATTCAATGACTGACATAACTCAACACAACTGACTATAAAACTCCACAAGTCTCAGTCTTATATCAGTAAATCACACAAAACCACAATGAAGTAATGTCTGTTATCTGATGAGGTCATATCACACCACATCTCCCCCTTTATAGGTAAGTCTCTCTGGGTTTTTTATAGCAAGACCGGTCTGTGAGCGAGTTGCGATACGTCTGGGTACCTCCGCTGGTTGATTATCTGCTGGAGTCTCAATTTCACTAGCTGGTTCAGCTGGGATGTTCGGAAGTACATTCAGATGATTCTGATTCCTTCGAATTTCTCCAGATGGTGTCTCTATGACATATGATCTTGGACTTGCTGCTGGCTGACACACTCTGCCTTTTACTAACTGATTCTCTGAAGTGATCACAACTTCAGAGCCATTTGGTATTTCAGCTTGAACTTGAACTCGATGACGCTGATCATAATTTTCTTTTTGCTTGGACTTGAATTGAACATTATCTCTCCTGAACTGAGGTAGATATGACCACTCTGGTGCTAACATTTTTGTGGTTTGTGGGATAGTTGTACGAAGTTTTCTTCCCATCAGTAACTCAGATGGACTGGGTTTGCACCAAGGCATAGGAGTTGCCCTGTATGAAAGAACAATGGCAGTGATCACTCACGGCCAATTACTCAGCTACATGAAGACGAGATACAACAAGGCTCCTACTTAACGGCTGGCCACTTCTTAATAGGCAGGCCACTTCGAGCTCCACCATCAGCTCCACCCTCTACAGGAAAAGTCACTTCACTTCGAAGATGGAGACTCGTAGAACGTCTTAAGGCAGACCTATGGAAAAAGTGGCTCACCACATACCTGGCCACGCAAGCCCAACGTTCGAAATGGACTCGCCCAGGATTACAACTCAAGAAAGGAGTCAAAGACGAAGTTCTCAGGACCAGAGCATGGCCCCTAGCAAGAATCAAAGAAACTTACCCTGGCTCGGATGGACAAGTCAGAGCTGTCAAACTGAAATGCAAAAACAAGACATATACTCGTGCATCTACACTACTGATACCTTTCTCGCCGGACGAGACGTCTTCCCAAGCCCGCCCCGGGAGTCTGTCTGGGATCACCCAGACATAGAAGATATAACATTTTAGGAACACAATCTCATGATTGTCAATACCTCATCAACACCTAGTTAAACACTTCACCCTTTTCTCATACTATACACAAGTCGTCGGACTTAATGATATTCATGATATGTAAACCCACACTCACCTTCACTTAGTTATTTCTTTATATACCGCATGTACTTTTGATAATTTGTTGTTCACCTCTGAGACCTCTAGCAAGTACCAACGTTAGAGAGTGCGCTCTTTACAGCTACTGAGCAAGACTGCAAGCTCACGCCAGCGGTTGCACTCAGCCTTAGCCGCCACATCAAGTGAACGCCTGGTCCTTCGACTTTGTAAGTAAGGAGGCCATCTGGAACGTTGACCCTCATTTCCCATGCACAGTCTATCCACAGACGCACCAGAGGCTTCCTATACAGCCTCACATTATCACGCCTCATACAAGGCCTAGGGGGTCACGTTCAGCCCTCATTCTGCAGCGCTCCAGTCCTTGATGACCTATCATGTATTTTGTTTAGGATATCCTTCCTCAAAGCTGCTGGTATAACAATACGATGGTTGTACATTAGTAAGTCCCCACAAAGACTCAGTTGAGCTCTGACTCTCCAGTATGGCTTCAAAAGACTTGGGACTGTATCTCTGATAGGCCACTCAGTCCTGCAGAATTATCTTGCCTGTGAGCATTCCACATCTTCAATTTGAGATTGACGGATTTGTTCCAATTTTTGTGGTGAAGCTGGTATTGATGACATTGTGACATGACTGATATAAGCCTCTACTTCCTCCTGCAGTTCCTCTTCTCCCCTCTCACTGAGTGGTACTCTTGACAATGCATCTGCTGCATAGAGAAGTTTTCCTGGAGTATGGTAAGCTGTGTAGTTGTACTTTGCCAATCTTAGGCGAAATCTCAAAATCCTTGGTGGTAAATTGTCCAGATGCTTAGTGTTGAGAAGTGGTACTAATGGCTTGTGGTCTGTTTCCACTTGAAAATAACGACCAAGAACATAGGTGCTAAACTTCTCACATGCCCATGTAACTGTTACTGCTTCCTTTTCGATCTGAGCGTATCGTTTTTCAGCATCCAATATGGTTTCCAATCTTGATCATGTTGCTGAAGTAACACTGCCCCCAATCCATATGAGGATGCATCTGCGGAGACTTTGGTGTCTGCTTCTGGATTGTATAATGCAAGAACTGTCTGGGCAACTTGGAAGTCTTTCCCAGAAGTGACTGATGCTTGCATTGAACTACTAGGCATGTCAAATGAGTTGAGTGAAGAATCAATGCCATTGCTGGAACGGTTTATAGTGTTGATGTACAACCGGACAAGTGAAGTCACTGAAGTAAACGAGGCTAGGAAACAGCTCTTCACTAAAAAATCTAGAACTCTAGAGAACATCCCTCCAACAAAGGCAGCACTTGTGCAGAACATTAGGCGCACTTATTTCCAGGCCATCATTTGGAACCAATCATTGCTTACTAGTCCATAGATTCCAGATCCATATGACTGGGGCTTGGTGAAAGAATCATATGGATGGCAGCCACTCTGGACCACTCTCCCTGAAGCTTCGAATTCTTGCCATGAGTTGATCAGGTGTCGCTGCAAGAAAGGATGCACTGGACGTTGCAAGTGTGCCAAAGCTGCACTCAAGTGTACTGCTCTCTGCCTCTGTTCTGGAGACTGTTAATTTGCTAATTCGAATTTCATCAACATATTTTTGATTACTATATATATTCATGTCTTGATTTTGAGCTCTTGCAATCTTGAAAAGCACCAAAAAAACAATGGGCACCCCTATAATTGTTGGAAATGGCACATAATCACATTAATAGTAAGCACATTTGAACTTTGACCTCTCACGGCCTCAGACGCGAGATCCAACTTCCCTCCACATCTGAAAATAAACCTTATGGTATCTGCTAGCCATGCTAGAAATTTCATGCTTTCTTCATAAAGTGCACAATTTTTTTGCTTATCTGCTGTACTACTAGTGTTTGGTGCAACCGAAGAACATCAGCAATGCTTAGAAGCAGTATTGAAGCGAATTGAGGAAGCAGGGGCTACACTTAACAAGGACAAGTGTGAATTTTGCAAGGATAGCATTAAGTTTTTGGGACACATCATTGATCAAAATGGTATTCAGTCTGATCCAGATAAAACATCAGCAGTAATTCAGATGCCCATTCCTCAGTCATTAACAGATTTACGTCGTTTCATGGGCTTAGTGAACCAGTTGGGAAATTTTCGCCACATATAGCAGAAATCAGTGAACCACTGCGACAGTTGATGAGCACCAAAAGACCATGAATATGGGGTTCTAGTCAAGAACATGCATTCAAAGATATCAAACAGGAACTTTCAGGCAGTTTTCTTTCCTCTGCCAGCGAATGCAGATACAGTATCACACCCGGTAAAAGCATGAAAGACAGGAAGAGCCAGACACTGTGCTGGATTCATTGATGCAGCCATTTAGTGAATTGGTATGTACCGAAAGCTTGACCCAACGCCAAAGGCAAGCCACAACTCATCAGTAGCTATCTTGCTGAAATCCACGGTATGTATGGTCACCTTCATACAACACCCTTTGTGCACAGCATCTGCCGCATGCAGAAGTAGACGAGTATCAGCCTTCTCTTGCGAACATGGGGCAAGACAGGCTAAGTGTAACCCAGCAGGAGAACAGAGGACTTCACATCCAACTGTTACATACACTTCCTTGCCCTCAGCTGAGGGGAGATGAGCAACTATGTTTGACAAGAGAGAACAATTCAGTTTTGTTCTCACTGACTGGAAGGATATCCAACCGAGAAAAGAGGGGAAAAGGCAGGAGTTTCTTGGCAATGCAGTAGAAGGAGCTACCCTTTTCCTGCTGCCTTTTCCCCTCTTTTCTCGAGTTGAGGCTTTCAGGCTTGCAGGCAAGTATACATCCCACACAAGATCAATTCGATTGCTTTTCTTGAGTTGGTCATGGATGTATGATGCAAACACCATTTCTCCATACTCTTGAAACGTTTTCGATAGCATTTTAACCACAACTGCACCATCAAGAATTATTGCATCAGATACAGGTGCACTGCAGTTGTTTTTAGGTAGGTCTGATTCTAGGCAGTGAAGTAGATCAGCTTTAACAACAAGCCGTATTGAGTTGACAGAGCTGGCGGGGCTGCCTAGTTTTGCATAGGAGAAAAAATTGTCAAGATCACCATCTCGTGTTTGACAGGAGATATACAGCCTGGAAAAGAGACCAATATTACTCTTCAGTGCTGCGAGCTGTTCCTTCTCTTGAGACTTGCTCTTGACGGGTGGCCTACTAAACAGTGGTAACTTGTTCTTTGGAATGGTCTGTGTGATGGGTGTTGTACACTGCTCTAGCGTTTCTGACACAAATGCGGCATATTGTTCCTCACCAAGTGTCTCGATCTTTCTCACAGTTTCTGCCACTTGGGTGTCCATGATGTTTCTGGTGTCGATGGCCAGTAGATCTTGGCTGTGTTCGAGAAATGGGTTCCCCATCTGAAGGAGCTTGTCTTCGGAGCGCAAGAGCCCAAGTGTCTAGCTACCATTTAAACTGTCAACAATTTTGTATTTTTTGCTCTCATATTATACGATAAGAAAAATGAATGATTACAATCAAAAACGAGGAAATGACGATGACGATACTTTACCAAACATACCGCCGGCCAAGACAAAGTCTTTCAATAAGAATGTTAGTTTGCTTGAAGCAGCAATGCAACTTTAACGGCTGGCCTCTTGTAGATGCCTGTGGCCGTCTTGACAGTGACAACCCGAACCGTACCGTCTGTTCCAGGATGGACTCCAATGATCCTTCCCATTGGCCACTTAGCAGGAAGAAAGTTCTCGTCTCGCAGAACAACTATGTCATTTATCTGCAGATTCCTAGTTGGAGAGTGCCATTTAGAAAACTTCCGTAAACAGGTGAGATATTCAGAGGACCATCTCTTCCAAAAATGTCGCACAACACTCTGTGTCAGAACCCAGCGGCAAAGCATGGACACTGGTGGGGATGGTGATGAGTCAGGCAAGGCCTCCAGTGGCCGTCCAATCAAGTAATGGCCTGGGGTGAGTACTTCGAGGCCTTCTCCTTCACAAGGTAAGGAAGCTAGAGGTCGTGAATTCAAACAAGCCTCGATCTGAGTCAAAACTGTGGTTAGCTCTTCGAATGTGAATTTGACGTTGCCCATAACTCTCCTTAGGTGAGTCTTGACACTTTTGACTGCTGACTCCCAGAGGCCTCCGAAATGCGGGGCCCTTTCTGGGATGAAGTTCCATCGGATACCTTGTGATGCACAAAATTCAGGGATCTTTCCAGAGGATTTCTGCCTTTCAAGAAATTCAACCAATTCTTTCAGTTAACGAGATGCACCCACAAAATTAGTGCCATGATCGCTCCAAATGGAGTGAGGCTTGCCTCGTCGTGAAATAAATCTTCTAAGACAGGCTATGAACGCGGATGACGAGAGATCTGATACAGCCTCCAAGTGCACAGCTTTGACAGACATGGCCACAAAAAGACAAACATAAGCCTTGACAACCACAGGTTTGCGAACCCTACCTAGCTTGATGTAGACAGGGCCAGCGTAGTCTATCCCTACGTTCTCAAAGATGATTCCTGGAGTAATGCGCTGTGGAGGTAGTTGACCCATGGGTGGAGGCTGAGGCCTGGCAGACGTCCGTCTGCATTGAACACATGCACGAATGATTGATCGGACCGCAGAGCGTTGGCCAACAATGTGGAAACGTCGTCCCCAGCGAGGCATTGACCAGAGTTTGACCAGCATGGAGCAGTCGAAGATGCTCATCTCGAATGATAAGTTTGGTCAAACAGTGCTTGCCACAGAGGATGAGAGGGTGTCGTTGAGCATATGGAAATTGGGAATTGTGCAATCGTCCTCCAACACGTAAGAGTTTACCATCATCGAGGAATGGGCGCAGAGCGCGCAAACAACTGCTCTTGGGGAGCTCCTTTCTGTTTTCAAAGCACTGAATCTCGTCGTGAAAGCTTTGAGACTGAGCTAAATTAATCCAAACAAGCTTCGCTGTATTCAACTCATCAGAAGAAAGAGAGCCAGACTTGGGATCTATTCCCTGATGTCGTGAACGACAGTTGTGTACAAATCGACGCATCCAGGCAGTAACTCTTGTCAAGCATTCAAATCGAGAGAAACGGTCAAAGGGGATAAGGGTATTGATCAGCATGGTGGCGACATGCACTACAATCTCATCTGCCTCTACTTCATGGCTGTTTGGCTGCAGGGATGACGACTGAGGCCATTGACATACTCCTAGCCGAAGCCAGGGTGGACCGTCCCACCAAAGTTCATGAGATAGTAGCTCAGAAGGAAATATGCCCCTGGAAGCACAATCAGCGGGGTTAAGTATGCCTTCCACATGATTCCAGCGACTTGGTGGCACAGCCTCAGTGATGTTTGTGATCCGATTTGCAACATAAGTCTTAAAACGACGTGGGTTCCCGGCGATCCAATTCAATACGATTGTGCTATCTGTCCATGCGAATATATCAGTAGCAGAGATACTAAACAAACTCTGGCAATGTTGCAGTAGTTGAGAGAGAAGATGAGCTCCACACAACTCCAAACGAGGAATAGATAGCCTCTTCAGAGGAGCAACTTTGGTTTTCGCAACCACAAGTGAGGTGTGAATGGAGCCAGCAGCATCCACCATCCGAACATATACAACTCCGGCATAAGCCGACTCGGATGCATCACAAAAGCCATGCAACTGCCAGAAAACAATGTTGACATCCTTGGGGAAATAACATCGAGGGATACATTTGCCAGTGATTAGAATGAGTTCAGACCTCCATTTCCGCCACTTCTGCTGAATATCTTCAGGCACAGGTTCGTCCCACTGAATCCTCTCCTCCCACACACGTTGTAAGAGAACTTTGGCCATGATGATAACTGGGGAGAACCAACCAAGAGCATCAAAAGTCTTGGCAATGTCCGATGTGAGCAAACGTTTTGTCATAACTTCCGCAGCTGGAAAATCTGCCACTGTCAAGCGAAAGTGATCAAGAGTTGAATTCCATCCAATTCCCAAGGTTTTGGCGTACTCGTCAGGGCCTGATATCGGGTGAACTGACTTCTGCTCACGTAGCTGAGGATCAATATGTTGCAAAACTTCCTCCTCATTTGAATTCCATTTACGAAGGAGAAATCCTCCCTTAGCGAATAGAGCTTGAAGCTGGTGATGCAATTCAATGGCTTGTTCAATTGAGTCTGCGCCTGTAAGTCCATCATCGACATAAAATGATTCTTCCACTGCCTTAGCAGCCAGAGGGAATTCAAGTACATGGTCTAGAGCGTTTTGTTTCACACACATATTGGCAATAAATGAGGAAGCTGAAACTCCAAAGGTCAAACGAGTCATCCTATAATCCTTGAGTGGTCCACTAGGTGCGCTTCTCCAAATGAAATGATGAAGATCACGATCTGACTCAGTTAATGCAATCGCTCGGTACATGCGACTAACGTCTGCAATCAGAGCTACTCTATGGAGCCTGAAGCGCAGGAGAACATCAATCAGTGACGAGTGTATGGTGGGACCAACTAAAAGCAAATCATTCAAAGAGATACCACTAGATGTCTTGCTCGACGCATCAAAAACTGCACGAATCTTGGTTGTCATACTGGATGCCTTCGTTACCACGTGCATGGGCAAGTAGTATACTGAATGGGGTGACTTGTGTAGATCATTCTCAGGTACCACCTCTGCATGACCGGAGTCGAAATACTCATCAATGACTGCCTTGAATTCTGAAAAGTGGCCCTTCATATGCAGAGAGCGCTCAAAGCTGATAAATCGTCTAACGGCTTGCGATCGAGATTCTCCGAGAGGTTTGACTTCAGATTTCTTGAGTAGTGGAACCTCGAATCTTCCATCCTCTAATCGAATGTGATGACTTTCAAAGTGATCCATAACCGCCTTCTCTTCCAACGTGTAAACTGATTTAGCAAACGATTTCTCCTCAATCTCCCAGAACCGACGTAGAAGATCATCACCTGTCAGTACAGTGACATGATGAGAAGTAATAGTGGGAGTACAAGGACTTGTGCATCCAGACAAGATCCAACCAAAGTGAGTCTCGAAAGCAGTGGGAGATCCTACAGGTCCCGTGCGTCGCCCTTCGAGCATTACTTCTGAGAAGACTTCGATACCCAATAGCAGATCTATTCTTCCAGGTTTTCCGAACCCTGGATCAGCAAGATGAAGATCCATAAGATGATTCCAGTTCTGATCAAAAGCGACGTGATGTAGAGGTAAGTCACAAGTAACTCGAGGGACAACAACGGCAGAAGTAGAAAACTTCTTGTCTGGATTACATTCAGAGAATACACGAAAAGTGGTAATAGAATGCACAGAATTGCGCGTAAATCCAACTACTCCTGATATCTTAGTATTCTGGTTGTACCGCGGAAGATGAAGATTCTGGGCAAGACACTCGGAGATGAAGGATGCTGATGAGCCGGAATCAAGTAGTGCTCTGGCCTTCATGGAGGAACCATCAGGGCCTTCGACTCGCACACTACAAGTCATCAGCAACAAATTAGACTTAATTTCTGTAGCAGCGTGTGAAGACGTGATGGGTGCAGCAGGAATTGGCGCAGCAGTAATGGGCGCAGCAGTGGCTGGCGCAGCAGTAACAGGCGTGGCAGTGGCTGGCGCAGCAGTAACAGGCGTGGCAGTGGCTGGCGCAGCAGTGAGTTGACCGGGAATACTTGCAACACTGGATTGGGTCTTCCCTTCAAGGTGGAGGAGAGTGTGGTGAGGTCTCTGACAAACTCGACAACGATGCAATGATTTGCAGTTCCGAACAATGTGTCCTGGTTTCAAGCAATTGATGCATAGTCTGTTGGATTTCAATGCTGATCTCTTGTCATCGTGATGCAAAGACTTGAATTTGGGACAGGCATACAGAGGATGCCTTTCTGACTTGCACACCACACACATACTCGATGAATCTGCACTAGCTGCAAAGGATGCCACGGCCTTCGGGTTAGAGAAACTCTTCTTGTAGGGCTCAAATTTGAATGATCTTTTACTAGAGTCTGGCATTGAGACTTCAGATGCCTGTGCTCTGAGATTGATGAATTCCAACAGTTCTTTGTAGTGAGGTACGTCATGAGATGATTGACTATGGCGTTGCCATTCAAACATGGTGTTGACATCCAGCTTAAGTTCCAACAACGAGGTAACGAATGAACCAGATGGTTCATGGCCTAGAGCTTTAAGTGCGCGTAAATGTTGCTGGGCCACATCATGTAAGCGACGTAATTCCCTTCCTGTTCCATCTTTCAAGTTGGGAACTTCCAAGATTTTCTGTACATGAGCCTGATGTATCAGTCGAGGACGATCATAGCGTGATTTCAAACAGGTAAGAGCTTCGTTATAGTGGTCACCAGATCTAGACAATCCTTCTATCGATGTCTTAGCACTCCCATCCTTGAGGGCATGGCGTAGATAGGCAAGCTTCTCAGTGTCTGTAAGGTTAGTTCGAGAATGCACAGATACATCAAATTGTTCCCAAAAGGTCTTCCAATTGAGCATGTTCCCATCAAATGTGGGTACATCAAGTTTAGGAAGCTTGACTCCACTCGGATCCGGCATGCTAGAGATGCTAGGAGGGTCGTGTGCTCGCAATAATTTCTTGATGGCCAGAGATAGATCAAATATATTCCTTTCAATGTGATTGAGAAGAAGACCAAGCTCACTATCATCCTCCACTTCAAAGGTAAGTAGACTTCGACGTATATCGGTAGATTCCGCTTTAATTTCTGTAAGCTGTTCAGTGTATTGCTGTAGTAGACAGATGCCATCCTCGCCTGTAGGAAGCGCAGAGGTTCCATCTTGCACAGCCTTTAATCCTCTTTCAATATTTTTTAGACGTTTCAGAGCCTTCTTGGGTTCACTGGAGTTTCGGGACAAACAAATGGTTGAAAGATTTTCCAAACGAGAGGTGAGCGCAGCCACGAAATCATCATGTTCATCGAGAATAGTTTGTTGCGCCTCCAGCTCTGCTTCATCATCGATCAGGTCAATGACAGCGTAGTGATGAACTTTGAACTCTGCAACCAAGGATTCAAGACGTGTGGTAAGGCGTCGAGGTTCTTCCGAGCTTAGGTCGGTAGAATGTTCCAAAACATCCAAGCGGTTACTAATACGAGTAAGAGAGGCCTTTACGATTCCTCGCTTTTTCTTGCAACTCGAGAGAGCACGCACAGGGTCTTCAGTCATGGCCGATACAGTTATGTGAAGGCAGGGAACACGTGGTCGCCGAAAAGCTAATAAACTGCTAACGCAAATGCTCCGAAGATAACTAACAGTGAATCGCCGGTTCTATACAGGGTATCCGACTCGAAGGACCATCTATGAAGGAGCTTGTCTTCGGAGCGCGAGAGCCCAAGTGTCTAGCTACCATTTAGACTGTCAACAATTTTGTATTTTTTGCTCTCTAATTATACGATAAGAAAAAATGAATGATTACAATCATAAACGAGGAAATGACGATGACGATACTTTACCAAACAAGAATGTAAGCTATTGAAACACAAACAATACACTAGGACACAAACAGATTCTATATTGTGTAGTGGCTTAAAAGTGTCAGAGAACTGAAGAAACAACAACAACAACAACAACAACAACAACAACACTACTTTCTCTAGTGTATGGAGCAAAAAACAGACAAACACAAACTCTTTACCATGCAAGTAAAGTGAATACACATACATGCTAAGAATTACACCTGAGCTGCAATAAATACTAGTGATGAGAAGCTATAGAATTGAGATTACTAAGACAGAGATATTGTAGATGAGGTCCCTACTGATTAGCTTTATTCACAGCATTTCCCTGTGAGAGCTGTAGAATTGAGATTACTAAGTCAGAGATATTGTAGATGAGGTCCCTACTGATTAGCTTTATTCACAGCATTTCCTTGTGAGAGCTATTGAATTGAGATTACTAAGACAGAGATATTGTAGATGAGGTCCCTACTGATTAGCTTTATTCACAGCATTTCCTTGTGAGAGCTATAGAATTGAGATTACTAAGACAGAGATATTGTAGATGAGGTCCCTACTGATTAGCTTTATTCACAGCATTTCCTTGTGAACCAACATCTCCATGTTTGCTGGCTTTGTGCCTGCCATTGTTGAGCAATGGATCTCTTCTCATTATTCATAGTGTGGTTGAGGGGGTAGGAATTCCTTGGTGAGAAAATGTCCCCTCTATGAATTCAATTATTGCATACACACTATTACAATAACATTTCATGCAGTGGTGAACTACCACACTTTCTGGTGTGTATGTGTGTTTGTGTGTTCTACAGATCTGACAATAGATGAAGTTCGTGTGTTAGCACGTGACAATCCAGAGTGGAAGACTGTATGGATTAAAATAGTATGTGTGTGTGTGTGTGTGTGTGTTCAATATTTAATGTCAAAATAAATACTTTATTGTGTAGAAGGAGACTCTCTGCCAACCTGGTACTGAAGTGTTAATAAACAATATCTTAATAGACTGTAGTGTCAGAGACTACAACATACTGGAGTGTCCTCACATGAGCAACAGACATGGAGTGACCTTAGAGGTTAATGGAGTCCTGTGGCTACAGTTGATCTGTAAGTGACTCACTGTATGCATGAGCAAATGTGTATGTATGACTGACCATTTAAGCACTCGTGTGTACTGTTAGTCATCATTTATTATTTCACTGGCCAATCAATAAATGAACTGAGTCTGTATATGTGTTGAAACTTATTTGATTTTGTGTTTCCAGTTCTAGTGGCTGTCCTTTCAATAGCAGTGGTGGTGGTGATGGTGTTGGTAGCACAGGTTGGAGTATTCATTGGGTAAGGTTCAATAGCAGTGGTGGTGGTGATGGTGTTGGTAGCACAGGTTGGAGTATTCATTGGGTAAGGTTCAATAGCAGTGGTGGTGGTGATGGTGTTGGTAGCACAGGTTGGAGTATTCATTGGGTAAGGTTCAATAGCAGTGGTGGTGGTGATGGTGTTGGTAGCACAGGTTGGAGTATTCATTGGGTAAGGTTCAATAGCAGTGGTGGTGGTGATGGTGTTGGTAGCACAGGTTGGAGTATTCATTGGGCAAGGTTCAATAGCAGTGGTGGTGGTGATGGTGTTGGTAGCACAGGTTGGAGTATTCATTGGGTAAGGTTCAATAGCAGTGGTGGTGGTGATGGTGGTGTTGGTAGCACAGGTTGGAGTATTCCTTGGGTAAGGTTCAATAGCAGTGGTGGTGGTGATGGTGTTTGGTAGCACAGGTTGGAGTATTCATTGGGTAAGGTTCAATAGCAGTGGTGGTGGTGATGGTGTTGGTAGCACAGGTTGGAGTATTCATTGGGTAAGGTTCAATAGCAGTGGTGGTGGTGATGGTGTTGGTAGCACAGGTTGGAGTATTCATTGGGTAAGGTTCAATAGCAGTGGTGGTGGTGATGGTGTTGGTAGCACTGGTTGGAGTATTCATTGGGTAAGGTTCAATAGCAGTGGTGGTGGTGATGGTGTTGGTAGCACAGGTTGGAGTATTCATTGGGTAAGGTTCAATAGCAGTGGTGGTGGTGATGGTGTTGGTAGCACAGGTTGGAGTATTCAATGGGTAAGGTAAACATTCATCTGGCATTGTGCTCTTAGCTTTTACCATTTGCTGTAGCTATAAAAAGAACAAAGCTGGATGTAAGGAAGCTAAACCACCATGTAACCAGCCAGAACCTGAAACTGTTACCAGTAGTACTGATTTATAATGGACTATTTTTTAAGTGTTGCAGTATATGAACAAATTTGTCTTTGTATTGTGACTCTGTCAGTATATGACCATTACTATTCTTGTATGCAATTATAGAAAGAAAAAAAAAACTTAATAATTTTTATTCAAAAATAACAAAAGACATAAATCCACAATGTTTAAATTTGAAATATGGGATATAATACATAAATCATAAAATTCAATGAGTGTTTTCAAATGTATGTCCCTGTAGTATTGATTGAATTCAATCCACAGCAATTCTATAACAAAAACAATACAATAATTCAAATGCTACTATAATAACAATATTCTTACCGGAGCTGTTGCTTTAATTTATCTGCCACTTGTCTACAATAGTCCACTTGAGACAATACAGTAACAAACTCCTCGAGGGCAGTAGGTCTAGTTGATAAGACTGTACGAATGCTACTCAGAAGGTTCCTTGTCTTCTCTATATCAATCCAGTTCTGACGTTGAAGGAGCTGGTCATACATGTCAGGAGATATGAGTCCAATACTGTAGCAGTGATCAGCTACTGTCATAACACAAGGCTTCACTGAGAGGACCAAGTCAGGATACACACTCAGAAATATACTTAAGCTATTGCCACCTAATAATAAAACATTTATAATGATAGGAATTAAAAACAATAACTTGACTTACTTTCAGAGACCTCTACCACAGGATCTTTCTCCTCGTATTTCTAAAACCAAATAATATCACTGTTAGTGCAAGTTAGAATACATAGTCTATTTCTGCATACCTGTCCATACCAAATGAGGTGTCTATTGGTGAGTACAACTGCTTGTGGATAGTCTGGATTGAAGAGACATGTCATAACCTTTGGAATCGTGTCTGCACCATCCACTACTCCAAGATGATTTTCTCCTTCATGTGAACGGCAGTCAAAGGCAAACTGGTAGTCCATGTAGCTGTTGTAGTTCATTCTGGAACTAGCCTCCTTTAGAGTGTCCTCTATTTCTTGTTTTAGAGAAATACATTCATGGTGAATGGAGTCTTGGAAAGTAGGATCACAAGAAACTACGACTTCGAAATATTTAGATTTCGATACAAAAGACACGTGAACTTTTATTGTTCCATACAAAAAGTGCACCATGTTTTTCTTGACTCCTTCTCCAATGAAAGTGAAGGACTTGTTGGATACGAGACATGCCATTGCAGCAGGAAAGAGTCCCATAGGAGTAAACCCACTACTGAAGTACATCAAGAGAGGTTCCACGATACAAGATCTACAGGATTCATTGTGGAATAGGTCAAGTTCCTTTGCACTAGTGTTTTCTAACACGCAAGGCATAATGTATTCTTTCTTTTCTTCTAATAATGAGTTAGTATCAGAAGATTCGACTGAATCAATCTCAGCTATCAAGTGCAGATATGCTAGCAAAGCTACCAGTTGCTCTGGTGGAATCAGATCTCCTGAAATGTCAGCTGTAGCTGTCTTCAAATCTGTCATAGTGAATCGACCTGTCTTTCTGAATCTCTTGGCTGTAGCCTGACCTACGCTATCAAAGCTCATGGCTTTAAGAATGACACCAGTGATACTGTCATACACTACCTGGATGTCTATGATGACCAGGTCCTCCAAACCAGGCACACTGGGGAAGTACATTAGAACACCGGCATGGTGGTGAAGAAACCACAGAGCTGCTCTGGTCTCGTAAGGTGTCATATTGAAGGCATGGGACAAGGCCAAGCAGGTCTCCAGGCTGGCTGTCCTCACTTCTCTCATGCGAAGACACAAGCTGAACAGAAGCCACACGGCTGGAATTTTCAGCTTTTTAAAGTGTTTCTCCATGGCATTCTCCAGTAGCTGATGCAAGTGATCGATCTCTTCTACTCCGCCTCCCATGTTGTCTAAAGAAACAACAAGCTTCTCTTTTGAGCAGAACTGAACTATGCCTTTTTTGTAGGAGTCAGTCTCTTGAATCACCTTTTGAAGCTGCGAATCGACTGTAGCGATGACTTCCTCAGAAACCTTGTCTTTGTGAGTACCTACTATATACACTACTGACTTGGAGGACTCCAGTATCTCACCAATGGCTGAGTTGTCTGCTCCTGGCTGAGGTTGAAGATGGGTGGAGGAACTGAAGCAAGATATACTGGTCAGAGTACGCAAAAGCATCTCTTGCAGAGTAAACTCTGATTTCTCTGGTGCAGTTGTCTCTCCTGAAGCTCTCTGATAAAAGACTCGATACTCCTCATCTAGTTGGAACTGGTAGCTAAAGAACAGCAAGTAGAGGCCAGGTCCTATGGTGAGTGCTGGTAGCATGTCCATCAGCTCAGGCTGACCTCCGGTGTCCTCCATTCTCAAAAAAGCTTTAAAAGAGTGCTTCACATTTTCTGCAAAGTGTGGTTGTTTGGACACTGTTTCGAATATGGCAGCTATTTCAGAATAATCTGGTGATCTGACTTTTTGTTTGGTCAATAATTTTAGTTTTGCCAGCATTTTGTGTATTAAGTTAGGCTGTGATTGTTGAGCAGGGCGTGATTGATTGGTGTTTCTAATTTGTTGTTTTTTAACCTGATGAGACTGCCCTGTACTGCTAGCCTGACTGACCTTTGCACTGGTGTCATAACCTGCATGGGAATCAGCTGTAGCCTCAGAAGTGGATTCAGTTTCAGAAGTGGATTCAGCCACAAAACTATCTTTGAGAGTGTGAAAGAGTAGAGAAGCTTCCTCAATGAGATTCTTTACAATGGTCCAATTTATACTTCTTTCTGCTGTAGTTGGATCAGACTTGCCTTGGACTACCACATTGCAGCAACACTCCACTGTGCCTGTGCTGCCATGAATCTGCTCCTCTTCTTTTGCTGACAGAAGATCTATGATCTCTTTCTTTATTCTCCTGAGAGTTGTACTCTTGCCTTGTCTTGGAGGACCAAGGGACATAAACTTTAAAGACAGAAGCTCCAACACTTCCTTGGAAATAATGAAGTGTTTATATGCATCTTCATATTTTAGAACAACTATTAAACATAAAATAAAATATGCATTATAAAATATTGCAAATAAAACTCTAATTAGTTATTACAGTCTCATTGGTTATACAGTACAAGTAACCCACACCCTGCACCAGTACTATTAGCTGGCTGCTGTGCAATACAGAGTGTGGGCAGCTGGTTTTATAGCCTGGAGCTAAGCCAGTAGAAGCAGCTGCCAGTAGAAGCAGCTGCCAGTAGAAGCAGCTGCACTCTAGCACTTGCAATTTAGGCAAAGACAATCCATTAACTTACTTATTATAATATCATAATTAACATAAATTAATTTTAACATTATTAACTTAGTAATAAATAATAATATTCTAGTTTTATTATAGTACATGTTTTTTAATACCTAACTTTAGTTTCCCATATAATCTATAATGGGACATTCTAAAGAGAAGCCAATATCACTGAAGGCAAGATGGCTTTCTAGAGATGCTGCTATTTGTTTATACTAACCTGACAGAGTTCCTTTGTGCACTCCATTTCTATTAGCAACCAGCAACTGTCCAGTAGACAAGACTGCAGTAGCTATACATACACCAACAACAACTGGTCTATCTCCCTCACTAGTAGTCTTAATCCACTCCTCTGTCTTGTTGGAGTAACTGCTAATGGTAGAATGGATATCGATACCGATTAGATACGATACATAGGAGATGATAGAAAAGATCTCAGATAATGTGGTTACTGTCCTCCATATTGTTTGTCTTCTTGTCCTGCCATTACTAGCAGATGCTGTGAGAGACTCTAAACTGCATATAAACAGAATCTCTCTCTTGCCACGTCCTCCTGTGAAGTAGAAGTTGCCTTCATGGAATGTTGATTGCATGTGCCTGCATGAAGAAGGAAGTGAGTCTGCAGTCAGCCAATGGTCGTTGAGTAGAACTTCCACTACGTCCAAGTACTTGCTAAGTGATACACGCCCACCAGCCACAACCAGGACCTCTGGTGATCCTCCACTAACTGATGATGGCAAGGAGCGATGAGTAGGCATGGCACGTAGCGATGGCTTCCAGTCTAGACCAGTAGTACTAGTCAACAGAGAGTTAGTGGGTTTGCCAGTGGAGGGATGCCATCCACCAACCAATACAAACTTAGACTGGTAGGTAGTTAGGGACGAGTGTTGATATGGTGCACGAGTAGTAGTCCATGAATGAAGGTCAGTAGAGATGTGAAGTGTGAGATCATCATTATGCATAACTAGCACTTTATTATGTAGTACTGCACATTGTACAGGCCGGACATACTTACTCCATGTATGGCAGTGCTCCCAGTGAAGAGAGACTGGAGGACGGAGATCTCTCTAAATACAAATAAATAAACAATTATATAATTAAAGTGATAAACAAACAAAACAACAAACAAACAGCATTTAAGTGCTATTTAAACGACACAAACAAATTTATTCCTATATCAGCAGTTTGTACGCTATATAAACATTCGATACAACTTTAAATAAGTACATAAAATACTAACAAACAACAATATTTTAATTGAACCATGTAAACAAACACACAAATAAACAATTTTACTCTATAATTTACAGAAATGTACACGCATAACAATAGCAACTGCGTGACATACTAACACACAAACATACAAGTTCTCACACAATGCTTATATACAATACAATATTTAGTATATAAAAATAGTAAAAAACAATACTGAGAAATAAACAAACAAACAAACACACAAACATACAACTGGCACAATGCGTAAATATGTGCACACAACACAAACACAAATAATGACATGATATTCCAAACACACAAACACGTAATAAGAGAATGAGCTGTTTCTTCCTGTGCTAAAATAATGTACAGTCGGCACCAGAAAAGATAGGTTTTCAATTCTGTTCAGTAGAACGATTTTGTTTTGCACTGAAGGAGCTATTGTAGAAAAAGAAAAAAGAGAGAAAATGTTACGGCAGTTGATAAAATATAGTTTTTCAGTTCGACTGTGTTAAAGTTTAAATGCTCAATGTTTACCATATGCCACTTTCAGGAATGTAAAAAATGATGCTATTTTAAATGTTGGGGTCATCATTGGCTTAGATATTCTCACTACTAGAGACCCAACTGTAGCTGGTAGAAAGACTAAGAAGTAGGGACCTGTCAGAGCAGCAAGTTCAGCGAAAATCCAGTCGGTATGCTTAATCGAAGCAAGTCAGTTTTTTTTTATTGTGCAAGCAGTTTAGCATGACCTCTATAGCATTTAGAGGGTAGTACAAGACTTAGCTTGCAGATATAGCTGTGGAAGAGTTTCTAGCTGTTAGCTGTAAATCAACTGAAACGAGAACTTGACTAGTAAAAATTTGAATGTGACGGTACCAACTGTTTAGTCAAAACGCAATGAAAAAATTGTAAAAAAAAAGCTGTTTTTCTTTTTGAAAGACACCTGCTATGCTGTATAGAAAGCTAACATATGAACATATACATTAAAAAAAAAACAAATCCAAAAACATAATCTTCCTATAAAAGTGCACAAACATACAAATATACATCCCAAATACAAATTATTTACACATGGTAAAAACTGTAAATAAACCACTAACAAACACAACAACAAATAAATGACTACAAATATATTATGCTGTGTTTATGTGTTATAAACACACAACTTACTATATTTCTGGAACAAACTAGACTTCAAATAGCTAGAGTAAATAGATACAAACTGTAGCAAAAAAGAGAGGGATAGTCTAACCATCTTCCAGTTCAAAAACACACTGGCAACTGGAAAAAAGAGAGGGAAAGTCATGTCTGAGCATGCTCATGAAAAGAACCTGGTGTCTTTTTAAGAGCATGCTCAGGAACATGACTTTTACCCTCTCTTTTTTCCAGTTGCCAGTGTTTTGGCGTGAGCATGCTCAGACATTACTTTCCCTCTTTTTTCCAGTTTAGCTGGTGGTATCTCTTTATGAGCATGCTCAGACATAAGTTTCCCTCTCTATCCAGTTGTTGATGCCTTATAAATATAATGATCAGACTAGCTTTTTCTAGTTGTGAAAAAAATTAAGCTAAGCACTTGGCATGTGTGTAGGTAGCAGTGTTTTCCCTTCTTTCAACCCTTTGTATAAGCTATACAAACAGTGGGCTATATAGGGAAGGCTGGATCTAGGCTAACAAACACTTGATTTAATAACCAGCTAGCGGTAGCTATGTGCTCACCTCTGTACTAACTTGAGGCTGGCTTTCCGCCATACCTTGCTTACTGACTCGAATCGTCTTCCAAAATAGGGCGTTCCCACATCCTCTATTTATTATTCGAATATCTCTGACCCACCACACCCAAAATGCTTACTAGAAAGCTGATATTCACCTTTGACCTCAATCGCTATCTCTGCGAGGAGCTGTTGCGCCAGCTCTCGCTGCTGAAGTGATGGCGTGGTAAGTGTTCTCCCGTGTGAGTTGGTAGTATAGAGAAGTATTGGTTCCAATAGGTCTATACTAGTGATGTGCTTGAGCACAAAATGGCGAGCGAGCCTAAAGACTATACTATTTTTATATGAATGATTTTGACTTCTAACACTGAAGCAACTGAAAATAATGTCCAGTTTTTTTAATTTCGCATACACGGTAAAGGGATTTCAGTGACTGCTTGAATTGAAGGGAAAAAACAACAACAAAACAATACACGTTATTTAAAAGTTTTCCTTGTGATATTCTTTAGCTAAGTAGTGGTTGTAACACACAATGCTTTGACACAACTGGACATACACCTACACAAACTTACCTTCGCGGTAGTCTAGTGGACAATGTATTTTCAAGTAAATACTGTTGCGCACGGCTTATAACCATAACAAAGAGCGCATTGACTTACCACCGCCAAACTCGAATAGAAATGGAAGTCCCTTAAGTTTTCAAGTTTGAACTGCACCCGCAAAAGAATTCAAAACGGTAAACAATTCAATTTCTAGTATGATACGGGTACTGATCGATAAACCGGAGGATTCTGTTTAGTGTAATTTGGGACGGGGTCGACCACATAACTAACACAAAAACGCGAGGGTCAAAGTACAAAATAACATACGTACGTCCATACATATATACAAACATCCCCGATTTTTTTCATTTTTACCCCTGTAAAAATGAAAAAATAGACAATAAACAACAATACTGGAGTGCAATTTCTATTGACAGCTTTTGCTTCCAAAATGAATTGCATTTTTTGGGTCCTTTATGAAAATAGCAGAAACATTTTTTTCCTTTATTGTTATGTATTATAGGAACATTTCAATTCCCAATTAGTTGAGGTAATAGATGCACTGTACATGAGAATATCAGAAGTGAATGAATAGTGTATTGTAAATAATCAAATGTTGCTATTATTGTCTTTCAGTGCATATATTGGTTCAAGCAATTGTCTTGTATTTCAGTAAAACAATTTCTCATAATTTATTTAGCTTTCAATGACTTCTTTGTTCATACCAAGTTCTGTTCTGTTAGCTAATTTCATCATCTCAATTTGTAGCTATAAGCACAATATCTCTGAGTTCCAATGTCTAAACCATTCCACCAAAATATGGCAGAACATTTCAGTTCTTCTAGGACCTCTTGGACCCCTGGTTCTTTCTCCAGTGAATTTGACTCCATAACCTTTTCCCATTACATGAAAAAGCCTATTTTTTTTTACAGATAGCCACAACTTGGCAATAACTCTTCTCTTATGGTCACTACTTGTTGTTTTTTAAGTAACACAATTTTTACACTCAGCCCCATATATAAATTATGTAATTTCAATGATATAGATAGTAAATCTTCTGTTCTTTCATCATAGGTGACACAAAACTTGGGCACAAGGCGACTGTCATCTCAGCCAATACAGTGAGCATCACTGCGTCAAGCGTCAAGTTGGAAAAGATCAAGAACAATTTCCTAGAAGAGTATAAATACATATTTATGACACTTACAGAAGCACAACACTGTATATATAAAATCACATCAAAAAGTATCTACCATCACAACAACAAAATTAAATTCTACTCAATCTATACAGAGACCCTATACCAACCCACCCTTAGTCGGTAAAGATCACCTACATAACTACAACCAGGACAGCATCCTCACGCTGTAGATCTATACATTGACAAAAGGTTTAGTTTTATCTTAAGAATGCCCAGTTTTAGAATGCCAAGTTTTAATATCTTCCTCACAGGTATATATCCACTTACCTGGAATGATTCTGCACCATAGGCTTAGTCTGAGACACAATTTACACTAGGACGTGTCCAGTGGACTAAATTGAATCGAGAACAACTGCCGGGGACCATGTAATTAGCATATTTTAGAGTTAGAACATAGGCTTAGTCTGACACCAAACACTGCATTCATCCTAACCTACGGGGAGGCTACTAGCTACTTGCTGGGAGGTGAGAAAGAAGACCAAGATTCTAATGGCAGCGTTACTTTCGCTGTTTCCAGGTGCGAGCATAATCAACTGGAGTGTGAGACATTCACCCGACCCATTAGCCCACATAGAGAAACTGCCTTGGACCATGTAATTAAAGTCAAACGTGTCCAGTGGACTAAAATGAAACGCGAGAATTGCCGGGGACCATGTAACTAGCATATTTTAAAGTCGGACATGTCCAGTGGTCTAAATTGAAACGAGAGAAACTACCGGGGACCATGTAATTAGCATATTTCATAGTCGAACCTGTCCAGTGGACTAAAATGAAATGAGAGAAACTGCCGGGGACCATGTAATTAGCATATTTCAAAGTCGGGTGTGTCCAGTTGATTAAAATGAAACAAGAGAAACTGCCGGGCACCATGTAATTAGCATATTTTAGAGTCGGACATGTCCAGTGGCAAAAATGAAATGAAAAAAACTGCTGGGGACCATGTAATTAGCATATTTTAGAGTCGGACGTGTCCAGTGAACTAAATGGAAACGAGAGAAACTGCCGAAAACCATGTAATTAGCATGTTTTAGAGACGGACGTGTCCAATGGAGCAAAATAAAACGAGAGAAACTGCCGGGGACCATGTTATTATCATATTTTAAAGTCGGAAGTGTCCAGTTGATTAAAATAAAACGAGAGAAACTGCCGGGGACCATGTAATTAGCAAATTTTAAAGTCGGACTTGTCCAGTGGACTAAAATGAAATTAGAGAAACTGCCGGGGACCACGTAATTAGCATAATTTTAAGGTCAGACGTGTCCAGTGAACTAAAATGAAACCAGAGAAACTGCCGTGGATCATGTTATTAGCATATTTTAGAGTCATACATGTCCAGTGGACTAAAATAATACAAGATAAACTGCCGTGGACCATGTAATTAGCATATTTCAAAGTCGGGTGTGTCCAGTTGATTAAAATGAAACGAGAGAAACTGCCGGGCACCATGTAATTAGCATATTTTAGAGTCGGACATGTCCAGTGGCAAAAATGAAATGAAACAAACTGCCAGGGACCATGTAATTAGAATATTTTAGAGTCGGACGTGTTCAGTGAACTAAAATGAAACGAGAGAAACTGCCGGAAACCATGTAATTAGCTTATTTTAGAGTCGGAGGTGTCCAGTTGATTAAAATGAAACGAGAGAAACTGCCGGGGACCATATAATTAGCAAATTTTAAATTCGGACGTGTCCAGTGGACTAAAAGGAAATGAGAGAAACTGCCGGGGACCATATAATTAGCATAATTTAGAATCGGATGTGTCCAGTGGACTAAAATGAAATGAGAGAATCTGCCGGAGATCATGTAATTAGCATATTTTAGAGTCGGACGTGACCAGTGGACTAAAATGAAACGAGAGAAACTGCCTGAGACCATGTAATTAGCATATTTTAGAGTCGGACGTGTCCAGTGGACTAAAACGAAACGAGAGAAACTGCCAGGGACCATGTAATTAGCATATTTTAGAGTCGGATGTGTCCAGTGGACTAAAATGAAACGACAGAAACTGCCAGGGACCATGTAAATAGCATATTTCACAGTCGGACGTGTCCAGTGGACTAAAACAAAACGAGAGAAACTGCCGGGGACCATGTAATTAACTTATTTTAAGGTCAGACGTGTCCAGTGGACTAAAAGGAAACAAGAAAAACTGCCGTGGACCATGTGATTAGCATATTTCAAAGTCGGGCGTGTTCAGTGGACCTAAATGAAACGAAAGAAACTGCCGGGAACCATGTAATTTGCATATTTTAAAGTCGAACGTGTCCAGTAGACTAAAATGAAACAAGAGAAACTGCCTGGGGACCATGTAATTAGCATATTTTAGAGTCGGACGTGTTCTGTTGACTAAAATGAAACAGGAGAAACTGCCCGGGACCATGTAATTAGCATAATGTAAAGTCGGATGTGTCCAGTTGATTAAAATGAAACGAGAGAAACTGTCGGGGACCAAGTAATAAACATATTTTAGAGTCAAACGTGTCCAGTGGACTAAAATGAAACGAGAGAAACTGCCGGACGTGTCTAGTGGACTATAACAAAACGAGAGAAACTGCCAGTGACCATGTAAGTAGAATATTTTAGAGTCGGATGTGTCCAATGGACTAAAATGAATTGTGAGAAATGGCCGGGGACCATGTAATTAGCATATTTTAAAGTCGGACGTGTACAGTGGACTAAAACGAAACGAGAGAAACTGCCAGAAACTATAATATAATTAGCATATTTTAAAGTCGAACTTGTCCAGTGGACTAAAATGAAACGAGAGAAACTGCCGGGGACCATGTAATTAAGATGTTTTAAAGTCGGATGTGTCCAGTGGTCTGAAATGAAACAAGAGAAACTGCCGAGGGACCATGTAATTAGCATATTTCATAGTCGGACGTGTCCAGTGGACTATAATGAAAAGAGAGAAACTGCTGGGGACCATGTAATTAGAGTTGGACGTGTCCAGTGGACTAAAATGAAACGAGAGAAACTGCCGGGGACCATGTAATTAGCATATTTTAAAGTCGGACGTTTCTAGTGGACTAAAATGAAACGAGAGAAACTGCTGGGGACCATGTAATTAGCATATTTCAGCGTCGGACGTGTCCAATGGACTAAAATGAAACGAGAGAAACTGCTGGGGACCGTGTAATTAGCATATTTTAAAGTCGGACGTGTCCAGTGGACTAAACTGAAACAAGAGAAACTGCCGGGGACCATGTAATTAGCATATTTCAGCTTCGGACATGTCCAGTGGACTAAAATGAAACAAGAGAAACTGTCGGGGACCATGTAATTAGCATATTTCATGGTCGAACATGTCCAGTGAATTAAAATGAAACGAGAGAAACTGCCGAAAACTATGTTATTAGCATATTTTAGAGTCGGACGTGTCCAGTGAACTAAAATGAAACAAGAGAATCTGCTGGGGACCGTGTAATTAGCATATTTTAGAGTTGAACGTGTCCAGTTGATTAAAATGAAACGAGAGAAACTGTCGGGGACCAAGTAATTAATATATTTTAGAGTCGAACATGTCCAGTGGACTTAAATGAAATGAGAGAAACTGCTGGTGACCATGTAATTAGCATTGTTGATGAGGGTTTGACACTGGAAGTATCCAATGCGAATCCTTAATTATAGAAAGTCCTGAGTGTATGTATTAGAAGCTAGAATATATAACTCTTATGGGTTGTAAATCCACTGACAAGTTACACTGTCTCCACACACACACAGAATTAGATATATTGGTTAGACAAGTTTGATATAGAATAGTAGACCACAAGCACTAGAGCTAATGACCTCTAAATACAAGAGTCATGTGACCACAAGTATGAGATTAAACAAAAGTGATAACAAAACAGCTAACATGGAAACAGCTGGAAAGCATGGCTAACAACTGACCAATCAGCTGCCAGCACACACCAGCGGAGCGGAAGTAGTGGAAAGTGGTAGGACAACAACATGGAAATAATAAGATTAGAATACACAAAATAAAGTGAGTTAATATGAATGTTACACAGTGTTCTTGGCCTGAACATTCTCCTTCCTCCTTCGACTGAGGTTGAAGGTCTTTGTTCTCTGCTTGTGGAACTAGTAGAACAAGTTTTACGATAGGTCGAGTATAAATTCCTTTAGAAGTACGAATAGTCACTGTACGCACACATCCATCTGACCCAGGGTGTAGTTTAGTAACAAGTGCTAGTGGCCAGGAATGGGTGAACAGTACTTGATCCTTCACGAGGACAATATCTCCAACACAAAGTTCCTGTGCGTTGATTTCCATTTGTGTCGCTTTTGGAGTATCTGCGAGTACTCTCTTGACCACCGTTGCCAGAACTCAGCCGAGACCTTTTGGCAGAGATTCCATCGCTTGACAGATGACATAGGCAAGTCTTTCAATGAGAGTTGAGGTAATGCAGTGAGAGTTCTTACCAACAGAAAGTGGCCTGGAGTAAGAACTTCCAATCCATCCTCAGGTAAAGTGTTTAAGGGACACAACGGACGACTATTGAAAATAGATTCAGCATCAACAAAGACAGACCAGTATTCCTCCACAGTTAAACAAGGACAGACCAGTATTCCTCCACAGTTAAACAAGGACAGACCAGTATTCCTCCACAGTTAAACAAGGACAGACCAGTAATTCCTCCACAGTTAAACAAGGACAGACCAGTATTCCTCCACAGTTAAACTAGGACAGACCAGTATTCCTCCACAGTTAAACAAGGACAGACTAGTATTCCTCCACAGTTAACAAGGACAGACCAGTATTCCTCCACAGTTAAGCAAGGACAGACCAGTATTCCTCCACAGTTAAACAAGGACAGACCAGTATTCCTCCACAGTTAAACAAGGACAGACCAGTTTTCCTCCACAGCTAAACAAGGACAGACCGGTATTCCTCCACAGTTAAGCAAGGACAGACCAGTATTCCTCCACAGTTAAACAAGGACAGACCAGTATTCCTCCAAAGTTAAACAAGGACAGACCAATATTCCTCCACAGCTAAACAAGGACCGGTATTCCTCCACAGATAAGCAAGGACAGACCAGTATTCCTCCACAGTTAAACAAGGACAGACCAGTATTCCTCCACAGTTCAACAAGGACAGACCAGTATTCCTCCACAGTTCAACAAGGACAGACCAGTATTCCTCCACAGTTAAGTAAGGACAGACTAGTATTCCTCCACAGTTAAACAAGGACAGACCAGTATTCTTCCACAGTTCAACAAGGACAGACCAGTATTCCTCCACAGTTCAACAAGGACAGACCATTATTCCTCCACAGTTAAACAAGGACAGACTAGTATTCATCCACAGTTAAACAAGGACAGACCAGTATTCCTCCACAGTTAAACAAGGACAGACCAGTATTCCTCCACAGTTAAACAAGGACAGACCAGTATTCCTCCATAGTTAAACAAGGACAGACCAGTATTCCTCCATAGTTAAACAAGGACAGACCAGTATTCCTCCACAGTTCAACAAGGACAGACCAGTATTCCTCCACAGTTCAACTAGGACAGACCAGTATTCCTCCACAGTTCAACAAGGACAGACCAGTATTCCTCCACAGTTAAGCAAGGACAGACCAGTATTCCTCTACAGTTAAACAAGGACAGACCAGTATTCCTCCATAGTTAAACAAGGACAGACCAGTATTCCTCCACAGTTAAACAAGGACAGACCAGTATTTCTCCACAGTTAAACAAGGACAGACCAGTATTCCTCCATAGTTAAACAAGGACAGACCAGTATTCCTCCACAGTTAAACAAGGACAGACCAGTATTCTTCCACAGTTAAACAAGGACAGACCAGTATTCCTCCACAGTTAAACAAGGACAGACCAGTATTCCTCCACAGTTAAACAAGGACAGACCAGTATTCCTTCACAGTTAAACAATGACAGACCAGTATTCCTTCACAGTTAAACAAGGACAGACCAGTATTCCTCCACAGTTAAACTTTGTGAACCAAGAAGTTTTTTCAGCAGTGACTTTGTGGATTTGACTGCTGCTTCCCATTATCCCCCCAAAGTGTGGTGCTCACCCTGGTGAAAATTTCCAAGTGATGCGTTTAGATGTGAAGTATTCGCAAATTTATTGTTTGCTTTCTTGAGATTCCAAATGTTGGTATAATTCCTGGAGTTCTCTATTAGCTCTGTAGTGAACACTTAGCTACCAGCACTTAGCATAATTGATTTGCATTTCATTAATTTATGTTTGGATATTGTTGTGCATTCCATTTGTCATGTCCTCTCTCCACACTCATTACTATATATGTAAAACCATCAAAGTCCATCAGATTCAGTTGATAATTGGCAAATACAACAGCTCCAACAAAATGAGTGCCATTATCACTAAGCACCTCAACTGGACAACCACGTCTTGCCACAAATCTACGAAAGGCTGCAAGGAAGTCAGCAGTAGATAAACTGGAAACTAGCTCAAGATGTACTGCTTTGGTAGCTAGACATATGAATAGTGAGATATAAGCCTTGACATAGCTGGGCTTCCGAGTATGTCCACGTTTGAGGGTGACTGGACCAGCAAAATCCTCTCCAGTCTTGGAGAATGATGGAGCTGGCATAATTCTGGCTGAGGGTAGTTCTCCCATAATTTGACTAGATGTCCTAGCATATGTCTTCTGGCAGATAACACAGTTGCGAGATATGTTTCTGACAAGTCGTCGAGCTCCAATCATGTAGTAGCACTGTGCAAGTAAGCCCATCAGAAGTGTAGGACCTGCATGGAAATGGTCGATGTGAAGATGATGCACAATAAGTTTACTAAGATGTGCCTTCTTGTGCAAAATGACTGGATGACATTGACTATAAGACAAACCAGACTGGGATAGTCTTCCTCCAACATGTAGTACACCATGGCAATCCAGGATAGGATGAAGTGAGTGAAGAGGACTTGAAACTGATACAGCCATTTTAGTCTTGAGAGCAGCGAGTTCTTTGGACATGAAATGTTGCTGATGCAATTTGAATAATACAGTTTCAGATACTTGAAGTTCCTGTACAGACAGTTGAGATGAGAAGACCCTGTCTGGCAGTTTGCTCTTTGCATTATTGATGAACCTGTACATCCAAGAGACCACACGAATTAGCCTTGAAAATGATGAAAATCTGGAAGTGATATCCTCATTAGGTTGATGAATCTCAATAGTGAGTGCTGTAGACTTCATATCTGGGAGTCAAGTAGTCTGTATCTGTAACTTCTGTACTGGCCAGTAGTCAGGAGGCTGTGAGAGCCATGATGGACTTGACCACCAAAGTTGAGATTTAACAAGCACTCCTGCTGTGGTTCCCCGAGATCCAAAGTCAGCAGGATTGTCTGGAGAGGATACATGTCTCCAGTGATTAGCTGGAATTGGATCGACAATTGACACAACACGATTGGCCACATACGTTTTCAGACGGTGTGGTGATGTGCTAATCCAACCCAGAGCAATGGTAGAATCGCTCCAGGCGAAAACATCCTTCAGATCAATGTTGAGCTCTCTACTCACTGTAGACAGTAGTTTGCTCAACAAAACTGCAGAACACAGTTCTAGTTTGGGTATAGTTTGAGTCTTCAGTGGAGCCACTTTAGACTTGGCTATCACCAGTGTAGTTGAAACTGAAGTATCAGTGTAAGTAGCCCGAATGTAAACTACACCAGCAAATGCTACTTGCGAAGAGTCACAAAAACCATGTAACTGTAGATGAAGTCTTTCTTTGTTGTGATGGTAGTAGTAGCGATGAATTGGAAGCTATGTCACTGAGGGTAGTTCCTTTCTCCAAGTCTTCCAGTCTGCTAAATCTTGTGGAATAGACTGATTCCATTCAATCCCAAGTTGCCAAATCTTCTGAAGAAGTATCTTTAATGTTACTGTTACTTGGGAAAACCAGCCCAACACATCGAACATCCTGGCTACATCCGATAAAACCTGGCGTTTGGTTGGTAAGTCAATATCCTCAAGTGTTGGTGTAGCAATGTGGAGTGAGTCATTGGCTGTGTTCCAGTGAACACCAAGTGCTTTATGACATGAAGATGGAGCAGAAATCAATTGAACTTCATCCTTCTCTAGCAAATCCTCTGGAATCTTTGCCTTCAGATCAATAGAGTTTGAACTCCACTTTCTTAGAGTCATCTGTGCTTTGTCCAGAAGATGGTTAAGTGCCTCTGGTATGTGTGTAGCTTCTTCCAAGTTGTTTGCACCAGTAAGACAGTCATCCACATAGAATGACGAGTGAATGAGAGCTGATCTCAGGAAATTCCTGCTCATAGACGCTAGCTAGCTGCCGCAGGACTTGGGTAGCCAAGAAATGAGAAGATGTTACTCCAAAAGTTAGTCTGTCATTCTATAATCCTGGTATTGTCCAGCTTTATCCTTGACTACATAGCGATGTAAGTCCCGGTCATCAGAGTGAAGTGACACCTCTCTAAACATCTTTGAGATGTCCGCTGACATCCCAATGACATGTTGTCTGAAGTGAAGTAAGATATTAGTTAGGAGAGGATAGAGTGTTGGACCAGGTATGAGTGTGTCATTCAAAGAATAACCTGAAGTTGCACGAGCTGAAGCGTCGAACACTATTCTGAGTTTGGTGAATGTGCTAGATTCCTTCACAACACCATGCATTGGCATGTAAAAGGTCTGAGAGTCTGGTTTGGTAAGATCAGGAGTAGGTACCAGTTCAGCATGGCCAAGTACAGCGTACTCATCCACAGCAGTCTGAAAGTCTGACCACTTGCCACGCTTGATAAGTAAGCGTTGGTTCTGCTCATATCTTCTGATAGCTTGAGAACGAGAATGTCCCAATGGTAGAGCTGTTTCCCTTCGGGGAGTTGGACTATGTACCGACCATCATTTTATCTTGACACAGAATCCTTGAAATGGGTGATAGCAACTTGGTCATCATGAGATAGCTGGTCAACTTCAGAAGGAGGTTCCTCAGTTTCCCAAAATGCCCGTAACAAGTCATTGGTGTCAGCGTCTATACTAGCTTTACAACAGATATGAGCAGTCACTACTTGGGAAGGAGAAGTGCAATAGCCTCCAATGACCCAACCAAACATGGTATTGACACTATAGAGGTCTGAAGTAGGTGAGTTCAAAAATCCTTGTCGCAGTATGCGATGAATGATGTCTTGTCCCAGCAAAAGATCTATCCTGCCAGGAGAGCCAAAACTTTGGTCAGCTAACTCCAACTTACTAGTGATGAACTCCAAGTCCTTGTGACTTGTGATATCATTTGTAGGAGTATTGCCTGTTATTGAAGTAACAACAGATGGAGAAAGTTGGAGAGGTTGTTCGTTCGGCTTGTTGGCTGCCTTGAGAGTAACATTCACCTTGAAGTTGCTAGTAGCGGCATGTGATTCTGCTAGATCCTTGATAGAAGTGGCAAAAGGAATACGTTTTGCTTAGAGAGCAGTAGCTACTTTGTTAGTTAGGAAAGATAAGGTTGAACCAGGATCAATCATGGTTCTCACCAGTTGTGCATGACCATCAGTTTCAAGAAGAACTTGACAAGACCAGATGAGAGCAGTCTTGTCAGGAATAGTCACAGCAAGTGAGGAAGCCTGAGCAGGAGCAGTTGAAGTGACTCGTGTTTGAAAAGTGGTGGCTGGAGCTTGAGAAACAGCTGGGGTCTGAGAAGTAGTAATAGTAGGTCGGTCAGGCTGGTGAAGGAGAGTGCGATGTTTTCCAGCACATACTTTATATAGTGACTTACTAGTACATTGTCTAGAGTAGTGATTAGTACCCAGACAACAGGGATTTGCATGATGACATCACGTAACATCCTGCCACGCCCACCGATGGTATCACTGCACACCGTGTCCCATAGAAAATGTATTAGTTTTGCTGACCGTTTGGTCTATTTTTTTCTGTAGCACCAGCGCCAGGTTGCACAGAGCTTCCAGATTACTGCTGATAGCAAAAGTTTAGGGTTTTCTGCCCTGGTTATTGGAATTCCTGGGAGTGAAATTTGGTGATGGTTATCTAACTACCCTACTTCTTCTGTGATCTTTGTCGTTGTAACTAAGATAAGAACAAGTTCTCGCTGGTCACAGAAGTCTATGAAACAAAATTAAGTCATGAAAGTCATAATTTATTCTTTAAAACTTCAAGGTGGAATGCTAGACTGATCTTTAGTGAATAGGCGCCACTCCTCTAGGAGCTTGTGACTCATGTGAGTTTCCATTACTGCTGTAAACACCTGATCTGCAGTGCCATCACCATAGCGTAGTAGAATATTCCTGTACTTGTTGAACTCTTTGACCATGTTGGCCAAACCAGTACGTGAGTAAGAGGCATTAGGAATATTCATCATTCCACGTAAAGCTTCAGTGAAAACCTCCCTGGGCTGGTCATACTTCCTTTGTAAACGCTTTTCCACTTCTTTAAAACTATCACCATTCCTAATCGAATCTGCAACAATATCCTGAGCAATTGGATCTTTCAAACAGTCTTGAAGGTAGCTAAGTTTCTCGTCATCTGTGATCCTCTTAAGCTTTTCGACATAATCTTGGAACCTCCTCCAGAAGGAGTGCCAGTCAGCAAGATCACCTTTGAAGGTAGGTAGAGGAACCATACGAGCTTTCTTCTCATGACGATAAGTGTCTTGTGAGTCATTGTGAACCGCTATTGGTGTTGTAGTTGATGTTTCTGGAGATGCCCTCTGCTTTAGTCTGGTCAGACGGCGTCGTAAGTCCTTAGCATGAGCCTTAAGTGAAGCTATTTTGGAAGCACCAGTAGAACAAGAGCTGATACGAAATTCATCTAAAGTTTTCTGAAGTCTGGGGAGTTCAGCTAAAAATACATCTTGTAATTCCGCAGTATCAACTTCCTCCCAGTCTTCAACCTCATGACTGAGAGTGTCAAACATTCTGTAGCACTCACGTTGCTGCTCCATCATGGAACTGATGCGTAGCCGTGCATCATCTGCAAGTTTAGTGAAGTCATGATAATAGTTCTCTTCTTCAGTAGAAGGAGACTCCAATGACTCATAGTTAATTGTGTAAGCATCTTCTGCCCGCTGTAAGAGTTCAGACAGATGATCAAGAGTGTATCTGTCTCGATGGCTAGGTTCAATAGATTCCTGAGTTTGAATCTGAGTGATGATTTTTGTAAGGCTACTCTTTGCAGTAGAACGACGTTTTCGATACTCCAATGTAGCCATTTTCAAAATAGATGAGAATGAGATGTCCAATAGCAATTACAATTTCAGTTCTTACTTTGAATAGGTCAAAGTTGTAGCCACAGAAGTAGGTTAGAATTTAGTTGAGTTGAAGAATAGTAGATAATTGGAACTCAGTTGAGTTGAAGAATAGTAGATAATTGGAACTCAGTTGAGTTGAAGAATAGTAGATAATTGGAACTCAGTTGAGTTGGAGAATAGTAGATAATTGGAACTCAGTTGAGTTGGAGAATAGTAGATAATTGGAACTCAGTTGAGTTGGAGAATAGTAGATAATTGGAACTCAGTTGAGTTGGAGAATAGTAGATAATTGGAACTCAGTTGAGTTGAAGAATAGTAGATAATTGGAACTCAGTAGAGTTGAAGAATAGAAGATAATTGGAACTCAGTTGAGTTGGAGAATAGTAGATAATTGGAACTCAGTTGAGTTGGAGAATAGTAGATAATTGGAACTCAGTTGAGTTGGAGAATAGTAGATAATTGGAACTCAGTTGAGTTGGAGAATAGTAGATAATTGGAACTCAGTTGAGTTGGAGAATAGTAGATAATTGGAACTCAGTTGAGTTGGAGAATAGTAGATAATTGGAACTCAGTTGAGTTGGAGAATAGTAGATAATTGGAACTCAGTTGAGTTGGAGAATAGTAGATAATTGGAACTCAGTTGAGTTGGAGAATAGTAGATAATTGGAACTCAGTTGAGTTGGAGAATAGTAGATAATTGGAACTCAGTTGAGTTGGAGAATAGTAGATAATTGGAACTCAGTTGAGTTGGAGAATAGTAGATAATTGGAACTCAGTTGAGTTGGAGAATAGTAGATAATTGGAACTCAGTTGAGTTGGAGAATAGTAGATAATTGGAACTCAGTTGAGTTGGAGAATAGTAGATAATTGGAACTCAGTTGAGTTGGAGAATAGTAGATAATTGGAACTCAGTTGAGTTGGAGAATAGTAGATAATTGGAACTCAGTTGAGTTGGAGAATAGTAGATAATTGGAACTCAGTTGAGTTGAAGAATAGTAGATAATTGGAACTCAGTTGAGTTGGAGAATAGTAGATAATTGGAACTCAGTTGAGTTGGAGAATAGTAGATAATTGGAACTCAGTTGAGTTGAAGAATAGTAGAGGAGATAACAGATAAGCTAGTTGCTGTATCCGGCTCGAAGGACCAAAAAATGTATGTTGATGCGGGTTCTGACACTGGAAGTATCCAATGTGAATCCTGAATTAGAGACAGTCCTGAGTGTATGTATTAGAAGCTAGAATATATAACTCTTATGAGTTGGTTAGACAAGTTTGATATAGAATAGTAGATCACAAGCACTAGAGCAAATGACCACTAAATACAAGAGTCAAGTGACCACAAGTATGAGATTAAACTAAAAGTGATAAACAAAACAACTAACATGGAAACAGCTGGAAAGCATGAGCTAACAACTGACCAATCAGCTGCCAGCACACACCAGGGGAGCGGAAGTAGTGGAAAGTGGTAGTACATGGAAATAATAAGATAAGAATACACAAAATAAAGTGAGCTAATATGAATGTTACACAGTGTTCAGTGGCCTGAACAAACTTCTTCAAGACACCTTCATAAAAATATAAAAATACATAAAGTGAAAGTGATAAAAAATTTATAATAGATGGAACCCATTTTAGTCAAGCAAGCTGAAGTTTAATTTTAATTTAGACAGAACTTTGGTTTTATTATGGAAAATGAGCAAATAAGTACAACACCTATCCAGTGTATGAGGTAAGGATAAAGCAATTAGTTATTAAGTTGTATTTACTGGTACAGATTGCTTAATAGTTATAACTGTGGTGGTCACCTAATACCACAACACAAAGTATATTGCATGCTGTGAGTATTGTATTCTATGTTGTTGTTGTTTTTATTTTTAAACTCTGGAAATCAATGTGTTCAAGTTAGCCAGTGGCATGAACTTGAAATAGTGGGTCATGCAAACTGCTATGCATCAGTTTGTATTAACTAGATCTGTAAATCTGGAGAGACACACACCTCACAAACTGTTGCATAGACACCCCCAACTGCTATCTGTAACAACAGCTGTGACCTTTAACCACAAGTTCACAAGTTTAACCAAAATAAGTCTGGGCATTTCAATTTGGTATAAATAGGTGCAATAATAATCCTACTACTTCCCAGAATAGACATAATGTACATAGTGCAACCAATCATGAAGTTATTAAAAAAAATATCATGCAGCAACTTGTTTGACACACTTCCTTTTTATAAAAAGAAAAGTAAAGCAGGTAAACAAATTATCTCATAACTTAAAGTAAGTCAAGTCATCAGGTATTGATCTGCTGTAAGTATTTTTGCAGGTTCCAAAGTGTTCTAGATACATACAATGAACCCCTTAATTTTGTTGATAAACATCATTATTAAATTAGTAGATTGGTTGTGAAAATTTGGTATTTCAGTTAGGATCAGAAATAACGCCATCTCAGAAATATTATTAGGTTATCCAAATCATAGGGATCTTCCTTTAGAAGCCACTGAAATTGTTAAATTTGTTGACTTATGGCAGAAAAATTTGTGGTCTCCAGTAAAAGCACACCATATGTGCAAGTACAACTACATAGCTAACCCCTTGTTTGTATTGTGAAGTAGGCATTCTATCCAGCATAGTGTTGTTCAAGTGAGTGCACAGGGGTACTAATTGCCAGAAGGGAGGATACTACTGGTAGTATCCTCCCTACTGGCTAATAGTATCCTCCCTTCTAGCATTTTATTAGTTTTTTTTGTTTATGAGTCGTGCAAGCATTAATTAAAGAATTTTTATTTTATCTATGGTGCAAATGTTGTTTGGACGGTTTTCCTGTCAGATGCCAAAGATAAGTTGGATTCATCGCATGCCTTGCACACTAACAATATTTTTCTTAACTAATACACTCATCACCAAAATGAGAAAGTGAGAAAGAAACAAATAACATAATGAACAATAAAAAAGCAGTTATATATGTTGCATATGTTATTTTAAAAGTTTTAGTCCTATTCTTGTGGATGTTTATATCACTACAGTTATGAAAATTAAAGGCACCCCTTCTAGTATATTGTTTGCAATGTAAAAGCACTACATTCATGGTATTTTCGTTGTATTTTGCTTATGTAATCAAAATCCTTCCTTATCCATCGCAAGCTGTTCATCAATGTCAGATACTGTAAATACAAACTTTTTGCATGGCCTTACATCTTTCAAAATTTCATGATCATGTAAAGGTTGACCAAATCTTGATTCAAAAGCTAAGTTAGACTACTGGAGATTGACTGTAAAGAACAAAGCTAGAGTACTGATTGTGAGGGGCTTGACTTGAAAGTTGACGGTGAGGAGCTAGACTGGAGAGCTGACTGTGAGGAGCTAAATAAAGGAGTGATGATTGAGTTGAAGAAGGTGGAAGAGTAGCTGGTTGAAAGAAGATTTAGGAGAGACAAAGCCGTTTTGTAAATTTTATCTCACCAATTTAGCTGAAATGTGAAAAATAGGTAATGTAGACGGGTGGGCTGGAATGTTCTTTCTAAGTTCGCTGAAAACGCAGTGATATTGATTCTCCTGACTCTAATTCCATCACTTTTGCCGGTTCACTGGAGTCGAGCACACAACACATGAAAATATTCTATGCGCCGTGGCTCCTTAGAATTGCTGCAATTACTGGACACCTCTCCGTAATGTCTCTGCCGTCTTTGTCGTAGAGTGTCAACATAGAACAAAGGATAGAAATTTTTGTTTGGTAACTAAGGCTATAGTTGCTAGTTCTAAAACAGATAGACAACGAAATCTCGGGAACTACCGCCCGTCTAACCCCTCGGGCCGCTAGTATCGCCCTTGCTACGCTCGGGACGGTACAGCCCACGGCCCTCAAGGTTCTGTGGGTGGTAGATCCCTCGATTTCGTTGTCTATCTATTATTTAGTCATACTTGTTGTTTTTTCCTTTTTTTACAATATTCTAGTAAATTAAATAAAAACTATATGCTTAGTTGTAATATAGAAACAAAAGTAAGAATGGGTCTCAATTATAGTTTATTAGTTATCCTAGACTCTACATATTTATTATAGCTAGCTGCTTTGACTGGAATCAAAATTCACTCAACATACTAGCTTAAAAAAAATACACAATTTACTTTCAAGAATGGCAACTTTCTCTGAAGGCAAAGGTGGTTTCTTGCTGCGCTTAGTTGTAGCATAACAACTACTAGCCAGTTCGTCTTCACTAAATACAGCATCAAGTAGTGCCAATGCATACTTGTCGGGCTGTTGAATCCCAAACGTAAGTAAGTTGACTCCATTCTCCTAATATTACAAATACAAGTATAAACATCTATTGTACATCGAGTGTGTAATATGTTGACTTACTGTAACAAACTCTGGATCATTAATGTCTTCAGTATTCACTATTTGTGACTGTTTAGGTTTTAAGTACAATAGAATTTTATTAATTTTTTTTTCAATTTTATTTGTCTGTCCCAAATTTGTTGTAAAATATCGTTTTGAACCTATAGAATTAAAGTGGTCATTACAATTCTAAACAAAAATATTCCAAAAAGCGTACTTACATTGGAAGTACAACAAGTAGATGATCGGCTGATTTCATCGAAATCTTCAGTATCATCATGATCCTATTGACACCCCACATGATTTTAATACGGCAGCATTTACTTTACTTTGGACTAATAATGCCTTACTTTTTCAGATAGCCTTGCTCTCTTAGGTGGCCTGGTCTCGAGTGAAAGAGAATGCTTTTTGCCCTGAAAAAATGTTGGATACATCCAACATATGAAGCACAAAATGTAAAAGTTGCACCACAAGACTAACCTGAGTTAACTTTTTCCTGTCGCTGAATCGCAATACAGAAACAGTGTCCTACACAATTTTATTGTGTAGTAATTTCTTAAAGACAAAAAAAACGTGTAAGTAGATAACCTACTTCAGCAGGTTCATCGTCAACATAATTCATGGAATCTTCTAAAACTTCTGCTTCTTCATTACTCTATTGACATTCTCACATCATTATAAGTTGAATAAGGCAGCTTATCTATATACCTTTCTCTGGGCCGATACCTTTTTATCACTGATATTTCTTTTTTCACGATTGGTCTGTGAGAGGAATAAATTTCATTCATAGCACTCTATACTGATGAATTGCATTCCAAGAATACAGTACCTGGCTTAAGTTGAACTTTTTTCCTATTCCGGAACACGATAAAGAGCCTGCATCCTATGTATACTGATCATTGATCATTGAAAATATTCACATATAACACATACATACATGTATACATTATATACACTAATATTGCATGACCTACTTCAGCTGTTTCTTCAGTATCCTGGCCATCATCATCAGTGTCCTCATCATCAGTATGTTCTATTCTGGAAGCTGTACACTTGGGCTTTTTGTCTAAGATTAATACAAATACCCTGCTGCTAAGTATGGCAAACTCCTGCTACTATAGCTTCCACTTTACCACCTTTATCAACCACAACCACTTCAGCTCCAACCACCACTAAACTGTTTAGCCAGGACCAGCTAAAGGCTAAGTTTGGTGGCCACTTAAGTGGAGTAGCTGACCCACCCTATTGAAAGAGACTGGTGACTCCATTTACATGGTAATTTAGGGCCTAGTGTCAACTGGCTTGAAAATGGAGAGTTTGGTAGGGGGGAGGGGGAGTATGCTTGCTGGTATCCCTTGGACCTTGGATGCACATGAAGTTAAATAAAGTACTTGTTTGAATACATAGCTAGGATAGGGAAGGAAGGGGTGGAAAATAGTTTCAGCTAAATATACTTTTATAAAATCAATCAGTTATATGAAGGTAGGTGCTAATAGAAATTACTTATAATAAGGGAAAACACAATATAGCTTGATTTGCTTAGATTAAGTGTGATCTTACCGTATACTGATAAAATTTCAGCTTCGTAAGGTGTTCCTCTATGTTTCCATATGACCATTGTTCCAGTGACAATGTCAGAGGAACTTAGACCAAGTCCATCATCTGATTCTAATTTTACCACTGGGCATTGTCTTCTATACATAAAACTTTATACCATCGTGTGACAACAACAAGAAATGTTATTCTAGACCATAAATAGCTATATAGGTGGTTAGTACTTACTGGTTTCTTTAGCCCTAGATTCCTTGATGGCATTATCCCTCAACTTAAGAGGAATTTTCCTTTCCCTACTATTTTTAGAAGCCATTTTACCACTACAGTGCCTTGCAGCTGTAATTTTCTTATGTGCAGCTGTCTGTAGCTGGAAAGTTCTGCTTAAGTAATTGTAGTTTTCTAAGTAGGGGGCATGCATGGTTTTGAATTTGAATTATGGAATAAAGAAGAGCTTATCTTTATGATCCAAGTGCTGTGGTTCCAAAGACAACAGCATGGAGGTACCGCAAAAGATTTGCAGCAAATTCAGTTTCAGGGCAAAATGTGTTCAAAAAAAGGAAGAATTATCATCAAAAAAGTTGTAGAATTCCTAAGTCAACTTTGTGGAGATGGAAGAAAAAGTATGACGCTGTAGAGTCCAATGGTGAAGGTGAGAACAGTGAAAGTGGATATGTAGCTGATGATGGTATGACCAGTGAATGTGGCAGTGAGGAATATAACAGTGAGAATGGAAATACAGAAAAAGGAAGTGAGTGTTGGAAGTGACGAAATGGTGAACTTTGACATTGGGGGAGAGAGTGTAGATATGAATGGGATTTATTATGATGAGCAAGACATGGGTAACACAGAGAGGGTTGTTCAAACTGAGAACAAGCTGAGCGACACAGATGAAGGGAAGAGTGCGGATGAGATAAATATCAGTGATGAAGGAAGCTATGAAGTTGAAGGTAACAGTATTGAAAGGAGTGACATAGAGGGCAGCAGCATTGAAGGGAACAATGTTGATGGATATAGTGAGGAGGGAGTAACTTTGATGGTAACACTGTTGAGGAGAGTGGTTCAGAGGCAAGCAGCGAAAATGAGAGTGGATATTGAAGGACACGAGAGTGAATTGGAAAATTATGATGAAGTGGCAATAAATAAAGACCTCTCAAATTCTTTTTCAACTAGCTACCCAAAGCCACTATTTAAGAATGCTCCCCTTACTTTGGAAGAAAGTATATTTTCCACATATGTTTATTCAATACGCAATAAATTATCATATCAAGCAACATCACAGTTACTTCAGTTAATGCAATTACATTTTCCAAAACCAAACCAGTACCTTTAAGTCTACATACATTCAAGAAACATTTTTCAACCATGGAAACCCTAGAAATCACTAAATTTTGTTTATCCTGTATGGCAAAAATTCCCCAAGATGCAAGCCAATGTATAGGCAACAGATGTGCAAAAGCTGGTGAGTCTCATTTCACTTAGTTGCCATTTGAGAATCAAGTCGCAGATGGTTCTGGTGAGTTCAAGGGGAATTTATACAGAAATTATTATGGAAGTAGTATTGATAGATTTTAAAAAGCGGATACAAAATTTATCACTAGCAGGAGAACTTACGGGAAGGGGCAGTATTAATCCCCTAATGTCACTGGTCGAAACATTTTGAGTACATATATCCTTTGATAACTTTCTTGTTAGTGTGCTAAGATGACTTTCTGTTGCAGTGTTAGAATATCATGAGAGGGTAGGGGTGGGTAAGTGAAGGGAAGGTGGGGAGAGAGCAGGAGTTAGGGTATTGCATTATCAGTTTTGTGTTCCCCCCTCCTATAAACTATGGCTTGAAAAATCATTATATTAAGCTATACATGTTTTAAGAATAATTATTATTGCATTGTATAGAAAAATGGAGAGAGATTCAGTATCCATTTACTAGGAATAGTGTTCACGATGTGTACCAAGATATTCAAGATGGTAATGCTTATAAAAAAATAACAGAAAAAGGTATTTTTTTTCTATTCCTGGAAATGTAGGCTTCATTCTCTGCTGTGATGGAGTTCAATTGTTCAAGTCTTCAAGTCAGTCCTTCTGGCCAATACATTTAGCAATTACGAGTTTACCTCCTGGTATTCGAATGAATGCTGAAAACCTTATTTTGGCAGGTGCATGGCAGGGCACAGGAAAACCACCAATGCAAAATATTCTCAAGCAAGTATTGGACAAAATAGCACAACTTGAGCCGCAAGGAGTTCCCATTGAATCTCCTCATTTTAATGGGACTAAGATTGTAAAAGGAAAGTTAATAATGGCTGTGTTTGACTTACCGGCTCGAGCAGGTGCAACTAATTTTCTTCAATTTAATGGAAACCATAGTTGCTTGTACTGCCTTGATAAAGGAGCTCATATCATGCATAGGCAGGTATTCTTACCTAGTGAGCAACATGTACCTCGTCACAGCAGCACTCTTGAACAGCATGCAAAAGAGGCAGAAGATAAACATAAACCAGTAATGGGTTGTAAAGGCAAATCTGTTCTATCATCTGCTATTGATTTGACTGAAGCCGTGACAGTAGATTATATGCATGCTGTGCTGGAAGGAATTTCAAGAAAGCTTCTGTCCTTTTGCCTTGATTCAAAGAATCATTCATGTCGCTTTTATCTTGGAAGAGATATAGAAGTAATGGACAAAAAAATTAAAAGCATAGAACCACCTCAAGAATTTAGGAGATCTCCTAAATCTTATCGGTCAATCTTATCGGTCAATCTTATAGGTCAATATCGAGCTTTAAACAGTGGAAAGCATCTGAATACCGTGCATGGCTGTTATATTATTGCTTACCAGTTTTGAGTAACCTGCTACCATCAGATTATATTTACCATCTATCATTACTTGTCTCAGCAATGCATATTCCACTTGGAGATATAATTTCAATTGCGGATGTCAAGATAGCACAGGAGCAATTAAATCTGTTTTTTTACTTAGTTCCTGAGCTCCACAATGAAGAATTGCGTACTGCTAACATGCACATTTTAATTCATTTGTCCGAATGTGTTCAAAATTGGTGGCCGCTCTGATTCTGCCATTATTCATTTCCGTTATTCATTTCCGTTGTTGTAGCATTGCCCAGGAATTCCACCACAATATTGCCTAAGCAGAGAGTGTGCAACAAAGTGTATTATACATAAAATTATTACATTTCCCCACTACTGTGGTATTTCTAAATAATCCCATACTATTTGGTATTGAAAACTGACTAAATACAATCTTATCAAGAAATACCCAAGTCTTTAGAACTTGGGATATGGTCCTACATTAAGATCTTACAAAGATCTTAATGCAGCCTTGAGTTCTAATATTAATAAGAAAATCATTTTTAAATCTTATTAAGTTATTTACTAACTATCTTATGAAATATCTTAATATAGGAAAACAATTAAGATCTTAAAATACAATCTTATTAAGAATCTACTAAAATCTTAATTAACTTTCTGAGATATGATCCTACATTAAGATCTTATAAAGAACTTACTGAAATCTTAATTTGTAATCTTAATAAGAAAACCATTTCACAATCTTATTAGCTAAGTTCTTCACAATTTTCTTATTAATATCTTAATAACTTCTTAATATCTTCCTATCTTATCATAAATCTTATCAAATCTTGCATGATCTTAATAAGATATGTAAGATCTTAGTAAGATTTTTTTGCTGAGAACTCAACTATGATAAGGTTGAATTCCTAAAGCACGGGCTACCTTAAATTACTTCACCTGAATTCAAATGCTGCACACCTCCTACTCCTGCTCCTGCACTGCCGATGGGTCATTTTTAAAACTTCAAGTATAATATTTGACAACAATTCATTTTAGCAAACAGCAACTAAATTATTGTTACTCCAATTTTCTTCAATAATGGAAGCTTCTACAGTACTAATTAGCTGCTCTACCACGTGAAGAACTAGAAGCTCTTGAAACTAGCTCTGTTTTATTTCTAGAAGAACAGGTACCAGCCAAGTATAAGGAATTCCGGAACAATTTAGAATTCTAACTAACCCTAAAATGAGACCTGCTTGCAACTGTAGTGACAGAAAGCACTAAAAAGCCAGGTTTTAGAGAGTACAAGGAATCTGCTCGAGCGCTTAAGGGACCACATACCAAATATAGAACTATATATACCAAATATAGAACTATATATACCAAATATAGAACTATATATACCAAATATAGAACTATATATACCAACGATATAACTGACTTTCAATTATTCACCTCTTGTTGTCTGGCTCACTTCATTTGCTCATCAATAACCTCTCTCTCTCTCTCCACTACATTCAAAATCAGTAATAACAACAAACTTAGACTGATTGACTGTATAATCTATCATTGTCTCCTGCATACACCCTTTCTTGAGGTGCCATAGCAAGAAGGGAGGAGCTCAGGCTAACTGAATGACGTACCTAGCCACGCCCCTCAGCAAACTTGTTAATTAAAACTAATTATATGTCTACACAGAGAAAATCAAACTCTAGCAGCCATACCTGGCTCCACACTGGTCACGCCTTCACCAACAGATTCCACCACGCCCCCTCCTTCATGCCCAAGAATACATGGAAAGAGGCCCTCAGGGTCAGTCCCACTGAGAGTGTATGCATCAGTGTGGCACACTCCTGTTGCTACAATCTAAAAACAACAAAAAGTTTCCAAATTGGATGGCCTACAATTTTTACCATTGGTCCCCATACGCTAGCTAGCTCAAACACGCCACACAATGGCGATCTGAGGCAGTTCTTGAGGCTGCAGCGTGCGTACCTTCACTCGGACCTCGCCCAGCTTGGGAGGAGCGACGGTCACGTCTTCTATAGAGAGAGGTTTGCCAGCCTCCCAAGCGACTGCAGCCTTGCAGATTATATCCTAGACACACACAACAACTATTTCAACAGCAACTTCACCAGCCACGCACCACTCGCGTACCTTTCCTACTGTAGCAGCCATATTCCAACCAACAGCAGTCTGTAGTAGCCAACAATGTTGAGATCCCTGTACCACAACTACACTAATTATTATAAATTTTAGTAGCTAGAGATAGAAGTCACACAACACTGTGTCGCAAAACTCTCTCTGGTGCAGAGCTAGGATTAAAAACATAGGTAGTTGTATACATGTACAACAGCAGGTGTTAGATTCCTATTTTCTTATTTATGTTTTTATTTGCTGATGATGATGCCAAACTTATTGCCTCTCTAAACTCTGTAAGTGAGAATTTAGCTCTTCAAAAGGATCTTGACAATTTATTGTCATGGTGTCAATCTTGAAAGCTCTTAGCTTTTACACATTTGCTGTAGATATAAAAAGAACAAAGCTGGATGTAAAGAAACTAAACCACCATGAAACCAGCCAGAACCTGAAGAAACTGTTACCAGTAGTACTGATTTATAATGGTCTATTTTAAGTGTTGCAGTATTATGAACAAATTTGTCTTTGTATTGTGACTCTGTCAGTATATGACCTTTACTGTTCTTGTATGGACTTCTAGAATATTTTGTTAGAATAAACTTAATAATTTTTATTCAAAAATAACAAAAGACATAAATCCACAACGTTTAAATTTGAAATATGGGATATAATACATAAATCATAAAATTCAATGAGTGTTTTCAAGTGTATGTCCCTGTAGTGTTGATTGAATTCAATCCACAGCAATTCTATAACAAAAACAATACAATAATTCAAATGATATTATAATAACAATATTCTTACTGGAGCTGTTGTTTTAATTTATCTGCCACTTGTCTACAATAGTCCACTTGAGACAATACAGTAACAAACTCCTTGAGGGCAGTAGGTCTAGTTGATAAGACTGTACGAATGCTACTCAGAAGGTTCCTTGTCTTCTCTACATCAATCCAGTTCTGACGTTGAAGGAGCTGGTCATACATGTCCGGAGATATGAGTCCAATACTGTAGCAGTGATCAGCTACTGTCATAACACAAGGCTTCACTGAGAGGACGAAGTCAGGATACACACTCAGAAATATACTTAAGCTATTGCCACCTAATAATAAAACATTTATAATGATAGGAATTAAAAACAATAACTTGACTTACTTTCAGAGACCTCTACCACAGGATCTTTCTTCTCGTATTTCTAAAACCAAATAATATCACTGTTAGTGCAAGTTAGAATACATAGTCTATTTCTGCATACCTGTCCATACCAAATGAGGTGTCTATTGGTGAGTACAACTGCTTGTGGATAGTCTGGATTGAAGAGACATGTCATAACCTTTGGAATCGTGTTTGCACCATCGACCACTCCAAGATGATTTTCTCCTTCATGTGAACGACAGTCAAAGGCAAACTGGTAGTCCATGGAGCTGTTGTAGTTCATTCTGGAACTAGCCTCCTTTAGAGTGTCCTCTATTTCTTGTTTTAGAGAAATACATTCATGGTGAATGGAGTCTTGGAAAGTAGGATCACAAGAAACTACGACTTCGAAATATTTAGATTTCGATACAAAAGACACGTGAACTTTTATTGTTCCATACAAAAAGTGCACCATGTTTTTCTTGACTCCTTCTCCAATGAAAGTGAAGGACTTGTTGGATACGAGACATGCCATTGCAGCAGGAAAGAGTCCCATAGGAGTAAACCCACTACTGAAGTACATCAAGAGAGGTTCCACGATACAAGATCTGCAGGATTCATTGTGGAATAGGTCAAGTTCCTTTGCACTAGTGTTTTCTAACACGCAAGGCATAATGTATTCTTTCTTTTCTTCTAATAATGAGTTAGTATCAGAAGATTCGACTGACACAATCTCAGCTATCAAGTGAAGATATGCTAGCAAAGCTACCAGTTGCTCTGGTGGAATCAGATCTCCTGAAATGTCAGCTGTAGCTGTCTTCAAATCTGTCATAGAGAATCGACCTGTCTTCCTGAATCTCTCGGATGTGGCCTGACCTACGCTATCAAAGCTCATGGCTTTCAGAATGACACCAGTGATACTGTCATACACTACCTGGATGTCTATGATGACCAGGTCCTCCAAACCAGGCACACTGGGGAAGTACATCAGAACACCGGCATGGTGGTGAAGAAACCACAGAGCTGCTTTGGTCTCGTAGGGTGTCATATTGAAGGCATGGGACAAGGCCAAGCAGGTCTCCAGGCTGGCTGTCCTCACTTCTCTCATGCGAAGACACAAGCTGAACAGAAGCCACACAGCTGGAATTTTCAGCTTTTTAAAGTGTTTCTCCATGGCATTCTCCAGTAGCTGATGCAAGTGATCGATCTCTTCTACTCCGCCTCCCATGTTGTCTAAAGAAACAACAAGCTTGTCTTTTGAGCAGAACTGAACTATGCCTTTTTTGTAGGAGTCAGTGTCTCGAATCACTTTTTGAAGCTGCGAATCGACTGTAGCGATGACTTCCTCAGAAACCTTGTCTTTGTGAGTACCCACTATATACACTACTGACTTGGAGGACTCCAGTATCTCACCAATGGCTGAGTTGTCTGCTCCTGGCTGAGGTTGAAGATGGGTGGAGGAACTGAAACAAGATATACTGGCCAGAGTACGCAAAAGCATCTCTTGCAGAGTAAACTCTGATTTCTCTGGTGCAGTTGTCTCTCCTGAAGCTCTCTGATAAAAGACCCGATACTCCTCATCTAGTTGGAAATTGTAGCTAAAGAACAGCAAGTAGAGGCCAGGTCCTATGGTGAGTGCTGGTAGCATGTCCATCAGCTCAGGCTGACCTCCAGTGTCCTCCATTCTCAAAAAAGCTTTAAAAGATTGCTTCACATTTTCTGTAAAGTGTGGTTGTTTGGACACTGTTTTGAATATGGCAGCTATTTCAGAATAATCTGGTGATGATACTGCCTGATCAGCTGGTTGGTCATGTGTTGTTGAGAGTGGAGTGATTTCCCTATGCCTGGGTTGCCTATTTTGGGTAAAAGATTTCAATCTTGCCATCATCTTCTGCAATAATGAAGGCTGGGGTGGCTCTTCAACAGAGTGAGACTGCTCTGTACTGCTAGTCTGACTGACCTCTGACCTGGTGTCACTACCTCTATGGGAATCAGCTGTAGCTTCTGAAGTGGATTCAGTTTCAGAAGTGGATTCAGTCGCCAGACTATCCTTGAGAGTGTGAAAGAGTAGAGAAGCTTCCTCAATGAGATTCTTTACAATGGTCCAGTCTATACTTCTTTCTGCTGTAGTTGGATCAGACTTGCCTTGGACTACCATATTGGAGCAACACTCCACTGTGCCTGTGCTGCCATGAATCTGCTCCTTTTCGTTTGCTGACAGAAGATCTATGATCTCTTTCTTTATTCTCCTGAGAGTTGTACTCTTGCCTTGTCTTGGAGGACCAAGGGACATAAACTTTAAAGACAGAAGCTCCAACACTTCCTTGGAAACAATGAAGTGTTTATATGCATCTTCATATTTTAGAACAACTATTAAACATAAAATAAAATATGCATTATAAAATATTGTAAATAAAACACTAATTAGTTAATTGGCGAGCGAGCGAGACACTTACAGGGGTAACACAATCGAAAATCGGGGATGTCAGTTTATTTATTTGTATATATGTATGGACGTACGTAAGGCATTTTTGTACTTTGACCCTCGCGTTTTTGTGTTAGTTCGGTTGTCGACCCGTCCCAAATTGCACTAAACAGAATCCTCTGGTTTATCGATCAGTACCCGTATCACCCTAGAAATTGAATTGTTTACCGTTTTGAATTCTTTTGCCGGTACAGTTAAAACTTGACAACTTAAGGGACTTCAATTTCTATTCGAGTTAGTGGTGGTGGTAAGTCAATGCGCTCTTTGTCATGGTTATAAGCCGTGCGCAACAGTATTTACTTGAAAATACATTGTCCACTAGACTACTGCGAAGGTAAGTCTGTGTAGGTGCATGTCCAGTTGTGTCAAAGCATTGGGTGTTACAACCACTACTTAGTTAAAGAATATCACAAAGAAAACTTTTAAATAACGTGTATGGTTTTGTTGTTGTTGTTTTCCTTCAATTCAAGCAGTTGCAGAGAGTTGTTACTATGGCACTGAAATCCCTTAACCGTGTATG
>WLWD01005692.1_pt1 | contig 117181 bp, 79 predicted proteins | sample 6712731 | NCBI WGS metagenome assembly WLWD01 (sample SAMN12718690, study PRJNA576275) | sponge metagenome | isolation source: marine sponge | host: Mycale hentscheli | place: New Zealand: South Island, Marlborough, Capsize Point | collected 2014-11-01
ATGACGACCAATCCTTGAAGGCCAACATTTCCATACTGATATCCAGGATACTATGCACTCATCTTCCTTATTTTGGAATGACTTTTGATGGTCTTGTTGATTGGCATATTAAGCATCGTTATTACAACGAAATGAGCAGCAAATCAGAAGTGGTAAGCTTTATTCATACTAGCTTTACATGAGTGTGTGCAGAGACATCAGTTAATTATGTGTTGTTGTGTCAGGATATTGTTTAAGTGTTAAATTCCAAAAAGCGTGTGTATTAAATGTATGTATGTATAATGTATGTATGTATGTATGTATGTATGTATGTATGTATGTATGTATGTATGTATGTATGTATGTATGTATGTATGTATGTATGTATATGTATGTATGCATGCACGCACGTACATACGTATGTATGTATGTATATATATGCATGTATGTATGTACTACAGATTCCTCTTGGTGTCCTATTAAAAAATGAAGCAAAAGGAGGAGATATGGTAGATATAATGGCTCATTTACACCAGTTTGTTCCGTCTGTCTCATGGACTGAAGAAGTAGCTGTTGGCGAGGCTGACAGAGTAGAAGTGGTGAATGAAAGGATGCACAAAGTAATTATTGGTGGAGATCAGATGACTGCAGCTAGAGCCAAGTCAGCTATAAAGGCTAAACTTAATGGTGAAACACCATCAAAGCGGCTAGAAGGTCTCATTCCTACTTTGGAGGATTGGCATACAAAGGCAAACTTATTGGGGGTAAGATAAGTAAACAGAACGTATAGATAGTAGATGAGATTAATATTATCTTTTTCTGTATAGGTTCTCTGGAAGTACTATTATTCGGCCCAAGTCAGTCACTGAACATGGGACACTTTATCAACTTCGAAACACTATTAATCGCAGTAATGTGGTCAAAGTGCCGATTGAGAGTTTTGACGCATGTGATGATTTTATCGTTTTGGTTGTAGAGTGTCTTATAGTTGCTGCTGCCATGAAAATGCTGGGTATGTCAGAAATGCATGAAATTCCAACTACAAATTATGCTCCCAAAGGTACAGATACTTGGATGGAGCCTGAATGTGAGAGAGGGAAAGTCTTAAATCATATTATAGATGATTTCATGAAGACATTTTTCTCATTTACGTACAACTCTTCTGCATCGGACCCTCAAAGCTCTTCTTCTCGTCAAGATGACAGGATTTACTTGTATGCGAAGCAAGCATTGAGTTTTGGATTGTTTTATCTGGAATTCCGAGATGCCATCAAGGAAGGAGATGGTGATCGAGTTTTGCGTTGCTACAGGTATATGCTGCCTATTTTTCAAAACTCGGGAAGAAAAAACTATGCAAACGAGACCCTAAATTTTCTTCTCAACTATGATTATATTTTATCTAAGCGCCAAGCAATGGAATTTATATGGACAAGATTCATTAACGTACATGGTTGTCCTGGGAAAAACATTCCCAATGATCTTCATTGTGAGCACCAGATACGTATTTGTAAATCAGCTGTTAAGAGCCTTGGTGTAAATCAGCTGTTAAGAGCCTTGGTGCAAACAAGACACCCCAGTGCATTCAGCGAGTAGCAGAGGCCCTTGGAACAATATCAGCAGTAATGGACACTTTTGATGCAGACAACAAAATTTCAGATAGTGGTTCTTCTGCTCACAATGTGCCGAACTCAAGAGCTGACATGAACATTATTCTAAAAGAGTTACAAGAAATGTCTATTTTCACTGAAATTACTGGCAGGTATTACCCATCTTTCCCCAATCCAAGGAATATTCTGCATGCGAAACCTTCAGCTGTGATTATTGATTGGATCCAGGGACATGTAAAATTTTAATGTAATTAATGAATTGACAATATTACAAATACACAAATGATTTTTGATTATCAAAACAAGATCCACATTGACAAACACGCTTACAAACATCACAACACATGCACTTGTAATCAGTTTGAAATGGTTTGTAATTGTCTATATTTTGAAATAATAAGTTTCGTCTGCAAATAGTGCTATTATTCTCGTATTGTAGCATTGATTTCTCGCACACAAATTTCCCTCCTCGCTTGTGGCTTAAGAGTAAAGCTAACGAGTGCTTTCCATCTCTTCCACCCCTACCAGTTTCTTGAATATAGGCATCTATGTCTTCGGGTGACCCCAAATGAATTACTTGCCTTACATCGCGACAATCGACTCCTAACCCAAATGAAATAGTTGCACACACTATACGTAGCTGGGATTCTGATCCAAATGATTTGATGATCTGGTTCTTTACCTCCAAGTCAGTGCATCCGCAAAACATTTCCACCAATCTGAATTTTGATAGGTCAGGAGCTCCAGTGGGGTATGTGAACTTCTCTTTTAGCCCATGCTTAAAATACATGTATAGACTACTACAATCATCATACCTTTGGCAGTAAATAATTGTTCTAGGTGCTCTTACTCCATCCGTACGTAACTGATCGAGTAAGGGTGCGAAAGTGTCTATGTTATTAAATTTACTTACGGCATACACAATATTGTTCTTGCAAGGTGACATTACAATAACAATAGGATTCTGTAGGCCAAGTATTTCAGACACGCTGGTACGAACTGTAGTAGTTGCTGTAGCAGTCAAGGCCAAAAGGTTGACAGACTCAGGCAAAATACTTCTGACTTCACCTATATGGGTCAGGATTGGTCTAAATGTTTCTCCCCTGCAATTATCAACAGCCAACATAAAATATACATCTTCTTGCATAGTTTTAATGTATAACTGGCTTGCATTTTTAGAAAAACCTATTGTAAACAACTTACCATTTCTTAACAGTATGTGCTTCATCAATAATCATTCCCTTCACTCTTTGTCTATAGTCATCTCTCTGCAAAAGTTTCCGCCACTTTTTCCGGAGAATCATCTCTGGTGTGAAAAACAACAGCTGATGCTCAGCTCTATACACACTGTCCAGCATAGCTGCACTGGACTCTCCTGTGACACTACCAGTAGCTACACCCTTGGACGAGTAGAGCTGCACCTATATGTACAGTTATCAGCTAGTTGATTAGCAAACTTCTAATAACATTAAAACAATATTTACTTGATCTTCAATGATTGCTGTTAGTGGTGACACTACTATGATGATGGAAGGTAGTGGTGGTGAGTCCAGTAAATAAAAAACTTCTGGCAAGCAGACGTAGCATAAACTCTTTCCATAGCCAGTGGGAAGAATTGCAAAAACGTCATGTCCTGAACAAAGCTTACTACCACTTCCTCCTGTAAGCTCTTCAAGCCGCTGTATCCCAAGCGCTTAGCTACTCCTTCCGCCACCACTTTTACAGCTTCAGCTCGGTCTCCACTAGCCATACCTTTGTAGCCTCTCAAGTTTGCAGAAAAATTCGCAATCAAACGGCTATCCGTAATTAAACCTCTGCGGTAAACTGCCACAGACGCGCGCTACTGGAGGCCAGTAAACCTCTGCGGTAAACTTTTAAAATTAGTGGTTAGCGCCAGAATCTGGCGCTAGAACTGGTCATTAGTACTACTGTCCCCAGACCCTTTCCTCCCCCATTCCCCAATATAGAAGAGGTAAAGGGTCGGCTACGCCAGACTAGTTTCTACTGTAATTTTGGTTTTAGGCCAAGATTGTGGAACAAATCATTTGATCTATCACTGCAATTGACTCCACTCATGAACTGCTGATACTCCAATGACTGAGGATATCTCACAGAAGTTTCAGTATCGTATGGGCTGGACAGTACCATTGAATATGTCAGTCTGCTGCATTTTAAGCAACATGAGTAGTACTAACAAAGTAAATGAATTTCACGCGTCGCTGCATCGCGGTTCAATAGGATGAGCGAATGCTTCCCATACTAGGTGGCCATTCGCTAGTATATTACCGTACTCTAGTTTATACGGGTACCATGATATCAGTCCTGCGGTTATCAATGACAAATTTCTGGACTCTGAGGGAAATAACAAATCCGGTGTTATTAGCAATAAAGGGGTGTGGCGAAAATCATGACGTTTGCATGCAATGAATGACCACTAACTAAGACCATAGATTATGCTAAGACAGATCAGCAGTTTGTCCGCCATGGCTCTCTACAGGTTGTTAGTGCTGCTTTTGACTGCAGTGACGGCTTCTCCTCGTCAAAATTTGTTATCACTGGAAGTTTCTTGCTCGTGGGAGGAGAGAATTGTCTCAAACGTCAGCAAAGTCTCCAGCACCGTCAGAGACTCCATTGAAGTAGTGCTGGGCAAGTCTTGCGTGGAGGAGGTGGAGTTACAAGTGAGTGGGTGGCATCTGTTGTGCCTATTTGCACAGAACAATGCAGTACTCTAAGTGTCTAAAGTGTTGGGTAGAATTTAGTTGTACAATAGTTGATGAAGATATATATATACAGGTTTCATACAGAGGAGCCTTGGGATTTCCCACCCTCCCCCCCCCCCCCCCCCCCAAAAAAAAACAAAATAGCCTTATACAGATTAGCTACACTTATTCAAAATCAACATTTCTCTAGTTCTGGTCCTTCAATACCTATTCGTATTAAAGCATAGATGCTGTAGTTTTTTCTATAGTGACAGATGAACTTTATATTGCTTAGGTCCTCCAGAGAGGAACACTATAAACTTAGTCTCCCCGCTTTGAGGGCAGGATCAATTAGTGTCCCTCTGATTGCACTTCGAGTCCCTCCTATTGTGTTGTTAAAGACCAGTCGCTACATTCTAAATTAGGCGCTGTGCAGCCGTTGTGAACTACTGTTTTTAGGGTCCCTCAGGCCCTAAGTAGTGCCCTCGCTGCACTCGGGATGTAATAGCCTAAAGCCTCCAAGACCCTAAAAATGGTCTCAGAGGCGGCCCCTAACTATTATATAGTTTGTCAAGTTTTCTTCTGAAATCTGTTTCACAGTCTCACGATCATGACTTCACCATATGTGAGCGGGTCTGGGAAAAGGGACCTTACGGCGCAAAAATTGAAATTGAGATATAGTCTCCAGAAGTAAAGTCATCGGAAAAATTCTTTCTTTCTCCTATTTTTGTTTTTTGCAGAATTAGTCTTAGTGACCCTTACTCTACGTCTATGCCAAATTTCGCATGTCAAAACGACTTAAAAGACCCCAAGCGTGCCGTGAAAAGACAAGCTACTTTTTATTCTCTCTCATTCTCGAAGTACAATAAACGGGGAATGGGCGGAGTTTCAAACTAGCAGCTAAAACTATGGCATATCTTTGAGACTACTGCATGCACTCTACAGCTTACCTTTGGCTTAAAGTTTACCGCTACAGCTAATAGAGCAGACAAGGATTCCAACAAGACAGGTCGTGAGACGCTCTGAAAGCTAAAAAGAACTCCACGCAAACTTCGTTAGTCTCTGAAAAAGCGGCTGTACGATTTAATTGCGTATGCGGAGTACGCCGTTAAGTATACGGAAACGTTAATTATACCGGAAGTGGAAATTCAATTTATGTTTTCTCGATTTCTAGCTCAATTGCTTTGCTGAATAGGGCCCAGTTCAACTGCCAGTTTCTCTGCGTGTCGAAGGTTTTACCCTCCAGTATTTTAGCACTAAGTTGAGATAAATTGTATCTTTTTATTAACATAAAAAACTCAATTTTTTTGATTTGCGCCATAAGGTCCCTTTTCCTAGACCCACTCACATATGTGACCGTCTACAGGAAAATCGGGCACAACGCGGCCCCGACAAAAATTTTTTTTTTTGCACTTACAGACTCCTCGGCAAGCAGATATTAAGCTCTCCAAGTTTTATCGCCGTAGCTTTAGCCATTCCCGCTATATATCGCCTAACCGTTCCCTTCGTTAGGCTTATTTAATACAATTTTAATAAATCGATCTTTTTGCGACGTCTACGCATGCCGCGTTGTGCCCGATTTTCCCGTAGACGGTCACATATTATATAGATAAACTGTTTTTTGTGACTCGACAAAATTTCCTCCTCCCCCCCCCCTAGCAAATGGGATTTATACTATCCTGGTGCCATTAGCTCTCAGATATGTAAATTCCATACTGACCGAGCAGAGGGTACAACCAACTTGTACTGTAGCTCTACACTATACAAGATCCAAAACAAATGCAATATTCATTCACTTTCTAGGAGGTGGGTAGGAATATATTCATCACAAACTTCAGCAATCTCATTTGATAATGTTATGCTTTTATAGATACAAAATTTTCGTTTGAGTTGTCTACTTTAACTGGTCAATTCACTCGCTCTATGACAAGATTCTAGTATCTGTGATATTTTGAGTTAATGCAGTTTTAGAAAAATAAATCAACATTGATGGTGAAGAGGCCAGCAGAGGGAAATTCCCAGGTGCTATCCCACTGTTTAGTCTATCAAAATGACAACCGTGATTATTTTCACCATAGTAACAAGTTTATAGCTATGAGAATGAAATACAATTGCATGCTAGGCAACAGACATCTTATGACAACTTGTCCAACTTGTTATATCTTTTATTGACTCTTGATGCTCTCAAGTTCAAGTTATTTCTAATTGCTTTGGGTATTTATTTGTGTGTATGCATGTGTGTTTATGTGGTGAATGTGGTTTGTGTATGTGGTATATCTGTATGAATATGTGTATGTGTGTGGTGTATGTGTGTGTGTTTTGCAGGGTTTAAATGTCCACATGTCCTCCTCTAATGCTACTAGAGAACATCCTCTAGTAGTGGTTGCTAGGCAAGGTCTCAGAGAGATAGTATTTTCCTGGCATATTCCTTACTTCCCCGAGTCGTAAGTCTAACCACATTTGAAGAAAGAGATAATGAGTACTTGAGTGGCCAAGGTCATTTCATATGTTACAGTTGAGGAATGACATTGTGGAGACATTTGTTGACTTATATTCTACACAGCCTGAAAGATGATATTTACAGGCAGGAATGCTTAAGACATCCATTTTTAGTATTCTAGTCTTAGTAAAGACGATTAAGCGCACACATCATACACTGACTAATTCTGGATGTGGTCGTATTAGTTGATGATAATATTAGCATCTTAGAGGAGTGCTTGAGCACAAATAGCGGGCAATCTAATGCATGAGCATAGTGATGGCAAGCTCAATTCAGAGTCCATATATATATATATATATATATCACTGTATTCCGCGCTCACACATATGGCTTTGTAGAGTGTGTAGACAATTTATCTCAATTTTTAGGATAAGACCATGTATTATCAACCAGGAGGTAGAGCTAGTTATCAATGCAGACTTGTTATGTTAGCCAGTGTAGCCATTTCAAGGTTGTGTTGTTGTTTATTGTTCAGGATACGTGTGTAATGTTTGTTATGGTTAGAGTAGCAGGCAACAGCATGACATCATCACACACATATATCTTGTAAATTTGGGGGAGAGTTGTAGTGTTGGTAAAAGATTCAGTTTGGATACCACATCAGGTGGGTAGTTAGTAATGATTACACCATGGGTTCAAGGAATTATTGCTGAATCGTCCCGGTCTCAATGCTGAAGCCTGAAAGTGCGGTTATCTAGCAATAATTCCGAGAGTTGCCACGGTTTAACTATTTTATGCCATAGTTACCATTTCAAGAAGTGTAAATGACCAAATAAAAAAAAGAGGATAATGTAGTTTTGAGCAATAAATTATGTCCACTTAATGCAGCGAGGGTCACTCTCAAATACTGACAACTAGATAATAGCATTTCATTATTTCTGCTGCCTTCAAACAGAAACGGTGGAGATAGTGCTATGATTTGGTGAGGCCTGCGAGTATGTTTTGGTTATGTCATGTATAATAGTTCATCCATATCTGCCACTTACCTGAATGACCATATTGCCGTAATGAGTATATGTCAGAGAAAAGGTTGGTATAATTTATAGCTATTCTTAAAGTAATAAAAAAAATGACTAAAGAGAATGCCAAACTAAGCTGGTTGATTATCAAGTTCACTCTAAAATTATCCAGCGCGTAACCCAATATTTTTCAGCCAGTGGTCCCTTATTAATCTCTGAACTCAGCAGAGACTGCAGTATGGAAGTCCTTGACCTCCTCCTAATCTCTCCTCTAGCCTAGTTCTCTCCTCATAGCTACCTCATCCATAAAGCTCCCACACAGGTAAATATTGCACCGCATGAATGATTCAGTACATTTGTGTGGGTGAGGCTGTAAATAACATTTTACTAAAAGCCCGCAAACTCCACAATTCTATTCTGGAACCTATTAGGTGTTAAATCCCAGTAAACAAGTATCAAAAGGTCTCAAATTTGGGACAGAGGAGGACCTTACCATGACAAACAAAATTACAATTTGATATTTTGGATACACCTTACCACATGGAAACAAAATGCAATGAAACAGGTTAGAATGTTGATGATTATAGAAATGTAAGATAGCTGGGACCTTGGCTCATTCTGGCTTAGCTGGGACCTTGGCTCATTCTGGCTTAGCTGGGACCTTGGCTCATTCTGGCTTAGCTGGGACCTTGGCTCATTCTGGCTTAGCTGGGACCTTGGCTCATTCTGGCTTAGCTGGGACCTTGGCTCATTCTGGCTTAGCTGGGACCTTGGCTCATTCTGGCTTAGCTGGGACCTTGGCTCATTCTGGCTTAGCTGGGACCTTGGCTCATTCTGGCTTAGCTGGGACCTTGGCTCATTCTGGCTTAGCTGGGACCTTGGCTCATTCTGGCTTAGCTGGGACCTTGGCTCATTCTGGCTTAGCTGGGACCTTGGCTCATTCTGGCTTATTTCAGTATTTTCTACTTCTTGGCTCACTGTGTAGATTTACTCTGTAATAATATAAAGTTATTCTTCCATGGCAACCTTAATTGATTTTGTGTGGGTGGACAGTGTGTCAGCACCCTTAAATCTTTACTATCAATGTCATATTTGCCACATAATCACTTCCATCCCAGATAATGTCTGATAAATCCACCTGATGTAGCCATTGTTCACGTCTATGCAATACTTATAAAGCAAGAGTTTGTGCTGTCTAAACCTCAATTACAAGTCGCATGTTTAAGAAAAAACTCAAAAATGTTATGTCTTAACTGATGGTAAAAAGTTAGAACTAAGTGGTTACTATAAATGTATGTTTAAGAGGAATAGTCATAGGACCTTCATCTCTAACTCTAGTTTCATACAGAAGTTAATTTTGTTTCCCTTTGTAGTGGATGTTTACTTCAGAGTGTGAAGTACTCAGGAATTGTTAGCTGTGTATTGTCACATTTTATGCTGTTACTACACATCACTAAGTTTACTACAATGTTATACAGTATGTAATAGATCCTGAAGGTCAGTTGTGTTAATTATTGTTATATTCCCAGGAACAACATTTCATATCAGGATTTAACTCGGAGTCTGTGTCCGCTAAACACTAGTTCTGAACAAGATGTGATCTACTTAGATGTCTACACAACGTCCCCTGAAGACATTCAATATGAGATAACCATTGAACTTGTATCCAACTTCAACCTGGAGTACGGGATTCTAGCTAAGAAGACTGATGCACACGCACCACACTTGCACACACACACATGCACACACACCACACATGCACACGCACCACACTTGCACACACACACATGCACACACACACATGCACACACACACACATGCACACAGTTTCACAAATTTGCAATAAAGGTGGGCAGTTTTTATTCTATTTATTTGTTGCTTTGTTTAATTACAGATTGGGTAACTCAACAATATTTGATGTCAGTCCATCCTCTCCTAAGGTAAAGTAGTGTTAGTTTCATAATATCATTTACCATGATTATGATTGACTATAATGAACACTATAGTAAGTGTATGATAATTTCGGAATATAGTTCAATATATGGCGAGTGTACTTAAAATGATCCTAATATCTCACCACTACAAACAATTAAGCTGGGATAGTCAAACAAATTAGTTTGATTGTTGTAGATAACCCAATGTTGTTAACGCTTGATGATATCTTAGTGATAAACTTAATGATTGAAAAATGTTAGTGTTTAATGATGTAATTTATTAGATATTCTTCTTTGAGTTTCCTGAAGATGTCAAAACAGCTAATATCTTACTTCAAGCACTTGACTCCACCCCTTCAAACTCCACCCCTTCAAACTCCACTCCTTCCTGTTTCATATTGTCTGCTCAGAAAAAAACTGTAAGTATTAGGAACAATAAGTGAAATGAATTAGCTGACCATATTTGGTATTTTTTAAATTGTGCATTTCTTGTAGTGTCCTTTTAATGACTTGGAAGAAAACATTAGGACTAGAGGCTTTTACCAGACATTGAGCACCACAGCACTGATGGAGATAAATGTAAGATAGATACAAGCATGATAATATCAACTATAAAGTATTTGATACAACATACATGTGTGTGCACATGCCCACACATGTGCATTCATGCACTTGACTTGTGTATAGGAGGGAGAGCTTAAGTCCAATCAAACTATACTAGCCATCATAGCCATCAAGTGTCCAGGTAAGCCTTAGATAGGTTTCATAGTGTGTGGTCAATTGTGGGTCAGAGTATGTATATTGCATGAGTCAGCGTAGTTCATAAGTTAGCATGAGTATTTTCATGAGTCCAGTGTGAGAGGAAATGTACGTGTGTGAGTGAATTGTTATCCATGTATTGTTTGACAAGTGTAATCAATGGTTTATTATTCAATGGATAGTTTCAAACAGCAATTGTTCAGAGGTAATACCATTATACTTGTATACTTGTAGTTGTTCAGAACTATGCAATGTCATGTTGGAACATTAAATATGCGGCTTTCTAAATAATATATATTGAGCGCTCGCGTTAAGCAGAAATACTCAAGGAAATATTCAACATAAAGAGATATAAGTAACATTTTAAGTAAATCAGTTCAGGTCACGTGTGTATTTGTGTAATCGCAAGTTTCAATTACATTTCATTTTTTAGGTACTTCTAATTCTTCTCTTGTTACTAGTCAGACCTTCAATATCTCCATTGTAGAAGCTAGACCAGGTACAGGAGGTGTTGTCATGGTTACAGATTTTATAAATGAATTGTTTGTTTGTATTTATTTTTTTAGTCAAAGATTTCATTGGCCAGATTATTGCTCCAGTGATCATATTCTTTGTGGGTGTGGTCCCAATCATGATTTTGTGTACCGTCCTCTATATATTCATTTCATGGTAAGGTATCAGCAGTTTGTGTCCCCAGTTTTGGATATAGTATGTGTATTTATTCGAACGTCTTTAGGTATATATTCTGACTACTTGTGTCTGGTAGCCCTATAGGTTAATCTACCATCTCTAGCCTAATTATTAGAAATCAAGGAGAAATTTTTACATTACAATAGCTTATTGAAAGTTCTGAATTATGATATACTTTACAATACAGTAACTAATAAAGTGAGTCTGCTGAACACTCAACTTGACATTATTAACTACTTATCATTTCACCCTTATATCATTTAACTTCTACACTTAGTGAGCATGCTCGATTCATACATACGTATTATCTCACATTCACGTATCACCTTTGTTACCCATTTTATCATTTTCACTTCTCATTGTTACTCGAACCATTTATGTCTAAATTTACCAATCCACAACCGATTACAGTATATAAATAGTGTCTAGCTAGTTAGTGAGTAGTCCGGAGCGGGGAACTGTACGATAAACATTCCCTGTCTGATTACTAACACCGGAAGTCTCAGACGACTACTGAGAGGCCAGCCTTACAACCTGACTCACTAGAGGTTGACAACTGAGAGGCCAGCCTTACAACCTGACTCACTAGAGGTTGACCACTGAGAGGCCAGCCTTACAACCTGACTCACTAGAGGTTGACACTGAGAGGCCAGCCTTACAACCTGACTCACTAGAGGTTGACCACTGAGAGGCCAGCCTTACAACCTGACTCACTAGAGGTTGACACTGAGAGGCCAGCCTTACAACCTGACTCACTAGAGGTTGACCACTGAGAGGCCAGCCTTACAACCTGACTCACTAGAGGTTGACAACTGAGAGGCCAGCCTTACAACCTGACTCACTAGAGGTTGACAACTGAGAGGCCAGCCTTACAACCTGACTCACTAGAGGTTGACAACTGAGAGGCCAGCCTTACAACCTGACTCACTAGAGGTTGACAACTGAGAGGCCAGCCTTACAACCTGACTCACTAGAGGTTGACCACTGAGAGGCCAGCCTTACAACCTGACTCACTAGAGGTTGACCACTGAGAGGCCAGCCTTACAACCTGACTCACTAGAGTTGACAACTGAGAGGCCAGCCTTACAACCTGACTCACTAGAGGTTGACCACTGAGAAGCCAGCCTTACAACCTGACTCACTAGAGGTTGACAACTGAGAGGCCAGCCTTACAACTTGACTCACTAGAGGTTGACAACTGAGAAGCCAGCCTTACAACCTGACTCACTAGAGGTTGACAACTGAGAGGCCAGCCTTACAACCTGACTCACTAGAGGTTGACAACTGAGAGGCCAGCCTTACAACCTGACTCACTAGAGGTTGACAACTGAGAGGCCAGCCTTACAACCTGACTCACTAGAGGTTGACAACTGAGAGGCCAGCCTTACAACCTGACTCACTAGAGGTTGACAACTGAGAGGCCAGCCTTACAACCTGACTCACTAGAGGTTGACAACTGAGAGGCCAGCCTTACAACCTGACTCACTAGAGGTTGACCACTGAGAGGCCAGCCTTACAACCTGACTCACTAGAGGTTGACTGTGCCTGAACATTTCCCTCTTCAGAAATCAAGGAGAAATTTTTTACATTACACTGGCTTATTGAAAGTTCTGAATTGTGATATACTTTACAATACAATAACTTATAAAGTGGATCTTAGCTTCAAAATAAGTAAGAGCTCTTTATGTTTTTATTTTGTAATGTTATTGGGTTTTGTTCTTTAAATATTATAATAATTTTATATATTGCTATAGTGACTACCTTGTCTTCTGTGCATGTCGCATTAGAATTCACAAATGTGGGGAATGGATAAAAGGAAGTAAGTGTGTGAGCACAGCTGGTATATGTGAGCACAGCTGGTATATGTGAGCACAGCTGGTATGTGTGAGCACAGCTGGTATATGTGAGCACAGCTGGTATATGTGAGCATGGCTGGTATGTGAGCATAGCTGGTATATGTTAGCTCATATAGCAAAAGAAAGGTAATGAAAATGTGTTAGTTAGGCTTCAAGTGTATGATACCATTTGTTTGTCATGTGAAATGTCAGGAACAGTAACATCTAATAGTTGCCTACTATCTAGCACTGCAGGGAATGTGATTTTCAAAATATGATGTATATGTGTTTAGTCTATTATTTGGACAATACTTGAGGTTTTGAATCTATATAGTTGACTATTAGTTATTAGATATAACTGCAACTGTTTAAGCATAAATTTAATTGCAATACTTGAAAAATAAGTTATTAATTGTTTGTGTTTTTGTCTTATTTTTGTAACTCACATAATTGTGACAAGTTTTGCTATCACATTATTGTCAATTTAGCTATTGCAATGGTCACAGGCATAATTCTAGGCGGCAGAACAGGGTTGAACTTCTTTTGCTTTGTCAAAGGACCAGCTTTTATTGATCTTGTAGTCAGGCATATGGTGCACAGACACTCACATTGTTATTATCATAAGATACCTACAAAGCATCTTTACTTATATTACTACTGCATACAAAGTAATAATATTAATTTCAATGAAAATTATAGACTACATTACATAACTTATTAATGTGTATGTACGTTTGTATGCACATGTATGTTAGATACTAGTAGACATATGGGAGAAATAGATCCAGAGAATGAGAATTTGCAGGAGGAGAGAGAAATGGAAAGAGAAGCTGAAAAATGCATACAGCGATATAGTGAGTGTGCTTTCTACTGTTTATGTGTATATGTGTGTTTGCAGTTTTAAATTATTGTTCGTATATCATAAATACTTTTGTTACTTTTATATATAGATGAAGATTTTATTCCTAAGACTTGTGGACGTCAGTATTGCTGGCCGGACAGAGAGTATCACAATGAGGTAATGTTTTACACGTAACTATGGCCTCAATACACATGTGCAGTAGTTACCATGAACACTAGCATTTCAATAGTCACAACATACACATGTACATACTTTTTCAATCTTATCATCCTGTCATGTCACTTGCTTCGCGCTTCTTTTGCAGCATTTCATGAATGTTCATCCAAATGAAGATTATTCTGATAGAGTCAATCGTAACTTCATGTTTGTATGGTAAGTTCGTTTTGATATCTAGTCACTGTAGCTACATATAACACTTATAATTAGATTGAGGAATATATTGTTCTAGCTTACAATTACGTATGTCCTAGTCCTGAATGACATAGTACTGAATGTGTAGTCTTTATTGAATCATCCTATGCAGAATAGCTACTTACTGTTCTTCTCTAATGTGTGTAGGATCACTGTAATATACAGTATTTACTATGGACTACCTGCCATTCAACTTCTATATACTCTCATCAGGGTAAGGCGTGGTCATCGTATCAATATAAGGGTTATGATAGACGAGAATATTTTTTGTGAAATATTTCTTTGAATGTTGTGGGCAATATTGTAAATTATGTTGACAAAGTGCCAAGGAAAAATCAGCTTGTTTAATGCTTTCACCGCCGTAACCAGCACTGCTGTTATAAGTACTAAAGGAGAACTCTTCTAGGAGCATCCAAACTAACTGTAAAATATTAGATTTTGATTGATTGTATATCAGTAATCCATCTGTGCTCTGTTCCTTCCACTGGGCTTTGTGTTTGTGCCGCTTTGTCAGGTATTTGTCAACTTACAGAGCTTGCATTGGGTACAGATGGGCTTTAAAATGTTGTTTAAGTTGCTCTTGGCTTTACATTTTTCTTCACTTTATGTCACAATGATTAGCAATGGGAGAATCAAGCTGAAAAAAAATCGCTGTAGAAGAATTTAGTACACAAGAAGGAGTATTCTGAAATCTTCCAGTGTGCTCTGGTCCTCATATACTCTATTTTCCAATAAGGTTTAGTTGGGGCTTAATTGGAAACTTAAATAGAGTAAAACAAGTATTATAGCAGCAAGCTGCAGCACACCATTTAAACCAAGATTAATAGTACAGGATAAACTCAAGAGGCTTATGATCTTGCCTAGTATATGGCATCATCACTAACCCAGTCTACAGCTGACCACAAAAGGAAATATAGAAAGAAGATTATTAAAGAATATTTTTCTGCTAGGCATAGTATTTAATTTTAATGGGACTTAGTATACAGCAATTAAACACAAAAAAATTCATGAAATTTTTCCCCTTAGATTCTTTCTTTTTTTGCACATGCGTTCCTATTTCTCTATCATGAACATGCATTATTAGGTTACAGCAACCATCATATAGAGTTTTAATATCAGTTTATAATTATATATAATATAATATCATAATTATAATAATAAACTACACTAATACACTTATTATGTTTACGTCTATATACTGTATATTTTAGTTTAGTAAAGAGAGAGGAGAAGGAGACAGGTGTTACTTTAATTTCAAGTGTGCTCACTCTTCTTACATTTTCACTTCCTTCAATAACTTTTGGAGCAACATTCTCTATCTTCTATTTGGTGCCCTCTTCATAGTCATTGCTCTCATCAAGTAAGTGGTCATCAAAGCTGCCCGTGAACTTCTATACAAGTAAATATTGTTATTATGTGTGTGGTAAATGGAACGATGTAGAACTAATCATGTGTTATAGCAAGTGAGCCAACCTAGATATTATTCAACAACAAGAACACATAGTATTGACATTTCTATATATTAAGTTTCTCTGAATTACAACAAATACATTTATATAAAAACAAAAAAATCTAATCTTTTAAATGTAATTTAAACAAATTACAATGGTAATTGCCTGAAATTAATGTTCTAGCTCCTAGTTAATGTCAAGAAATTACTAGAATAGACCATCAAGCCAATGTCATTTTTCTAGCACAGCATGAGATTATTATTCTAAAATATCTTCACTTATTTTTCATTTTATTGACAGCTTTTCTGTGTTAAAGCAACTTATAGACATTGACGTTTAGAAAAGATGAAGAGTATCTAATGAACTGGTAACATGTATGGACTTCATCTACAAGTTTGTTTTTTTTATTCTGCCAAGGAAAGAAACAAAGCAAAAGCCTGTGAAAGAGTGAATACATCTAGTTTTATTATCGTGGACATATGCACATTCCCTTTGTTATAAACCATTATATTGTCAAGGAGTACCGGAACGCTACAGTCTTACTCTCAACATACCAACCAAAAAAAAAATTTTCTAAGGTTCTTGTATTCTGTGAAATTTTTTATTTTATTAATTCACAATATTTCGGTCACCCTTGTTTTTATTGTGTATGATTAAAAGGTGGAAGAGAGACAATTCTGATGATTTTGTAAGACTAATTTTTAAGAAGTAATTGTTAGACCACTTTCAATTCTTTACCACTCTTAACATTCTTAATTTTACAGTAATAAATGATTGAAAGGAGTGCAATGTTAGAGCTCAGAATTAAAAAACAAACAAATTAATTGTCTAAACTTTGAGATCATCTAAAATTGATTCTGTAAGTAACATTAGTAACTGTAATTCCAAATTTTCAGTTATTCTCTTAACCGACTAAATTTTTCATATTGGCCGATAGTTTTGTCTTAACTTGCTTTAAAAAAACAATTCTATCTGAAATTCTTTATAAAAATGAAATATAACAAAATAACATTCATTCATTTTTCATTTTATCCAAATATACCATTGAAACAGTTAAATATACCAGTGAAACACAGAAATAACTAGCTCACTCACTATTTGTGTATCAAAGCACACTACTATGTTATTATTGTTGTTATTATTGTTATTATTATGATTATGATTATGATTATTATTATTATTATTATTAGAAACGTGACTTACTGTATCAAACGAAGGAAGCCAGTGGAATCAGTTGAGTAGTTAATAATTTTATTGCTGGAATTCATTGATTGCTGTCATTTAGTTACACAGTATACATTAAAGATATTAGTATTCTACTGTATATCTGCACATTGGTTGCCAGAATATTGTGTATATTTACTTATGAGTACCCTGGCACACAGTGGTGCCTGATGTACTAATGTTCAGATTAGTAGTGCATAGCATAGGATATTTTTATCTATGGATTCTCCACCTGCTCTCTTTCTTCCTGAGCCATCCCAGCTTTCCTTATTCCTCTTTTAAACTCATGGATTCCCTTCTCCTACTTTGTCTATCTCTGGTGCTCCTCAGTATCTGTCCTTTTCGTATTTTTCCCACTTCTTCACTGAAGCTGTTACATCAGTCAGCTTTTTCTCACCTGCTTTTATTGTTCTTGACCCTCGTGTTCTCATACTTCTCCGCTTTTTATACCCAACTTTATGTAATCAATATCAATTTTTAGCATATTGTGTGGCTAGAGTAATGTATTTGTATATATTTGTAGCACATTGGTTTGCCAGAGTATTTTGGCATCTACTATGGCCTGGGAATATTGGCCATCACACAAGGAGTCATGAGTGCCTTCTATCACATCTGTCCTACCAGCTTCAACATCCAATATGGTAAGGAATAGTCACTAATATTATCGTTTTGTGTGCTAACCATGTGGCTTGCACTCTTTACCAGATACTGCAAGTATGCTAGCTTTTGGTGGCATGGTGATTGTGTTTATTTTATACAAGAGGCGTCCATTAATCCGTGTGAATGCCGGTCTGGCCTATCTCCTGTTTGCAATCATTACATTTCTTATTCTTCTGGGACTAGTGAGTTGTATTTTGCTAGTTGTCATACACTATTCCAAGTATACCAGTCATTAAAGGTCAGTGTTTGATACAGATTGGGGGGAACACTGGTACTTTCCACTCCCTAAACTGAGTTCCACCCCCCCCCCCCCCCCAATTCATTTCACCTCCATGTTGATAGCTGATGTACTAGACCAGCGTTAATCCTTTCGATGCCATAATTGCATATATGCGGGAAAGGATAGACCTGTGTGCATACAGGCCTATCCTAAACACTATATCTAAATACCGGCATTTGTGCTGTGCCCGATATTTCAGTGAACTGTCATATTATATTTATATACAATGCATTGGCTTAAGAGCAGAAAGGTTGTTGTTTGTAATGTTTTCTTTATTTATCTACAGGTACAGTTGTGTGAAAGTTAGAAAATATCTCGAATTTCATTAAAATGTTTATTAATGTTCATATACCATAGTAATTCTTATGATATGTGGTTTTGAGGGTACAGCTGTGATTATGGCTGTGTGAACTACACCATAAAAATTGGAGCCAGAAAAAGAGTAAAAGTTTCTGCATGCTTGGTAGACTAGTTTAGTAATATGTAAAGTTTCAATGTAACTAATACAATTGTGTTAGCTTTCAATTTCAGTTTTTATAAAATATCAGTAAGAAAAGTGTTAATCTAGAAAACTGGCTCTAAATCGAGTATTTGGAATATTTGATAGAACATAGCTAAATATTTATATACAAATTTAAATTTGAAGGACATTCAATTTTTATTATGCAAATGTTACAGCTTTTCTGCTCAGCAATGACATTTGCAGAAATCATTTTCCTAATGACTATGTATAAGTGATGTCACTACGTTGAAGCATGCCCATACACGTTAGAATTGAAGTGGCTACTAAATTTACGGGTAACTCGCAGGGAGATGAAAGTTAGTTTTGGTGATTATTCAGTTGCAGGCAGGGGTGAGCAATTGTATTTTTTTTATATAACTGCCGCTATACATGGTGTCGTGTCAGTATTGAAGCTTAGCTATAAGCGGAAGCTGTGGAACGTCAATGATCCTTGCACTGTTTAGTTGCAGTATGGAGATACAGCCTTGGGTAAGGCTGAGGTTCAGATGTGAGCAGAAACTGTTGTGGACTCTAGCAACATGAAGATGTTTCTGCTATTTTGGCACATATAAATATTGAAATACCGTATTGAAGCCATTTGTATATATGGCAGGACAATAGTTTAGGTACAATTTATGAAGAGTGCAGGAGAAATATTGTTGTAAAAATGGTGTTCATATATGGAAATTGAATGGGAATAGCATGGTTCTCATACTTCTGCCATAAATTGGCTTTAATTAGTTTTAAAAGGTAACAGCATACCTAAGCTCAATGTCGTAGTAAGCCCAACAATTAAATTCACACTTTCTACTCTTTATGCTGGACACTCTGTATATTATATAATTTTTTAAATCATACATATTTTCAGTGACATTGGATAGCTCATGCAGTATCTGTTGATTAACTTGGAAATAAACCCTGCTTATATTTGAGGTGTATATGTATGACTTAGATTATTGACAACTTTCCATTTCAAGGTAGAAAGATAGTTCTCTCTATCATCTTCATTTTATTGGCTCTCAATTTTACTGGTGTATTTTATTTCCTGCATGACTGGAAATTCCTGGGTAAGTGGCACCAAAATGAGTATCAATTATATATCACTGTATTTCTCAACTAATGTGTCCATGTAGGAGGAACATGCAAGAGAAGTAAATAAAAACATATGGCAAAAGTTTCGTATATTGGTACCTATTAGTGTCTTTGATTGCTACACTGGTTACTATGCAGTTACTGATTGCTATGTTTTTCTTGTTATTATGTTGATTTATATGTCACATGTAGTTGGTGGTGGTAAATCGATGAGGCAGTGGATCATAGACCATCAGGTAAAACCTGGACAATATTGATTGTAGATAATCTTCATTCAAATACCATCCTTCATCAGAGTGACAAACGTATATATATTTATTATGAATTTGAATTCCATATAACATTGAATTGGAATAGTTGGTATAAGGTAATTCATTATACATTTTTACTGAACTGAACTAGTTATGCAATTTATCGCTGACTCAGAATTTTTTATAGTGTTTATATCAGTTTGTAAGTTACTGTGTTTACACTACTGTCTTAGTTCTTCAATAGCTTCTAACATTTGCCTTTCTTGTAGCTCACATATATTCCTTAGCAATGCTTTAAAAAAATACTTACCTTTTACGAGTAATTTAGATAATTGTAACCTTTTATGATGTGTCATGATTTGACATGGTCCTATTTTCAAGGCATCAGTCATGTTGCTCATGTGAATACTCTATCACATGTGCTACTAATAAGCCACATGTGTGTGCTTTGTATCCATTGGTTGTTATAAATACTGCTGTATTACTTTGAAAATTCAGAAATAATCTCCGTGAATTTATCACCTTTTATAGATTTAGCATTCAATGAGCATTGCCACACAAAATGTAGTGCTATTGATTCAATATACTGTTTTTTATTGTATTTAGTGGAAGGCATTCAAGATAGTAGTGGGAACAGTCCTCAATATCTTGGTGTAAGTGACTAGCTAAACATGGTGATTATAACAGGGAACAATCTTCATAGTATTATATGGACATGTATATGGATATGTAGTATACCTATATAATATATTAATTGTTAGAACCATACCTACTTTGTTATAGGTATCAATTGATAGTATCATTTTGACATAACTATATTAATCATTCCTATTCCTTTTTTTTTTTTTGGTATTAAATTTGGGATTTGCTTATTCATTTCATGAATTTGTTTATATTTAAATAATACATAGAAAAGATCACAGGTCATCAGTTAGTATAAGCTAGAGAAGTTCTGAATGGGCTACACATAGCGAATGTCAGTAGGATGATAGAGCATGAATGAGCTAGTCACACATTCATGACAAAAACATCGTATTAACATGCACTTGCCATCATAGATTTGCGAACTGTCTGTGGAGTACTGCCCACTTTGAAACTTGGTTGGTCAATACTAGAACAATACATGGTCTTATAACTCAAAATGTACCAAATTATACAAAAAGTTTAGCCACTCATTTATAAGCAAGCTCATCTTCAAAAAAAAAAAATGGATAGGCAAGAAAATATACTGTGTACATAATAATTATTGTACATCTTGATATAAAAATAATGTTTAATATTTTTCTATTGTAAGGTGGTTCTATCAGTTAATATAGCTACTGTATAACAAGTAGCCATGGTCGTATGCATGTCAACTAATTGGTGAGAATTTTAACCATATTGACACTGTTGAGCACACTGCTAGTATAGTAACCAGTATTGCTATTCTACATTGGTTTTTGGTACATTTTTAATATGTTTCTAGTACATGTATAAAATGTATGTATTGTTTTTCTGGTCTTGGTTATCATGCTTACTTATCTTTTTAGGGCAATTATATTTATGGCCACCAGTAATTTACAATTTTCTACTGCAGTACTTGGTCTGTTTATCGTCAACGATACATTCTTTATTGTGTTTTACTTAGTAGCCAAGGTTAGTGTGTACATATATTTATTTTTTATGTTTATATATTTATGTTTATATATAATTATATTATATATAATATATATTATATATAGTACTTATTACATGAGTCAGAGTGTGATATGGTGAAATATTTCATGAGCAAGCTAATTTATTTTCACGAGCCAGAGGCGAGTGAAAATAAAGCCTGAGAGTGAAATATCTAGCCATATCACTCTGATGAGTGTAATTAGTGGTTTATTCCACACTGGATATCTTCACTACTGTAGTTAGTACTAGGACTGGTATCTCACTGGGTAAAGTTGGTTGTAGGGGCTCCCCATATCCCCAACTGATCTTTTAGCAGCTTCTCTAACCAAGTTTAGTAGGCTACACCAGAGGAAGGTAGCCGTAATAACCAGGATAAGTGCTAGTTTGGCTGGTTGCTATAACAGGGTAATGAGCTTACACAGTACAGCGTGAAATATCGTGAGTTATTTCACGGGTCATGTACCTAAAGATATCATTCTGAAGATATCTAGGGTAGAATAATATATATATATTATATACACACGTTGCTAGTCAGCTCTGCTGTGTTTGTGTGTTTGTATGTGTTGGTAGATCTGGTACCAGGAATATTTGAGTGTTGCTAGTTCTCTGACTGGAGTACTGACTCTCGTCTTCTTGATTCCAGCTGTCTATTTCTTCAGTCACACAGAATATGAGACTAACGTGAGAAAGTACAGTTCAGATCTATGAAATGAAGCTCATCGAGCAAGTGTTTACACTTCATACTCCGTGTGATACAGTGCCATTTATGTTTCACTTTAGTAGCTTCTTAAATTTGTAGGACACACCATGGCAGTCTAGAGAGGGTAACAGAGAGTGTTCTCTTGCTGGTTTCTATGACTTACATGATTTGTGGCATTTCTTCTCTGCTATTGCCATGTTCTTCTGTTATCTGGTGGGAGAATCTTTTAATATCCACTATGTATAGGTGTGTATGTTATCTTTTATAATTTGTATCATAGAATTTGCTGACTCTGGATGATGGCGTTAGTCATACTAAGAGAAGTAAAATACATGCCTTCTAATGAACTGTTTCACATGTCTTATGTTGCCAAGGAGATATCACTTCGTTTTGTACCAATACGAATACATGTAGCTATATTATTTTTTCTAACTTTTTAAAAGTATTGTTTGCATCTTGTTAATTTGTATGTTTAGTTGCATTAGACCATTTATTTTTCTATTGCAAAAATTTAACAACAAATTTGTGGACGTATGGATAGAATTTAATATTTACAATGTAATACTACTCAGCAATCAAAATGAAATATTCTATTGAGAGTAGTCTTGACACATCATAGGAATAGTCTTAAGAAACAACTAACTCATGCATAGAAATGGGGCCACATGGTTGTCACAAATTTAATGAAAGTGGTGTGAGGTTGTATGGGGCCAGCTCAACCAAGAACAGAGACAAAATAAACTATTGTATGCGGATGGCATTACTTGTGGACTGACAGTTATGTTGTTTGCCATTCACATTTCATTATTGTAAGGGTTGTGCCCAAGGTTGTTTTATATACTGTGTTCACTTGTGTATCAAGGTGTTCTTTCACTCAGATGCATTTCCATTAAAAGGACTTTAACTTACCTGGGAAAAGCCATTGAGTGGACAACTATCTGGAGAGAACCTGCATTGGCATCTACACTACATACATACCCTTTGGACTTAGGAGCTAGGCATACAACTCTCTCACTCCTGAGCCCCCCACAGGTTGCTTTTAAATCAAACAGAAATAAGAAAGTAAACCCACACCTAATTCCAATTCATGACTCTCACATTCCTAGAACTACTCAAACTGTTGGCTAATGTGTACTGGCTATGCTTAGGTTGTCTCCTTTTTTTTGTAAAGAATTTTTTCTTCCCCAACATAACTGCATTATGTAATATTTTTTGCAACACTGGACTTTCTGGACCATAGGTAGATCTTCACATACAATATTGCATGGCGTCCCCTATTTGTTAAGCGCAGTATTTGGTTAAGCGTCGTTTTCTTCCTGGCTTTTAGCACTTTTATGAAGCGATCCATGCTCCTCTGTCTATGCGGATAGGTGTCCAGACCCAGTTTTTAGGTTATCACTCGCTGCTAAGCTCCCATCTTGCATTAAAGCGCCCGTTACACTTTGGAGTTATAAAGCGGTGGTCCTTAATAACCCGAGTCCAAGGTATTCTATTGACATTTTATAGAAGGAGGTCAGGATTATCATTTGTTAGTATTATTATACCCATCTCAGATGGACTGAGACATAGAATTCAGCAAAAGGGCACTACAGTGAAGGTCGATAAGTGCGTCGAGCCCTTAAAATTCTGAATTTCTTATAAGCGCTAAAGCTCAAAATATGCTAAATATGAAATTGAAACCTCACTCATCAAGGACGACTCATCAAGGTCGACTCATCAAGGTCGACTCATCAAGGTCAATAAAAGTAATAAGTATTACCTGTTGAAATTAAAATGGGTGGGGCGGGGGTAGTCCTACCGTGGGGATTGGTGCGCGAGACTAGGGCGGGGTTGGTGTAACTAGTAGTAGGTGGGGCAGCTCCGAGTTTCGAGAGAATCGAGTTAGATTGGTGTCAACTTGGGCAGGTTAGTTCTTGGAGATTCTGCTAGCCAGTGTGTCCTATGGTTCCAAATAGTAAGTGATGATCACAACTATTAAAGCTTTAACTTATGCCTCCAGTAGCTATAGTTACAGTGAATTTAACTAACCATTCTTACCAGATATAAATTTTCAGTCCTTGTAGCTAAAAAGTAATTATCCATCAGAATATCTATCTGAAGCTATCAAAATAATGTTGTCCAAATTGATAAGTCATAAATGTAAAGGTTATTCTTAAATGCTTTCTTAATGACTTCTAATATATACATCTATATAATATGTATATTATAGTTTGTTATTTCATATAATACTCTATTGCATGTGTCATAGTGTGATATAGAGAAATATATCACTAATAAGTAGTTTATTCTAGCTTGATATCTTCACTGCAGTATAGTTTGTACTCTGAGTGAACTTTACTCATAGAGGCTTCTCATGCCCCCAACTAATATTTGGCAGCTGCTCCCACTTGGTCAGGTAGACTTCTCTAGAAAAAGATAGCTGTAAAAACCTGGATAATTGGTAAGCTAAGCCTGTTTTATAACTACTAGTGTATTTGAGGGTAATTTAGCTTCCAATGCAGCTTATGACAGCACTCAAGATTTACCTAAAATACCATCTTGAAAATATCTAGCATGGAATATATAAGTGAGCTGGTCTTGGAAAAGAGACCATATGGTACAAAAACAATGACAGCTTTAAATTTAAATTATACATGATTAAAAATCTATTAACAAATAGTATTTCAGCACATAAGTGAGCTAGCCAAGCTGGTTATAAACAGATGGATGTGTGATATATTGAACACAACTCATTTTAACTACAGCAATATGGTATAAAATTCCATAGTTTCTTAGCCTGAGTTGTTGTTTTTTAAATAAATAGTGTCTAGCAGAAAACTGACGTCGTTCAAGTGCATTACCATGTAAACTCTTGAAACTTTAGCTTAGTGATTAGAACCTCTCCTTTCAATGTTATGTAGAGTGTCTGTTGTAGCCCACTAAGACTTTAAGATGTTGACAAATTAACTACAATAAAGTATGAGTGAGTAACTAGTCATTTCAAAAAAATATAATCCAAAGAACACTCAACAATGTATAATAATAACTTAACTTATTATACTATACTTTTCAGAAATGTTTCTACTGCATAATATTATGGTTGTGCTTGCACTTGTGCTACAAATTCGAGGACAATGTGAGTTAATGAATATCATTAGCTGTGCTTTTTCAAACTCACTAAGAATATAAGTTGTATGCTTTATCACACATAGACCATCACAACTAGTGTTTTGCCAGTTAATTGTATTTGTGTTTGTTTTTTAAATTTTCAATTATTAGAGACCTATGAAATGAGCTCAAGCACTAGTTTCATAAACTAATTTTTCTATAGTGGCTACTTTGCCATAATTGGTTGGTCCAGTTATATCTGAAGCACTTTATCCAGAAGTGAGCTCATGTTCCTCTTGTAATGAGACCATTTGCTTAACTGCTACAATTCACACACTTCAAACAGCAAGGATATAGGCATTTAATAAATCATTTATGAATTAACGTAGGCACCTAACACTATAGCTGAGGCCCAACCAGTAGTAATCATCTATTTTGTCAATCTCTGCTTAGTCAGAGCCTTAGTTCACAGCTACAATCTAATGGCTCCTTTGCAGAGTTTATTGTGCTAGGATAAAGGTTTGGCCAGGATGGTAGTTATTGCATTCTTGTTATATTTACAGTTAAATTTAACAACTTGTTTTTTTCCTCACTTTTGTGTATTTGACTTTAACAATGAATAAGTACTTTTGTAATAATTATTTTGCTAATAATAATACACTACACATACTAAATTGTTATCATTCATATACATTTTTTGCACCCTGCACTATTCTCATTTTGATTTTTTGGTGCATAACATTCCTGCTGATTTTTGAATTGTTTACATTATTTTTGAATTGTTTACATTCTTTTTTTAAATGTTTACAATCTGCCTTAATGTTGATTCATTCTGCTCTCAATGTGTTTACTTTCTGCTTGGCTTAGATACTTGTAGCGGAAAAGGCTCCTCACGTTCAAAGTGCAGACTAGGGATAAGTTATGACTATTACTAAACATTTAAATGGTGGATTGAGGTTTACATATACCTATTTGTGTAGTATATCGAGTAAACAGAGATGTAGTTACTTGCTAAACGAAACAGCTTTTGTAATATCGTTCTATAAAGTAATAATTTCTTCATTTGCAGTCTATAATATGTCCCTATTCACGGACTAGCCCGCATTTTTCAAGCTTTGATATTAGCTTTCTTTGTTATTCGAGAAATAATAGTATCTACTAATGTTTCTGTAACTTCAATTTAGTTTAATTTATTTTACTGTACAAAATAATGCTTCACAAAAAAGTTATTGGATGACCTAAACTTACTAACTTCATTATCAGTGTCACAAAGTCCATTATACATGGCTCCAGCATAATGGCCACACATGTTAGTGACAAGAATAGAATCATAATTATGAACCTATCTTTACCCGATTATTACCTTAACATGCATAAAAGCTACTGAAATGTCCTGACACTCTCACATCATTACTTATTATTACCAGTTTATAAGCTTTGTTTGCATAACTCAATTGTGAGTAACAGAGGATTGCCAGTATTGCTATCAAAGTAATCTCCTTCAAACAGCATAAGGTCATAATTGTTACACATTAAATAATCAAGTGATTGATAGATATTTTCTATAAATAGCTACTATTACTGTAATTATTTTCATTGAAACAAATTAAAATGAGAGATTATATGAAAATAAAATAAGTGTACATATAAGTCTCAGAGCTTAGATATACCAACTGGGTGGAGCTATTGGGATACAGTCTCAGATTATTGTGTTGTGGTATTTTAAATTGATTTGCTAAATTGCGATGGTAAGTGTTGCTTTGGACTCAGTGTCATGAAAACTAGTCAACATTATTAACATTATTGGTATTCATACTATTTTATCTATAACTTTCATATAAAAATGATTTATTTTGGGTCATACACAAATATATTTTAATCATTGTATTTTATTTATAATAAAGATGATAATAATCACTATCTTCAGTTACATATTATTAGCATGACAATGCATTCAATACAATTCTAGCACTTAATGACTTATAAAATAATAAGATCAAGATCAGCTAAAGCAGCATAATATCAGTCAGGTCTAATTTTTCTTTTAACCATTGGCACAAGTTATACATTCTCTCCTCCAGTATTCTTTAATTTAGGTTATGGTTTAGCATTTTACAGAAGTAGAAATTCAGTAGTTTGCTGAAGTGAAAGTGTGCTTGCCATATAGAAGTACTGAATACTTATTCATGGACTCTTATAGACTGTTGTTATGTGGAAGTTCTAGTGATTCTAATATAGTTGTTGCTTGATGGCACTAGAGAGTATTCTAGCATCTCTGTGGGTCCATTGTTGGCCATGGGTTGTTGAATAACAACAAATTTAAGTTAAAAAAAAGTTCAATTAATTAGGGCTTATCATTACACTTTACCAAATTGTGTAATATACACTAAATGAAAATTTTTGGTAGTATAAAAAATGCATCTTATGTTGAAATCCCGAGTGAGTCACAATGAGAATATATTCATCACTTGGCCCAGTCAAGAACTCGCTAGCCAGATTATTGATTATGCATCACAGAAATAACTCATTTGTCTTTACTTATCTATTTCCAGGTGCCATCACTAGTGCCACTATAAAATTAGATGAACCACAGGAAGCACAGTTTGCTGATCGTGACAGCCTATCTTTAGTTATAGATGGAATGACTATAGGAAGTCCAGCTACTTCAGTGATATGGAGAAGAAATGGAAGTATGATTACTACTGACGATAATTTTCATGTTGGAGGAGGAGAATATGTTCCTTATGCTGATGCTTCTAACTGTAATTGGTGGACTTACAGAGTTGCTCTACTAGTGAGAGGATATCAACCTGGTAGTTACACATACACTGCTGATAATAATGCTACACCAGATCCTGGATTGACATCACTAGTATTTAATGTACAGGGTAAGTATAAAATCATCGAGTGAAACACATGCAAACATATTTTACATACATATATTATGTATACTAAAAATATATGTGTATATAATATGGCTTGATTAATCGTCTATATTTCAGATCCAGGTCCTCCAACTAACATTGTAGTGACTCAGATTGGTTGTAGAAGATTGCAGGTTACCTGGAGTCCTCCAGCTGGTTTCCCTGAGGCTATTTATCATGTGTATATAAATAGAGATTTGGTCAATGTTAGTGGAATAGAAGTCACAGAAACTTCATATACAACCAAGTCTTTCCTCGTTAACTTCAATGTTACAATTCAAGTGAGAGCTACTACTGGCACATACTTGAGTGTACCTGCTATATCTGACACTCTGACTATTAGAGGTAAAATTAATATAACACTAGTTGAATAATATTGCACATTGATGCATTTTAAACTTCCAGATGTATTGCCACCAAAGATTACTATAACCATATTGACATCTACATCAGCTAACTTGACCTTCCTTCAACCTCCTCATAGTCTATCTGTAGATAAATACACAGTTACATTGACCAGCACTTTATGTTCTGGAATCCCTACCATAAGAACAGAATCTACTACCAGCGACTCAATAATTATTAATAAATTAGAGATTGGTATCCAGTATTCTGCTAGAGTTACTGCTATGAATTTTATTGCTGGACTAACAGCAACTACAACTACAATTTTGACTACTAGTCCAACAGGTGAGAATTGTCTATACTAACTTCTAGTCATGACTAAAAAGAAGTCTACATAATTATGGTTTTTCCGTTTATGCAATACAGTCCAATCGCCACTGTACTGTCACTTATAAATTTTTGACTTGAAGTAATGAATTGGCGTGTGGTTTTACCTGCAGTCTCTCACTTTTGGTCATATTTTCCAAGCTTTATAACTCTCCTGCAAATTATTCTGCACCAATATATGCACTTTACCACCATTAGCAAAGCTTCCTAATGAAGTAGGTATTTTGAATAGGCTTGACAAGGGCTACTGTGGCTTTGGTATAAACATTTTTGTTGATATATAATCAACACAAAGCAAAATACTCGCCTTAATGGTCAAAACTCAGTTACCAGGATGCTACCTCCATTTAATGAAGCCAACAGCAGTAACAGTATTTTATTGTTAAATATACCAAATTATGAGTCGTTCTCAATAAAACTGCATGTTGTATACATAATTAAAGATGACTCTTAATAACTCAATAACAAGCAGTTATGAAGTGTCTCTGTGAAGAGTTTTGTCACAAATCAACTTCTGAGAATATATACACCATTTATGAAGTGTTTTTGTGAAGAGTTTTGTCATAAATTTACTTCTGAGAATATGTTATGAATTATATTAATCATGTAGACATAATAGTATGACAATAATTGATAGAAGTTGTATCAGTCATCCCAGATCCAGGAAACTGCAAGACCAATTCTTGTGCCTGAAAATTACATGTGTAGATATTTTTCTGCAAATATGTCAATACCATCTAAGTAAAGAATTGTAAGTGTAAATGAACTTAGTTGCTTACTCGCAGATTACTTTTTGAAATACCTTTCAATAGCTATTTGCTGGTTTGATGAAGTCAGGTTTTGTATGTATGCACATTTCACCACAGAGTGACTGTGGTGAATTCCAGAATAAGGCTGATGCTAGAATATGGCTACAGGGAATTCGTTTCGTAGTAAAAAACCAGTACTTATCCAGGATATTAATATTACACATAAGTTTACCCATAGTAGTAGCATGACATTGACTGTGCAGCTAGTAGTACCAGTACTGCTTAAATTATTTCAATTTAAGTTAATGGAACACAGAAGTCAGGATATACAAACTCGAAGCAATATTGACTCTGGTCCATGCACTTGGTGTGACCTCAATGTTTCTTTAATGAATTGGGCAAGGCATTTTTCATGGCGTTTCTTTTGGCATTTCTCCTATTGCTACTGCTCTGAGTTTGTAATTATTAATAATAATAATAATTATAATAATAATAATCTCCTACCAAAGTCCATTGGAAGGCAATGGATAAACACAACCAGATGCTGATATTTTTGTGAAGGACTAGAGACAGTGATGACCATCTCAATAACATCAGAACTGTAACTATGAACTTCAGGCATTCTTTAGGTAGCAAATTCAGAGTTCAACAACAAGAAGAAACGGGAAGAGAGGCCGTTAAACTTGTCCATAGAATTTGCCGTCTTTACCAGGACCAGGCAGAATGACATAATCGTTAATGCACAGACTAGTACGAAAGTCTATGACTTTTAGTTACGCTGGCGATTGGACTGAATAATTGACCATGTCATACTAATTTGTGAGACAGAAAACTATCAATCATTTTTACGTTGTTAAAGGTGCATGCCACACAGAAACGTGCCAGTAACAGTTGTTTCAGACTTATAGCTGTGACACATTTTATATGCTTTTTAATAGCTTTTATAAAAACATATTGTAAATTGCTACATGATTCTTAGAGTTTGGTCTAAATCATAACAGCTGTTTTAAGTGAGAAAGTTTCAATCTAGTTTTTATGAAGGGTCATAACTTGATATATAATTGTAATTTACCCTTGCATTTGAATGAAGTTTGGTGTAAGATACTTCAGAGAAAACTAAAAAGTTTGCTTGATTGAGTGTTGTTTTGTGTAATTCAGCGAAGCGAGCGAAGCGAGCGGAGCTGACTCTCTAATGAGTTCGCGATATATATATATATTTAGGTCTAGAAATTGTTTTTGTTCTTGCGTGGGCGTACGTGTGTACCCTTTCTCCTACGCGCTTGCGCGGGCGGGGTAACCTTCTTAGCAACATTTTGTTTTGTTTACCCGCCGTCGAAGTAGCGATGCCCAGTAGATAAAACTTTCCCTTTCTCCTACGCGCTTGCGCGGGCCGGGTAACCATCTTAGCAACATTTTGTTTTGTTTACCCGCCGTACGAAGTAGCGATGCCCAGTAGACAAAACATTAGAAACGCTCGGTCAAGAGCTTTGAGGGCGTTAGAAACTCCAGAAGAAAAATTAGTAAGGAGAGAGATAAGAAATGAAAAAGACAGGGCAAGGAGGAGGAGAGCTAAAACTAAACAGAAACAGGTAGCAAAGTAAAGAATCTTTCTTTTTGAAAAGCCATTAAATGTTCCTAATTTAGTTATTAGACTATTCCTGAGGATTACGGTACCAGGAGCCTTCATCATAGAAAAAAGCTTCCACTATTGTTTTCTCACTTTGACAGTATTTTGTAGCCACACCAAGCATGCATGGAATAGCTGCAGTTACAGGGAACATGCATTGCTCGCTTCACTATTTTGCGCTATTCGAGCGCGCCACTAGTATTGTATGAATTGTAATATAAGATGATTACATCATTGCAGATCCAATTAAAGGTGTGAAAGTAGAAGTTCTTACAGACACTTCAGTGAATGTGTCATGGAGTGTCAATGGCTTGACTAATATATCTGAATTTGCCGTTTCTTACAGACAGACAGATGATGATGGTGATCATAGGCAAATGGTAGTAATTGTTCCGTCTTCAGCTTCCTCTGTGGTGCTGACTTTAGTCTCAGGTAGACAGTACAGCATAAGTGTCTCTGCCAGAACTCTTATAAATGGAATATCAGTGTCAGGATATGGGATGACGTATAGTTTTGTTTTTATTTTTTCACGAGGCAAAAACTCGAGAGCTCGTAAGTTTTTTTATTTTCAATTTAACTAAAGTTAAGTTGTAGAAGTGAGATAATTAGTATATAATTCAATTACATATTAGTGTAAATAGTTTGATTTTGTAACTAATTCAATTAATTATACTTATCAATGTAAAAATGTAGCAATCCACTGTGTTACTTTATATTGTAGGTGATGTTATTGTAATTGTGGTTTCTGTATTTATCACATTGGCACTATACTCGATTCTCCTGATGACTATTGCAACAATAATTTACTGGAGAAAAAAGAAACCAAAGATCAAGAAGTGAGAGAATATTTGAAGCATTAGAATTTTTATAATAATCTTTAGGATATAAAATGGCAATTATTTTTGTTGTTACAATAATGTCATAAAAATATATGACACGTTATCTTAACATTAATTTTATCTGAATAGTGTGAGTCCTAATTGAACGCAATCTATAAGTGCTGTACTTACAAATTTTTATTTGAACTATATAGTAGTAGCCCTTGATAACAACACTCTGATTATATGATATACTTTGGGATATAATTGTCTTCCTCATAAAAATGTGATTTGATCAAGTGTCCTGACAATGAAAATGTAAACTAATTATTTAATTGTCATATCACAGATGAAAAAACTCATGTTTGATTAACAAAATGTTTCCGAATAAACAGAACAGAAAAGCACAATTGGCGAGCGAGTGAAGCGAGAAAGACACTATTAAGGGAAACACAATAAAAAAAAACTGAAATATTAATTTTTTTGTTTAAATGTAGTGTGGATGAATATTTGTCACTTTTTACTTTGACCCTAGTGTTTGTGTGTTCACTTAGTGGTACCTAGTCGTGTACCTTACTGAACTGAATCCTTAGATTAATCAATTCTTACTTGCATCAGATAAGGAAGCTTATTTGTTAACCACTTACACTTCTACTAGGTTGTCACTGAAATGATCTGTATATTAGTGCAGAATAAAGTAAGGTCTTACGAACATGTCAATATTCATTATCTAACTTTGTTGTGTGTGTGATAACTATTTTTGATTAATGAGCTGCATCTCATGATTATATATATTACCGAACAAAACTCTTACTGGGAATATTATTTTCCAATTGTCAATTGTGATAGAGTACAATGTAAATCTTCTGTTGGTATATTCTGTGAACAAATTGCTAAATTGTGTTATGACTCACATTTCTTAGTTAAAAAAATGAAAAAAAAAATGTTAATGCAAACAATTAGCTAATGGACGAAGCTCTCCTGTGTTTATTTTCTTAAAACAGTCTTTTAGGCTCACTCCAAGTTTCTTCTGTTAGTTAATGGGGAAAATAGGTAGCTATTATTATACAAAACAGTTGACACTATTTTTACAGGTTTGGCTTCTCTATGTTATGTAGATCTGTCTCTATAGAAATGAAGGATTGTAAAGCTTATGGAGATGTAATAACGGAAAAGACATATTCTAATTATGAAACTGTTGATTACACAGAGAAATAATAATGTCAACTAACATGTTTATTTGAACAATTTACAATAAGTCATTTTGTGAATTAGTAGTCATGTTTGTTTAGAGAAAGCAATAACAATTATGCAGATCAGTAAATAAATAGAACTGTTACTTAAGTTAAACATTTTTGTATCAATTAGGCTAATAATATAGCTAAGTTGACTTAACAATGGCTGATATGACTCTGATGGCAGTACTAACATGTATCTTATTACAATATCTTCTTGTCCATGTAGTAGTAAATGCAGCAGCAAATTTTAACATTACATTACCACAGTTGAGTCCCCAAAGAAAGGTAATTTAGTTCTGCAGCAATTGTCCTTTGTTTAGAGACTGTTCGTTATTTATTATATCTTACTGTATATTAAAAGGCATTTTACCAGACACAATTCAGAGAACGAATAAGTCTTTATGAATACAAGCTGGTCACTTATAAGAGTATGTAAATGTTCATTAAGAATAGAACTTTCAACCTGTGACTGGCACTTTGTCCATTCTACAGAGTGTGTTCACTTCTCGTGCAATGTGTGATGAGTCTGAGGCAGTAGAGTTAGTATAGATCAGGCAACAGCTCATCACAACCAGTAATGGTGGTATAACGAAAGTGGCAGCTTCCTTAAAGCTATGCACCAGGAAGTAGTGATTCTGATGGTACTTCAGATGCCAATAGCAACGTTTCAGATACCAGGAGTGACTTGCTGAAAAATCATGATTAGTAAAGTAGACATGTTACACAATATCAAGTGAGATGAAATGATTAATTCAATTGAAAGTATAGTAGAACCTGTATGAAGCAAGCTGTAGTGTCTAATAATACACTTAGTTACTTATATATTTTAATTAGTTACGCGCTATTTCACTTTCCCCGTGCGATTTCAATTGAACAGCAATTTTTTTCCCATTCATTTTTGAATGGGCAACTTACGCGTGCCATACTATTAGGGGTGAAATGGGATGGATGTATTACCGTGACATCTTTATTAGTGAATGGTGATAACCAAAAAGCTAGAAGCAGAAATACTACAACTTGTTTGTTTCTTTTTACTTGTAATAGTAACTCTTTTCTGGTTAGCGCAATAATTACAGCTGCAAAAAATAAATTCAACTATTCAAAGTCACATTTTTAATTATTTTTAGTCTTCAATATTCACTTCAGAAAAAAATTGGAGGAAGTGGAGCTAAAGCCCCTTTTTACCCATGGCTATAGCCATGTACCATTACTGTCTCTGGTGAGCTGTAGCCTGATCAGTAGGACTCATAGACATTGCTAACTAACTAAAACAAGCCCACAGCCATATGCTTACTAGCAAACTAAGCACAGCTGTTCCCCTATTTAGATCATCACTATGCCCCACTCACAACAGGAAGTGATTCATATTTTGGTTATATGTATCTCTTATGCTACTGTTTGTAAGAAATGGCTATGCTAAACCAGCTATTAGGTCATGTTGCTGTTTCAGCTGGTCTGTAGTTATCCTGTAGCAGGCAATTCAACTTTCATCCACTCTAGTACATTATAATAACTGGGATAGTTATCCTGTATTGAATATACAGGAATTTGCAATATTTTCCAGTGACACTTTGTGTATCAGATAAGTACATGTTCAGATTTAGTTTATCTTGAGCTCATAATACATATCCATTTTTTTTATTGTAGTTTAAAATTTATGTGTATTTTGTGTAGTTTTTTGTTGGATTATATTTAGCTTCATCTAACCTAAATAAATCTTTTAGTTTGATATGAAAGTTCACAAGGACTTAAGTGGCGACAAATTGTAATACAGTATTAGTGTTGCCACATCCTCTTCCCTTCACAAGTGCAATAGAATGCGACATTTGGTTGTACTAAAGTTATGAATAAGAGAAAAGCAAAAGCTTGTAGTAAAATTGAAGCCATGCCATGATATGATAATAGAATTATTTATTAGTCTCCAATAATCTGGTATCATTTTATTGTCAATAGTGTGACTGTTCAATATTGAAATTCTTCAACACTTTTATATCAAATTCTCTGATAATTTTATCATAACAATATCAAATGACGTTCAAGTTTCATGATTATAACTACATAAAATTAAAAGCATATTTATATAAAAAACATGTTAACACACACAACTATGTTCTATACTCAGTTAATGTTTGTTCTAATATTTGTAATGATATCACTCAAATATTGTTACAAAATTTCTGGGTGACTTGGTTTCCATTTCTGACCCAATAAATCCCAGACTTACTGACTTCTTTACAAGACATAATGGGACAATTCTTCACTCTGCCTAATGGACTCACATTAAACTCTGTCCACAGCATGTACAAAGAACTCAAATAAAGTCTTCACTTATTTGATCTGAACTGTGACTTGAAGATATCTGAGAATCCAGACCAGATTTCAATATGGAGGTATATTTATAACATTCATCTACAATTTTACATTATATTTAATTCAAAATAATGCATTATTCTGCCATTTTAAAGTTATAGTTTGTAATTACTACTCACATGGATTTGTGAATGTAGTGACAGTATTGTTGAGCGTCACTGGTGGACCAGTTCCTGCTGCAGTACTAGCAGATACTATGATATTAGACACTACAGTACCAGCATCTAGACTCAATATTGTGAACCTAGTTGTGGTGGATGTGTTGCTAATAGCAACACTTCCATTCACAGAGTATGTGATTATATAGTGTGTAATAATTCCATTAGTTGGATCTGGTTACCTCCAGGTAATGTCCACTGAGTTCAACTGGGGAGCTGCTGTAATGTTCATAACCCTGGTGGGCTCTATATCAGAAATTCAAGTAGATGCAATATTGATTAAACTTATTCGGTGGTTAATATTATTTCATTAACTCTAAAAATGAGATCAAAAATTTACTATGACACCATGACTCTGTAGTATCGAAACTGGTAATAGCTAGGTGAGCTAGTTACAATTTTACTAAATAGAAGATTAACAAAAATATTACTTGATTTAATATTACTACGAAATTTATATCGTATTATAAATAAATATAACCCAAGATGATTGAAAGAAAACTGTATAGCACTCAACCTGTAAGTTACAACACAAATCTGTAACCATTGATTAAACAATAAATTCATGTAGCTATATTCTATAAGCAAACCAATCAATGATTTTGTTCATTATCCATTTTGCTACCTGTTTGCCTCATGCTTGTTGGGTTGTTGAATTTTTCACTCAAACTTTAAATATAAAGTCAAATGAATGCAGGTTTTCCAAGCGCACTCCTCGGCCTCCGAAAACCTGCACTTCTCAACAAATGCCAGGAATCACCAGAGTTGAGAACACTGGGGGAGTCATACTTTCCTGAAGGGATGCAGGAATTCCTTAGGAATTTTGACGTGGAGATGCATAATACACTAGGAAGTTCCACGTGGGGTGCAAGAAACACCAGGTTATTTTACGCGGGAATGCAAAAATCTGGGGATACTGAATTTCCTGTGACATCGGTTACTTCTAAAAAGCAGGTGCAATAGACGAATAGAAGGAGGCGTAGGTTTCAAAGAGGAAGGCGAAAGTACGGAAGAGAAGGTAAAGGCGAGCGATTAATTGTAACTAAACAGCGGGTGGAATCGACGAGTAAAGGCGGGGGTTAGTTCTATAATACATGTAGACATTACAATGTATTTCATTATCAATGTTTTAATATGAAATTAATGTAGTTTCTATTCTAAGATACAGCAATTCTAAGCTAAGGGCGGCACCCCCCCAAACCAAGGCACCCTGATAAGAGAGGTTCTACTGTAAATGGAAATAGGAAGTTGATTGTTTCACATACACTTTATGAAATTACTTTCTTGTAGTTTTCCTATGCAAAGTTTTCCAATTGTATTGGGTTGTCAGTTTAAGAGTAGCTAAAGCCTACATAGGGCCACTGACATTTTCATGATTAATGCTGAAACATTCCAATTGTACTGGATAAGATCACAGTAATTAAATACTGATAGATGAGAGAAAGACATTTCTATATGCAGTCATTTTGTTATTGTAATGCAAAGCCTTGACTCACTTGTCATTCGTGCTAATCACACAAAATATGAATCATTTATTACAGCTCAAGCACAGGACATAAAAAATTCATATGAGTGCTCCTTCCTACACAGCACATAGTATGATTTTTTTTCAAATGATACAAGGAGAATTACAGAAACAAAGCCATGCATTCTACACGTTTAATTGCATTCTACAGACATCAATTTAATGCCAAATCATATGTGGAAATAGCATGCTCTATGTAGTAGCAGTGCTAAGTCAGTCTCAAAAACAATATCATGAATATCAAAAGGGGTTCAGCTGAACCCATCTGAACCCTGCCCTCCTTGTGTACTGGTCTTAAATTTATGTACATATCTGTGTATTTAATTCAGCGAAGCGAGCGAAGCGAGCGGAGCTGACTCTCTAATGAGTTCGCGATATATATATATATTTAGGTCTAGAAATTGTTTTTGTTCTTGCGTGGGCGTACGTGTGTACCCTTTCTCCTACGCGCTTGCGCGGGCCGGTAACCTTCTTAGCAACATTTTGTTTTGTTTACCCGCCGTACGAAGTAGCGATGCCCAGAGACAAAACGTTAGAAACGCTCGGTCAAGAGCTTTGAGGGCGTTAGAAACTCCAGATGAAAAATTAGTAAGGAGAGAGATAAGAAATGAAAAGACAGGGCAAGGAGGAGGAGAGCTAAAACGAAACAGAAACAGGTAGCAAAGTAAAGAATCTTTCTTTTTGAAAAGCCATTAAATGTTCCTAATTTATTTATTAGACTATTCCTGAGGATTACTGTACCAATCAACTTTATACAGCTGTAGACTCAACTACTCTTGAAGACACTGAAAATGCAGCCACACCATCTGAACAAGAAGCTAATATCCCCACTACTTTTTGTACTGCAAGAGGAAGGAAAAGGCATCTATCAGAGGACATCCATTCTCATATACACCCAAAGCAGCAAAAAAAGTTGCAGAAAATATAACTCAAACAATTTCGATACCGCAAAGCCTTTCAGCTTATCAGCAACGAATGCAAGAGATAAATATAAAATAAAATATATACTTCAATAAGTAAATACGAGACATATTTTCGTTTAGGAAACCATTATGCAGAAAGCAACGTCTACAACTAATGTCACAAAAACAGCAAGTCACACATTTGTTTGAAAGTGATAGTGAAAGAGATCACAGGCTCCACTGTTTGTCCACTAACCAACTGTTGAGAACAGCAAATGAATCTTCATTACAAATTTAGGAAACCATTATGCAGAGAGCAACGTCTACAACTAATGTCACAAAAACAGTAAGTCACACATTTGTTTGAAAGTGATAGTGAAAGAGATCACAGGCTCCACTGTTTGTTCACTAACCAACTGTTGAGAACAGCAAATGAATCTTCATTACAAAATTCCTCTAGATTAGAGCAGTTGTCAACTAACCAACAGCAGAAATTAGCTGATGAAACACCACTTCAACGGGAGACTAGATTGGCTCAAGTTAGGGGGAACAGGTCAAGACAACATCCCCAGGTTCCATTGCACCATATTATTCCAGCATTTGATGATCCTCAAGTTCACACAGCAATGCGTAATTTTCATGCTAAAATCTCATCGATTACTATCCCAGTCTGCATAACGTGTATGGAGAAGTTTCCAGGCACCAAAATGAAATTTAAGTCATTGGAATGTTGTCGATGTAGCCGGGATAAACATATCCCTAAGCTCTATTCAGCTCAAAATAACATGCATCCTGGAAACATTCCTCCACAATTGCAGGTTATATTTAATGTAAAACTATAAAAATTAACCTAACTCTTTTATTAAACTATGTAGTCTAATATCTACATCCATACTCTGCTCTCCCACTGAATATGTTATAGTACCCAAACAAACTCATTTTTTTAATTTTATTAAACCACAAAGTTTACATCAGCTATAACTGTAATGATGTATGACATTTTTAATTAAATAGCGGTATATTCTGTCTAAAACACCAGCCAATAACTTTGATGGTAAAATAATTCATTATTCTTATATTATCACAAATAATATAACATTTAAACTTTATTATATAAAGCAATACTATGTAGCTGATTACGAATTACATTAATAAAATAAATAATAAAATAATTCATTACTCTTGTTTTACCACAAAAAGTATAACATTTAAACTTTATTATACATAGCCTAAATTTTGTAGCCTTCATCATACAGTGGTATAGAATAGAAGCACTAATGAATCTATATGAAACAACAGACAGACATAACATTAACAACATCAAAATAAATAACTGTATCTCTATAGCTGCAATTACAGTGAACATGCATCGCTCGCTTCGCTATTTTGCGCTATTCGAGCGCACCACTAGTATAATATAAGGAGCTACTTTAATCATACCTGCTACAAATCTACAACTTGAAAATTATTATAGCTACTTATGTGTGTTTAACACATAATACTTTTTTTATTAGCTCTATTTTTCTAGCAGTCTCCATTTAGAAACAGATATGTTTTGCACATTGCACAATATGTAAGTGAGCTACTAAAGTGTAATGAAAATAAAAAATATAGCAACGATATAAAAACGGTAGGACATCAATGAATGTACTCGCTATTTGTGTCAAGTAAAATATTACGCCTAATTAACCCTCAGCGCGCATGCGCGACATGGTTGTGTGTCGGTCACGCTCTGATTTTGGAGATTGCTGACAATTAACTATGAACTTACTCAGAACATAGATCTAGGACCATCCATTGTGCCTTTTTTTTGGGGGGGGGGGCTAATTTTTGAGAAAACACGAAGCTTTCAGCTCCGCGGAGGTACCAAACTTTCTTGAATAACCCCTTCCCCAGCTTCACGTCATAATCACATGAGGAAATAATTTTTTTTGCCAGCGATGTAGTTTGCTTCATGCTCAGGGAAGTTAACGGAGTTGAAAGTAGTGAAGTTTCGCTTTGAAAATTATACTGGTGAGTGTTTCTGGCCTGTTTGGCTTCTTCTGTTATGAAGACAGCATTTCCATGCACCATTTTTATTGCTAAAGCTATATTGATGCCTAATTAAAATACCTAATAGATTGCTCATTCTTTTAGTCTGAGATTATATTGTAATAGCTAGGTAGTGTTTAGTAGTGCTGAGGGTTGCACCTTTGGAGTCTCATTGTACATGTAGTGCCTTAATGTCAAAGAAAATCTTAGTGAACTTCTAATAAGTAGCTGAGTGTGTCAAAAATTCTTTCCTTTTTCCAGTATGAATGTGGGTTAGTTTGTTAGTTGTTTTTTTTGTGTAATACATCAATTTATGACATTATATTATCAATTACAATAGTTACAAATTATAAAAACTGCACTGCTTAAAAGTGATGATATCAAGTAAAGTTTGTACAGACACACATGAAATAATAATTAATAACTAAACTAATGTATAATAAAAAGATAATTATTTGTTAGTCAGAAATCATTTGACCTAATATCTTCGTACAGCATGAATAAGACCTCGAAACTTCTTATAAAATCTTTTAACATTCTCCCAAAGTCCTTCAATATTTTGCAAGATATCGATCTATATACAGAAAACCAAAATATTACTATACTAGCCTATGATAAGACATAATGAAAAATTTATTGACTCAATATATCTATTGCCTACATATTCTAAATTGTTCTTAAAATGAACACACACAATAATCATTATAGTATAATAAGCACGGAAATCTGCTAAAAATAGTATTGCCACAATATACCAATGATAATGTTTCTTCTCATATAAGGATAGTGAAAAGTACTCAACATTTTCAAAACATCATGAAATTTTAAATTCATTCTATTCACTTCACAAAAAGGCTGCATAAATTAAACTTAGGTTAATAGAAATACACTAAAAAATGTACAATTCCATGTAATTTCATGCACATGTACATCTGAGTTATATATGTACCTTCAGATGTAATGCCTCTATTTCTGACTCATCTTGGATAGCTTGCACATCATAAATGGCTAAAGCAGTCTGATATTTATCAATAACATAAACAAATATAATATTTTGAAGAGAATAGCTACTTAGGTGAAAGTGTAATTGTCCTATTAAAAATATTTTTAATTTGATGTACCAGTGTTAAAATAATTACTTTTGTATAAACAAAACATTTTTTAAAGAAATAATTCTTGCACTAAAAATTAATAGGTGGGTATATATTATATAAAATTAATATAACCCATTTAAATAAATTGGTTTAAGTATCTCATCAATGCATTTTATCAGCATGAGGAATTTACTAAAATTATTACAAACATCTTCCTTAAGACTATTACATGTGAACTCGCCATCAACAACAATTCTTACTAGTAAATTAGAAAGTAGAATTGGCATCATTATTAAGAACAATATCCAAACGAAATATGTAGCTTCAAGAAATGGTATTTCAGATGTTTTTCCATTCATATTTACATCTGAAGATAGCCTAAACAGACTATTGAAATCAATTCCACCAATTGTCATAGCCATCAGTTTCAAATGTGCTCGCAGTGGAGTATAAAATGGAGATCGCTGAGATCATTTACACAAACACACACAAAAAGTATATACTTTCTTGCATATGCGTGCATACAACTTACAGCATATTCTAAACTTGGAACATTAAATGTCATAAAAAATGTGATGGAAAATGCTACCACTAATGTGGATGCAAGAAGTAGAGTGCCCAAAAAGGTAAAAAATATCTTTTCAAACATTAAGATATGTATTCCTAAAGAAATACAGGACAAAAACTTGTTGACTTAAATACTAAGCTAGTGTTATCGTACTTACCAAATCTGGGAAAATAACGAAAATACAGGAGTAAATCTATCCAAGCCAAAAACACAGCAATAATACCAAATTGCCATTGCCAAGATTTTGGACAACCACATTCAAGAAAAGCTGAACTTGAAAATATGCAGGCAGCAAAAAACAATATCAAATCAATGTAGTTGCTATATTCACTTATATAATTCCATTTCTGTGTATATAACTGCAATATTTCAATTATTAACAGAATGATTCCCATAGTTATAATAAAAATAGCAGCAGCTTGTAGATAATCAGCTTGACCTATACACAACAAATAATGTGAAATTGTTTTGTATATTATACATGTTAACTTGAAAAACAATTACATACACACTTGTTAGTCAGGACTGCAATCAGTACTTTTCAATATGAACTTACAAAATACATTTTTCCAAATTATCTGATACAGAGTAGATATACACACTCACACAAAAACACTGCTTCTGACGAAAAACAACTTACTGCATATACCACATTCTTCATTATATCCACATTCTGTTAGTATAGTTAAGTTTGCACAGAGAACTTCAGTAATTGTGAAGTTTTTGGTAGGATCTTCCATGTCACTTATATTTGACATTAAAACTATTTCAGTCATTTAACAGCAGTAATTATATTAATTAATTCATGTTAATCATTAACTCACTGCATTCATCACTAGTATCATTCATTGAAAAGTTCAGTTTTCCAAACTGTCCATTGAAAATGGCTTGACCTATATTATGAATAGATTATCATCAGATAATCTATAAAAAACTATCTATCATATCAATTACATGTTGTTTCTTGGGGATTTGGCGAAATCAGAGCAAAAGAAGTCAAGAAGATGACAAACACAATGTAGAATACCAATCCAGTAATATATCCATATTTCCCAAAAGTATTCCATTTTTTACTAATCATATCAGTTATGACATTATGTTCCAATAACTTTTTTCGTTTATGCTCCACCTATATAATTATATACATATAAAATAATACAAAAAGAAGGACACTTCTGTCTTACTGCATATTAATCTTATTTACCATAATCTGCAGAGGGTGGTTTCTGCTCCTTCCTTTAATTTGCTGACAGCAATTTCCATATTGATTGATCACTTTACTATCTGATTTCCGATCATTTTCTCTGTAATACAGTAAATCATAAGAATATGAAGCACGCATGCATCTGTACAGTTACATACTCAGTTGGAGATTCCATGCATTGATCATCCACATATTTCTTCACAAACTCTTTTTCCACATTGCTTGAATCTTTATCATTCTCGCCCGTTTTACAACGATCAAGTACATCATAAGCCATATCTATTATTTCCATAAAAATGCATAGTATGTGTATTTATTAAACTTTAAATGTAAAAATAATAGTATTGACATTAATTTAAGAAGTTTTAGATAAGCATGACTGTGAGCTTTGCATCTTACTCTGCAAAAAAAATCACAAGAATTCTGGCACATTAAATAAATGAACTTAATTTTAATGCTCGCAACAGATTAACTGAAAGATCTGTTTATCCAGACTGACACATTTCTAGCCTTCCACTGTTATTTGGAGAGACAGCATTTGTAAGTTCCTATAAATGTTCTCCAATACCATAGTATAGAGCTACTTATCTTGACAAGATAAACATTTCAATATAATATTATTATTGTTTTAACTGCATGAGCTATATATTATGTGCCTATTTGTGCCTTTTCGTTAGTACTAAAATTTTCTTGCTTGAGAAATTATATCATTCTTAATTATCAAGTTCTAACCCTTCATACAACCTTGATTGAAACTTACCGGCCGAATTATTACTTAACCGCGGTGCCGCGAGCCGCCGTATATGTTTTTTCTGCCGGAAGTAATCCTTACTGGAGAAGCAACTTTCTGACTTTGTAGCGGAGAAACTATCGGGCCTGGACATAAAGTTTCTATTGATCAACCGTAGGTAAAAGCTTGCTCTTACTATTGCTCAATGGGTTGAAAGTCCTGCGCGCTCCAGTTTTCGACAGTGGATGGGAGGACGCCTATGGCTACTAAAATTTTTGGTATCTCGTAGCGTCCTTGGGGTGCCACTTCGCGTTGCTTAGTTTCACTACGCTAGTTATGAGCTTACAGTAGAAGACAAGTTCAGAGATTTGAGTAATGGTTATGAATGACGCAATAATGGACACTAACAGCAACTTATAAAGGTGAATTGTTAGGAAACCAAACACACGCCATTTTCAGATTTATATTAGTAAGAATGAAAACATCCAAATCTAGCCAATGACATCAACTTTAATTCATTAATAGGTTACTCTGTGACCCAGGGCCACTGGCGGTGTCGACCGAAAACACCTTTCCCTCCAGAGAGGAGCCATAGACTTTATCAGCCTTTTAATTGTGAAAACTTTAGCCACCAGTGCTCTAACCACAGAGCTACGACAACCCTCAACTTGCTAGACATTCACATTTTTCCTTTATACTACTGTTGAGTAGTACCGCTTGCTGTCTCGTACCCAACTGACCACCAATTGATAAGACAGTACGAGACTGCAGCAAGCGGTACTACTCAACAGTATAAAGGGAAAATGTGAAGGTCTTGGAAGCCGAGGGTTGTCGTAGCTCAGTGGTTAGAGCACTGGTGGCTAAAGGCAGTGGCCCTGGGTTCGAATCCCCGGTGACAACTAGAAATTGAATTGTTTACCTCTTTGAATTCTTTTGCGGGTGCAGTTAAAACTCATAAACTTATATTATGTTCAGTTAAGTGTGGAAGTATTATGCATTACAACTACTACTTAGCTAAAGAATATCACAAAGAAAACGTTTAAATAACATGACTTGTTTTTTTTTTGTCGCTTTTATTTTCAATTCAAACAGTTGAGGGGAGTGGTTACTATGGCATCGAATCCCCTTTACTGTATGAACGGCTACTGGAGGAGAGGCAGCCTGGTGCACCTTGCCGCGTGAGCTCAGACGACGTATGGAGAGTTGCTGTAAGTGAATAATGAGACAACAAGAAGCTAAACTAAAACACCACAACTTCGCAAAGTATACTTCTGCTACTACTGCGCGATAGTTTCTGCTCGCGTATTATCGAATGGTGGGGAAAAAATTAATGTCGGGATCTACAGGCAGTGCGCGTTGCTATGTGCGGCAACCCTTAACAATAGAATAGTTTTAGGCTCACTGCCATTTGTGCTCAAGCACATCACTAGTATAGATTTCAGTGCTGTTTTACATCCATGCTAATATTATTGATTTGATACAGGAGAATATCACGAATGTCACTTAAATGCGAAAATCATGGTCACCTTAATATAAGGAAAAAACAACAAAAAACAACAGCAACAATAGAATGGAAGGTTATAAAATGAGAAAAACGGAGAGTACAATTTACCATTGACACAGCTAAATTTAACTGAAAAGGATATACAGCATACAGTCAGATTATTTAGATGAGGTCATATTCCATCAATAATTACTTTGGCACATTGATAGGTGGTTGACTTGATTATTCTTTTATATCACTCGCAAAAATGTGCTGTTTGTAAATTGAGGCACTTTCTTTATAAACGTGTATGGATTGAATTGAAAAATGTGAGATATTCTGGGAGGTTCTCGTTGCATACTTCATTTGAACAGAAGAAACTAGATGTCAAAGGGCATGTGGGATTCTCACTTTTTAGCCAAACCTACAGACAGAATGTTGTAAATGAGACGACAGATTTTGTGTATGGGGAATAGCTTTGAATTAAAAACACAACCTCTACGTTGGAGTTAATTTTTGTCATTAATACATTAATCATGCTTTTTTAATTAAATAATGTAGTTGCCAAGCAAAAAAAAAGCAAGACAGTATTATGAGTGAATAATAAAAATTGTTGGTGCTTTCTATTGGAAAACAAAAACAACGAGTGATTCAGTGTTATTGTGTATGCAGTTAACAGCTATATCAGTTTCTTTTAGTATTTAGATGATATGCTTATCTTATAAGTCCTTGTATTTTCAAATCCCAAATAATTGTAGCTGGTATACTGATTACTATGGTGCTAAAACAGAATATATTGTAGAAAAAAATAGAGTTGTTAATTAAATAGCTGAGAGCTACTTCATAAATACAAGCTGAAACGTTAACTGGAGGTAAAGTAGTAGCCATAATTTTTTGTTAAAATCGGCTGACTCCCTTGCCAATTGTGCTCAAACATACGAAGAGTAAATGTATATTATCCATAAAAGGAGGCTATTATGATTTATGTTGTGCACTAACCTGGCATTCTCTTTATAAGTTCTTTAAAAGTACTTGTTCCTTCCTTGTTACTACCGCTAAATGCTTTGCTCCATTGATCACTCTTAATAATGGCTGAAACAATAGACCTAAAATTTAAAAAAAATTATTTCTTAATGACTTACAATATGAAAGTAAATATCTATGAACGATTAGATAGCCGCTTACTGCACTTTCAGTGTTAAAATATAATTAATCATTAGACTGTAGTAGTATAGAAGGTGCATGTCAGAGTTATAGTTATCTCAGAAATCCTACTGGTGAAGGCCAATAACTTTTTGCTGTCAAATTTCTCCCTTGCTTTACCTTTAATCATCAATGCACCTATCTCCAAAATTGGAGTGATTTCCACCATAATGCCATAATGTTACTACCATAAGAAGTATACCAGTTGATGCAAAGCACAGAAAAGAACTTAACAACTCCACAGTGACTTACTTGTGGTTTTGACTAATTGCTGAATCCAAAGGAGTAAGATGAGTTGTAGGATGTTTAAGGGAAATCTCAGCGTTTTGTTTTAACAGAATTTCTACCACAGACAAATGATTCCCATTAATGGCCAGATGAATAGGAGGAATAGTTCCTCCTGTAGGATTAACTATTTCATTCAAATTATCTGGACTAATTTCAGTTATTGCTCTAAACAATAGTTGTACAATACTTTTGTGGCCATTTTCAGCTGCCAAATGTAAAGGTGTTTTATTCATGTTATTCCTGCGAAAACAAAAACAATGCACTATATAAAATGGTATGCAGTTACTATTGATAGAAAATTTGAAGTTAATTGAATCAGAGTTTATTATGACACTTGTCACAGTTATGTGTCCTGCCATGTAGTAAATTTAAATTTTCATCATAAGACTCAAATAAAATAAATTATTGATTTATAATCTTGACTATTTTTACGGCAGATAAGGCACAGCTGTATGATATTTCAGATCTAGTTGCAAATATCACTAATATAAAATTAGTGGAACTACAAGCTTGTAGAGTAGTTATAATGCTTTATTCTTTGTAGGCTGAATAATTATTCCTCAGCAAGCATGCTCGAGAGGGTTATAGTACTCACTTTCTTTGTCAGTCAGTGTTAGCCATTCTGTCATACAACAGAGAATCTCAAGGACTACTGCCTTCAAGGTTGAAAAAGGCATAGTTGTACAGGATTTAAAGTGCCACAATTATAATTTTGACCATTTTTGTAAGAAAATGGTAGCTATAATTTGGCCATACTAAGCTTTTACTGGTAACACTTCCTATTAGCAAGCTGTAATCACCCCAGGAAATAATATCTTTGCTCCAGGGCAAATAGTTGACTGGAGAGCTGGAGTCTAAGTACATATGACTTGTGAGGGGAGTGTCTCTTGAATGTTTAGCTTCCCTTATAAAAAAACAGCATTAACATCTACTGTTCTATCATAGCACAAGTTACTTCAACTTGCAGGAGCTACATAAATTGCATGAGCTGCATAAACATAGCAACAGAGACTCTTTTTGATACTACACCATTCTTTTAGTCTTAGTACTAGCTAGGTAGTGTAAATGCTAAGTTTTGTTCGCACCTTTGGTGCTTAAATAACCCTCAGCGTGCATGCGCAATAGGGTTACAGTGCTCTGTTTGTTTAATTAAAGTACTTAAATGGCAAGACGCACCAGCTACCTTCCAGTTGACCAATATTTGACTACTGTATTAATATTCTATAATATTTCGGGCTCAGTTTGCCCTTCAAAGTAGTGAAACTAAAAAGAATGATAGCTGAGAGCTAGTATAAGTAGAGCAAGTTATTGATAATATTTACACCTAAAGCATGTGAATAACTAGCTAAGTGGTTACAAAATGCATGAAAAGAATAAATTAAGGTGAATATGATGCAATTTTGTAACCACTTAGCTAGTTATTCACATGCTTCAGGTGTAAACATTATCAATAACTTGCTCTATTTATACCAGCTCTCAGCTATCATTCTTTTTAGTTCACTACTTTGAAGGGCAAACTGAGCCCAAAATATTATAGAATATTATTACAGTAGTCAAATATTGGTCAACTGGAAGGTAGCTGGTGCATCTTGCCATTTGAGTATTTTAATCAACCAAGTCAGTAAGTCAGTCTTTCTGTCGCACAACAAAAAGGGAATCTCAAAAATTGAATATGCACCAGAATTTTTCGTTGGTTATTAATTTTTTCAGAAAAATGCTTGTTATTTTTAATCATTGTTGGTAACGCCTCCTACAGTGATGATACATTCACGTGAGCTAATAATTTCTAGCCGCTCTCGGGAGTTTTGCATTACATATTATATTCTCAGCGTTTTACTAGAGTGTTTGGACCCATATGATTAACTGGTGAGGTGAGTATCAATTGTATGTTAATTTTATTCTCTGATGAAGCAACATTAGCTAAAGTCTACCGTTTCATTACATGATTGCATTTCATTCAACCTTCATGATGTACATATTAGCATATTCATCACTCCAAATAAATTATTATTTCGGCCTTTGTAATAGCTAGCAGGTGTATAATAACACTGAGGGTTGCACCCTTGGTGCTTCATTTACTTTGGAGTAACAGCACATGCATGCTATCACTAATTTAGAATACCTTATCATAGTTGTCTTGTAGATAAACTAGATGCACAATAATTAACTATTTATACTATAGTAAGCGAGCAGTTTGTTTGATATACTTTCATCAGTTAGTTAATTGATATCTGACACTACTTCTATTTTACAATTAATAGTATGGTGCATAAATTGCCTATTCAAAAATGTAGAGTTGCAGTTCAACTGAAATAGTACCGGGAAAGTGAATTATCATGGTAACTTAATGAAATACCACAGCAGATAATAAGTACAATAATGGATTAGTATGCGCATGTACATGCTAGCCTTGGCAACTTAGAGTTCCACTATTTTTTAGTTGGAAGACTGTCATTCTTTATTGCTGAAGTTTTCTTCGTACAGAATAAGTTCAACAGATTTAGAAGAGCCATGTTGACAATAAAGTTCCGGAGGAATTTAAGTCTTATATCCAGATAAAGTGACTTAAAGATACATGATGTGGCATTTCAGCACTTTAGTCCAACTGTGCTGTAACCATAAGAACATTTGGATTTTCTGACACGCATGTTGAGCATTTTTTTAAGAGTAGGCATACTAAAAAGTAGAAGATACTTCCTAACGTAACATTCTCAGGAGGAAAAGATCTATGAACCGGGCAGGCATGGTAAAATTGTGTACTCACATGAGTGCACGTAATTCTCGATGCAGGTTAATTTATGCATGGCCATATAGTACCACTCACCATAGTGTCTTCCTTTTCTCTTGTTTTCTCAAAAACTAAGTCAAATAAAAAAAAAGTGGCAAGTTTAAAGGATTTAATTGTCATCTAGTGTGAGTTCCTGTTCTCTCAAGGCACAAAAATCCGCCATCTTTGAGTTAACGAAGTGACAGAATGAATGAGAATGATTGAATGGGTGACAAAGAGACTACTATAATCTTTGCGCACATGTGTGCTGAGGGTTATTAAAAACAAATATTAACAATCCAAGAACTTTGATGAATATTTATGGTGTAAACAATGTATGTACAAATTAAGTTTTTATACAGTAAGTTTTCGCTAAGATATAAACATTATTACTGGCTGATGAGGTTGTACATCAAATTGCATTGACAATTACTAATCAACAATAGAAGTTAAAATTTAGAGGTTTAATTAATTCTGCAACACATTAAAACTTAGTTTAAAGTCAATGACTTGAAAAACAATATGTGAGTTCTTTCTATCATATTACTAAAACTATAATTTAGTAATGAATGAGTATTAGCGGAAATATAATATTGTCATTAACGCTTTCCGTGTTCTTCAGTAATATTAAACATGTCTATAAACAGTACTATGTTAAAAGGTTAAAAAATGGTATAAGTATATCAAACTAAATATTGTTAAACATATCTCTTACGTCGAGTCAAAGCCTATTTGATAGAGCAGCAATTTTTTTGTGGCTTTATGATGACCATTTTGACAACATAAATGAAAGGGAGTGTTTCCATCTTTGTCTTTGGCTAGAATTCGGCAAGATTTTTCAAGAAGACACAACATCACTCTGAAAAGTATTATAAGTTGCAGTAGAAATAAGGATAAACTGTGAAGTTGCTTAAAAACTTAAAATATATCAAATCATAGTACTTCAATTTACGTGTAAGTGAACTGTTTTATTCCACCTTACAATATCTTACTCAACAAACTAATATTAAGATAATAAAAAACAAGACCTGATGTTGTCATACACACTAAAGAAGTATAAAACTTAAGAAAATTATGCAACCTACTCAATATGACCATTGGCTGCAGCATAGTGCATTGGTGTCCATTTTTTTTTATTTTTGGCTTCTTTGTTTACAGATTCTGACTGGAGTAGAAATAATACACATGCACTGTTTCCTTTCTTAGCAGCCAAGTGTAGTGGTGTGTTAGAGTCTTTATCTGATGAATTTAGCATTCTTTCAAATGCACTCTAATAAACAAATGTATTCAAGATTTTAAATTGTGATCAAATAAGTATGTACCAAGCTAACTTACTTTATCCAAGTTGTTAAATTTGACCATTTTCTAAAGAAAAAAAAAATCATTTCATATTATTGCAATGACCTGTTTAGTGCTTTTTTTCTTTACACTGCAACCTTTGTTATTTCTTCAATTTAAAAGAATATATGGATTGTATACATCAAGTATTTTGATTACAGAACATGAAGAAAAAGTCTATAAGAATTTATGGCTATAAAACTACTGCCAGAGCTTGTATACTATTGACCCCTGAGGAGGAGTTCGGCTACAATTGGGAATGTCTGGGGAAGTATTACTTAAGTAAGGCTTATAAAACTGAAAAAAAAATGCTTTATATACTACATCATTTACATTTGTAAAACTAGGTTTTCTTTTTGTGAATACATTGACATACTACAAGCCTAATATCAATTGTTAAGAAAGGTACCTCCAATAAAGTGGAATAGTTTTTTTCAGCAGCAATGTTAATAATATTCTTTCCTTTTGCATCTACATCTTCTATTGATGCTTTGTGATTAATAAAGACTTCACAAACTTCATGATACTCTCGAATAGCCGCACACAAGAGAGGCGTGTGTAATTCTTTATCTACCACACATGATTTGGCTCCTCTAAACAATAAAAAAAAAACATTGTAATTTTATAACAATGTAAAATTATTCTGATTGTGTTGCAGCACTAGAAATCTTTCTCTTCTTTCTTCGTTATAATGTATGTATAGTACATAATAGTATACACTATGTGAAGCTCATAGTAACTGTTTATGACCACTAAGTGGACAAAAATAATTCTTCTTCTGAAAATATTGTGAACAGAAGAAATTTGCATGAATTATTTATACTTGACACTAAACTAGTAAATTAAACAAATGCAAGTTTATCTTCGTTTTAATAAGTGAGGACAAATGCTAGCTAGTGCATACATGCATACATAAACATAGATATGCATGATGTATAACATTTTCTCTATCTATCAAAGTGAAAGTGGGAATTTTACCTGGTGTCTTAACCTTACTCTTTGTATACTAGTTAACACCACACTTTATATTTCTTCAGCATGTATATCAATAAAAAAATCATTACTCAATTCTCATATTTACTGTCATTTTCCAATACCATTGATCAAATCACTTACTTTTCAAGTAAATAGTTAACAAATTCTTTTTTCTTGTATCTTGCTGCATGAAATATAGGTGTTTCATTGTTTCTAGCTTTTGCATTTAACAGTGTGGCTGTATCTTGTCCTTCCAGAAGCTTTTCAGCAACACTTATTCTACCAAATTGAGCTGCTACATGTAGAGGAGTAGTCCCATCTTGGTCTTGTAATAGTTCACCATCCTCACTAATAAGATCAGCTTCATTGTCAAGCAGCAGAGCAACAATTTCATTTTTTTCTAATTCACAAGCATAGTGAAGTGGAGATTTTTTATCCTTGTCTTTTAAATTGATAAGGTTATGAAATCCTGGCACTTCTTTCAATTCAGTTATGATATAGTCGATCAGCTTTGTACTCCCTCCTCGGCAAGCAATATGAATAGGAGCAGCTATTACAAAATTTTCAGTAAGTGCTACTAAGAATTCATCTGATGTGTTATATACACTTCTAATTTTCTTCATTAAAATACTACAGCCAAATCTGCAAGCTTCATGAATGGGTGTTTCATTGTTATCATTTTTACTTTGAAGAGCATTCAAAACAGTTTGTGAACTGCAGTTTTTTATAATAATATCAATTACAGCTCTATTTCCTTCTCTGCAAGCTATATGCAATGCATTACATTGCACTGCATCATTAATTTCAACCTACAATGATAATATTTTATAAACAATAACTTTAAATCAATCTTTATAGTTCAGTTATACTCAATGTTTAAGCATTATTAAAATGATATGGCCTTAGACTGCTTCACGCTTGTGTGTCAGTAACGACTACGGTGAACGACAGTGTGTGTAATCATGAATATTTTATGAGCTTAGTATGGTTTGGTAAAGCATCCACAACTGTTAATAGGTAAAGTGTCGTCATATTCAGTAAGAAAGTGCTGGTTAATTCTAAAATGCGTGTGCATTAGACAAAGGAAGACGGCGCAGGTTGAAGGCGAAGTACGAAAGAGTGGGTAAAGGCGTTTAATCGTAACTAAAAAAAGCGGTTGGAATCGGCGAGGTAAGACGGCGTAGGTTTAAAACGGAAGGGTAGGGGAGGCAAAAAGGCGAGCGATTAATTGTAGCTAGCTAAAAAGCGGGTGGAATCCATGAGTAAAAGGCTGGGGTTAGTTTCCAAAAGGAAGGCGAAAGTACGAAATAGAAGACAAAAGTTTCTCAAAGTATGACAGAAATTCAGAAGCAGGAGAGATAGACAAAGGACAAGGGGACTTGAGCTGAAGAAAGGAGGGGTGGGGTATAAGAAAAGCTCAGATAGTTTAGAAGAAAAAAAAGAGCAGGATAGGGAAACTTATGCAACCTTAACTAATGGTAGAGAAACTGAGCAAGATAGCTTATGCTACAGCATTCTTACTTTGCAATTATGTCAAGCGCCACTATGTGGCAGGGTCTTGGTAGTTGGCGAGCGAGACACTTACAGGGGTAACACAATTGAAAATCGGGGATGTTTGTTTATGTTTGGACGCACACTTTAACCCTCCGTATTTTTGTGTTCGCTCCGCGTTCGACCCCGTTCCAAACTTCACTAAACAGAATCCTCTTGTTTAGCGACCATTACCCGTATCACCTTAGAAATTGAAATGTTTACCGCTTTGAATTGTTTTGCGGGTGCAGTTAAAACGCAAAAACTTATGGGAGCTCCATTTCTATTCGAGTTAGTGGCGGTGGTAAGTTAATACGCTATTTGTCACAGTTATAGGCCCTACTCAACAGCATTTACTTGAAAATTCATTGTCCACTAGACGAACCACGAAGGTAAGTCTTGCGTAGGTATGTTCAGTTGTGTGAAAGTATTGTGCGTTACAACTACTATTAAGAATATCACAAAGAAAATTTTATATTACGTGACTTGATTTTGTTGCTTCTTTTTCAATTCAAACAGTTTCTGGGAGCGGTTACTATGGCATTGAAACCCCTTTACCGCATATACTTATTTTAAAAACTCGACTTTATTTTAGTAGCTTGAGTGTTAGTTGTTAAAATCAATCATTTAACAATAGTGTAGTTTAAGGCTCGCTCGCCATTTGTGCTCAAGCACACCACTAGTTATTATATATTACAGGATTTTCATGTAGAACTTAGCAGAGTTTTTTAAAATAATAATTATATACAAAATTCTAACTTACACTAATAGATTTATTCTGACTTACATGTGTCCATTAATCTATGGCACCTCAAATAAAAAAAACTTTAGATTGAAAATTTATTACTGATTTTGTCAGTATCTAAATAGCTATCTACTTAATATAGCTATATATATTTGTATATATATTATGTATATTTGTATATATATATATAATTATATATATTATATAATATTATATATAATATGAATTTTATCACTTACTAAAGCTGAAACTTTTTTCTTATTTTCTGGACTAAGTTGACTTGCAATATCATCTGCTCCACTTCTTTGTTGAGCTAAAATGTGTAAAACTGTTTTTTCCTCATCTCGAGTTTGACATTTTGAATCTATTCCATCATACATATGGAAACATGTCATAGCTATTTCATCAATGCAAATTAAAAAAAATAGTATTTGTGTTATTAAAGCAATTATATGTATTAAGATAAATGCATAGAAAACTCTTCAGTACTCAGCATTTTTAAATGTCAACATATAAAAGTTATTTTATCAAGACTAGAAATATAAGTACATAATTATGCATATTATGTGTATCGTAATGTTATGCAAAATAATTAAAGCTACATAAAATAGCAAAGATGAAGCAATTACGGACACTATAATCAGTGCACAAATTTTGCTAATTGTTGGAAAAAATATATTGTGGTAATATTAATGCTAAATCATATGGAAGTTGTGGTTAGCTTACTTAGCTATTCATGAATACAAGCACCCAGTATTCAGGTTTAATACATGGGGGATGGACAAGGCAAGACCTAGTGAAAAAAAGAAAGAAGTGGTTACAATAGTATGTTTAATACTCCAGGATTTACAGACCTGCTAGTTCCACATGGTTTAATGGTAAGTTTGCATGCCTGCAATATTGATTATCGAGGGCTCCAATACAATGCAGTGCTTCTTTTGTTTGTCTCATTGTTTGTATGAGTGTAAATAACTTAATGCTTTTCCCATTTAGGAAATGAAGACGCTTTTCCAATTCTGCTGAGTTCATGTATTATTCATGAGTACACATGTTATAGGTTACTGTTGTCATTACTGACACATAAGTTATTATATAGATTAGAGTTCACTATACATGTGTAGTTTGCCTGCTCAAAAAAAGAAATATGCCTATTCAAAAAAGTATGGAAGTTGTAATTGTAATTTCATGACTCACTTCAAATGAAGTGTTTGCTTATACAAGGTCATAGCAAGTCCAATTTTAATTAGTGGAAAATAGCGGCTGCCACTTTTGTCCTGAACTTTTACTGATTATAGTAATTTAATGCATGAAACAGGGTCTCATAAGTAATAAGTTTAGAGTACCATATCAGAATGAAGGAAAGATAAAAGAAAAAATTCATTAGGCCAATGGCAGACTGACATAAGAGAGTACTGTTTGCCATTGAATCAGTTAAATTAAATTCAACTTTAAATTGTGTGGTCAAAGTACTGCTAGCCAGTATTGCCATCAATGCACTTGTAAAAAGCTACCAGTTGTTTGGTACACGCAATGGCAGTTACAGTGACTGAAGTTAAACTTGACTACTTTACTATATCACTAGTTAAAGTGATTATATAGGGCTGTTTGTGTGTTGGGGTATTCATTTTAAAGGTGGTATGAATCAAAATAAAAAACAAGTGAGTTTTTTGGAGGGTTCTCTTTGAACGACTACATCTTTGTATTTAAATAAAGGAGCTAGAATTTAAATGGCATGTGGGCTCTCTTTTTTTTTTTTGTTCAGAATATAGTAAGCTAGGCAATTGGATTTAGAATACATGGAATGGCATTGAATTATATAGGGCTACCTTGACATTTAAGTGACATTGAAAGAGTCACTTACACGATTACTGTCAGGATATAAACATATATTTATAACATTACAATATATGTAAAAAGAATCCCAAGTTCAAAGATTTCAAATCTTATCCACACCTGGAGGCTATTTTTAAGATGTCAACATCTGATGGATCAGTGCGTCATAGCCAAAAAAAGTCATGAGACCTTGTTTATTGGTTGTATTTTAGACCTTGTTGTATTTTATTAGACCACAACAGCTACAACAATCTGCAGACTATTTCCAACTTCCATACACTAAACTACTGTGCTGGTATGCTATGAATAAATTATAATTAATGAATATCATTTCTAATTAGTAAACTTAATAAACATCGGCTGATATTAACAGCTGCCACAAGCTGGAAAATTGATGTCGCTATAGCTATGATTTTGATCTTTTTTTTTAATAGAAATAACATAACATCTAGTTAAGTCTATTACCAATAGTAAAATAACATAAATACTAGTAATTTACTAGGAATGACACTAATTCACTGCCTCAAAGTATCTACTGACAACCATAACAAAATTTTACATTAATGCATACTGTGTTGATAAATTGTTTGTTAAACTCTACAGTTTTGACTATTGTTTGCTAAATCTAGTTACCAGCACAGTGTGCAGATTTAATTGTGGTTGTCAATGGACTCTTGTAGGCAGTGAATGATGCTCATACCTGCTTTATAAAGTAAAACTTCCAGTATATCATAATGACCATATTTTGCAGCGCAATGAAGAGCATTGTATCCATAGTGATCAAGTACATTTAAAATGGCAGTGTCTCCCCTGAGTGATTCTATACGTTGAATTACATCATCTTCTGCATTTCTAATTGCCTAAATTTACACTATCAAAGTAAAAAAAAATTACCATAGAAATATAAGTCTCACATAATTCAGGGAAGTATCTTTAGCTGGAGCTCTATCATGCAACTCCATCGCTGTATATTGGACAGTATACAGCTTGTCGGATTTATTAGAATTGAGATTTCGAATCTGTTTTATAAGCCAGAACTAACGCTCTTTACTCGCGCATGCTATCGGTATGATTAAAGGCTTAAGTCCAAGCTTAAGCTTTATTCAGAAGTTGAAATTCTTTATTAATCATTTTATTGTGAAAGAACATTGAAAATTACATAATTCAATAAACAAAAAGGAAATGACTTTATTAATCATTTTATTGTGAAAGAACTTTGAAAATTACATAATTCAATAAACAAAAAGGAAATGACTTTATTAATCATTTTATTGTGAAAGAACATTGAAAATTACATAATTCAATAAACAAAAAGGAAATGACTTTATTAATCATTTTATTGTGAAAGAACATTGAAAATTACATAATTCAATAAACAAAAAGGAAATGACTTTATTAATCTTTTTATTGTGAAAGAACATTGAAAATTACATAATTAACAAAAAGGAAATGACTTTATAAAAGTTACTAATATTGGTTGTGGCTAGCATTAGGTAAAATGGGAAAGTGTTATTGTCTACTAATATTGATTATTTACTTACATTCAGCAAACAACTATCAATCAATTGAGCTTAAGCTCAAGCCCAATATTTTGTGATAGAGCTTAAGCTCAAGCCCAATATTTTGTGATAGAGCTTAAGTCCAAGCTCAAGCTCTTTTATGAAATGGGCTTCAAGCCTCTTCAAGCCCCTGACAAACCTGGGCTTAAGCTCAAAAAGGTTTAAGCTCAACTGGGCTTGACCCAACACTGCTTCGGACATTCCACACCTTTTCCCAAATCTCAGCATGTCATACTATTTTCACAAGTAAATTTAAATAAAATTCCAATAAAATGACAGCAAGGACCCAACTTTGTTTAATGGACATAATAGCATTTGACACTCAGGTCATGTCTATTCCCACACTTTCTCTTGAAGTCTTTATGAAGTTCACTCACACTCTCATTTAACCTATTAGGATCATATCAATACTATATGATTGGAAACATTCTACTAAGTGTCTTATGTATTGATACCCACTTGTGTACAAACTGACTGTTCAGTTCCCTACCAGTCTTACTGCACACTTCATGAATACACTAAAATATTTCTCTCTCCTCCCCACCATACACTCACACACAAAGTGTTTGCTTTCTCTCCAATAATAATATAAGGAACTATTAATCATATATCAAGCTTATGAGGATCAAGTAATCTTCAAATATAGCTTAAGCAAGGATCCTTTACCAATATAAAGTGCCCATGATACAGACCTTTAAGAAGTGCCTGTAACCCTTTACCAATATAAAGTGCCCATGATACCAACCTTTATGAAGTGCCTGTGACCCTTTACCAATATAAAGTGCCCATGATACAGACCTTTATGAAGTGCCTGTGACCCTTTACCAATATAAAGTGCCCATGAAACAGACCTTTATGAAGTGCCTATGACCCTTTACCAATATAAAGTGCCCATGATACAGACCTTTATGAAGTGCCTGTGACCCTTTACCAATATAAAATGCCCATGATAGACCTGTATGAAGTGCCTGTGACCCTTTACCAATATAAAGTGCCCATGAAACAGACCTTTATGCAGTGCCTGTGACATTTTACCTATATGAAATGTCTATGATACAGATTTTTCCAAGGTCTTGCAGGATCAGAAATTGTTAACCTAAGTGCCTATAATATAAACCTTTATAAAAACGTCTATGTCTATAAAGTGTAAGACTTTACCAAGTGGAATCAGAAAACTTTAATAAGTAAAGGTTCACTGTAGTCATTTTATAGGGATCTTCAGTGGGATCAGAAACAGAACTGTATACTTATCAAGCAAGTGAGTATAGGCTGCCAATTACTGCCTACACGGTCTATCAAGCTGCTTATTTCATTCAATCCATCAAACTATAGCTTACAACAAATTACTGCTGTTAATCTAGCTCCATAATTATAGAGTATACGCTAAATTGGATAGCCGTAAAATTTACTAGAATTTTGCCCCCCACCCCACATCATTCTAATTTAATACAGAGATCAACAATATGGCATTTAAAAAAAGTAATGTTTAGGAAAATAAGAAAGCATTCCCTATGAATCTTCTAGAACACATCTGCTCAGAAGAGTGTTTTGTCACAACAACGTAAATCAGATATATGGTAAAGGGTTCCTCATCTAAACAGGTACTTGAACCTGGTCAACCAAATAGATGGTAATGGGTGTGTTGTCACAATAAGATAACACAAGTACTTGGTAAAGGGTTCCCAATCCTACATCAACCAATTTCATGGTAAAGGGTACCTTGTCACCACATTGTGAATTTAATATTTGGTAAAGAATTCCTAATCTAAATAGAGCCTTGGAAAAGATTGAGGCTGTGTCACAAGCATTGGTCAACCGTAAAGTATGTCAAATATGGTAACCCAGTCTAGAACTTGGTAAAGGGTTCCTAATTCCAATAACAGGCCCATTCACTAGGACTCACATTTAGTCAGCAATCACACGTTAGGTATCTGACATTAAAGTATTTAAACAGTTATTGTTGGAGTGAGAGAGTTGACAGTCCTGTGGTAGGCACTATTAAAGGTGTATCATAGTTACTAGGCTAATCCCACATAAAACTCAAGGAGTCTTGTCATAATGATATTTGGTAAAGGTCACCAATCCTAAAAGAGGTGACATTTCAATATATTGGTATAGGGTGTCTTGTCAATAGACATGTTATAAATGTGATACTAAATGAGCTTTCAATTTTTTGTGCCACATGATGCACAGTTTTCCAACCAATGGTCACTAATGTATATTAGCCTCTCCACTCTAACATTAAAAGTGATCATCACCCTAACTTTGTGCATTCTCTTACAATTCAAATATCAGCTACAAAATCCAAGCACAAAGTGTGTAGGCATACTCTACTAACTAGAAAAACAGAATCTCACCGTTAATATAGAAGTGCAGCATGTATCTGCTGTTACTAGAATCATTTGGGGGCTCTTCCAAAGCTATTCCACAGTGTCAGCTGTCCAGTGGAGGTGCACTGTAGAGGAGTAAAACCAGACTTATTCGGTTTCTATATTCACAAGTTCCAGTGTCCTCATAGACTCCATCAATGCTGCAGATAGCATGGTGGAACTCCCAACAGCCTGAAAATAGAGATGGGGAAAAAAGTTAATGAAAGTAACCTCAAGATGTGTTAGACTCCTGATTCTAAATAATATAGTCCAAACATGTGCTTGCATACATAAGGTCATCAAACACTTCTGACTTGAGTAAATATGAATGTGTGCCAAAATGTGACCGAGTACTTTTAAACACAATAATAACTTCTTATCAATGTCTCAGTACTCGCATTGCCCAGTGTTATGTCATGCAATACAATCTGTGTCTGCAGCTCTATCTCTGTTTGTCAGCAGTAAATCTATAAAATACCCAATATTTAACCTTGACTAAGGTTAGGGTTTTATAGAGAAAGGGGGGGGGGGGGGAACCTGGGATTTCCCACCCCAAGCGAAAGTTCCTCCCATCCCGAAACAATTTGCTTAAATCAGCTACATTATTACAACATTAAGGGCAGCCTTGAAACAGTGAGGACTTTCAGTTGTCAGTTGACTGATCACTACATGCAAGTTCCAGATAAAATTTGCATTCGCAATTTAGACAAAGTAGCTAGCTACTGCCTACCACTACTTAATGACTGCCAAGCTATCTTAAAGATTAGAACCAACATCCCAGCAGATTTATTCAGCATATTTTCTGGGGGCTGCATCTATGATGCTGAGGGCTAGATAATAATACCTAAAGTTACTATTGACAAATTTCAATCAATACTTTCTTTAAGTTGTTACAGCATAGATATACGAGGAAAAGGGATTAGAAACGGATGTAATAAAACGTACAGATTTTATATGCGAGATGAGACTGTAAAGGCGCGTTACGCTTCCTGCCCTCGCACGAATTTAATTTGGCTTGAATAAACTTAAGGCCAAATTTGGCAAGTGTTGGCCACTAAAGCCTTGTGAGATAGCACTTTGAACCCTATCTGAGTGAGCACTATTTTGAAACCGCTTCTTTGTCGTTTAAAGAAATCGGTCCAGTATATCTATGGTAGAAGTGAGGTAGCAGTTTGTTTGGCTTGGACACCAGGAAAAAGGTTAGTTTTCCTTCTATAAAATAGACAGTTTGCTTGTTAGTCCTGTGATCACTAGGACTAACAGCTATGGTTATGTTGTAATGTATGGACCCTATTAGAAACTCTCTGTGCATGTCTACCTTACTTTTTCTCACCTTTTTACCTCAAACAAGACTGAATTGTTTTGGTTTCTTGTAACAACCCCACAAGCATGAAATAGCTATATTTTCAGACTTTGGTATTTTGAATCAGTATTGAGTAACTATTAACTTATCGTATCATACCACTTACTTTTCCAGTTATGCTCCGAAAGAAGGGATTTCAGCATAGAAAGACGAAGGAGAAGGAGAGACGAATGCAACGAGTGCAACAGAAAGAATTGAAAAGTGATGGTGAAGGAAGTGAAGATACAGCATTATCTCAACTTGTTGCAGCACTGGAGTTACCTACGGAATGGAGTAACCATAGTAATGTGAAGAAGTTACAGGTTTGTAAGATAGCAAGTAGCAGCAGCTCCCAACCTCTCCGCATTATTTATAGCATTACTGTTCTTTCTGATCTTTCATGGTCAATGTATGTGCATGATCGTAAACTTCCACCAGCTACATGTAGTGTTCTGTGATCCTTTCCTAAAACCATGGACTCTGAATCTCTAAACACATTGATTCAAACTGTTAATAATTTGATTGTTTGTCCTGGTCATCCGGATTCAAACCTTGTTCGTATGATTAAAGCCAAAAAATGCAAAATATGTTCACCTGATGGTTCAGTAGCTACCATGCTCTCAGGACAAGTGGTTTTATTAAACTTCTGTCTGAAAGAACTTTATTTGACTATACACATTATTTTGCTAATGCAGTTGGGTTTTAAGACCAAGTCAACCAACAGCTATGTGATGAAATTAGTAAAATGTCTATTCCTGAATCAAGAGTGTTTGTTTCGGTAATATGAAAATTAAGGAGGGACTTGTGTACTGTGGGGCCGCCCTCCAAGGAAGATGGAAGAGGAGAGAGACAGACTTCGAGAGAAGACAAAGAGTCATAGAATAGAACGTTTAGAGTAATTGGTGTATCATTCAGTTGTGTGTCATGTCAGAGTTTAGTTCAATGTATCATAAGTATGTATTGTATCAGCCGTGCCCAGTGGGTAAAGTACTCCCCGGAAGCGGGTTCTTGAACGTGCGCAGTTCTGGACTTAAGGCTTAGCTGTACCCTGGACCTCGGTGAGCTACTGGACTCTGGTGGCAGTGATACCATCCCTTAGCCTGACGGATCTCGATCGGTGTGGTCGTTATTTCCCGTCTTACTCTGGGATATCCCCCTTTGTCAGCCTCCTTCGCGGAACTCTGAGGATTAACCTTGTTGTTCATGTAGGGTTTTCCTCAGGCCTTTAGATTTCTTTACATTACATTTTTTTTGTGCACCTCCATCCAGTGACCAGCTATGGAATATCCTCTAACTGTAACCCATAACTTGATAATTTCTTCTAGTAATAGTTCTGCATCCTTTGGCTCATCTATATCCTGTGAAAGCAGAGTCCAGTAAAACTGGACATCATCATCCTCTGATATTTTACTGTGAACATTCCTCTTAAATGCTTCTTTATCATTAGGCCTTGTCAACACATGGTGGGGTAAGAATGTACGCACACATAGTTCTACTTGCACAAAGAAATGAAATGCCTCATCACTCAAGGGGAAAAGGCCACCTCTATTTATTTTGTCTTGCCAAACTTTTGTGTAGGCAAGGACATCACCACTCTCTCCTTCTACCGCCATTTCTCCTAGACAGTTGACATATTGCTGAGCTATCTCTCCAGGCTTCTTTTCATAGCGCTTTAATAACTTACATGCAACATACCCACATGCATATCGAAGTATGTTTAACTCGTCAGAGGAAATGTTCTCAATCTTTGCTTTTGTTACTGGCCCAGTAAATTCAGCACCTTCTTCAAAATAATCTTTGACAATTCTCTGGTGTACTTCATTATAAAGAGACTGCACTAACAGTGGATCCTCTATTCCATCTATACCTAATTTTGTAATCATTTCTTGCTAAAGCAATGAAAGGGTACTTTCTGATGTTGCCATCTCATGAAAATCAGTCCATGAACGTTGTCTTTTTCTACTGTTGGACTTCACTTTGTCAGCAGTAGACTTCACCCTAGTTCTTAGGTAAGCAACTACCTTTGAACTGAAGTTATCAAAGGCTTCCATCTCTTTCTCTGTGCTGGAAACTTTATCAAGAATTTCTCATGCCTTTTCGTGAATATAGGAGCCTCTGGAAGACAGTTCAAGAGGTGCTGGTGTCTTCTCTATCACTGAGGTGAGGCAAGAACGCAATAAAGCCCTGGCATTCGTAATTTGGGTGGTCATGTTTTTAATTGTATGGCCTATGCATCCCCGCCCCCTCCCCCGTAACGCGCCTATAATCGCAAAATTTTGTGTTTCTAATCCCTTCTCCTCGTATATCTATGGTTACAGCTACCCAAAGTTAAACTCAAACATTATACAAATAGCGCACACCATAAATTACAATCACACAAGTTCACCCACACTACCACTAAAAATCTTTGGTAAATTACTTCATCACATCTCTCTTGTTCCGTCGAGCCTGACCTTTATCGACATCATCAGCCTCCTACAACTCACACCACCGCACACAAAATATGCGAAAATTGGAGAATTTATACCACCCAATGACGGCCAATGGTCAGTAAAGGGTCTTCACTATATACCTGAGCCACCCGGTTCAGGCTTAGTTCGGGAAGTAGAAATCAAGGGAATGTACGTAGTCCTGAAAGTACGTTACATTCCAAATAAACTCCACCCACTCATGAGCCACGCCTACTGTCATCATACTACTGGCTCCGTGCTCCTTCTGTGGGTTTAATGGCTCGTCGATCTGTTGTCCTGCAGCCTCTAAAATGGACTTCTAGACCTGCTTTCGGTGCTCCTAGCAGGAAGAATTTGCACCAGGGCTTGAATACCTCAGGAACTTCATTAGACCAGACAGAGAGTAGTGAAAATATTCCAAATCCTAATCCCTCAGCATCTGTTGCATCGAGGTCTGCAGATGTGCTGGAGAATGAAATGCAACCAGTTTTAGAGGAGCCTACTATGTACTCCATAGAGTCAAAATCATCTACCATAGGTTGGGCGGCAATAAGAAAGAAAATGCTATCTGCAGTTACTGAAGCAGAGGGAATGCCTACTGATCAAACTTACACACTTCGCCAAGAAAATTATGCCCTGATAAGATGCTTGCAATGTGGACCTCAGTCTTACTACTGTCAGACTTGCATGGATTCTTTGCATTCCCGGTTTAGTATCTTACATGCTGCGGAGAAATGGACGGTAAGTGATTATGATTTGTGTTGTGTTGTTTAATACCGTCAGTTTAATTTGAGCCAGGTCGATGGCAAAAGTAAATATATGCAAGTTTCTCTTAAACGTAGAGGTAAGTTGTACACAATATCTGTGCCTCGTTTACCACTTTCTGAACTCTTTCCGGACGTCCATGTGTGAATCATGTGTGTGTGTGTGTGTGTGTAAATACCAATTGGCTCTTCAGGATAGTATCTAGTAGTACTCTGACGATATGCTGCACCCTGTGCAGTTGAATTGAGCTGCATCAATGGCAAACAGTACTCTCTTCTTTCTCTTTTTATAGCTCAAAAATATTTTGTTTTCCCTGTGTTAAAGTACTTGTGACTTATTTCTTAATTATGTGACATTGTTTCTAAGTGTTTTGTGCGATACGTTACTGTAATGCATTCTAAAATGGTCTCTATGTAGTTGGTGACTAAAACTGACTGAGTTTCAGGGCTTGTACATACAATAAAAAAATTTCGGGCTGAATGACACTCCAAGGTAAGTGTTTCAGTAGCCATATTTAAAAAAAAGTTAAGTACCACTGCTTCCATTTCAAGTTGTTGTTTTTTTATTACAGGAAGTACTGCATCACATCAACGTATAAACAAAAATCTAGAACGTTATATTGGATAATCGATTTTTTTTAAGTGGAGAGAAGTGCGGATAATGAACGGCGAGCGCCATATAGCACTTATGCTGGTGAATGGGTTAATGAGTGGTACACTATCACGGGCAACACAATTTAAAATCAGGATGTTTGGATGTACATATTGTGGACCACCGCTGCCGCCAGTTGTGGGGGGTTGCGGTTGAGAATTAGAGTTTTTACGTCAATTCCAGCCGCACCGGGTATTACGATAAGCTGCCACCAAGTTCCATGGCTCCTTCCTAGCGGCGTTGTTGTTAGCTACCCTTTACAAGCCACCAACCGGTCAGTGAGAGTTTAGGCATTTTAATCCAAACACACAAACAGTAACAAGTAAAGATGGAATTAATAGAACAAAGACAGAACTAAATTAACAGACACATGCTCCCACTTTATATAGGAGCGCCAAAACACTCTAAACCACACACACCTCACATGACTATACTTTGCACATGACACAATGACACAGCACAATACTACCTCTCATGACTATAACACTCTAAATAATGCACACACATAATGACTACAACTTTGCACACGACACACAGTCAAATGTTCTTTATCTCATCTCCTCTTTCTTCTTCTCTCTGCTGCTCTCCAGCCCCACACATTATTTGTACTTTGACCCTCACTTTTATGTGATGTTTAAACAACCCTGGTTACGTCATAAAAAATCTGTTGGTTTGTCAATCCACACTTGTAGCCAAAAAAATTATTTTATTTTATTTTGTAGTTTCGACATCTGAATAATATGGGATGCAAACAAATTATTAACCTGCAGCGCACATGCACGGTAAGGTTGTAGTAGTTGTCCTGTCTATTTGTGTTGTGTTTGTTAGAGAATACTGCCAATTATCCATTGATTTACGTCCAAACTGTAACCATTCAACATACCTGGGCACAACTCCATTGTTTTTTTAATATGTAGAAAAGTACTGCAGTTGGTGTTAATTACGTTTACATGTGGTAATATTGTCACTCAGTGTGTTGTGCAAATTGTTCCTTTTTTATGACAACCAGGCAATTTCCCTTCCACCCCCTCCCCCCCCCCCCCCAAAGGTGCTTGCCCAGTACATCTCTTGCAAAGAATAGACCCAGTCACTGTCACTTCTGAAGTTAATGTCACTGAAAACGTAGTCAAACTTGATAGCTTTGCTATAGAAATATTTTGTTGTGATGGAAATGTAAATAGAATAAAAATTTTGTTGTTTAATTTAGGGAGACCACTATGTACCATTGCTGCAGACTCACCAATTTGATGTACGCCCTGCTCATATTTGTTCTAGCAGGAGGATAACTTCTCTTACTTGTATGGATGAATATGGTAAGAATCCTTCTGTTTTTCTACATCTGTAACTTTTGTCAATATTGTAGTTCTTGCCATACTTTGTTATTAGCAAAAAAAAGAAATAATAGACAATAACTTAACAAGTTAGTGAATGCCTTTCTCCTGGGAGATACAGGAGATTTATTTCAATGAATATTTAATATATTGTAAGGAAATTATTTCATGTACACGAGGTCTTTTCATGAGCTAAAGGAGAGTGAATTCCCTAATGCATAGCTCATTGCATATTTCATCAATCACTATGTTACCTACCAACAGAAAGCGAAAATATAATAATTTCACTTGTGATGGCACAGAATTGTGTAATGGCAAAGGGTTAACTTACAATTATAAGCTGAATCAAAGCATATACCCTATTTTTCTTTGCAATAAGAATATCATAATGCTTCACCAATTTTATGTAATTAAATGAGGCTGCAAAAAAATACAAATTGTTGAGACCACATAACAACTTTAAGTTAGTAGACATGTGAGCAAGTCACATGTACCATATATATAAAATTAATAAATACCTCAGAATCTCGACTGACTTCACCGTACGTACAGTGTTTTCCTCACTTTACTTGTTCATCCATTACAAATGCCATATGGTATTAAGCTTTACTATTGATGACGACTTTTCCCAGTCATATGATTATCTGGTATTCAAATTATTTAATGTCGCTGTTTCAGTTTAGAAAGACATCATTATACAAGAAAGCGTCAAGCGTTTTGATTTGTGAAGGCTATTAAGACCAAAGCCAGCACTGAGGGTTAATACCAAGTAATTTTCTCACTTAAAAGTCTGACAGCAAAAGCATGGTTTTAATTAATTGGATACTAATTAAGTTAATTGAGTGAGTTAATGTGTGATACTATTTTTTGTAGTTAATTATAGGTGCATACCATTTAAATTAATAAATATGTAGTCTCTGAGACAATCTCAATTGCCAGCAACTATTTCGTATCATTGGTGGAATGAGGATACATATAGACCTGCATTACTAGACAATGGTTCACATTAAGTTGGCTAATGTAGTTTTGATATAAATAGCTACTATATATCTTACCAGCTCTATAGTAGCAGCTTTTTAGCCACTTTTCAAAAAGACAAGTCTTTTTCATTTTGTGTGTGCGTGTGTCTTGTCTCCATTTTTCTACTGTTTGGGTTGCTTAGTTTCTGGCATTAACCTCCCTAGCTCCCTAGCTATTTCTTTTGTTTCAACAAATACCACGCAATAAAATGTTGCGAAGGAAATTAATATCATGCGCAGGTACTTCAGTAGAAAAATATTACATGTACCCTACGGCAAAAAAGGGTACACATACGCGTATGGAATTGAGTTTAAGATTGTTTATTATTGGCAAGCAAGTGAAGCAAGCGAGACACTATCAGTGGTAACACGGTCGTCTACCCCGTCCCAAACTTCACTAAACAGAATCCTCTTGTTTATCAATCATTACCTGTATCATCCAATAGAATTTAATTGTTTACTGCTTTGAATTCTCTTTTGTGGGTGCAGTTCGTTTTCTATTCAATGAGTGGCTGTGTTAAGTTAATGCACTATTTGTCACATTAATGCATCTTACGCAGCAGTGTTGCATTGTTCCTTACTTGAAAATCCATTGTCCAATAGTCTAACCACGAAAGTAAGTCTTGTGTTGGTATGTCCAGTGAGTGTGTGTGTGTGTGAAAGTGTTGTGTGTTACAGCTACTGCTTAGCTAAAGAATAACACAAAGTAAACGTTTCACACGCAAATAAATATATTAGCTGCCTGACACAATTTTTGCAGCTACTACATAATAAGCATGTCATAATTTAGGGCTAGTTGCAAACTTGTGCAGCAGTTCCTTAAAATGTCTGTGATTGTTTTTGTTTTTTGTTGTTGTTTTTAAAGTCAAACAGTGGCATTGAAAAGTCTTTGCTGTATTTACATAATTTAAAAACTTGACTTTTTTAGTAGCTGGAATGTTAGGAGTAAAAATTAAGTTGTTTTTTTTTTAAACTAACTAGGAAAGCTCGCTTGCCATTTGTGCTCAAGTACACCATTAGTTATATATATATATTTATTCCACCCTAGATATCTTCACAATGATATTTTTAGGTACATGACCAGTGAAAGATATTTCACCCTGTTATTTCACGCTGTACTGTGCAAGCTCATTATACCCGTCTCAACAGGGTTAGAGCAGCTGCTAAAATATCAGCTGGTGGTGTGGGTAGCTCCTACAACCAACTTAACACTGTGAGTTACTCTACCTGTGAGTTACCTTACCTGTGGGTTACCCTACCTCTAGTACTAACTACGGTAGTGAAGATATCTAGTGTTAGTGAAGATATCTAGTGTGGAATAAACCACTTATTACACTTGTCAGAGTGTTATGGCGAAATATTTCACTCTCAGGCTTTATTTTCACTCGCCTAAATTAGCCTGCTCGTGAAATATCTCTTGCCATATCACACTCTATGATATTGCGTGTAGTCTTCAAAGTCATTTGAAAGTAAGTGAAATTTGTATGATCTATATTTTGATAATTTGGTTTCATTATTAGAGTTCATTAAGTTTTAACTGCACCCGCAAAATAATTCAAAGCGTTAAACAATCAAATGATGTGGGCAAAGATTGATAAATCAAAGGATTCTGTTTAGGGAGTGTGGGACAGGGTCGGCCTCCTAGCAAACACAAGAACGCGAGGGTCAAAGTACAAATGACATACGTACGTCCAAACATATAAACCAACAAATATCCCCCATTTTCAATTGTGCTACCCCTGTAAGTGTCTCGCTCGCTTCGCTTTCACTTCACTTGCTCACCAATAAGTATATTCCAAAAATCAATGAAGCTAACTTATTTACATTTTAAGTTAGGATGCTTAGTGTGTAAATTACAATAGTTGCAGTTTGGTCCAAGGCGATGCTCGGGTATTGGTCTCAGTGACGGGGAAACCATGGAGCGTTTATGGTCATATTTGAGAGGTTTTAATCGGATGACTAAAGAGATGAGACCTTCTCATCGTACAGATGTCTTGGCCCATGGACTTGTGTATTATGGCATAATGACAAAATCAAAGCTTGGTGAGCATATCAAATAAATGGGTGTGTCATGAATTTTTGTCCCACATTGAGAACCAGTTTTTTTTTAATTATGACTGGATGAAAGAATGCCCCCCATTTCCATAGCATAAAATATTAATATATCTGTAGACCAAAGATAGGCTGTTGAAGGAATATGTGGGTGTGTGTGTTATATGTGTGTGTGTGTACTAACAAAGACATCAAAAAAATTATTTTATACAGCTAATATTTTGCTTATACGGTGGGAAAGAGCGAAAAAAGTTGCACAAATTTCAGAGGAGACATTAAATGAGCTGCTTCCAGAGGGTGAATGTGATAATTGGGCCATTGTTCAGATGTGGCTATCAGAAGAAGTCAAGTCGTATGAGTGTGCTACTTCCATAGCAGCAAGTAAGAGTATAATAGGAAGTATGGCTATTGTGACAAGTTATTTTGTCTTGTATGTAGGACCAAACCAGTGGAAGACTATGTATTATCACAAACTTCATACTTACTACGACTTACGGTGAATTATACCCATATATTTTTGTATGGTATTACGGTAGGATGTTTTTTTATTGGTGAGTGAGCGAAGTGAGTATGACATTCTCAGGTGCAACACAATTGAGATTCTGTGAACTTTAAATTAAAAAAATTAATTTGTATTGTACGTGAGAGGTTGATAAAACATTTTTCACTTGCTTTTGCTATTACATCTGCTTGCCTAACAACATTAAGTTGGTAAAAGTGTGGTCATTTTCAATAGGTGAGATTTTTCAGTTATAAGCTAGACTTGCTTGCTTATCATTTGTGCTGTAGTTTTTAATTAAAAATTGTTAATTTTCATGAATTAAATTTCAGGACCAGAGTCTTGTCAGATGATGTCAAGTCTACTACACAAATGGAACTGGCAAGGTTAGTTAATCAATAGAGTTGACGTATACTATTGAACACATTAAGTTTATGTGTATACGTATTAATGTGTGTATATTATGTGTGTATGGGTGTTGGCGATGTGTGTGTATATGTGACCGTCTAGGGGAAAATCGGGCACAACGCGGCATGCGTAGACGTCGCAAAAAGATCGATTTAGTTCTTAAAATTGTATTAAATAAGCCTAATGAAGGGAACGGTTAGGTGATATATAGCGGGAATGGCTAAAGCTACGGCGATAAAACTCGGAGAGCTTAATATCTGCTTGCAGAGGAGTCTGTAAGTGCCAAAAAAAAATTTTTCGTCGGGGCCGCGTTGTGCCCGATTTTCTTGTCGACGGTCACATATGTGTATGTGTGTATGGGTGTTGGCGATGTGTGTGTAAGTGTGTATGGGTGTTGGCGATGTGTGTGTATGTGTGTGTGCATATGTGTATGTGTGTTGGTGATGTGTGTGTATGTGTGTGTGCATATGTGTATGTGTGTGTGGGTGTTGGTGATGTGTGTGTATGTGTGTGTGCATATGTGTATGTGTGTATGGGTGTTGGTGATATGTGTGTATGTGTTTGCATTAAGTACTGAGAAGAAACTGAAGGAAATAGAACAGAATCATTGTATCTCCCTAAGATGGAAACCGTCCGACAGAGAATATCAGGAGATGGAGCAAGCATTGCTAGGAGAAAAGAAAGAACAGTTGCTGTTAGCAATTTGGAAAGCTGCAAAAAGAAGGGCATTCTTGCTTAAATTAAAAGCCAAGTATGCCGGTAGGTGTCTGTTAGTGGCAAGTATAAGTGAAACGAGCAAAATACTCTCAAATGTAATGTAATTTGAGATTATTTATTTGTTAGATTCTTTATATTTATTATTATTATATGTGAGATGTTTATTTGCACATGCACATTTTTAAGCTGGTAAAGTATTTTAAATTTTTTATGCAAAGGTTTAGCCCACTCATCTAGCATTCATCAATTTTATTGAACAAAATGACGTTATGCAAGCCACTCGTCATATTTGCTGTTGTACATCACTACCTAGTATATTATGTTTTTGTTATTTGGTGTTGTTGTTAGCATTTTATTTCATGTATTGTAGATGGCCAAAAGATTGCAAAGCGACTTGCAAAACAGATAACAAAAGAAACTAAAACTATAAAGGATATGCTCATAGAACACAACATCACCTTCAGCACTGCAACTGGCGATCTTCCTCTTTCATCGGCATTAAATCTGGAGTACCTATCTAACTTGCTGTCTGTGGTCCATTCTTCTCCTGAAGCGAATCGAAGCATACCATAATTGAAGAATATTATTTGTTAATGATGAGAAGTCACGAAGAGATGGAACTTATATCAAAATAAATACAAAATAGTATTCACTATTATTCTTGTAAGCTCAATATTATTGAAGCTGAAATTCGCAAACAATCAGAATTTGGACAATCTGCCTATGCCATGGGTGCCAAATGTTGACTGACTTGTTTCTTTCAAAGAATCAGGAAACTTCAGCAAGCTATGGAGTCAACTGACAGAGCTATAAAGGCATCACATGTCAAGGAAGTGATTACCAGCAGTGACTCAGAGTCAGACATTGATTCAGATATAGATGAACAATAATTTATTTTTTTTGATAATTTGTAATGTTATCTATCACAGTTTATTCAATAATCATTCCCTCACTTTCAATTGAAGAAATTTATCATAGCTAATACCCACCTCAGTCGGTCAGCTTGGATAGCATAATACGTAGTTTTTAGCAGTCAGGTTACATATCCCCATTTCTATGATTGTTTGCTGGCTATTCTCCCAACTCAGATAGTCTGCTACTTCACACTACCAGCTTTTCTTTGTAAAGAATCTTGATAAATTGCTTGTGCTGAAGAAAAAGTTTTGGTTTTTTGTTTTTATTGTGGGGAATGACTAAAAAACAAATACAAAGTACATACAACAAACAGGACTCGTGCTCCATGACAAAGTCCTATGGCAATCAGCACAAGTACAACTATCTAACTTGACCTTCCTTCAACCTCCTCATAGTCTATCTGTAGATAAATACACAGTTACATTGACCAGCACTTCACGTTCTGGAATCCCTAACATAAGAACGGAATCTACTACCAGCAACTTAATAATTATTAATAACTTTAGAGATTGGTATCCAGTATTCTGCTAGAGTTATTACTATGAATTCTATGGCTGAACTAACAGCAACTACAACTATAATTTTGACTACCAGTTCAACAGGTGAGAATTATTCATACTAACGTCTAGTCATGATTAAAAAGAAATCTACATAATTATAGTTCTTCCATTTGTCAATAATTGAACATTTTATGTCATTCTAATTTGTAATTCCATGAAGTATTATATTTGTTTTGTGAACCAAGTACACAGTAAGCTATTAAACATTTTTTACATTGTTAAAGGTGCATGCCACACAGAAATGTGCCACTAACTGTTATTTCAGACTTAGACGTGACAAATTTTATATGGTTTTTAATAGCTAGTGTTTTGCCAGTTAGCTATTAAATAAATAAAATAAATAAATAATTTATTTTTTGTGTTCAAAAAATTTTAGGTCACAGATTAGTGAGTAAGGTTTAGGAAGTATCAAGGAGGAATAATGTATTTTGGCAGCTCAAGACTAGATATTATTCTTGGATACTTTAGTCTCAAAGACTGAAAGGGTACATCAAGTAACAATGGTTAGCTAACACTGCCTGAAAACAAAAATGTCCATTGAAAACAAACAAAATCGTAAATTACTAACCTATTGAAGTTGACACCATTCTAGTTTGCAACTCCCTCCAAACTCACAGAAACAAAAAATTCTCGCAACTAAACCCGTCCAAAGCTGCCCCTCCGGTGTCACAGGACGCAGCCTCCGCCCAGACGGGAGCTCCGGGGACGTCCTAGCCCCTAGTACGCAGGTTCCGGTGAGGAGGCGCACAAAATAGCGCAAGCTCCAATCCAACATTCTCACGAGACATAACTCCTGACTATAATTCTTACCTAGCTAGCTAACTGCTTCAAGTGAGCCACTTACACTAGCTTAAATTCTTATAGGTCATTACACTGAAGCAGACTAGATATAATATAGCTACACCTATCTAGCTGTTACCATTAATAATTGTCAATGTATAAAAAAAAACAGCTTAAATTCCACTTCACCATGAACTATAGTACTGAAACCAAGATGATATTGAATAACTTCTAGCTAGATATTTCCAGGAATTGACAAAAATAATAGCTATTTTATAATTAAAACACAACAACACTATACAGCCAATGAGAATTTTTGCTATTCCATTTTAGTACAAGAGTTGGGTTTTAGTTAGTTAATGATTATGTTAGTAGTTTGTACTAAAACAGATATCCGCAAGAAGTCATTGCTAGCTATTATTTTATTAAGGTTAAGTGGTTAGAATAGTTTGGAAAAAAGATATTCTGATTATTAAGTTTCAATTTTATAACGAATAGCTAAGTTTTTTTATAGCTATGAATTATTTTTGCTGTAATTTATGGCTAGTAGACATTTACCTAAAAAGATAGATAGTTTTCACTTAAAATGACTGGAAAATTTAACTTTTAGAATGAACCATGAAGAAAGTTGGACCAAATAGCTATGAGGTGGATATGGACTCGTATAGCTGATCCATCATGATGCTTATTTTGTATGTGGGTGTTAGTGAGCAAGTTTCACAGCAAACCTCTGCAAATAGCTAGCTAGCTACTTTAGTTATGCTCCAATACAATCATAGATGAAAATGATAAAATATACTTTATTTATACTTCAAATACTTATATAAGTATTAGCTATGTAGTCTGGAGTTTTCGCCTCGTGAGAATGGAGTCCAAAATATTTTGATTAATGAAATAAATTGGTACTCAAAAGTTCATCAAACTCAAGTTAATCGACCATGAGGACTGAACAGCTCCTTAATTAAGACTTGCTGGAACTGGTCTTTACAGCCTAAATTATTTAGCCTTAGCACAAACTAATCTTGATATTCGATATCTGCATGTAAGTATTATAATGTATTTTTAATACATGTTATGTGGTCTATTATTCTGAGATACGGGTATTTTTTAAGTCATGGGCACCCCAAAACCAAGGTTCCCGGAAGAGAGATTCTAGTGTACTTTCGATTGAATTAATTTATTCACACTGGATATTGTGTAACATGTCTACTTTGTTAATAATGATGCATTTCAGTCTCTATTAAGGACAATAACCAAATCTATTACTGCCAATTGCAGTAGGCTAATGTTGTGCTCTCAACTAGGAAAAACCTTTCACCAAAATGCTCTATCAATTTGTCCTAATATGCTTCGCAGAGAATGCTGGTGTACATTTCATGGTCACTACAGTGAGATCTCTTGAAGCTATATTTGGATATGGTAAAACACTATACTCAGAGAAATAATAATGTCAACTGACATGTTTATTTGAACAATTTACAATAAGTCATTTTGTGAATTAGTAGTCATGTTTGTTTAGAGATAGCAATAACAATTATTCAGATCAGTAAAAACGCAGAACTGTTACTTAAGTTAAGCATTTTTGGATGAATGAGGCTAACTATATAGCTAACATGTATTGTTTTGTTTTGTTTTTCCCCTTCAATTCAAGCAGTTGCAGAGAGTTGTTACTATGTCACTGAAATCCGTTTACCGTGTATGCAAAATTAAAAAACTGGACCTTATTTTCAGTAGCTTCAGTGTTAGAAGTCAAAATCATTCATATAAAAATAGTATAGTATTTAGGCTCGCTCGCCATTTGTGCTCAAGCACATCACTAGTTTATCTGTTTATGGGGTACGTGAGACCTCTGTTTTCGCCCGCTCTTCTAATTACGTAAGTTAGGTAAAGCGTTCACAGTTCCAGTATTTTTCAATTAACGAGCTCTGAGAATCCTTAGTGACGGTGGTAAGTCAATGCGCTCTTTGTCATGGTTATAAGCCGTGCGCAACAGTATTTACTTGAAAATACATTGTCCACTAGACTACTGCGAAGGTAAGTCTGTGTAGGTGCATGTCCAGTTGTGTCAAAGCATTGTGTGTTACAACCACTACTTAGCTAAAGAATATCACAAAGAAAACTTTTAAATAACGTGTATTGTTTTGTTGTTGTTTTTCCCTTCAATTCAAGCAGTTGCAGAGAGTTGTTACTATGGCACTGAAATCCCTTTATCGTGTATGCGAAATTTAAAAACTGGACCTTATTTTCAGTAGCTTCAGTATTAGAAGTCAAAATCATTCATATAAAAATAGTATAGTATTTAGGCTCGCTCGCCATTTGTGCTCAAGCACATCACTAGTTACTTAGGTATTTCAATTAATTGGCGAGCGAGCGTAGCGAGCGAGACACTTACAGGGGTAAAAATGAAAAAATCGGGGATGTTTATTTGTATATATGTTTGGACGTACGTATGTCATTTTGTACTTTGACCCTCGCGTTTTTGTGTTAGTTATTTGTTCGACCCCGTCCCAAATTGCACTAAACAGAATCCTCTGGTTTATCGATCAGTACCCGTATCACCCTAGAAATTGAATTGTTTACCGTTTTGAATTCTTTTACGGGTGCAGTTAAAACTTGAAAACTTAAGGGACTTCCATTTCTATTCGAGTTAGTGGCGGTGGTAAGTCAATGCGCTCTTTGTCATGGTTATAAGCCGTGCGCACAGTATTTACCTGAAAATACATTGTCCACTAGACTACTGCCAAGGTAAGTCTTGTGTAGGTGCATGTCCAGCTGTGTCAAAGCATGTGTGTTACAACCACTACTTAGCTAAAGAAATATCACAAAGAAAACTTTTAAATACGTGTTGTTTTGTTGTTTTCCTTCAATTCAAGCAGTTTGAGAGTGTTACTATGGCACTGAAATCCCTTTACCCTGTATGCTAAATTTAAAAACTGGACCTTATTTTCAGTAGCTTCAGTGTTAGAAGTCAATAAAAATAGTCTAGTCTTTAGGCTCGCTCGCCATTTGTGCTCAAGCACACCACTAGTTACGCGCTATTTCACTTTCCCCGTGCGATTTCAATTGAACAGCGATTTTTTTCCCATTCATTTTTGAATGGGCAACTTACGCGCCGTACTAGCTATTAGGGGTGAAATGGGATGGATGTATTTAGTCTCGCGTAGCCAGACCCTTTACCAACCGTAACCGCTACGCGGGGAAGGAAAGGGTCTGGGAACATACAATACAACGACTTGTTCAGCAGCACCCCAAAAAGGGTGCTCAATTATCACATTCCAGCAAGCTTGCGGTATACTGTGTGACGTCATCACACCTGGGAGGGTGAAAACGTTGCTCAATTTCATTAAACTGGTGAAGTTGTTTTTCGTATGCGATTTATAAGCACTCCTGGCAAGCAATAAACGTACGAGCATGAATAGGAAGCCTGCTACCCGGACGTGGTCGTGACGTCATTTGTTACCACAAGCGTTGGAATGTGATAATTGGAGCACCCTTTTTGGGGTGCTGCTGAACAAGTCGTTGTATTGTATGTTCCCAGACCCTTTCCTTCCCCGCGTAGCGGTTACGGTTGGTAAAGGGTCTGGCTACGCGAGACTAGGATGTATTATGGTGACATCTTTATTAGTAAATGGTGATAACCAAAAAGCTAGAAGCAGAAATACTACAACTTGTTTGTTTCTTTTTGCTTGTATGTAACCCTTTTCTGGTTAGCACAATAATAATTACAGATGCAAAAAAAAATTCAACTATTCAAAGTCACATTTTTAATTATTTTTAGTCTTCAACATTCACTTCAGAAATTATTTTGGAGGAAGTGGAGCTAAAGGCCCTTTTCCCCCCTGGCTATAGCCATGTACCATTACTGTCTCTGATGAGCTGTAGCCTGATCAGTACGACTCATAGACATTGCTAACTAACTAAAACAAGCCCACAGCCATATGCTTACTAGCAAACTAAGCACAGCTGTTCCCCTATTTAGATCATCACTATGCCCCACTCACAACAGGAAGTAATTCATATTTTGGTTATGTGTATATCTTATGCTGCTGTTTGTAAGAAATGTCTATGCTAAACGAGCTATTAGGTCATGTTGCTGTTTCAGCTGGTCTGTAGTTATCCTGTAGCAGGAAATTCAACTTTCATCCACTCTAGTACATTATATAACTGGGATAGTTATCCTGTATTGAATGTACAGGAATTTGCAATATTTTTCAAGTGTTACTTTGTGTATCAGATAAGTACATGTTCAGATTTAGTTTATCTTGAGCTCATAATACATATCCATTTTTTTTATTGTAGTTTAAAATTTATAATGTGCATTTTGTGTAGTTTTTATGTTGGATTATTTAGCTTCATCTAACCTAAATAAATCTTTTAGTTTGATATGAAAGTTCACAAGGACTTAAGTGGAGACAAATTGTAATAAAGTATTGGTGTTGCCACCTCCTCTTCCCTTCCCAAGTGCAATAGAATGCGACGTTTGGTTGTACTAAAGCTATGAAAAATAGAAAAGCTTTAGTAGTGTGAAAAGCTAGTAGTAAAATTGAAGCCATGCCATGATATAATAGAATTATTTATTAGTCTCCAATAATCTGGTATCATTTATTGTCAATAGTGGACTGTTCAATATTGAAATTCTTCTAACACTTTTATATCAAATTCTCTGATAATTTTATCTTAACAATATCAAATGACATTCAAGTTTCATGATTATAACTACATAAAATTAAAAGCATACTTATATAAAAAAACATGTTAACGCACACAACTATGTTCTATACTCAGTTAATGTTTGTTCTAATATTTGTAATGATATCACTCAAATATTGTTACAAAATTTCTGGGTGACTTGGTTTCCATTTCTGACCCAATAAATCCCAGACTTACTGACTTCTTTACAAGACATAATGGGACAATTCTTCACTCTGCCTAATGGACTCACGTTAAACTCTGTCCATAGCATGTACAGAGAACTCAAATAAAAGTCTTCCCTTATTTGATCCGAACTGTGACTTGAAGATATCTGAGAATCCAGACCAGATTTCAATATGGAGGTATATTTATAACATTCATCTACAATTTTACATTATATTTAATTCAAAATAATGCATTTTGCCATTTTAAAGTTATAGTTTGTAATTACTACTCACATGGATATGTGAATGTAGTGACAGTATTGTTGAGTGTAACTGGTGGACCAGTTCCTGCTGCAGTACTAGCAGATACTGTGATATTAGACACCACAGTACTAGCATCTAGACTCAGTACTGTGAACCTAGTTGTGGTGGATGTGTTGCTAATAGCAACACTTCCATTCACAGAGTATGTGATTATATAGTGTGAAATAATTCCATTAGTTGGATCTGGTTCCCTCCAGGTAATGTCCACTGAATTCAACTGGGAAGTAGCTGTTATGTTCATAACCCTGGTGGGCTCTATATCAGAAATTCAAATAGATGCAATTTTGATTAAACTTATTCTGTGATTAATAGAAAATATTATTTCATTAACTCTAAATGAGATTAAAAAATTACTATAACACCATGACTCTGTAGTATCGAAACTGGTAATAGCTAGGTGAGCTAGTTACAATTTTACTAAATAGAAGATTAACAAAAAGATTACTTGATATAATATTACTAGGAAATTTATATCGTATTATAAATAAATATAACCCAAGATGATTGAAAGAAAACTGTATAGCACTCAACCTGTAAGTTACAACACAAATCTGTAACCATTGATTAATCAATAAATTCATGTAGCTATATTCTATAAGCAAACTAATCAATAATTTTATTCATTTATCCATTTTCCTTCCTGTTTGCCTCATGCTTGCTGGGTTGTTGCATTTTTCACTCAAACTTTAAATATAAATTATTAGTGATGTAAGTTGTTCAATTATAGTTATAACTCACTGTCCTCAGCAGTCATGAGGCGAATGGCAGTAGAGAATTGTCCAATGTCTTCACCACATACTCCAGCTACTTGGAATGTGTACAATGTAAATGGAGTCAATCCAATCACAATGTACATGTCCACTATACTGCTGGTATTTACTTCAGTCTGTGCTATTAGACCTGATCCATAACGTACAACATAGCCAGTTAATGAGGAGCTTTGTGAAGAACATGTCATAGGATTCCATTGAAGCGTTACAGTTGTTGAGGATATATTTTTGTTTTGAAACCGTGAAGAGTAGTAATGTAACCCTAGAAAACATTTAAATGAAACAGGTGTTGAAAATGGAGATTTTAAATTTAAGAGAAATAATAGTTTGGAAGTTATTGAGCAACATTGACAATGATCATACTGACATTATGAAAAAAAAAACTCAAATATTTGGGTGTTGTTCTTTTTGTGGTAAAATGATTATGAGAATGATCACTGCTGCAAAATAATAGGTTACTAGAATTTCGCTATTTGTCTCTCGATATTTTAATAAATCAAAAATATGAGCAGTCTGAAATCCTCTTGCTGACATTATCATCTAATTTTGTAACATAATTATCTCCAAAGACAATAGTAATTGGCAAGCTAGCGAAGCAAGCGAGACACTCTCAGGGGTAACACAATTGAAAATCAAGGATATTTGTTTATTATCGAGCGAGCAGAGCTCGCGAGATACCATTAGGGGTAAAGAATTGAAAATCAGGTATATGTTATTAGCGAGTGAGACAGTATTAGGGGTGGATAATGCAAAATCGGGTGTATGTTATATATATGTATGTATGGATGGTACATATGCCCCTTTAATGTTTACTGGGATATTCAAAGTTTTTACTAAGAGTAGATTACAATACAGTGAATGCTCTATATTGAGTAATTCAGTATATTGAGCAATTCAGTTTAGCAGTAAGAGAGACTGATTCATTTCATATCGTACCAAATGCAGCTATATAGACTGCAGTCATTACTAGTTCAGTTATTCCTAATTGGAGTAATAAGAGAATAATAGGAAAATTTATAGAATAATAATTCTATTCTTTGGAATAATAAAAACATTTTTTTAAATAATTTTTTTTAAATATTTCGAACATAATCTGGTAGGCCCTACCAGGTAGGCTCGCTCCAAACACACCACTAGTTGGCGAGCGAGCGGAACCAGCGAGACAGTATTAGGGGTGAACAATTGAAAATCGGGAAATATTATTAGCTATAATGTACATTTTTGGTACGTATGCCCCACGTGCAGGCGGGGACTTTTTTTCTCTCCTAAAACACGACTTTATAGGCTTGACCCTACTTTCTTCTGATACAACAGCATTAAGCAAGTCTTACTTGAAACTTAGGCTCCAAATTGTAAGATAATTCCTGCGAAAAGCTTGTTTTTCAAGTCCCAAAAAGTTACTGCGACTGGTTTCTATGACAATGAAACCCTTTACCAGACGTAATTTCAAAACTTCATCGTTTTTCGGGGCTGCTAAATGCTGCCTGTTTGTTGTCAAGTGCCACTGGTAGCAAGAATAGCTAAATATTAATACCAAGGAAGCCACCATCATTTGGGAAAAGCTGAGGTAAGTACGTAGTTTCATATTTTGTTAGCTAAAATTACAAAAATAACTCTGGCTATTCTTTTTTTTTTTTTTTTTTTTTGTAGAGCTTGGATCTTGCTTGCCAGTTACTAGTAATTGAGGCAGAAAACACTAAAAACTAAAAAGGCCACCACTCCTTGGGGGAAGCTGAGGTAAGTACGTAATTCCATATTTGTTAGTTAAAATTACAAAAATAACTCTTGACTTTTTTAAATTGTAGCTGAGAGCTTGTTTCAAGAGTTACTGATAATTAAGATAGTCAGAATGGCTTAAATTTAATATTACAGAAGTTACTACTACTGAAGAAAATGAGTTAAGGAAGTAATTTTGTATTTGTGCTTGTTGGACTTTTTTTTGTAGCTGAGAGCTTGTTTAAAAGTTACTGATTGGTAGTCAGAATGGCTTAATTTGATACTACAGAAAAGTTACCATTACTCAGGATATGACGGTAAGAAGTTGTTTTTTTTATATTTGTATGCTAAAACTAATGGTGAACTGCTATAATAATAATACTGTTTTGCAAGAACTGAGCTAAAAAAAAAATGTTACAATTGTTTTATGTAACCTAACTAAGCAGTGCCCTGCCGGAGAATGTTAGCATATTGAATAAAAGACATGAAATAGCATAGTGGAATAATTCTAGAATAATAAGATATTTAGGAGAATAATAAAGGGAAAATAAGAATAATCAGTTTATATAATCCTTACTTGTAAAGAAAATCAATAGAGCTTTTTTTCTTTTTGTCATATACAATAAGGACATATACGTTTAGAAATGTGGTTATAAGGTAGATCTTCATTACTTGATTAGAGCAGCTGGGTTGTGTTGGCCACTTTGTTATTGTACTTCCAAAAATAATTTTTTTTTTAATACTGGAAGAGCTGACAGCTCAGGCTCAGAGTCAGAAAGTCATCTGGAGAATTATGCTAAATGGTTTCTCGAACTTTTTTCAGCTGTAGCAGAGCATTTTTTCTCCATTCTTTGAACATTTTTACTGGGATATTACAATTTTTACTGAGAGTAGCTAGCAATAAGTGAACCCTCTATATTGAGTAATTCAGTATAGCAGTAAGAGAGACTGATTTTGATACTCATTCATTTCATATCGTACCAACTTTAGCTATATAGACTGCAGTCATTACAATTTCACTTATTCCTAATTGAAGTAATAAGAGAATAATAAGAAAATTTATAGAATAATATGCTATTCTTTTGGAATAATAACACATTTTTTTTGGAATAAATAAATAATTCAAAAATTTCGAGCATAATCTGACAGGCCCTACTAGGCAGGCTAGCTCGATATTTGTGCTCAAGCACACCACTAGTATATAATTATATGTATGTATGGATGGTACGTATGCCCTTTAAACGCACGCGGATGCCGTTTCCCCCCAAAAAAACACGGCTTTTTAGGCTTGACCCCACTTTCTTCTGATACTACAGCTTTAAGCAAGTCTTACTTGAAACTTGGGTTCCAAATAATTCATTCGAAGCGCTTGTTTTTCAAGTCCCCAAAAAGTTACTGTGACTGGTTACTATGGCATTGAAACCCTTTACCAAACGTATTTGGAAAAACCTCGTTGTTTTTTCGGGGCTGCTAAATGCCGCTCGTTGGTTGTCAGTCGGCTAGATATTAAAACCAAGGGAGCCACCATTACTTGGGAGAAGCTGAGGTAAGTACGTAGTTCCATATTTGTTAGCTAAAATTACAAAAATAACTCTGGCTATGTTGTTTTTTTTGTAGAGCTGCGAGCTGTTCACCAGTTACTGGTAATTGAGGTAGTCAGAGTGGCTTAAATTGGATACTATAGAAGTTATCACTATTCATGAGGTGAGAGAGTAATTCTGTATTATATTAATGATCAACTACTATTTACTTATTTGTATGAACTAAGCTAATGTATATTATGTAACAATACATGGGTGTAGAAAGCAATTTTAAAGTGGCCAATCAAGCAGTCACATTTGCCACACCTACAATATTAGGTGGGGTTTAGTTTGTTTTAATGTACTTAATAAAAAAATTGACATACTAGTAAAAAAAAGATGTAAAATTGATGAATGCATGATACATAATACTAATCAATCATACCCATTGGCTAATTGTACCTTGTCAAGGAATAATTTTTAAGTTTGACCGAATCTTACAGAGAATTCTCCATAACAAAGAGGCAGAATCAGGTGACACCAGTGGTAAATAGTTTTATGTAACTTAACAAAGCAGACTCGCTCCCATTTGTGCTCAAGCACATCACTAGTATAATATATGTGTGTATGGATGGTACATATGCCCCTTAAATGCGCACGTGGGGAACCTTTTATTTCTTAAAAACATGTTATATATATTATATGTATGTATGGATGGTACATATGCCCCTTTAACGCGTGCGGGGAACATTTTTGTCCTAAAAACACGACTTTTTAGACCTAAGCTAGCCTTACTTTAAACTTATGCTCCGACGTGTGAGAAAATTCCTGTGAAAATGCTTGTTTTCAAAGACACAAAAAGTTGCTGCGATCGGTTACTATGGCATTAAAGACCCTTTTCCAGACTTAATTTCAAAACTTCGCCGTTTTAGGAGGGATACGAAGTGCCGATTGTTGGTTTTCAAGAGCTATTGGTAGTCAGAATGCCGTAATATTAATGCTAAAGAAGCTACTACTACTTGAAGGAAGCTTAGGTAAGTACGTAATTCCATATTTTGTTAGCTAAATTTGCAAAATTAACTCGGGCCTTTCTTTGTTGTAGCTAAGAGCTTGTTGTCAACAGTGACTGGTAAATTTAAATAGTCAGAATGGCTCAAATTTGGTACTACAAAAGTTACCACTGCTCAAGACAATGAGGTAAGGAAGTAAGTTTATATTTGTGTTCTATAATTGATTGTCTTTTGTTTTTGTAGCTTTCGAGCTAGTTGTCAAGAATACTTATAATTCAGATAGTCAGAAAGACATAATATATTAGAGACTACTGAAAATACCAGTACGAAGTAAGAAAGTGGTTCTATTTGTTAGCTAAAGTATAATATAGCTAGCTATACTTTTAGAAATAGACAGATAGATTCTTTTGAAGTGTTTTGTTTGTGCACTGGCTCGCTCGCCCTTTGTGCTCAAGCACATCACTAGTTTAATAACATAAATTTGGTTGTAATCAACAACTGACTGCTTTTCAATTTTATTGAAGAAATAATCATAGCTTGATAGTGAATCATAACTAATAGATGAAAAACTAAATTAGAAAATGAAAAATGATGAATTCATATCACTACATTCCTTTATCTTCATTTCTAAATACATAATTTACTCATTAAAGTTGAAAATAGCCACTAGAAGTAGTAACTAATTCTCCAGAATACAACTAATACAATCTGTTAAAACTAGTTATCTCACTATTATCAGCTAAATATCAATACATTTTATTGAAGTAGACAATGTTATTTGTAAATTAGGAATGGAAAATCATTAATGTAGAAAAATTGAAAGCCAGCGTGCGTATACTTACATGGTATATCGGTTAGTGTTGTCACATTCAGTTACTACACTGCATTTGTCTTATGGCAATGCATTTGTAATTAGTACACATGTTAGAACCACAAAATTCTTAGTAACCCCTCTTGTTTACTTCGTATGAGGGACGACTTAGCTAGTTATACTATGGCCAGAACACAATGTAGTTTGAAAAAGTATTTCAGTTATTTTTTGTGGCTTTAAAAAAAAACAATGTACCAACTATGCTGATAGATCTTTTTGTCATGAAATATGGAACCACAATCTTTACCATGAGGATGCCCAAACAGCAGATGACTTGATTATATTATTTTCTAGTTGTGTGCACTGTGTAATTTCTTCGTTGCTACAAATGAAATACACACTGCTGACAAAGGACTCCCGTGAGCCAAATTTACAAAAAAGCAGGTATATAATGTGATGAAAGATTTACTATGCATGCCAAATAATATCTACCATCTTATTTCCTTGAATAAACTGACTGTACAGTTACAAAAGAAGAGAGAGGGGAGTATGAAAGGCTGTTTAAAGACACTTAATGTATTTATGTGTTAGTTTGTGGTGGCTGTGTGGTGTAGTGGTTGTGTCCTGGGCTCAGGGCCCGCAGTCCTGAGTTCAAGCCCAACTCAGGCAATTTTTCCATCTGATTTTCCATCTGCCTCCCACCAGCCCCACCAGTCCACCCAGCTGTGATTGGGTACCTGGCATTTGCTGGGGTGCAAATTCAAGGCCTTTTCTCATGAAACAGCAATGGTCCAGGTGGGACTTCGGGTGCCCACACCACTTGCTGTGAGGAAAGGCCTGTTCTCCTGCGAGTTCCTAGCCAGGCTCCAGGAGCTTTGCTTGCACGGCTCACAGTGCCTGCTTAGTGCACAGGCATCCTGGCTCTGCCAGGTGCGCGTGACCGCCTAGCGGCAGCAAGAAAATTTGCATTTTTTTTTGCATTTTTTTTTATGTGTTAGTTTAATGTGTTAGCTCTAAGATTTGCATGTTACATGTACTCTAGTCAAGAAACTGATAAGCTCCCAAAACTACCACACACATACACACATATACACACACACACTTGGTTACAGAATACACCAACACAAGTCTTTATTCTTCTTCTCTTGTGACATAAATGTTGGACAATGGAAGTTGAAACAATACTGAGTTGTAGGTAGCGCTAAGGCAAACAGTATAACTCAATTATAACTTTTCAAATCCACTGCTTCGAATTGAAAATGATCTGAGTAAGTTTGCATGTGTGATGAAAGTGAAGGGGCCAGGGAGGCACTCGCCCCTAGATGCTTGGGAGTCAAAGGGGTCACACAGCATGCCGATTTATTACACCTCATACTAGTACCACCATTAAAATGTTAAATTTCAGGGTATATTGGTTAACAAATTTAATACAACTCCAATATTTTTCTACAGCTTAGTTTTACAAAAAGTAAAATGCCACAAAACAAAAGGGTTTATGTTTTGGTTTTAGTTAACTAAAGCGACACTACTATATTATGTCAGGGACAACATAATTTTGAAGGGAAAAAACACTAACCAAAGAATATTGTTTAGTGGAGTAGGGACAGAGGAAGTTACCAATCAAACATTGGCACGAGGGTCAAAGAACAAATGAAATTATGCACATCACACCTAATTGTGTCTCACTCACTTCACTCAGTCATGTTAAATGGTTAATGGTACCCTTACTTAATAATAACTTGCTCTTACTGTTTATAGTTAATGTGTCAGAAACAATTGGTGCACTTTGATAAGTGCCAGTTGTAGCTCGTACACGAACAGTGACATTGAAGCCAATGCTGAATACACCAGTGGTGTAAGTATGTCCCTTTAGTTCCAAACCACCATTATGAATGCTTGAAGTGCTAATGAATATACGATAACTAGCTTCAGGGAAACCTTCTGGAGGAGTCCAGATTGCCTGTACTCTTCTGTTTTTGATTTGTCTTAATACAATACTAGTAGGAGGACCTGGATCTGCATATAAATGAAAAAGTTAAGATTTATCTACAATAACAAAACATTGCTTAAGTATCCTTCACTATGACATGTAAATTGAATGCTATTGTAATTATAACACCTGAGTACAATAGTGTTCTAGTTATTAATTCTCAGTGTGCAAGACGGAGAGGGTTAGCCGTGTCCTGTCTGTCTGTTTGTTTGTCCGTCAATCGGTCCTTTCCGCTCTGAGTATGGAGATTATTGACGATTAGCTATTGATAGATATCAATTTACTTCTTGTATTTTGCCACTTTTTGAATTTCGTGAAAATGCTATTCTATGATTTGTTAAAAAAAATTAACTAACTTTTTTTATCATCACATCGTAATCACGTAAGCAAAATAATTTCTGCACATGCTGTATTTTGCTTTATGCTGAAAAGTAAACGTGTGCTTGAAATTGGAATTCGCATTGAATCTATTGGTAAGTGTCACTTTCATCTTTGATTTATCTTATGAAGACAACATTTAGCTACATCTGCCCTTTCCATTGCAGAGCTGTATAAATACCTGGTTTGACTGAGAAATAATTTTGTAATAGCTATAGTTGCAAAGTATGTATGTGAGTTAGGTAAAAATTACAATTTGAAACTTCATTTTTTGGTGCAATGATGAGATTAATATTGTATCAATATAGTAAAAACTCTACATAGGTAGACTTAATAGATTGAATTAGTTTACTGAATGTAGCTTAAATATTTGTATCTAACTTTTTCATTCTTCGTATCTAACTTTCTTGTTCTCTAACATCCATAATTATGTTAATTAAGACTGAACCAATGTTTTCACTTATTGCCAAAATCCTTCATTAAGAAGTTGAAACGTCAGCTTAAGTTTTATTTTAACATAATTATTGGCTCTTAGAACAAGTAAATTTGCTATTATTATAATTAACCCGAGAATGACTGAATAAAAAATATTTATATCACAAATAATAGCTCTATGAATTCTACCTTCAACTATAAACACTGGTGATGTCAATGGACTGGACATATTATCATTGATAACAGTGTAGGTGTAATTTCCAGGTAGGTATCCTTTCACTGCTAGAGCAACTCTATACATGTGACTCTCACATGGTCCAGTACCTACAATAGTCTCTCCTCCTCCATCATAAAAGTAACCATTAGCAACTTGTGTATTTTTGTCAATAATATTTCCATTTCTTTTCCAAACTACTGATGAAGCTGGTGCTCCTGTAGTAGTTCCATCTATTATTAACTCTAATCTTTGGTGATTCATTAAATTAATATTTGAGTCTGCATCCAATTGAATTGTCACATTTGTAATAGGACCTGAAATGTACATTATAATAATATAGTTAGTGTAATTAATTTATAAAATTTTAAAAAGCTTTCTACAGATGTACACCATTACCTAATTTGTAGCAATTACAGTTTCTAACTTTTGCTTTTACACAGAATTTTAGAATAATATTTTCTATACTAACTTACATTGTCCATAAACTGGTATTATAGAAGTAGTTATCAAGGTAATTAGTATGCAGGAGATCATTTCTATAATAAAGAGTAACAGAACTAATGATGCAGTACAGATAAAAATGTTTTACTAGCACTGAAATTATTGTAAGCTACAGATAATATCAAGTTGGAGTACACTTGTGTGCTAGGTAAGAGAGTTGACAAAGATTTTGGTCCTCTGCTGATCAATGAGATCTGGGATTCAGGCACAGAACATGCACCAATCTCTTTTTGAAAAATAATGTTGATAATTATAAATATAATATTAGAATCAACCCAACTCTTAAAATAATTCAGCATTAATGTAAGTATGAGTTCACACTGAATTTGGTGTGAATTTACACTGAATTTGGTGTGTACTTCACACCAAAACGATGAGGTGTGCACATCACACCATATTTTGGTATGACTATTGTTACAAGTGTGGTTCACGCTTAATTTGGTGTGATTTACACACCCTTTAAATTACAGTGTAGAATCAAAATCTGTACTTTCCTCGAGAGTGTCAGTTAAAAATTGAATACAATTTTTCTTAAAACATGTATTCAAAGCTTCAACATATTTTATAGCATCTCAATACTTTTTATTGTACAAATTATCGAGAACATCATAAAAAAATTACAGATGTCTCATAAAATATTATACTCATGAGTATTCCCGACATTTAGCAATTAATGTGGCACATGGTTTAATAATCATAGCAGGTTTGCTTGTAGTGTTGCTGTTGTTGCTGAATATTGTCCTTGTGGTCATGAAGATAAAATTTATTCTTGCCCTGTCAAGCTCAGATCTTTTTTGTTATAAGATTAATAAAGGAATATGGTTTATTTTTTATTGATTTATACTACATAATGCCATAATAAATGAGCTTGTGTGATTCCACAGTAATAATTATTAACCTTAAGAAAGCTATTATGGTGCAATATACTACAATAATTACAGTCATAAGAGGTCATTTGTTTAAACAAATGTTATTATTAATATTATTTTAATATTAATGCAAAGATTGGTTATTGCTAATTGGAGCATTCACCACATAAGTTTGTGATTCCTACAATATAAGAATAGTTAGAGTGAGGATTTGATCTTTTAAAGAATGAACAATGTTACTTGTTCCATGTATGTTGTATAGTCCATTATGTTAAACAATGTCACTTGTTACGTGCATGTGATAGTCCAATATGTTATGCAATATGAATCTGATATTACTAAATTAATAGACTTAAACCACCATACAATACCATAGAATGTGAAATGTACTTGGGGCCCCTCTGTCCCCCATATCCTACTTCCTGTGATGAAGACATTATAGGCTAAAATTATAATTGCTACAATTGTCTATTTTTTTAAAATTATTCTGAGAATATCCCATGTTTTACATGAGTTATATATTATTGTCTTTCAAATACAATTTAAATTTAAAATATATAATTATTTTGAAAAAATATATTTACAAGCATCATTTTAAATATACTATAATACATATTATGGAAATACTGACAAAACTTATGACTAGCATAATACCACACTAATTCGTATAGCTAGTAAAATTAAGCAAGACACTATTAGGGTAACACAAATAACAAATCAGGGTTATTTTTTGTTTGTTTATTATGTATGTCTGAATATATGTATGTTTTCTAATATGACCCTCGCAGACTAAAATTTTTTGTTTATTGATCTTTACTTGTACCATTAGATTAAAATAAATTTTAAGAGTATTCTCCGATATCTAAAATAATGTTGTGGGATGCAGTTAGGTCTTAAAACTTAACTAGCAGTTCTTATATTATGTTATCTTAGTTATGCACATTCAGGCTGTGAAGCTTGTGATGCTGTATTTCTTTACATCTAGACATGTTAACTATGCCAGATATGGTCTCTTCTATCTGAGGAACATGGTGGAAGCATTGCCAAATTATGTCTATGAAGGGTGCTCATGTAATGAGACACACAGCAGGATCGCGGAATGGATTGTGGAGTTATAATTTGAAACTACTTTCATGTGATATTGAAAAGAAAAAAACTGGCTTAAATGGCATCACATTGAAATCTGAAACTCTGAAGACATGGGCACTTAGTCTGCATTTATGTGGCCAAATTCTTGAAGATCTTTCAACCCTAAGGGAAAGTGAAGAACTTTCAAAATACACACAACACACACAGAAGAAGCTATAGTGAGAATATCTGCTGACCAGGCTGGCAGAGAGGGTCTCTGAAGTAAGCAAGCTTAACATGTGCATTCAACCATTAGATCCAAAGGAGCACCAAGAGATCATCATCAAAGTGGTGAATGGACTCCATGGGTTTATCCTACATTTACTGAAGATGCATCTTCAGTAAATGTAGGATAAACCCATATTGAATTAGTACCAGGCTAATGAAGGAGTTTGAAACAAAATTATCTGATACTGTTTATGAGAGTATACCAATGAAAGTTGAAAACATGGAAACAACAAAGAGGTCCCTAAAAGTGGGAAATATACAATACAGAATTTATATACTCCAAAGTTATAGGACTTCAGGCTAGTTCTAGTTCTAGAGACTCCAGCATCACTGAAGTCATATCATGTGAGCTATCACCTGTTCCAACAGCATTATTCAATGACTCTGGAGAGATGCAAATTTCAAAATCAAAATCAGATTAGAAGAACCTGACCAGCATTGAATCTTTATATATCAATATATCAATATACTACAATAATTAGAGTCACAAGAGGCCATATGCTACAATAATTAGAGCTACAAGAGGCCATATGCTACAATAATTAGAGTTACAAGAGGCCATATGCTAAAAAAAATGTGAATATTTATACAAAGATTTGCTATTGCAACTTGGAGCTTTCACCAAATGAATTTTTGATTGTTGATATGTACTATACAGTCATGGAAAAAGAATTCCCATTTTTTAATCAGTTTCAATATCATAAGGTTATATATAACATAAGTTATGCCCAATTTACGATAAATATAGAAGTTTGCCATTGCAAGTAAAGAGCAAGCAAAAAAGTGGCACATAAATAAGTGAACAAACACTGATTATAGTTTACAAAAGAACAAACTGTTATTAGTGTAACCATAGGGAGATTTGTCTTACAAATGCAATTTCAGTGTAAAAAGATATATTATGTTTAAGTATTTTTACCCGAGTCATTTTACATATACTATAATACACATAAGGAATACTGACTAAACTTATGAATAGTAAAAGCCACACTATTGGTGAGCTAGCGAATTGAGCGAGATGCTATCTGGAGTATAACACAATATTAATCAATCAGGGATATTTTTTGTTTGTTTGTATGCATGTTTGGAGATACGTATGTCATTTTCTAATATGACTGTCACGAGAACAGAATTCTTTTGTTAATCGATCCTTACTTGTGCCATCAATAAAAGGACACATCAACTTAGAATCTACCCATGTAGAATGCTATCCCATAATCTAATTGCAGCTAAGTCAACTTACCTAGAAGTAGACGCAATTCTTCTCCAAACTGATGTCCAAACTTTCCGGTCTACGTCGGAAGGCCACCGATGACAAGTAGAAGTATACGACTTATTAACATTAAGCGGGCATGCGCTAAAGGGTTAAGTCGCGAGAATATTACCATAGTACGACAGTTTTTATGCCGAGTGGCGACCAGTGTTCCGCAATCTGTGCACTCTGTTTGAACCTTGTACGAGTTCTGAGATCATCAGAAATTTGAGCATAATGGTTATTGTATTTTACGGTAAGTCTGAGTTTTTAGTTTTATTCTGTACATGCGCATAATACAGTTTGTCACTACTTGCTTTAAAAATTCACCTCTTGCTGAATAGAATTCATACATTTTCATATTACCAAACTGGTCGCCATAACTGTGACCGTGAAAGGGACTCATTTGTGACTAAAACCCCACAACAGTCATTCTGACTAAAACCCCACAACAGTTACCTCGCTATGTAACCACCAGGAGGCAATTTCTCTAGCCTGAAGTATTAAATTACATTAAAGTAATTAATACAAACTATAATAATCTCTGGGTAGTGGGGACAAAAACTGGCAAGTGCCATCTTCCACTTATCGCGAAATACATCCCCGGCTACGCCTTGTTATATGCGACTTCCTTGTTTAATATGTGTTGCTTGTTACAGGGTAGGGGATAGGAGAAAAACCTTGGCTTGGCTGGTTGAAATTTCTGCTATAAAGTAGAATGAAGAACCTCAGTTAAATGTTCAAATTATCCAACATGCTCTTGACAGCAGAGTAGGGATGCATGTGATTTCATGAATATCGTTAACATTTGTTAGGTAAATTGACGAGTACTTATAGCTACTTGGCCTTTTTGTTATTTAAACACTATACAGAAATGTAATTAATGGGTGAAAACAAAACAAATCATGTGCTTAGCTGGAGCATAATATGTAAGAGAGGGTTGTGATAAACATTGCTAATGGCTAAGGAAATACACAGTGTGTGAATGTTTGCTCTCTCATTTGATTAGTTTGTTTAAACTATAAGATCTGTGTGCAAAAAAGGGATACATATATTTATTTGGCATAAACTGAATATTCCATCTTTTATTATCTAGTTTAGAAAGCATCAATGTAGCAATCAATTGTAACAAAATTGAAATTACTTTATCTTGATTTTTTAAGTAGGGGTAGCTACAAATAGTATGACATTTAGACATTTGTCGTGGAAATTTTTAATTTGTTTAAGCCAGAAAAAATATATCTAAACTGCACAAGTGTCTTCATATGTTGTATAGAACTAGTTTACTTAAGTATAAAAACATTCAATTTAGATTTACTCTTTTTCTGGCTTAAACAGATGGAAAATTTGCACTTTTTATTGTAGCATTTCACACAGCTATAATTACTGGTTTACCTCAAATACAATTGCTTCTTTTATTTTTAGAAGAAGCTCTTTAAGTGACAATTTTCATATATTTGGTCTCTTTATGCTATGTAGGTCAGTCTCTATAGATATGAAGGAATGTAAAGCTTATGGAGTAGCAACAATGGAAAAGTTATCTCCCAACTATGAAACAGTTGACTACACAAAGCAAAGATTGTATCAAATAGAAAAATTGTGAACCACTTATATGAAGTCATTTTTTGTGAGTTAGTTGTCGTCATAATTATGTGACTTTTAGAAACATTGAAGAATGGAATATTATTTATCTAGACATGTAAGTAATTAACACTTCAGCTATGCAATAATTTGTTACTCATGGCTATAATGTGTTGAGATGACTGGACTTGCCTTCTGGTAGCCACTCTAATGGCAGCTACTATGTGTCTCACACATTTTTACAGATTTTTTTTTTTGCCAGAGCTGTAAGAACCATGAAAGTTGAAGTAAAAGCATTCCCTATATGAAAAATTTGTTCTATCTTTACCCAATGGTGATGAGACAGGACTGTATGCAGAAAGTATGTATTGTATAATATTTCTAGGCTGAACTCATACATGAGAAAATAATGAAGTTCTGCTTGCTTATATTTATGTGAACTATCACTGGAACAAATACTCTAATCCCTGAACAAGTCTGGAGCAGAATTGGAGTTCCATCTCTATATAAAATTTACAGCACTGTTTTAGAAATACAATCTGTTTGATATCTAGCTACCATCAGTATTTTCCATTTGCTAACTCAACACAGTTACATATTTTACATACTTACATTCGTCACTCTTTCAAGAGGCAAACTACTACGAGTCAAACAAATTATTCAAAAGAGAGATTTCAGAGATATATGAGGTTTCTGTGTAGAATATAAAGCTGAACAAAATTTGTGACCGATTGATACAATTCATGAGGTTTTAAATAAAAAGTAGTGGGAAATTAATTAATGGATAGGATGTATATTAGCTTCATTGTTGTTACTAATTCTCTAAAATTAATTTACTTTATTATTATTTCAGTCGACATAATCTGCCGAGATTGTGACATCTAATAGTGATTGAACTTCTCTACAATAGTATAACTTATAGCACAGCAAGAAAGAAATGAATTTAGTTGTGCTAATTTAAATTTAGAGTGTGATGGTAAACTGTCTCTCTTGGATAATGAAATTGTGCACCATAGTGATGTCAGTTTGACCACCAAAGTTTACAGGAAAACAACCCACACAGACACGTATCTCTCATTTGACTCCCATCATCCGTTACAACACCAAAGTGTTGTTGCCAAAACACTGTTCAACAGAGCAGGTAAGATTTGCAGCACTAATGAAGCTGAAGTAAAAGAGAATTTACATGTAAAAACTGCTTTGAAAAAGAATGGCTGTCCCATTCACTTCATTAAGAAGATTGCTAAGCAGGCAAGAGTCACAAGAAACACCAAACCAAGGATGATACTTCAAAAGTGACAGTGTAATACCGTATGTGAAAAACCTGTCAGAAAATATTCAGAGAATTTTACATCGCCTTGACATCAGAACGGCTTTCAGACCATACCGGACACTAAGAAATATATTGATTCATCCGCAGGACAGACTTCCACCAATAAAAAGAGAGAAGTGGTCTATCAAATAACGTGTAAGACTTGCACAATGGTTTATATAGGCCAAACTGGACGGATGCTAGAGCATAGACTAAAGAACATCAACGAGCATTGAAATTGCTAGACACCAACACATCTGCAGTTGCTCAACATGCAGTTCAGCAACATCACCACATTGATTAGGAGAATGCTAAAATAGTAGATCACCAGCAAGAGCTGCACAAGAGATGTTACTCAGAGTCTTGGCAAATAATAATGAGTGGACCATCAACGAACATGGATATGGTTTATTGCCTCCAGTGTATAATTGCCCAACAAGAATATAGCTTGTAGCCAGGATTTTCTTTTTTGTTATAGCTATGTCATGACAACTTATTTTTGTTATAGCTTCTGTCATAACAGCAAATTTTTCAGGACATATTGAGTTTAACAAGAAATCAAAACATTAGCTATAATAAAGTGTTTATAACATTATGCTGCTACACAGAAAAAATGTAGTAAAAACAAATAGCAATGTCTATACACATAGATAGACCACCAGTATGTCAGCTATATATTGTACACAACAATGATGTTTAATCAATTTGTAGGAACAATCTCTGGACTTTTTACAGTCTCATAATGAGAATCAGATTCTCTCTCCATGACTTCTCCGTATGCTGCATACGACTCCATCTTTACATCTGAAATACTACACACAATCATCTTCAATTCATAAATATGTCACAAATTATAAACACTTCTAATAGATGCTATAATTAACTCACAGCATGCATACGCAAAAGGTCTATCGTAGTCGTACTGTCTGTTTGTCTGTTTGTCTGTCTGTCTGTCTGTCACACTCATATTTCACAGATTACTGACAATTAACCATTGATTTAGGTATGAACTAACTCAGAATGAAGATTTAGGACCATTGATTGTGCTACTTTTATAAATTTCCGGCTAATTGTTGAGAAAAAGCGAAGCTTTCAGCTCCACGTTGGTACCTGCTTATGTGGGCTAGTGTCAAATCATAATCACATGAGCAAATAGTTTCTTGCAGCCTGTGGTGTAGTTTGTTTTATGATCAGGGAAATTAACGGAATTGAAAGAAGTTAAGTTTCGTGTTGAAAATGTATACCGGTGAGCACTTCTGACCTTCTCTTATGAAGACAGGTTTCCATGTACCACTTTCATTGCTTGAGCTTTATTGATGCCTGATTAAAATAGCTTAAATATTGCGTGTTCTTTTAGTCAGAGATTATATTGTAATAGCTAAGATAGTGTTTAGTAGTGCTTAGGTGCTTCATTATAAATGTACAATTAAAACGATATCATTAGGTTTTTTATAACAATTAAAGTTCTGTATTGATATTAATAAACATTAGTATTTGTTCAGCTACCTTTTTTCCATCTTTCTTGTAAATTTCAAGCTTGCAATGACTATTCCCAGAATGAGTGAGTAAATAATCACTGTAGTTATTAGCGTGATGAAGACTGATACAAGTACAATACCTGAAATTTGTAATTGACAAAATGAATTAATTATATAAAGATGTACAAGTTTTTCATATGTTAAAGTATAAGCAAACCCTAAATTCTTACAGTAAAGAAGGACACTGTTATTGTTAAAATATTATTATACTATTTATTTTTTGTATAAGTTAGTTAATTATATTGCTCTGTTAAAATGCATCTCATAACATATTTAATTGTATGCACAGCCAATAGGGCCAGTTCTTATTCAAAATCATTATCATTCTTTACCTCAAATAAACAAGAAACTGCTAATTTAACTTAGTAATTGTAAAAACTTGAGTAACTCAATTTAATGTACCATAGTTTTACTGACACTAACTAACTGCACTTTTCTTTACTTGTTTGAGAGCAAGTTGTTGAAGTTCTTTCAGTAGTAGGAGATAATAGAGTAAGAGGATCTGGTCCAGCTCTCATTCCTGATACTGACTTCTGACCATCAGTTGCTCTAGCCACTACTTCAAACATGTACTCTGCTCCACTGACTAAATTATTAATAGTAATTGAAGTAACTTCCTTTGAAACAACCACACTTGATTCAAGAGTTTGTCTCTTTCTACTGCCTGTCAGTCTGTAGTAGACTACAAAATCAGTGATGGCTTGGAAACCAGAGTTGTCCCAGGATATTCTCACTGAGGTGTCAGACAGAACTTCTAACTCAATCTTTTTTACTTCAGCTAATAGATAAAAAATAAAACAATAAATATACTTTATAGCTAAACTGAATTACATGAACATGTATAATTACGATAATAAAATACTTTAATTTTGTGAGTCAGTAACATCAACCAACAACTGTGAACATTGATTAACATTTCAAGAGCTGAGCACAGTCGGTAAAACATCACCTCAAAATACCATCATCTTCTGTAGAGAGCAATTAAGGAAATGAAGTCAATTAGAAATGACAACTAATTGAAACATACAACAAGTGAAATCAGTGAGGGAATGGACAGAGAAAGCAATAGCTTCACATAGCGTAAATCCATATTAGAGAAACACGGATCCTGAGAAGCAGGGGAGATTGACAGTATAAAGTAGGAGATCTTAAGAACAGAAAAAAATAAATTATGCTACATCATTCATCAAGTCATTACTTATAGCGCTACTGTGCTAAATAGAATAAACAACGTACACACTCCTCCAAAGTGATATAGCTAGATACTTCTCTCTCAGGATTTATTGACACAAGTCTGTGGTGATGAAAACACAAGCTTGCTCCTGAATTTACTTGTCTTCAGTAAGGACATACACTTTTTTCCACAGTAAAAGAATAAAACTCAAAAAGTTTTTACATAACCTCAATTGAGATCATTTTAATTGATGATTGTCAATATATATATTTAAGCATTTACTAGCAATTATCCCACCACATCCTGGCACTTGATGATGTACTTACTTTTGCAAAATAGGAATGCAATAGCATAAGAAATTGTTATCCATGGTTTCCCTCTTTTACTCTCTTTCTTTCTGATCTATCTCAGGTTATCTTATTCCTCTCTTCATTACATAGAGTTGCTTCTCCTTCATTGTCTATCTCTCTCAGCGTTTCTGTCCTTTAAATCACCTTTGTTTCCTTATCGCCTTGTACTGAATGTGTGGTTTGCTTTATCGCACTACACTGAGGCATTCCATGTACTAAGTTTAGCAAATTTAAAATGCTGTAGTATTTTCTAGAACATCAGTGAACCTGTTCTAGCTTCTGCTTGTATTTTTCTTGAATTTTTGTGTTCTCCTACTTCTCTGTGTCTATTCTACTCTGGATCTGCGGTGAGTTATGGTTACTACTGGAGGTGAATACTCTTTCTAAACTCAATTCAGGAAATCAATTATTCATTTATACGCACTCAGTGTTCAGTTTTAAGCAAGACCTAGGGGAAAAAAAGAAGGTGATACAATAGGTAAGGCACTTCACCAATCAAACTGTTCCAGTCACTATAATGGTAAATGTGCTTGAATATCGAGAGTCACAGAGTTCGAAATAGAAGCATTTTTTGTCAACTATAAAGCGGGAAGAACGTAACTCTATACTGATGCTTACCAACTTGGTTCAGCTCATGAATTATTCATGAATACCTACACCATCGTTGATTGTTGTTGTTGTTTCTGACACACAAGCTTATTATCATATAGATAATAAATGTAACATGCATCTGGTATGTCAATTGTTCATGCTGATAATGAACACATTCAAAATTTTATGTCACTTAATAAGCACAAATTGTTGAAGCCAAAAGTTTGTTTTTCATCACTGGCTAAACTATTAATACACAGCAAAAGTATTTTTATGACATCATGTTGTTATTATACCATAAAACAATTCAATTTTGAATTTAAAGATGGGCACCTATGATAGTTTCATTTCTAACTCCTTTGATGAAAGTAAAAATGTAATTTATTTGAGTTTATATACAAATAATACATATTGCATTAGTACTGATATGAGACTCATATCTTTTTAGCGATTGTAAATTTAGAATAAATTCCCAATATTTTTTATATTTGTAATAATTATAGTGCCTATTTGATTTTTGAGGTGGTAGCCAATACAACTTATGCTTCTGTTCAGTTTGTTTTGTACAATAGTGACTTACACGGTCGATCCAGAGTCTTAATATCAGCTATGGTCTGAGGAGGACCATCTCCTGCTCCTGTAGCAGCTATGACTCTGATATTAGACACTACAGTGTTTGGGTTCAGATCTGTAATAGAGAAAGTGGTGTCCCTTGTTGTGTTAGTTATCTCACTGCTGCCATTCACTGAGTATCTGATAGTGTATCTGTTGAGAATGCCATTGAGAGGGACTGGCTCACTCCAGGATAATACTACACTGAAGTATAAACGAATTCTTTCTACGTTTCTTACAACTGAAGGTCCTGTGACAAAATAACAATATGCCAATTATGATGAACCATTTTGTATAAATTCTAATTTCTTGGTGTACCAGGGTAGACAATGTGTAAGTCAACAGCTTATGATTATTTGATTATTTGATTATTTGTTGTCATTGTATATAATATAGAACATGTTTTTACATGAGTGTATTCCCACAATTTGAAATGGTCTAGCAAATGAAGGAGTGCATGGTTAATGAGTTCTAAGATAATTACTGTCCCCTCAACTGTGTTATTCAGTATGATGCTATAAACAATTCATAATAATTTTTAGCTATTTCACTAGCACCATAATCTGAAACAATACAGACAGTTTGACACTACGCAGATGTTATTATCAGTGAATAGTACAAAGTGAACATTCTAAGGATAAAAGTATAAATATACACATGTTGTGCCAGAGGTATGTCACTCTATTCAATCACTATTTTGCCTAATCAGAAAACTCAAAACAACCAGAACAGTTAACATCTCTCTGTGGGAATGAATGGGCAGACTACAAAGCTGAGGAGGTTGCAGGCAGGTAGAACACACGTTGATAGGAATGGGTCTGGGAAGGAGTTTATACTCTGCATTGGCAAACAGACAACACATGTATCTGCCGGGTGGTAATAGCTTAGTGAGTAAGGGGTAAAAGGGACACGTTCATTCCACCACAATCCTGCCCAGTCAGTGGTAATCATAGTTATGTATATTTAATAGTAACAAAACTTACTAACTTCACCCGTCCTTATGACAGTCTCTGCTGAATAGATTCCCGCTCCTGCACTATTCACTCCTCTCACTGAGACAGTGTAGTTGGTAAAGGGTGTCAGGCCAGATATTACTCTACTTCTGTCAGTAGATGTATGATCTATTGTTGTAGGTGAAGTGTTAACAGGTCCAAATCTAATAGTATATCCAGTGATCACTCCATTCCTGCCTAGACATGCTATCTCAGTCCATGTGATGGTGATACTAGTTGATGTAGTAGCACTAGATGTTGGTGCACCTGGACTGCCACTAGGTGCTGCAGGAAAATAAATCATATTTCTACTTCAGTATGCATGCGTATAATAAATTTTGTACTGCTTTTGTAATTGCACTTGACTCTGATTGGGTATTTTTTGTAAACTACTAAATACACAATACATTAATAAGGTTATGTAATCTTTCAAAATCAACCAATTATCACCGATTGTGCTGCTCATAAATAGTATTTCAATCTCTTCGCAATATTTTTTACCTAATTCACTTGTCATTAAAGTTGCACTTCCAGTGCCTTCTAATTCTGCCAAATTATTTCTACCAATAGCAGTTACAGAGTATCGAATACCAGCCTCCAGATTACCAATAGTTACTGAGTTTGTCATAGTAGTTCCTGATCTCATAGGGACTCCATTACAAGTAGTACCAGCCAATGAAACTGTGTACACATCTATTGATAAACTATTGGTAGGTTGAGAGAAGGACAGAGTAGCTGAAGTAGCAGTCACGGATGAAGATATCGTTGCTGGTAGTATATCTGTAAGTACACATTAGAATCATGTGGTGATTCTCTCCACACACTCCAGAGAACACACACAATACTAAAATGTATGTAATCTAGGTATAAGTTTTCAGTTTAAGTTTTCTTGTCTATCTGTGTTTATGTAATCAAACTATCAGACTTCGTATTCTACAAACACATTATCATCTTTATGTAACCTTTTTATCTATCATTACCTACTGATACAAATTCTGTTGCATTTTTTCACCCATTTAATCATGTATTAATGTTTCAAATAGTATAATTATTAATCACCTTAATGAAATGTATTTTTGTTAAGACTCAAAGAGCCTGCTCAAAGTTATGTATAGCTTCATGTGATTCACTTTGAGCCCATTGTATTGTGACAAAGGGATTCTATCTAGCTTAGTATTGTTCAAGTGAGAGCACAAGAATAATAAGTGCCAGAAAGGAGAGTACTACTGATAGTTTTCCATTCTGGCTAATAGTATCCTCCCTTCTATACTCTATCAGTTTTTAGTTTATACTTATGAGTTTTACAAGAAACTGAACTGGTTTGAAATTTTATCATACAAGCTGAGCTGCAGAAACGTAAAAATTTCATAATGTGAGTTATAATAAAAGTAAGCTAGAATTTTCTTTTTACTTAAGTTCACTGAAAGATAACCATTGGTTCTCTTATCTCTATTCCCATCACTTTTACTTGTTCACTAGAGTCAAGCACATCGCAAATGAAAATATCCCATGCACGTTTACCACTGAGTAAGTGAATCCACTTTAGCTTAGAGTTATTAATCTTCACAAGGCAAATAATATGCAGACAATACTGGTTATCATGGAGTTGACATCTAAACCAACAAATGTGACCGTCTACAGGAAAACCGGGCACAATGCGGCACCCTTCGAAAACTTTTTTTTTGCACTTACAGAGTTGTCGGTGTCCAGATATTGAGCTCTCCAAGTTTTATCATCGTAGCTTAAGTCGTTCCCACTATAATAGACCTAACCATTCCCTTCCGTCGGCTTGAAACAATACATTTATAAGAAATCTATCGATCTTTTCTCGATATTTACGCACGCCGCGTTGTGCCCGGTTTTCATGTAGACGGTCACAAATATTAACAACTGAATATAATAGTCATAATCGATGAAATTTATTGCTGTATGATAGGAAAGCCATAAGAAACTATACTATAATTAAACATAATGATGATAATTTGTCAGCAGAATATAATTTCCTTACTCTGTATTATGTGTTTCTCTCTTCAATATGCATTTTGTTAATCATATTATTTGCATATAGAAATATGTATGTAAATTTGTACGTACATTTATATGTATGTATATATATGTATGTATGAATATGTGTATCATATTCATTATACATTTATATATAACTCACTGAATATGTGTATAATATTCATTATACATTTATATATAACTCAAGCTGTTATTTCATGCTGTGCTACTCAAGTTTAACAGGCCAAACTTTTCAATTTTTTTTTTTAAAGCTACCTTCCAACCCCCACACCCCCCCCCCCCCCCCGGTGTGTACCCAGCTCAACAGGGCTAGAGCAGCTGCTAAAATATCAGCTGGGGGTGTGGGTAGCCCCTAAAACCAACTTTACAGCTGTGAGTTACCCTACCTCTAGTACTAACTACAGCAGTGAAGGTATCTAGTGTGGAAAAAACCACTTATTACACTTGTCAGAGTGTTATGGCGAGATATTTCACTCTCACTCTGTATTTTCATGGGCCAGAGGTGAGTGAAAATAAATTAGCCTCTCTCCATATCACACTCTGACTCATGTAATTATATAACAATATTCAATTACTTATTTTTTCACTTACTATCTTCTGCAGTTGTAATAATTTCATTAGCTGCAGAAAAAGGACCTCTGTTGACACTGTTGACTCCAGCTACAGTGAAGGTGTACTGAGTGAAGGGTTTGAGGCCAGTGATTAGATGAGTGGTAGCACTAGATGGAGTAGTGATTGTTATGTTTCTATTAGTTCCCACTCCATATTGAATCATGTAATGAGTAATTATTCCATTTCTCTGTGCCAAATTTATTTCAGTCCATGTGAGGGTAATGTTAGTAGACATTATTTGATTAGCAGTAGGTACTCCAGGACTACCAGTAGGAGCTGAAAATGAAGAATATCAACATATATAATAACGATATATACATTATATTTACATATAAATACATTATATATATTTAATACTTATTGCATGAGTCATGTGTGATTAGCAGACAAATTTATTTTTAATGAGCCAGAGTTAAGTGAAGAGACAGCCTGAGAGTGAAATATTTTGCTATATCTAGATATCTTCACAGTAACAGTTTGTACTAGAGGGTAATGAACTTGCAGCAATGCAGCAATACAGCTTGAGAACACTTGAGATATTACAAGTTTATGAACCTAAAACTACTCCTGTGTAGATTACCATATATATATAATACTTATAGCACGAGTCAGAGTACAATATGGGAAAATATTTTACGAGCACGCAAAATATTTTCACGAGCCAAAGGCGAGTGAAAATGTAGCGTGAGAGTAAAATATCATTCCCATATTGTACGACGAGTGTGATAAGTGATTTATTGCTGCCTTGATATTTTTTCTCAACCGGTTACAATTCAATTTTCATTGATTTTACTCGCTACGCGCATGCGTAGTGTACCGTACAATATAAACCGTACAATATGGGAGAATACAGAACGCTCGCGTGATGCGGAAATATTCAATTAAAAATATAAAAGGTGCAATAAATATATATATATATATATATATAGAGAGAGAGAGAGAGAGAGAGAGAGAGAGTAGTTCAAACCATCCAATCAGATTGCTCAATTCTGGTTAATATGTTTCATACCCACCTCCTAGGAGTTGATAAGAGAAACATCCAATCAAAAATTATTTTTATGACTTTCCTATTAATAGCTCAGGGTAATAGTCAGTTGTACGACTCAGTTCAGTCAATATGGGATTTACACTATACTCAGGCCTTCAGCCTTTCATTGTTTAAGTCCCATTTGACCTCCATGTTGTCGTGTAACCTATGTACATATGTATTATATTTACTTGTTTCTTCACTTACTATCTTCAGCAGTTCTAATGATTTCACTAGCCGTAGAGAAAGGTCCAGTATTGGCACTATTCACACCAGCCACAGTGAAGGTGTACTGAGTGAAGGGCTTGAGGCTAGTGATTAGATGAGTGGTAGCACTAGATGGAGTAGTGATTGTCATGTCTCTAGTATTTCCCTCTCCATATTGAATCGTGTATCTAATGATTATTCCATTTCTCTGTGAGACATCTATCTGTGTCCATGTGAGTATAAGATTAGTAGACATAACTTGATTAGCAGTAGGTACTCCAGGACTACCAGTAGGAGCTGAAAAAGAAGAATACCAAATATGTTGATATCATAATAATATGTATATAATTTTAGATGTTATATGTTGACATTTCACATGATTATTAATATTTTTAGTTGTTTTTTTTATTGTTGTTTATAGTTTTAGTATTACACTGTTTCAAATGCATACCACAGTCTTCATCAGGTTACAAAAGTTAAGATGAAATAAAAATAAAAAGAGCAGACACAGAAAAACCGCTGCTAGTTACTGGACCAAAGATACATGACAGTCGGTAAGTAAAATATGATTGGTGAAAGTTGACAGGTAAAATTTGAGGCATAAAAGCTGGTGCATGAAAGATGCTGATTTTTTAAACAGATAAATAATTAAAGAAGTAAATTAGTAAAAATAGTTAGTGATGCTAGTAGACATTATAGTATCTGCCACTGCACCAGGTATTCCAGGACTACCACTTGGAGCTACAAATAGAGAAGCAAACAATAATGACTTGCTAGGCCAGCATGTTTACACCACTGTGCTATATATAGCATGTTTACACCTCTGTGCTATATATAGCATGCTTACACCACTGTGCTATATATAGCATGCTTACACCAATGTGCTATATATAGCATTTATTATTGAATAGCCAATATACCTTACTTTATTTTTATATAATGGTGAGCATTTATATATTCATTCACACAATAATTCATTAGCATAACTCGTGATGTGCTTCAGCACAAGTGGTGAGTGAGCTTGTCTGACTAAATTTTAGATTTGAATACTAACAACTATTAATAATTTAATTTTTAGTCATTTTTTAAAATTCATTTGTGCTATAGTTTAGCAACATTCATACACACTTGTTCACTGGATAGAGCAGCACAAGACTTGTATTGCAGTCTCTTCATAAGTTATTGAACAATGGATTATCAAGGGGTAAACAATTAAATTTCCGCAGATGATAAGGGTAAAAATTGCTATAACAAAGGATTCTGTCTAGTAGCGTTTCCAGAGTATGCTTCATTAAAAATGCTCTGTTGTACTCGAGCTCTACTAAATCTGTTGTACTCGAGCTCTACTGAATAAAGCATTCACTGAATTTTTTTGGTTTGACTATTGGACAATGGATTTTAAAGTAAGAACAGTTCTGTTACATAAGGGTATAGCTATGACAAACAGCCCATTAACCAAGATAACTTACACCACCACTAATAGTATAGAAAAAAAAACCTGCTAAATTTGTAAGACCTAACTGCAAATGATTCTTCTCTTCTGTCACTGTAAGTGTAGCCCTTTGCCGTTGTCTTTTCCTGGAAATCATTTCTTCTCCTGAATTTCTTGCGCCCGCGCCAATGGTAACATTATATAGTAGCCTTTGGGGTGGACATGCATCGAGTTCTTTGAACTTTGCCATGTACTTTTACATAAGTAAGAGTGAGATATAGTGAAATATTTCAAGAGCAGGTTATTATATTTTCACGAGCCAGAGGAGAGTGAAAGTAAAACCTGAGAGTGAAATATCTTGTCATATCACTCTGTCAGTTTAATAAGTGGTTTATTCTATGTTAGATATCTTCACTGTAGTAGTTTGTACTACGGTTGGTATAATGTGAGATAGTACCTAATAATAATATCATTCGCCCAACAATGTAACTGTCCAGAACTGAAATGGATGAACTTAAAAAAATCAGGAAGGAAAAACAACAAATGAAACTAAAAACAAAACTACTTTACAAAAATTCTTGTGTGCAGAATAAATAAAATTAGTAAAAAGGTAAGTTAATCAAGTTAATTTATAAGAAAAAAAATGAAAGTAGCTAATATACAAAGAGATTTTAATGATGAAAGTAGTTAGCTATATGTAAGTGCTGAGTTCAACCATGAAGAGAAAATTGAATTCCTTATAATAAGCAACATCAACTAAATACAATACTATTCTGTCCAGAATCAATGATTGGCTAAACCTGCTCTGCTTTGGCATACTATGAGCTTGGTCTGCCATGTTATAAGGAAAATTCTTGACTGAGCATATCAATTACTGGAGTACAAGGAAAAACAACAACGAACAAAAAAAATATTGCTATAATACTTTTGTACTTCCACTTAACAGGTAAGAAATAAAATAGCTAACAAGACTTATTTTGACAAAAAGAGAGCTCATTCTGAAAAAGAAAAAAGGGGAGGGCTTATGCTACACTATTTGAGCCCCTCTAAATCTGACACTGCTTAAAAGCACCGTCAGCCGCTGACTACGGCTATGATGGGGTATGTACCCATGAATACATGGGTCAAGAAAAGTAAGTGAGAAAAATAAAAACGGACTAAAGTAACTAAACACAGTTGTAGAGGATAGTAACAATGTATAACTTGTTCCTTAAGTTAGTACATCAAAGAACCACGATGTGGTAGGGTACTTGCTAATATAATATTGACAGTTCAAAATAGTTTATTAAACAATGGAAGATTATTGATACCTCTTTTTGAAAAGGAAAGATTTAAATATTATATCTATTTTTTTCATGAGTAGTTCTTACTGTCTTCTAGAGTCCTAATTATTTGACTATCACCGGAGAAAGGTCCAGTATTGGCACTGTTTCTGCCAGCTACACCAAATGCATAATGGTTTAATGGATTGAGGCCAGTCAATACAAATGTAGTGGTATTAGAGCCTGTATCTCTTGTTTGTACAGTAGCTCCATTTCCATATCTAATTAAGTAGCCAATGATCACTCCATTTCTCTCAGAAATTAGTATCTCTGTCCACATGAGAGTTACATTAGTAGACATTATTTGATTAACTGTAGGTACTCCAGGACTACCAGTAGGAGCTGAAGAAAAAGAACATATAGAACACTTAGTAAGTGTATGTATGTATGTATGTATGTATGTATGTATGTATGTATGTATGTATGTGTATGTATGTATGTATATATGTGTCCATGTTTGTTTGCATATATATATGCATGTATGTATATATGTGTACAAAGATAAACACTTATTTACGTATTTTTCCTGATGTATATATTAGGTATAGTAGACCCTCATATATCCGGACCTCACATAACCAGTTTCCTGCTTTATCCGGCTTGTGGAAGGCAAGTTCAATCAATACCACGAGTTTACATAGTATTGTAGTTGCAGTGCCTGTCCTTATCGCTCTCTTTTTAGGCTGATCTCTTTTGAGCCAACCAGACTGGCTAGCTAGCTATGATAATCTTCATTTACAGCTAATCTGAGGTTGCATTACTCTGGGCTAGCTCTGAAACAGGTGTGGTAAGTTCAAACGAATAGTTTGGCTGCCTTAGCCTATGTCATTCTAGCTGTGTGTGTTGCTGCAGGCTAATAGCTATGACCTACTAACTATTACTAAGAAATATGCAAGCCTGTGAATCAAATTATCCATTTCAATAATCGTTATCTATCGCTGTTATTTCACATTTACAATCTGTACTATCCATCAAACTCATTTTTGAGAACGGTTAGACATATCCGGAATTTTCAACTATCAAAACCAGATTCAGTCCCACATTGGTTTGGATATGAGAGTGTTTACTATATATATATTTTTGCTTACTAGCTTCTGCAGTTCGACTAACTTCACTAGCACTAGAAAATGAACTAGAGCCCATGCTGTTGACTCCAGCTACAGTGAAGGTGTACTCAGTGAAGGGCTTGAGGCCAGTAATTAGATGAGTGGTAGCACTAGATGGAGTAGTGATTGTTATGTTTCTATTAGTTCCTTCTACATACTGAATCATGTAACTTGTGATGACTCCATTCCTGTCTAGACAATTTATCTCTGTCCATGTGAGGGTAATGTTAGTAGACATTATTACACTAGCAGTAGGTACTCCAGGACTACCACTAGGAGCTGCAAAAATAAGTAATAGTTATGCCATGGCCAACATGGAATATTCCATAACCCTGATGTTGCCATGGCATAACTGTTTTATACCATAGTTGCTGCTACTACTACTCTCTCATATCCACTTATATGGGACCAGCCCTACCACATATAACTCTCTTGCCGCTCTCAAACCACAGGAATTTACCACAGCTAGCTGCTTTACTGCTTACTGCTGAGCAGCCCAGGTAGAGTTAGATCTGGAGATAACAGCTGGCAGCTACAATGCTAAAGTAAACTTGCTAAAGTAAACTTTCTGGCGTGCTTCAATTGAATTTTAATTGAATTTTAATTTTGGGCCAGAAACACGGAAGAATTCGCTTGACACCGCACAGGGAAAATATCATAGCCCCAGGAAAAATCACCGGGAAAATATCACTTTTAATCCATGGGTGTTACCGCAGCAACCATGGTATAAGAAATGTTATCACAGATTATTATGTATTAGTTTATACCTGTACCTGTTTCACTTGTAGTCAGAATTGTAGTTCTAGTGCCTTCTAATTCTGTTAAATTATTTCTACCAGTGACACTAATAGAGTATTGAATACCAGCCTCCAGACTACTAATAGTTACTGAGTTACTGGTAGTAGATCCTGTTCTAGTAGGGACTCCATTACAAGTAGTACCAGTCAATGTAACTGTGTACATATCTACTGATAAACTATTGGTAGGTTGAGAGAAGGACAGAGTAGCTGATGTAGCAGTCACTGATGAGATGGTAATTGATGGAGATAGAACTTCTATAATTACAAAATTTAATATAGAATAAATTGATACTATAAAAGGCATAATAATGCACACTTCTTGCATAATATTTACATTTCCCCCATTATTTTATGTTGCTCAATCCTTCAAGTTCACATACATGGTCGTGCTTACATTCTTACTCTGTTCACTCTAATTATACAAAACTAGTGTATTACTGTTGCTGAGCAAACCTCTCTTTTATTTAACTGGAAGGGAATAAATACTGTGAAAAAATATGAAAAAATATGAAAAAATATGAAAAAATATGAAAAACTTGCCATTTCAATTGATATCAATATGAACAGTTTACCTTGTTTAGAATTTCGGCAAGTATTCATGGTTTCTTGTAACATTTTTAGGCAAAGAAATGGTTCTTATATTCAAAACATAATTTGCAAGACCTAATAATATGTTCTTTTTGCAACAATTTCTCCCTAAACAAAATAATATAATAGATGTAATTATCTAAAGGTGGCACTGACTTGCTGCCATATCAATGACACTGGCACTAAGATAATGTATTAGGACACCTATACCCAATTCATGGTTTTTCAATACATATATTGTGGAAACAATATCCCAGAAACAATGATATCTTTTAGCAACACTCTAATAGTGAGCCACTATAATTAAAAACAAAGTGTTGAGCAGTTGGAAAGGTTGTCAAGAGTATAAGACAAATAAGTAAAAATTTCCAAATGATGGCCAGCCTATGTCATATGGTTATGAATTTCATTGCTCTATCACATGTGCTACCAATATGCTGCACATAAAATTATATATAAAATCTCAAGATAAATAAGTTATGTATTTATTTACCTTGTAAAGTCAGTGTTTCAGACACAGCTGGTACACTGAAATATGTGCCAGTACTAGCTCTCACACGAACAGCAACAGTAGAAGTAGACATATCAATAGTCCCAGTTGTGTGAGTAGTTCCAATCACTGCAGTACCACCAGTATTGACATCCATAGTGTTTACAAACACACGATATGTAGCTCCTGAGAATCCAGCTGGAGGAGTCCAGGTGGCCTGTACTCTCCTATTACTAATTTGTGTCAGTACAATATTAGTAGGAGGACCTGGATCTAAGAGATAATAATGCACTGAATACAAGTCTGAGCTCATTTTTAGCAAGACTACTTCCTTTTTATTGTATTATTGTCTACGAATATTCTTACAATACAAGTGTTTTTGAAAGTGTCTGTTTGAAAGCCAATAAAAAAGCTTCTCTGTTCACAAAATTTATAACAGATGCTCAGTTCAAAATAATACACACCCTAAATAAATATCAACAAATTCTTCCTGATTGTAAGACAAATGTGTACAAAAACACTTTCTCTTACCTCTATGATCCAGTAGCAAACTGCTTCAGCCATGAAACCATACTTCCAACCTTACTAGAGTGCTTACTAAGAGCCGCGGTGTGATGCCATAAAAGTTTTTGCCAAACGGTGCGAGTACTTTGTTATTCTTAAGTCGGGAACTGCTCCTTAGCGTCGAATTTATGCTTTCCCAATAGCCTAGAGCGTACTCTATCGTTCGATAATACTGTCCCCGAGGCAATCTTCAACCGTTCATCTTCTTTCTCTCGTTTAGTGTCACCCTCCCACCAGGCAATCAATCCTCTGTGTCTCGCGTGCGCCCGCGACCGCATTACGTAAGGCGCAATTAAAATTTTTATTCGCGTGTAATCGGTTAATTTATTTTGATTATTTTATTAGGAAATTAAAAGTATCTTATTGGATGTTATAGTCCAAATACTGACAGTTTTGTGCATGTATCAACAATTAGAACCACTAATTTAGTATGAATGTCATTTAAATTTTCATGAAAGAATGCAGTAAGCAGGAAAATAACATTCTCAATATTACATTTAGCAAATACTAAGTAATGAAGTCAAAATGAGTACCTTGCACTTCAAATACTGGTGATATAAATCCAGGATCTGTCGTATCAGCATTATCAACAGTGTATGTGTAACTTCCAGGTAGATATCCATTCATTTGTATAGCAACTCTGTACATCTGATCAGCACATGGAGGATTGCCTGTATGTAGAGTCTCTCCTCCTCCTATAAAGAATACATGGACTACATTACTTATCATACTTCCATTCCTTCTCCAAGTCACTGATGTAGCTTGTGCTCCTGTAGTTACTCCTTCTAGGACTAACTGTAGACGACTACGGTCTAGTAATTGTTGATCATTAGCAAAAAGATTTATAGTAGCTCTAGTGATGGCACCTGCAAATAGCACAAATGTGCCATATGTAGTGTAAGAGTAAAATTAAAATATAATTCAATGCCACCTTAGTTACAAGTATTATAAGGAACCATCTAAATAAAGTGTACTTTAAACAAGATAAATTGTGACACCTCCAATTTAGCTTCAACTATATGAAATATGCTATAATTGCAGCAAGCCCTTCCTTCAACCCCTCCCCTCTTCCGTGCTCCCTCTTTTGATAATGACTTGCTCTCCTTCTCTCTCTTTGATACAAAAAACAACAAATAAAAAAAATAAAAAAATAAAAACGGAGACATTATTATAAAGAATGGCTGACATTTTCGAAGTTTGTAGGCCTTTCAAACTTGCATTTTCTATTCATCCCACCCCCTCATATTCTTCCCCCCTTTGGGTGAAGAAATGAAAAAACAAAACAAAACAAAAACTCTAGATATACACGGAATGACAGTAGTGATTTAGATCTATTCAAAACAGCAATTAAATTATAATGTCCCTTAACTTTATACTAAAATTACCCACCAGCAAAGTAATAGCAGCAATGATATAGCAGCAAAGTATTTTTGTGTAATAAATAATTAAAGTTTAATTACATTGGCTAAGTTAAAAACATGAATAAACACTCAAATCAGAAGATTACTATACTATTATAGCACATAGAGAATCACTCTACTTATCCACCAATTTTACAAATAGGAAACATAATGATAGTTGTATATGTTCCAAATAGTATTTAGAAACATTCAAGATTGTTACTCTAATTACATCTATTTTACATGATTACGAAAGAGTTTTTTTTTGTAGCTCTATCTATATGAATCTGTAGTCACTTAGCCACAGACAGGTTTACAGAAGTGTACAAACCAATAGCGTACAGACTGAGCTGAAATGGCTAGCTAAAATGAGACAGGCCTATCTATTATAACCATTGGAATGGCTGCTTCTAATAAAAGTAGGAAGTTTGTAATTCATTTACCAAAATACATGAATGTGTAACATTATGCCTTGCTGGTTTGTTTCCTCAGATAAATTAATATCAGCTGTTAGTAGCATTTTTCAGATAATATCTGGATAATTAGATTCATCCACTGAGTACAGATTTAGTTCTCAATTTCATTGCTTTTGAACCGATGCAATAAGCAAGCTAGCTAAGTTGAAAAATTGGGGTTAAGCTGATTTGTGAGTGTTTATCGGGTAGAGTGCTTGTTTACATATTTTTATGTTAAATCATGTTAGCCAGAAAAGAGCATAATAACAATTAGCAGATGCTTCTCCTACTATGGAAAGACAAATTTAGAACGTGCTAGCTACTTTCTTTAAACTGTTGTTGTTGTTTTATTTATTTATTAAGGAAGTACTGGTGAAGTATGACTTCCTCGCTTTCATGGGAATGTCCTTACTGGTATGAGAATCTGCCTATATGTTACTGTCATAGCTAGCATCATGCTATACAAAGTAATATTTGACCCACTGAAAAAAAAATGCTTTCCGAAATATAGCTAGTATGACTAACTAACTTACATTGTCCATCTGCATAACTTGCTATGTTCAGTATCTCAACCAACAAGAATAGTACGATTATCATGACTGGGAATGCTAGACGTGTTCACGATACAACGTTAGCTGCAGTGATCAAGGTAATAAAATAAAGAGCCCCTGATTCCAATAATCAGGTCGAAGTCAGGAGAGCTAAACTTAAAAACCATGTAGGCGGGGCGTTTGCTGGGGTGGGGGAGGTTTGTTTGTGATTGTTCGTTTACCGCAGATCCACACCCTCGCCTAATATTAGCCACACTTATACTTAGTTGGGCGTATATATAGTTCAGCGAGCGAGCGAAGCGAGCGAAGCTGACTATCAGTCGTGTTCAATTGAGATTTCAGATATATATATATATATGTGAGTGGGTCTAGGAAAAGGGACCTTATGGCGCAAATCAAAAAAATTGAGTTTTTTATGCTAATAAAAAGATACCATTTATCTCAACTTAGTGCTAAAATACTGGAGGGTAAAACCTTCGACACGCAGAGAAACTGGCAGTTGAACTGGGCCCTATTCAGCAAAGCAATTGAGCTAGAAATCGAGAAAACATAAATTGAATTTCCACTTCCGGTATAATTAACGTTTCCGTATACTTAACGGCGTACTCCGCATACGCAATTAAATCGTACAGCCGCTTTTTCGGCGACTAACGAAGTTTGCGTAGAGTTCTTTTTAGCTTTCAGAGCGTCTCACGACCTGTCTTGTTGGAATCCTTGGCTGCTCTATTCGCTGTAGCGGTAAACTTTAAGCCAAAGGTAAGCTGTAGAGTGCATGCAGTAGCTCAAAGCTATGCCGTTTTTTTTTAGTTGCTAGTTTGAAACTCCGCCCATTCCCCGTTTATTGTACTTCGAGAATGAGAGAGAATAAAAAGTAGCTTGTCTTTTCACGGCACGCTTGGGGTCTTTTAAGTCGTTTTGACTTGCGAAATTTGGCATAGACGTAGAGTAAGGGTCACTAAGACTAATTCTGCAAAAAACAAAAATAGGAGAAAGAAAGAATTTTTCCGATGACTTACTTCTGGAGCCTATATCTCAATTTCAATTTTTGCGCCGTAAGGTCCCTTTTCCCAGACCCGCTCACATATATGTAGGTATGTATGCGTACGTCAAAAAAGTTTCGCCCGCGCTTCTAATTACGTAAGTTAGGTAAAGCGTTCACAGTTCCAGTATTTTTCAATTAACGAGCATGGAGAATCCTGCTTCACTGCCTTACCAACTTTGTTTCAACCAAAAAGTTTATAGCTACTCTCTTCTTGGCGAAAGACTGAATGGCAAATTGCCAAGCTGCGCTTGTTTGCCACTGTTTCGAAGTTTATTCAGGAAATTCTGTTATTGTTAACTCTTCATTGCTATTATTTAGTGTTTTCCTTCACAAATCATCTTTACCTATACTCATATATTTACTTGCTCGCCATGCATTTGCGCTATTCGAGCGCACCACTAGTAACAAGCCTATACCAGGGTTTGTTCCTGCTGAGTCAGCTAATTCCCTTACACTGCAATCTGATTGGACTGCAACGTACGTTGCAGGCTTGTTACCCGACCTCTCCCTTCAGCAGAGGTCAGGCTCCGCCCTACTAACTTATACTCACTACGGATGGAATGGCGGAAAATATGAATCCGTTCAGATTATTGTGTTACGCAACCAGGATGCTGGTAATGAATGTGGTTACCGCAGATCCACACCCTCGCATAATAATTTAGCCACACTTTATTTATACTAACTGCGGATGGAATGGCGGAAAATATGAATCCGTTCAGATTATTACAATTCATTGTGTTACGCAACTAGGATGCAGGTAATAAATGTGTTTAGAATAGGTTGTTAAATATCCAGAACGTGGACTTCCGTAAAAAAGAAAGTAGCAGTACGTCAGAAATTAGCCGCATATGTCGATGCAAAAAGAATGACAAAAAAAAAAAAAAAAAAAACATGAGTGGCTGTTATAAAAATACTCCTGCCATTGCCCCTGTCAGTACTGTAGCCCAGAAATTTTGTCCCCCACTATGTCAAAACTTACTAGCTGGCAAAAATTGTCGCTCCGAGGAAATTATGTCGCTAGCAGATGAGGATATGTTTAGTACTAGTACGGTACGACAATCCTGCACGGAAAAAAACGAATTCTTCAGTACTGTAAGTGGATTCCATATAATGAGTGTTCCATTTAGGATTTTATTATGGGAAGGGGAAGGAACCCTGAATGCAAAGACCAAATCCAGCGTTTGTTCTCTTAGAGATTCGTTGAACATAAAGTAGCTACGGAAGAACCGTTGTCAAAGTGGGCTATTTTTGGAAAACGTTTTCTGAAGAATATATTTTTATAAAAAAAAACAAAGCAAATAGTCTACAGTCGCAACTGCTAACCTACATCAATCAATGACACAAATAACCAAAATAAACAGAATAAACTTTCAAAATATCTTACCATTTTAATAGTCTATCCAGAAAGGGATAAACCCCTGGAAACTAACTGGACTAGACAATACTTAATTTCTGGACCATCCCAGATAAGTTTAATATATGGTTGAAGCAAATGGTTTATCTTATAAAGTAGTAGCCCACTAATTATTTTCAGTCTGAAACAATTTAGCTACCTACAAACAAGGCCTTCAGCAAGTGATGTTGGGGTTGACAATGTCTTTTGAAGTGATACAGACTGAAGAATGCCTAAATACTCCATTTTTATAGCCATCGGTTCACCTTATCTTCTATGGGAGTAAGTCAATTGTGGGACTGCCCACCATGTAGAGAAAGGAATGCATTGATGGAGTGAAGAACATAAACATTAGCCCATGAGAACATAAACATATGTCATAGAATTATCTTAGTAAATAGTGTAGATTATGTTCCTAATGCCATCCATTGTGTTTCACCCTCCCTAGTAGTTGGGTTATTTAAACAGTGGCCCAGGTGCAAGGGTTCAATGTTGAGTTTTGTGAAAGTCCTCAAGTAAGAGTTCTATGCAATCAGAGAATAAGCTTGGTTGTCTCCTTAAGGCAAGACTAGGGTCAGCCTATCTAGGAATTGCTGTGCTGATTCATTATTATTGTTTTCAGTTTTTCTCTTTTCTGTTCAGTTAGACATTTTCTGTCTATCAATCATATTATATTGAACAATCTATAAACCATTAATCTGACAAGGGTGGGTGCTGGTATCCACTACGGAAGGTTAAATCTTAGACAGCCCTTGCAGCGACTAGCATTTTAGGAAGAGGCCTGGGATTTATGATCCCAACCTCGACTTATAGAAGCCCTGCAAGCGCTATCATTGTATAATGCTCAGAGTAACATGTGAAATCAGCCTGGAATAACACTATAGTGATGTTACACTTGTCAGTGTTTAATATTGGATTTTAATGTGGGTGGGAGGGGGCAGGGGGAGGGTGAAGAATTCTGAATGCAAACATTAAATCTTTTGTTTTGTTTATTAAGAAATTCAATTAACATAAAGAAAGAAGATTTCTGAATAAGACATCAGAGCAAATAGTCCACAGTCACAACTGCCGACCTACACATCAAGCAATGACACAAATAACAAAAATAGACTAGCTACAACAGATAAGCTATTTAAAATAGCTTACCTGTTTTTACACTCCTATTATTAACCAAAATAGAATCATTGCATTTTCTGAAATGCTGGCAATCTGAGTCTTACCTAAGGCTGGAATGGAATTGTACATTCTATTGTAAACATTATTCATTTGATCACTGATTTAGCTATTACAAAGACCAAAATAATAATTTAAACAGCTGAGAAAAGTGTAATGCAAACCTACCACTGGCAATAACTAGTTTATTCCGAAAAAACAAGTCTAAACAAAAAAGTCTGGCACATAAAAGGGATTAAAATTTCCAATGCAACATAATGACTGACTGACAAACTGAATACAGAAATAGAATGATTTTTTTGAACTTCAATACTTAATAAATGAAAGTAATCAAAGAAGAAGTATTTAGAAGGTTTACACCATTCAGAGTTCTTCAAAAAATTAATGCACATGAGAATGTGGTCAGAATTCATCCTCCTGGGAATAATTGCTTTGCTAACAACTGCATCATTATTACCTGAGGTCATCAATCACTATTTCTATATCACTGAGTAAGGTCCACTGACTGAAAATTTTTATTTCTTTTAATTGTAATTTTACCAATTGCGTATTTAAGTTAAAAAAAATTCATTCTATTTAATTAGTAAAGACGTGAATATTTTTTACGATAAAACTGTGTTCTGTAAACCAGCCCTTGCATGCACGCTGAGGCACCACGGATGCGAACACTAAGCGTTATTTTAGTTAATTATAGTAAACTACATAGAGATTTAAAAAAACTACTAGCTAATCGTAAGACCAAAGCAAAATTTAATTGGAGTAGCATCAATATGAATATGCCAATATGTGGCTCATGTATGTCGATATGTAAAACTTGAGAAAGTCGTCAAAAGGTAGACGTTAATGCTGCCATCGTAGCTCAACACAAACGACTCTCACCTCATCAGTAGTTTCAATGGTAAACTCCAATTTCACTGATAGACCCAACTGAGAACTGACCCATCTCGCGCAAACCGAGTAACTGTAACCTTCTCGCACATGCGCGATGAAAGTTAATAAAAGTATAGCAAATTTCGGGTAAGCCCACTGGGAAAGTGTGGACAAAAGTTGCTCTCTACCTATTTTTTCTACTCAACCATTTTAAAAGGTTAGTTCAGTTATTAGACATTCAAGTTAAGAGGACTAGGTAGGACCTGCCAGATTATATGCTAGAAACTTTAAGAATTATTCTTTCATTTTTACTCAAAAAAATTGTGTTATTGTTCTTTTAGTATTCCATAAATCTTCTTATTACTCCAATTAAAATGGTGATGATTGCAGTAGTTGTAGAGTTGGTAGCTACGCTAATTATATTATCAGCCTCTCTTACTGTTGTACTAATTTACTCAATAAAGAGGATTTAATATGGCTTGTTTAACTTTGAATACCTTAACTGCCCCATAAAATGTAGAAAATATGCTCTCCTGCAGCTGAAAACCCCCCCAATAATTATGACAAACCTTACCAGACATT
>WLWD01006224.1_pt1 | contig 117125 bp, 80 predicted proteins | sample 6712731 | NCBI WGS metagenome assembly WLWD01 (sample SAMN12718690, study PRJNA576275) | sponge metagenome | isolation source: marine sponge | host: Mycale hentscheli | place: New Zealand: South Island, Marlborough, Capsize Point | collected 2014-11-01
TCTTGTTAGATCTTGTAAGGTTCTTGCATGAGTCTTATTAGATCTTGAAAGGTTCTTGCAGGAGTCTTATTAGATCTTGAAAGGTTCTTGCATGAAGTCTTATTAGATCTTGTAAGGTTCTTGCATGAGTCTTGTTAGATCTTGTAAGGTTCTTGCAGGAATCTTATTAGATCTTATAAGGTTCTTGCATGAGTCTTGTTAGATCTCTTGTTAGATCTTGTAAGGTTCTTGCATGAGTCTTATTAGATCTTGAAAGGTTCTTGCAGGAGTCTTATTAGATCTTGAAAGGTTCCTGCATGAAGTCTTATTAGATCTTGTAAGATTCTTGCATGAGTCTTGTTAGATCTTGTAAGGTTCTTGCAGGAATCTTATTAGATCTTATAAGGCTCTTGCATGAGTCTTGTTAGATCTCTTGTTAGATCTTGTAAGGTTCTTGCATGAGTCTTATTAGATCTTGAAAGGTTCTTGCAGGAGTCTTATTAGATCTTGATCTTGAAAGGTTCCTGCATGAAGTCTTATTAGATCTTGTAAGATTCTTGCATGAGTCTTGTTAGATCTTGTAAGGTTCTTGCAGGAATCTTATTAGATCTTATAAGGTTCTTGCATGAGTCTTGTTAGATCTTGAAAGGTTCTTGCAGGAGTCTTGTTAGATCTTGTAAGGTTCTTGCGGGAGTCTTGTCAGATCTTGTAAGGTTCTTGCAGGAATCTTATTAGATCTTGAAAGGTTCTTACATGAAGTCTTATTAGATCTTGTAAGGTTCTTGCATGAGTCTTGTTAGATCTTGTAAGGTTCTTGCAGGAATCTTATTAGATCTTATAAGGTTCTTGCATGAGTCTTGTTAGATCTCTTGTAAGGTTCTTGCATGAGTCTTATTAGATCTTGTAATGTTCTTGCATGAGTCTTATTAGATCTTGAAGGTTCTTGCAGGAGTCTTGTCAGATCTTGTAAGGTTCTTGCAGGAGTCTTGAGTCTTGTTAGATCTTGTAAGGTTCTTGCGGGAGTCTTGTTAGATCTTGTAAGGTTCTTGCAGGAGTCTTATTAGATCTTGTAAGGTTCTTGCATTATTCTTACTAGATCTTGTAAGTTTCTAGCACGAGTCTTATTAAATCTTGAAAGGTTCTTGCATGAGTCTTGCTAGATCTTGTAAGGTTCTTGCAGGAATCTTATTAGATCTTGTAAGATTCTTGCGGGAGTCTTGTTAGATCTTGTAAGGTTCTTGCACGAGTCTTGTTAGATCTTGCAAGGTTCTTGCATTGTTAGATCTTGTAAGGTTCTTGCAGGAGTCTTATTAGATCTTGTAAGGTTCTTGCATTATTCTTACTAGATCTTGAAAGGTTCTTGCAGGAGTCTTATTAGATCTTGTAAGGTTCTTGCAGGAGTCTTGTTAGATCTTGTAAGGTTCTTGCAGGAGTCTTATTAGGTCTTGCAAGGTTCTTGCAGGAGTCTTATTAGATCTTGTAAGGTTCTTGCAGGAGTCTTGTTAGATCTTGTAAGGTTCTTGCAGGAGTCTTATTAGGTCTTGCAAGGTTCTTGCAGAAGTCTTGTTAGATCTTGCAAGGTTCTTGCAGGAGTCTTATTAGATCTTGCACGAGTTTGTTAGATTTGCTAATGGTTTCTTGCAGAGTTTAGAGATCTTGAAAGGTTCCTGCAGGTTCTTGCAAGAGTTTTGTTAGATCTTGTAAGGTTCTTGCATTGTTAGATATTGTAACGGTTTGCATGTTTAGGACTGTTTAAGGTCTTGCAGGGAGTATTCCTTATTAGATCTTGTATCAGTTCTTGCAAGAGTATTATTAGATTTGGATGTTCTTGCACGAGTTTGTTAAATCTTGCAAAGATTTTGCATGGAAGCTTTATCAATTTCGTAAGGTTCTGGCAGGAATCTTAATAATCTGCAAAAAAACTTGTTAAGGTTTTGCATAATCTTAGTTAGTCTTCTGGCCAAGATTCTTGTCGTGTCCATTTTTGGGCATGAATCTTATAAGATTCCTTGTTACATAATCTTGCACTGTCTATCAAGATTCTTGGCAAGATCTTGAGAAGAAATTTGATAGGGTAAGCTTGAATATGTAAAATATCAAAAGATATGAAGCCAACACAATATAATGACAAGTGGTCAAAGTAAGACAAATGTCTGAAGTGACAGGATAAAGCTATATTGGCAAAGTATCTTCACCTATTTCAGCTCAGTTAGCTGTTGGTTAATTTCACTCCATATAGATGGCATGAAAGTTTCTTTGCAGTACAGGTTGGAATGTTTGCAACAAAAGAGCAAATGGTGGGCTAAAGGACAAAAGTCTTCAGCTTTTATCATGACTGACACCAAGATCCCCCCCCTCACTTTTATCATGGCTACCAAAATACCAACCCAAAACATGAAAAAATGATTAGACTACCTGTGTATCAATGTAATCTGTCTGAAGATGTTTGGTCCTGTGTCCACTATTAATAGTTTGCATCCCTCTGCTCGAATAGTTGTCATTTCCCGCACGATTCTGTAACAACTGAAATTAAAACAAACATTATCACACATGCAAATGGTCCATCTAAAGCTAGTTTATAAGATTTCTCTCTTACCTGCTTATAATGCTTGATTTCTTCCACAACACCAGAAGCTTCTTCAGAATTAATATCCACCCAAACACTTGGCATGCCCAAAAGCCACATAGTTTCTGTCTCTTGCAAGTTAATGGTAACCTTCATGTTTATGCACATTGTTCAGTAATACAACAAAACATATTGGAAATGAATGGTAACTGGCAGAATACAACTTTTAATAGTTTATACTCTTTTATTAGGTTCAATACTGATTACATCTGTCCGTAGGCACTTTTAACATCAGGTTTGGCCATTTATTTGATATTTATATCAGAAACTACATCTCAAGGCCGAGTCTGACACAATCAGAGGACAGCCATGCATCTGTTAATGAACAGACAAAGAGCCCATATCAGACTCTTGGCAAAAGTTTGCACAACACACTATTTGACAGCAATTGCAGTGTTCACCACACTTCACAATTCAAGTTCCTTCCTATAATGCTCAGTTGTCACCATTACTACAAGAATTATTGGACTTAAAAATAAATATCACAACTAGTTCTTCTCTTCTCTGCTCACAATAATCACTATTACTTTCGGCAATAGTTGTTACCAAATTGCTATTGTTGTGGTTTATTACAGTTTCTCAAGTTGTGTCACATCCTTTGACTGAGTGTGTCACTTGATTGCCCAAACCTGAGCGGTTTTGTATGAATTGCATGATAACTATCTCAATGACTTAATATTTGAAAATTCTTCCGTGACTAGGTACACTAATTAATATTTTATAAAAAATTGAAAAATGGTTGGAACATTTGTGTATTCCATAAAAATATAGTTATATCTGACCAGCTGACTCTTATTCAAGTGTGGGGAAGTTACAGCTCCAAGACTTACATTTTTTCCAGAGTATATAACTTACCTTACGATGAGCAATATACTTATTTCAAGCTAAATAGTTCACTTATACAATATATTTCTGAAGGTATTATGGTCAAGTCATCAGCTCTAGCCTAATTCCAGGTAGACAAAGCCCTTTAAGTAATTAATCAACTACAATATTTTGACTGTTCTATAATTCCAGAAAATATTGTTCAAGCACCCTCAAACAAAGTGCCAAAATGATAAAACAAAATGAACGTGACATGCTCTCCTTACCTCTTCTTCTAAATATTCCCTCAATGTATTAGCAGTAAATGTTGCCTGGAGAGCTGAAATTAGATTGCAGATTACATAATATTGCATTTCAAAAAAGAATAAAACCATACAAGTCACAGAGCAATATGGAAAGTATGTCACAAGATCTTCATTAGCTTTTTTTCTATAATGTACAAAGTAGAGTGTTTAACTAGCCTATAGCGCACTATGTAAAGTTTGTATGTTAAATATATAGGTTTCAAATATGACATAAGCAAGAATTTAGAAGAGCATGACATTAACTATTAGATTGACATTGTCTTTAACTTACGTCGCGCAACTTCCACTAGTTTGAGTGAAGATGCTCCTGAAATAGAAGGTTGAAGGGAGGATCTAGGACTGGCTCCATGAGTATCCATCACACCAGTACCGAAAGCAAGTGTCTGACTGTAGCATAAAGTATGTAATAATCATTGTATATAATTCACATTGTGAAGAGGTGTGAGCTAACTTTGAAAATGCATTCACGCTGGGGTCTACTGCTCCAGATCCAAATGTAGAGGTTTGAAATGCAGAATCCTACACAAGTATATTTAATAAAAAATTTAGGGAAAAAAAAAACGAAATAAAATTCTCAACTTAAAAAATAATTTGACTTGACAAGATAGTGTTATTTTACCAGTGACTACAGATAAAGTAGTAACCCACAGTGTGCATGCAAGAGATAGAGTATCACATGATCCATAATGTTGGGCTGGGTCAATCAAAATATTAAATTATTACCACAATCCTTTCATTAATGTCTAATGCACCCAAGGTTTAATAAAATAATCAGCTAATAACTTACATTACTGTCACCCTTTGATCTGGAACCCACTTTCCTAATACACAATAAAATGAACTGCATGACATTTGAATAAAATTATGACTTCCATTCACCTTTTTTCAATCACTTTTTTGCTTTTAGGTAGAAGATTTTTAGGTGTGACATTCTTACCATCTTCATTCACAATCTAAAATATAACCACTTCAGTGTTAATAGAAGGCATACAATTGCCTTGTAACACTGTGAATACAAAATGCGAACAAGAGTACAATTATAACTATCAAAGCTGATCACCAAACATTTTGAAGTTACACATTTATATATTAAACAAGAAATGTCAGTCAACAAATAAAGTGTGAAATAACCTACTACAGGATTGGGGATTAGTTTCGATCCATATGTATTTGTGGTGGAGGATCGTGAAAATGACAGATTAGCTGTGAGTGATCTGGATCCTGAGCTTCCATCACTACGACCACTTTTGCTTGTCCTATAGGAAGCATTCCTAGTTACATAGTTACATATATGTGGACACCTCCGGTAACATGAAGAATAATTCATAAATCTTCCTACACCTGACATGTTTGCCATGGTGCTAATTTTATTTGCTAGCAAATACAAGAAGACATTGTCAGAAATGATAAAATCAGAGATGATAAAACATCTTTCGGTATTGAACCAGATACCTTACTGTTAGCACTTGTGAGCATAAGGAGTGTCAGACTATCGGGTAACTTTAAACTTTCAAACATAGTACAGAAAATGACCCACTACTTCAAGCTAACAACACTCAAATTTACCACCGTATTATGTCAGATAGAAAGCTGTTTGAACAATTGTCCTCTTCTAAGCAGGTTGATATGCTAATGCACATTTTTCAAGGCTATAGACCAAGAGGTTATTATTGAGTGGATTTGAACTTTTATACCATTGAAATGAATGTCATGCCCACCTTTTCCTCTTGTAGATGAACAAGTATGATTATCCATAGATTTAGAGCACTAGTTGTAATAATTTTAAGCTTTTCATTTTATTTTATAATTATATTACACATGGATCTTTCTTCAGTTATAGCACTGAATGGGTATGGAAGCCCGACCTACAATGGATGGATAGAGAGTCCGCATGGGGCTGTAAGGTCCACTCGCAATGTAGGGTTTGGTAAAGTATCATTTGGTAAAGTAATCACTAGCTAAGCGCACGGGTTCAGAGTAATGCACTGTCCCACTCATAAAGTTGCTTCAGTGACTATAGCAGTCCTGAATGAGCACAGTGTAAAAAGAAAAAAATTTTTTGCAAAACATATCCAAGAGACTAGGGTGGTGAGGTGATGCTGAAAGTTTGGCATCAAATTACTTTTGATCCACAGTGAGGAAGAAGAGGGATTTTTACTCGTGATCATAGCTATAAATCAGGTCCCCAAGACACAAATATAAGCACAGATGAAGTAGAATCATTTGGAAAACAGAATAAGATCCAAAAAGGTTGCCTGGAATCTAGGAATGCAGGTAGCAAGGTACGGTGTTCTCTCATGCTTACTTTTTACCATGGCCATTCAGGTCTTTCAGTTAAAGGGCATGGCTGTACCCTCGAAAATAGCCACACCCCTTTAGTTGTGTCTACTGTGGCCCACGTGTTATTCAGGTATCTGTGTGGGATGGCTAGTAACAGCGCACGGTAAACGTGGTGTTTGTAGCTTTCCTGTACTTCCTAAACATCATTTCAGCCCATTAATATCCCTAGCCCTCGGAGATCTTTTGGGAACACAAATTAAGTCTACCGCTCTTTTCAGCACGGGTGGCTCGTAATATGTCAGTTGTTTAAATGAATTTGTGTAAGGTTGTGAACATAGATCCCTTTTGGACAGTTTTAGGTATTTCTTTTTTTCTTTCTTTCTTTTTTTTCTTTTATCATTCTTTCTGAATATCGCAACACATCGTACTATCATAACATATCACACTGCTTAATTTTAGGTAACTCAGTTTAAAGGAACTGCCCCTTAATTGGGCGGGGAATGACCATTTAGGTTCAATATTGCTCCCTACGGCCCTGCATAGAGCATCTTATTCCCCATACCATGTCCCTTAAAATAACTTAAAGCTGGACCAGTTCTTCTCAATACTTTTGCAATCAAAAAAGTTAATAGTATCATTTCCATTTTTTATATAATGGTGAAATTTAAATTGTCACTCCATATCATGCATCTTTTTTATATTCACATGTAATAAACTTAAGATTTCTAAGTTCAATTGAACCCCCACCAAACCTCCTTTGGCTACGGCTATGTATTATTTGACTAAATTCCCCTTGAAGAGATTAAACATGCTTGCTTACTCTTTCATAGTTAGCTAGAGAGTTGTATATTTGAGGAAGGACTTACTTTAGAATAGACCTTGGCTGTGATTTCCTGCGCTGCATAGGAACTAAAAAATACAGTATTAATATTAATGTATGTGGCTTGTATTCCATTGATAAGATTCATAATCAACATAATAGCACTAGGTGAAAGTAAAATTTCAATGGAGCCAGAGCATACTCTGATGCAATATAAGATATTAGCTACTTCACAATTATTTCTCAGCCATCTTATATTCATTAGATGTTATATTAGTCCCTCTTTTATTGGATTTTTTAAAAGGCAAAGGGGAAAAAAAGCTTAGCTCCAGGAATTGGAACCTAGGACTGGGTAGAATTCAATCAAAACTTTTATTAATTCTAAATAAAGAAAGAAAAAAAAACAAGAAAAAGAGAGAAGGCATTATATGACGCGTGCTATACAACAAAAGTAACTTCTCATTCTCACTATTATTATTGCCTCCGATATTTATTCAGTAGTTATGCTGTCACTAAAATAATAATTTTGCAGATATACTCTTTTTTTTTCAAATGTCTAAAGTATTTGGATTACTATATAACTTGCAGTGTAAGCATTTGTGGTATGCATGTAGCAAAACAGCAACAAGCAAACAGATAAACAAATAAACGGGGTATTTTTAAAATCCACTATAGCATATTATAAAGTATTATTATAAAATTATCACTTAAAATCACTAAACTTGTCAGTTAGCAATATTCACCTTAAAAACTTGTCAAAAGTATGCCATAAACAACATATTTTTGTCACTAAATTTAAACTTTTATGTATATTATATACATAAAATACTCATTTAGTTGGAATATATATCTAATATAGATGCCCTCAACCCCTGAATCTATTGGTTATAAGCTAGAGTCTGTGCAGGAGGCAAGGTTACAGCTAATGAATTTGAAAAAGCTGAAACAGGTTAGCTAAAGGTTAAATATGGATCAGGTACCTCAGTCTGTAAGTAGGCATTAACATATATTTAACTTACGTTCCATGTAACTTACATTCCACGTTCCAATTCTGTTGTTAGAAGAGGTACTAGTCCGAATTTGATTGTATTTGTTAGCGCGCGCGCTTTTTATTTCTTGGTGTTTTTGCATAGAAAAAAAAAAGCCTCGCGATCGAAAAAAAAAAGATACTTCGCACGCATATATGCGCGACCCTTTACCAAAGGTTAAATATTCAAGTTGAAAATCATCACAAACATTTTAAATAAACTAATATTTACAAAAAAAGATTATTTTTTATGCCAATCAAGTGACCTCTGAACGGCCAATTGCCAGGTCTTGTACCGAGACATAAGTTCAGTTGACTTGTCATTAGATTGAGGACTTGGTATAAATTTCTTGTCTAGCTTCCAAAATTTGAAAATATCTTCTCGACTCTTCCAGAACCCCACGGAAAGACCAGCAACATATATAGCTCCATAGACTGTCATATCTACATCTTTAGGCCTCTGCAACTCCTTTCCAAGTAGTTCACTGGCCAGCTGCATTATAAAATCATTCTTTGACACGCCTCCGTCTACGCACAAGCGCTTCGTCGAAAGTTTGATTTCTTCTGTACCAACATCATAGACCTGCTTAAAAGTGTACGCCAGGGACTCTAACATAGATCGAACAATGTGCTCTTTCCTGGTATTGTGTGTTAATCCGATTATGCTTGCTGTGGCACGAGGATCATTGTACGGCACTTGAATTCCATCAAATGCTGGAACAAAACAGGCACCCTCAGAATTGCTGACTGATTCGGCCATAGCTTCAGTTTCTGAAGGTTCTGAATACAGCCCAAAACTTTTCCCCCATTCAATGACGCTGCCACAGCTAGGAAAATTAGCTTCTGCAAAATATACAAGTTCCTTGCCAATTTTCCAGCCTATGACTGGATAAAAGCCAGAAAGTGAAGCATGAGGCTTTTTACCAGTGTTAATCTGGAGAAACATGCCTGTACCAAGTGTGCACTTCAAATCCCCAGGGCTCCAACATCCTTGTGCAAACGTGGCACTGGATTGGTCAGCGATGTTACCTGTAATCGGAATTGTAGCCCCAAAATGGCATTCGTCGACGTGACCATAATCACCGTCAGTATCCAATACTCTCGGAAACATGGTCTTGGAGAACCCAAGCAAATTCAGCATCATGTCACTATACTTCAGCTGGAAAGGATCGTAAAGCACGCTAGTACAGATGTTGGAATAATCGGTAGCATGGACTTTGCCGTTCGTTAACTTCCAAATGATCCAAGAATCCATGGTACCAAAATTGAGACAACCTGCATTCATAAGAGTTTTCGCTTCAGGAACATTGTTGATAGCCCAGTACAGTCTTGGTGCAACTTGCTGGGTTGTCAGAGTAACTATACTTGCAGCAAGAAAGCGTTCACTTCGAGTTACCAGGTGAAGCATACTTGCTCCTGCATTCAGAAACTTCAGTTGCATAGACTCATTCCAATCTTTGCAAACTTTGGCTGCCCTCCTGTCTTGCCATGTAATGAGGTTGCACAAAGGCTCTCCTGTCTCCCTGTTCCATAACAGAAAGGAATTACGTTGCGCCGTGATTCCCATACACGCCGCTTTTGAAGGATCTAAGCTACCGGATGAAAGAGTTCTTGAAACAACTTCTTTGAAGCCCGTCCATATTTCCTCTGGATCGATTTCACTGCGATCCTGTTCTGGGTGAAGGACATTCACTGACGTGAAATGAGAAGCCAGGACTTCGCCATCGTGATCTACAGCAAAGCAGCGTAATCTAGTGGTACCAATGTCAATTCCAAGAACAAAAGACATAACTCCTTCTTTTCCTTTTGACAGTTCAGCTGAGAATCAGCTGACCTCACGACCTTTTATACGACGATTATTTCCTACGACGATTCTTTCCTAATTTAGTTTCTATGGTAACGGTTAGGGACCGAGCAGACTTACAATGCACTCCCGTGCTTTCTTGCTTCTACAACGTGATCTAATGAACATGAAAAGATATCCTTTAAGAGTAAGTTAGTGCTCATTTGTGATTGAATTGATTTCCATTTTAGGGTATAGAAGCTTACCCAAATGAAGGAAACATGTTCAAGTGGTATGCAAGAATCGAAGGCTTAATTGGAACAATATGGGAAGGTGATTTATCTTAGATATAAGTACCTCTTATTTCTGCATTTGATTAAGTATATAAATCGTCTTGCAAAGTAGTTGTATGACACATGCTAATTTCACATGATTCTTGTAGTATCATCAGATACATAGCTGAAATTATTCCACCTCATCTACAAATAATGGATATAAAAGACCAAAAGTGTTTTGGAATATTTTGTTATCCAGCTATATTGAGTAAACTCTTCCCTTCCTTTCAGGCACTTTTTATTGTGTGAAATATTGCTTACCAGATTATTCCGGCAATTTTATATTTATTAATTTTTTCGTATCTTGTAGATGGGATATTTTATGTGAGCCTGGACTTTGATGAAGACTTTGACACAGTTCCACCAATCATTCATTTTAACACTATTCCATTTCATCCTAATGGTAACACTTAATATATAGTATTTGTTGATCTTTGTGGCAAATAAAAAACTTCTATTTAGCTATATTGAGTATTGAAGTAAAAAAAAATGCAGTAGAGCAATTATTTCAAATGTTCCTTGGCATGTTATTTTGATATATTTTGGTGTTGCATTGTCTATATGTAAGTGTTTGTAGAATGCAATGATTTTATGCTGTATATGAATGACTCGTTGGCTTTTATCAGTTTCAGCTTCTGATGGAGAAGTAGTCATCACTGGAAACAATTGGATGAAGGGAAGAACTTTATCTGGAATACTCCTTACGCTTCAAGTTCTTCTTTCAAATCCACAATTGGAAGATGAGTGCATTGCAAACGAGTCCGCAGCCAAATTATTAACTCGAGCTCCTCGTACATATGCACAGACAATTATGGACTGTGTTCTAGCCAGCATTAAAAATGATAGTAAGTGGAGCTCATAATATTACACATTTATAGTGACATAAATGGGCTTCTTTTTTTCAGGTGGGTTTCCTGATTTAGAAATGATGGATGAATATGTAAATGGTGATGATGACAACTCCCAGTTTTTCAGTGTATATACAGGAGGAACTGAAGAAAAGGATAAAATTCCAGTACAGTTTGTTTCTTTTGATGACTATTATGTGTTGTGGAAGGGAATTGCTACCTCAATTGTTGACTATAAGCAATCACGTGAACATAATTGTAAGTATGGAACAAGTCATGCAAAAAATTATTTAACTAATAAATGTATCATTTGTAGTGGTACAACTGTTAGAGAAAGACAGGCATTTTATTTCTGCACACACCAAGAATGATTTGTATTCTGTTCCACTGAAAGAACAAAAGAAACAGTAAGAATGAATATAAGTGTGGCATTGAATTCATCCTGATAGCATTTTATAGTTATGCAGCCTTAAAATATGGAAGTCTGAAGAAAACAGAAGAAGATCGTCCAGAAACAAATGACACTCTACTGGATGACAAAGAAGTGGCAAATAACATTAAATGGTCACAAAGTAACCATGATAAAGAACTTGTTATATAAAGATTCATTCATTATGCTCGTAAACTCTATAAATATAATATACAAAATCCTCCTCTATGAATGTCTCCATCTAGTTGAGGTCGGGCTACGCCCAACTAGTCTCCATCGTCAGCTCAGGTTTCCGCGAACGAATGGCAAAATTATTTTTTCAAATGGAAGCCCCACCCCCGCGCGGTCTAGCAGACTTATCATCTAGAATAAAAGGACGGGATCATGGAGGGAATTACAACTGGACGACTAGTTAAGATAGATCCTGTTCCTTCTTACAAGTACCTGGAAGTGAAACTTCCTGCACTGAAAGATGACGAACTTCTGGTAAAAGTTCGAAAAATAGCTCTATGCGGTACTGACATCAGTCTGTACCAGTGGAACAAAGGTCAGCTTCACATTTTGCAGCAGATAGTTGGATATTAGAGCACTGATTGACCCATACCAATAAATGAACTCAACCATAGTATATCTATGACTCGCTAATCCTCTCTTGTGTTGAATTAGGTATAGGGTGTGGGACTTAGAGGGGTGTGAGACTTAGAGGGGTGTGACCTTGAACTGCACTACATGAATAATCAATGTTACTCTTTAGAATCTTTGGACCAAACCTGCCCCGAAAGTATGCATTATGTCTAAACATTTTAGTGCCTTCCCCTCACCCACCCCACCTCCAATTAACTAGACCATATCTGCAGAAACTTATCGCAATCTCCTAGTTTGCTGACGGTGCAAACACAACTTCCTCTGTCTTTCTATTGTTTGTCACCCGGAAATGATAAACTTTGAATCTGTTTACTATGCATGATCTGCCAAACTACCGAATGCTTCCACTGTTCTAATAATTTGGAGTGTTTATTTGATTCTAGAATTGCTTTTTTTCATGAATATATGTATTTGATTCATTCTGAAGAAATGTGACCGCGCAGACTTCAGCGACCACAACCTATTGTCACTGGTTGCAGAAAATCACATTAAATATATACTAAACTATCATGCTATCATTGCTTTTTGTATTGTTGTGATGTTGGGCGTGGTCTGGGGTGTGGCTTAATGTCCCTGGCTATGCGAGACTCCCCAAAGTATCAGCTAATCTTGTGGGTGAGACCCTTTACCCAATATGAGGAAAAAGAAAAGGTTTGGTCAAGTTCACATTACGTTTGGTCTCAGAGGTCCTGGAATTTCTTGGACCAGTAATTGGTGAGTGACCGCACTATACAAACGGAGACGTTCGCGTGCAAATTTAGCTTCTATTTTCCTTTTATGTAGCATGTCAGCTAAGGTCAATTATTAACTTGATCAAATCTACATAATATTAGAACACAAAAACAAAGTCAGTAGAATGATATCATAAGGTGTGCTCTTGGAACACCTATGAAAGTACATTATATATATACCCTAGATGTCTTCATAATGATATCTTTAGGTACATGACCTGTGAATTAATAACTCATGATATTAGTGTTATTTGATACTGTACTGCACAAGCTCATTACCCTTGTAGTTATAGTAACAGAGGGCCAAACTTTTCAATTTTCAGGTTTTTACAGCTACCTTCTTCTGGTTTACCCTGCTCTACAGGGTTAGAACAGCTGCTAAAATGTCAGCTGGGGGTGTGGGTAGCCTCTACAACCAACTTTAGCTATGAGTTACCCTACCTCAAGTACTAACTACAGTAGTAAAGATATCTAGTGTGGAATAAACCACTTATTACACTTGTCAATAGAGGCGGGGCTAGCTCTGCATGCAACGAGCCAAGTGGGCAGCCGCCCACTAGCGAGGAGCACAGCGCAGGCGCAGTGATCACGAAATTCGATGAGAGGCGCACGTGCCAGACGGTAAGCTCCTCGGAACTGTCCTAAAGAAGTGAAAATAAATTAGCCTGCTCATGAAATATTTCGCCATATCACACTCTGACTCATGTAATGAGTACATTATACTAGTGATTTACAATTATGGTTATTATGATGAATTTTGCCTGCTTTTTTATAACATGATGACAATAATGGATTCTTAGTAGTTAAACATTAATTACAGCAAATATACACAGAAATGCTTTCTTACCTTAATATCCTGAGTAGTGATAAGTGTGTAATATCAAATTTAAGCCATTCTGACTACTTTTATTACCAATAACTCTTGAACAAGCTCTCAGTTACAAAGAAAAAAAAAGGCCAGAGTTACTTTAGTTAACAAATATGGAATTACTACTTATCTTAGCTTCGCCCGAGTATTGATAGCTTCTTTAGAAGCCATTCTGACTACCAGTGGCCCTTGACAACCAACAAGCGGGACTTAGAAGCTAAAAAAAAAGGGAGTTTTTAAAGACGTGGTTAGACAATGAATATTCAAGTAAATACTGCTGCATAGGGCTTATAGCTATGACAAATAGCGCATTAACTTACCAACCCACTACTAACTCACATAGAAATGGTACTCAGGCAAGCTTTTGAGTTCAAATTGCACCATAAAAGAACTCAAAGCGGTAAACAGTTCAATTTCTAGTATGATACGGGTAATGATCGCTAAACTAGAGGATTCGGTTTAGTGAAGTTTGGACGGGGTCGAACACCGAGCTAACACAAAAATATGCGAGGGTCAAAGTACAAATGACATACATACGTCCCCACATATAAACAAATATCCCCGATTTTCAATTGAGTTACCCCTGATAGTGTCTCGCTCGCTTCACTCGCTCGCCAATAATACATATATTATACATATACGTATGTATATATAGCTATGTCAGAGCAGTACACTTGACAATCTAGTTTGTTAATCTGGCTCGCGAAGCTATAAAGCATCCAGAGGATTGTAGCTGTAACCTGCTATTTACTAGCAATGTTTGTTCATTATAATCTGAGATACTTGATGATCAAATTGGTGGTATTCATTTAACAGAAATGTTAGTACGTTAACCTAGCCCAGTTAGCTATGTGTCCACACAATTGTATTGTTGTTGGATAGCGTTGTTTGTTTTACTCAATTTTTTTCCCTATTTAGTGGCAGAGGAAATTGCGGAGTTGCCATTCACACCAGGTCATGAAATGGTTGGCGAGGTGAGTTGCAAAGATTATTGTAAAATTGGCTAGAGATGGAGTAAATCACAATATTTTCAGTTCTCACTAATGGAGTTGGAATGAGCTGGCATATCGTATCTGTGACGTACATATGGACGAACTTTGGTGCAGCCCGTACCTATTTTTATCAGCTTTTCAATGCATGGATGTCCACAAGGCGTACAAGACATTGATTACCTGCTTAAGTTTTTTTCCTGCTGAGGTCAATTGTGCAGCAAGATATGAGTCTGGATTAAATTTAAGAGCTATTTATTTATTTTAACTACACAGAACACAGCACAATGACAAATAATCAGTACTTTACTAATGTGCTGGTGAATCATACCATACAAATTTCTATTTCCAGTTGCCCATTGGTCTGACACACTCACTACACTGGCGATATTTTAGTACGTCATAGTTCAAGGGTTAATGTTATTGTAATTGACTAGATCATTCAGCGTGGGCCCAATGTCCCAGCAAAATATTCCTTAGGGCGTCGAGTGTGTGTGGAAAATCACTTCTTCTGTGGCACATGCTACCAGTGCACTCATGGTGAGTTTTAGTTGCTACTAGCAAATTAAAAGCCAGCCTTTTTTCTTTTTACATTCAATTATAGTACATAATCTATACTGTTCATCAGAGGTGAACTGTCAGGGCTGGAATAGAATTGGCGATTGTTGTCTGAATTATGACAAGCCTTGTAGACATAGTTGACATGAGTACATTATGTTGGAGTTTAGTGATTAGTGAAATGTAATGAACTTGCTTTAATAATTCACCTCTTGCTGAATGGATTTACAGAAAAATATTAAATTAAGATGAAAGTTGTAAACATGAATGCATATCATTCACCACACTGCGTTGTTGGAGTGCATTAGTTAATGTATATTACATTGTGATCCTACTAATTGGCTTGTAGTAATCTCCATGTGTTTAGTTTTATAAGCTCTATTTCATCTACAACATAATTCATTGTTTAAGAGTAGCACATGATTCTGATGATTGCTTTAGGTTTGGAACACATTTGTCAAAATTTGAACCAGTTTGGATATGGCAAAGGGACAAAGCATGGTGGCCTTTCACAGTTCACCATCATCCCTGCAAAGTATGCCTATCTCTTAAAGACAGATTTAGAAGATGCCAAGGCAGCCATTCTTGAACGTAAAAACTAATAGGATAGTACATTCAACTCATAGATTTATAGTTGTTGTTATTCCAATTGAATTTGTAATAATTATGATCTTATAGCATGTGGTGTTGCCCACCAGGCATTGGAAGGTATTGAGCCAAACAATGAAGACATCCTTATTCAGGGTATGTACGCATGCAGGTAGTTAGGTGAGTGGGTGGGTATGTGAGTAGGGTGTGTGCACGTGTATGTATGTATGTGTGTATGTATGTGTGTATGTATGTATATAAGTATGTGTACATACCTGATAGAGGAGATTAGTGAAGTTGAAGAATAATAATAACTCATGGATGCAGAAATAATCAGTTTGTTGTTGTTGTTTTGTGTGTGCTAGGTTGTGGTCCTGTAGGTTTATTGGCCATAGGTGTAGCAAAAGAATTGGGAGCTACAAAAGTGTAAGAATGTTTGTACCTATTTTTAACACCTGTATTCTGTGAAGTTTAAGTACTTGTCAACAAAGATAAGGTCCCTGTGAATTGTTTAGAACAAAAAAAAAAGTCAATCTCAATAATGGCAACTTAAGTATATGTATATTGTACGTTCATACATACGTATTTAAACTTGTGAAAAAAAAATTCACAAAGTAGACCTGAAAGCACCTGCATACCAGGAATTAGACAGTGAATTTATTTTTGTTTGGCTACTAGTATTGCTGCAGATATTGTTGAGAGTCGACTGGAATCTGCGTCACTTGTGGGTGCTGATGTTGTTATCAACTGCAAGACTGAGAATCTGAAGGACAGAGGTGTGTCACTCTAGAGTACATTGTACGTACACATTTCATAGTTGGAAACGATAGACATCTCTCAATGAGACACAAAATTCTTAAGTAATTTTATGAATATTCCATTGAACAAACTGTATTCGAATTGTGTACCAGAAATAATGTGTCCTGTTGAGTGTGTAGGATTAATACAGGATTGATGTGTGTCCCGTTGATGTGTAGGATTAATACAGGATTGATGTGTGTCCTGTTGAGTGCGTAGAATTAATACAGGATTGTTGTGTCCTGTTGAGTGTGTAGGATTAATACAGGATTGATGTGTGTCCTGTTGAGTGTGTAGGATTAATACAGGATTGATGTGTGTCCTGTTGAGTGCGTAGAATTAATACAGGATTGATGTGTGTCCTATTGAGTGTGTAGGATTAATACAGGATTGATGTGTCCTGTTGAGTGCGTAGAATTAATACAGGATTGATGTGTCCTGTTGAGTGTGTAGGATTAATACAGGATTGATGTGTGTCCTGTTGAGTGTGTAGGATTAATACCAGGATTGATGTGTTTAGTCAATGTGATGTGTATCCGGGTAGGGTTATACCAGGATTAAAGTGTGTCCAATATGCTTATCTAGTAATGGAAGAAACTGATGGGAATGGTGTCGGGCGATTACTGGAAGCTACAGGGTCTTCTACTATGGTGAACAACTGTTTCTCTCTTCTCAGGTAGGCATAAGATCACATGTTCATCATCCTCATTCTGCCCAGAATACTGCATTTCTTAAAAACTATTTTTCATATTGTTCTCCAGTGTTCAAAAACAGACACCTTACATGTAGTCATATGATGACCGGTAGTGATCATATTGTGTGGAACTTCCTCACTCATGCCATAAGTAGAGAGCCTGCCCATATTCATTTCATTACTACATGTATAGAGGCCTAGCAACTTCGAGTTGTGTAATGTAAAAATCACATTGGGTTAGGCACATGCCAAAAATATCTAGTATCATGATAGTATAATTGAATTTTAGTGTATGTGCATGCTAGCCTTTCTTTAATTATACAACATGGTATAACATTAAACATTATCTGTAACTTAATTTATTATATCCTGAAGGGTGATTTGCACGCAATAGACAGCCTGCATTTAGTGGCTCGGCAAGAAGTCGAAATGTCGAGTTGAGTTTTAATTAATATAATATAGGTAGGCTGTTAGAATGACAAAATTTGCTATTATTATAATTATTTCAGCCAAGAATGACTAAGTCATTAAATCTTTTTTTATGTGGTATTTGGTATTTATGTTTAATAGGAAAGGTGGAAAAGTTGGCTTGATTGGATTGCCTAAGGTATTTCTTTGAGTACTTGTCTAAAATGTACATATTCTTAGTAATATAAATACCAGCACATATACATGCATACACATATACATGCATACATATATACATGCATACACATATACATGCATACACATATACATGCATACACATATACATGCATACACATATACATGCATACACATATACATGCATACACATATACATGCATACACATATACATGCATACACATATACATGCATACACATATACATACATACACATATACATACACATATACATACATACATACATACACATATACATGCATGCACATATACATACATACATACATATATACATGCATACACATATACATGCATATACATATACATACATACATACATACATATATACATACATGCATGCATACATGAGTACAAGTGGTGAGTGAACTTCTGCTATACATTAATATCTGTATAATAAATAGAGTTGGGCATGCTTTACTGTTAAACTCTGCTGCATGTTAAACAAAAAAATCTATCCTTTTTTGTAGATTTTTTAGTTAAGGAAATGTTCTCAGGTTTTTCAGGCCCAGTTGCTGATTTAGTTTGATAACAATCTAGATTACACACATACACACACACATAACAAATACAGGAAATCGTCCCTGTAGCAGATCCATTCTACAGCAATTGGGCTATATATGCTAACTTGCTGTCAGAACACAATCTAAGTAACTTTCAGTTAACCTAATAAACCATGTCCTATGGAATTGCATTATGTATATATAGGAACCTCTACATATAGAAGACCCTTTGCCAAATATCGTCTTTAAATCTCTTACCTTGAAAACTTTCCATGGAAGGAGAGTATTTCGTGATTGGGAAGAATCAGAGAGAATGTTATATGAAAACAGGTATTTTATTTTATAGGTTCACTGAACATGGGGTTGAAGGTCATATACAATGCTGTCACTTGATGCCGAAGTGTGCAATAGAAAATATCAGAAGTGGGCAATAGAAAATATCAGAAGTGTGCAATAGAAAATATCAGCATAGCGGACTAGAAAACATCAGCATAGCGGGCTATTGAAAATATCAGAAGTGGGCAATAGAAAATATCAAGAATGGGAAAATAAAAAATATCAGGAGTGTGCTATAGAAGTGGGCTATAAAAATGTCAGGATAGTGGGGAATACCTGCTGAAATCTTATCTACGTACATTGTGGATTGCTTTATGTATTTTTACCCAAGACCTATCCGTTGAAATTTTTGGATTATTAGTTTCGAAAGAATTAAAAAATTGTTGCAGCAGTTCTTACAAAACAATCACAACTATTTCACAATGTTCTTTCATGATACTGTAAAACAATAAATAGCTATTAATCTTATGAGGGACCTAACTATGATCCCTTAAATTTTTGGTCTCAATTTTTTTCATTAATCCCGCTTATTTTACAATCATATTAATTTTTTTGAAATTCACTCAAAAATTAAATTGTATATATATTTTTTATTTATAGAATAAATACTGCACCAATAATTACGCATGACTACCCGTTGTCTCAGTTTGAAGAGGTAAGTGAAGTCACTATTGACATTACAAGTTGTACTTTCAGTTTTTTCTTATAGGCTTTTCGCATTCTGATTGAAGGAAGTGGTTGCAAAGTTCTTGTGACTCCTGATAAACAATAATAATTATTGGTATACATTGAATTTGTGAAGAAAAAGCATTATTATTTACATGGCTATAGCACCTCCTCACATCAGCATTTTCTGTTGTATATGTATAGTGACATTTCTTAAACAACACCAGTATAGTTCAGCAATTTTATATTTTGAACTTAACCCTAAGGCATGAAGTCAAATGCTGGTTGTATCAACAGAGAATACTGCTACATTATTATTTCAGCCAAGAATGAATGAATTATTGAAAAAATACCTAATTATCTCGCGGTCAGCAATGGTTTTAGCTACTGGGGCAATCAGACAGTGGTGATATTCCAGGATAAAAGAACTGGTGATATATGTATCCACACACATCTATATTCCTTCGGGTGTTTCTCTGCCACAAATAGCTATATTCACAGGACAAAAATAAAAAATTTCCTAGTCTCCAAATGTCAGCTCCAACTTCTATCCTATTGAATGATAGTCTCGCGCGCCAAACCCTTTACCCAACGGGTGAGACTAAAATTCGGACCGGACCGGACCTACGGACCGGGCTAAATTCGCGAAAATCTCGCGGACCACCAACGCGCATGTTCAAAACACGTTCTAGGGGGCGTCTCTTGCTCACTATTGTGCATGCAGTCAGCTAATCCAGTAGTCCGGATGCTACGCCGAGAAAAGCGAGAAGAAATGGGGAAGCCACTGCCACGTATTTGCAGAAATCTCACAACACAAGAAGTATTTAGTTATTTTAATAACTGCAGTACCTATTTGATTTCAGACAGTGTTGCTGTGATACCTAAGGGTGGAGAATTGTTTCTGTATTCCTTATCTCAGGGCAATAAAGGTACAAATAGTACAGCTAAAGCCAATTGATTTTTATAATGATTGATTTTTTTCCTGGTAGATTGGAGAAGTGATGGGTATCGGTGGTTCCAAAATGGGACAAAATTAATTCCCAAGAAAAATCCCAGCATAAAATTTTATTTGTGTTTTACCTAGGGAAGCGATTCTAGATTCAGAAAATTTGCATATTTTTTTGAAGATGATAAAGTTTCAGTTGTATTGGTACATTATTTAGGTAATGAAGAAATTGTAATTGATTTTCCACACGGAAATGCTCTTCATAAGCAGCCTTATTTCCGTACATGCCCTTCAGTGCTAGACTCACTCAGGAAGAGGGCTGAATTCCCAGCAAATGTGTATAAAAATGTAATTTCATCAAGCAATGTTCAAAGCTGCGATTGGACAATGAAGCCTCGCAACACTAAGCAAATTTCAAATATGCAACAAAGTGAGCGTCAAAAGTCTAGATTATCTCATGATGCTCTCTACAATCTCCATGAACTGGCATATGACATCAGTCCATTTGTTATTTCAATAAAAACTTTTCCTGATGTTTTGATTGTATGTGGCCATAGCAGTTTGTCTGAAGAGCTAAATTCATTGCTTCAGGCTGAATCAGAATCTCCTCAACTTCTGTCATACGATACGACCTTCCAGCTCGGTGATTTTTATTTATCTGCTTTTTTATTCAGACATACCATTTTTTCATCTTCACCAGTGATTCCCTGTTTGTTTCTATTACATGAAAGAAAATTTCAATCATGTCACGAAGAGCTCATGCGTGAAATTGCTTTACGTGTTCCACGTTTAGTAAATGGACAAGCAGAAGTACCATTGGTTACTGATGAGGAATCTGGCATATATAAGGTAAGCTATTGTAGGTTTATAGAATAAAAGTTCTAAAAATTGATTGAAATGCTAAGATAACATACATAGACAGCAGTTTTCTCAGTTTATACAGCCAGTATACAGTTATTTTGAAACTTCACACATTATGGACTCCTTGCCAAAATCCTCCTCTTAGTTTATTGCTCATTTGTCCCCCATCACAGCTTTTTGTGGTAAAATGTTAGTATCTAGTGATTATTTACATATACATACTATTGTGAGATGTGAAGTGATATTGTAACAATCGTGCATATAATACTTCATTATATAAAAAGCTATATAACATCTGCTTTTACATCAGGGGTCCTTTCTGAATCCAATCATTGTAGCAATTGACTTGTTTAGTATGTATGTATGTATGTATGTATGTATGCATGCATGTATGTGTGTATAATTATTATGTGAGTCAGTATACACTATGGAGAGATATTTCAAAAGCATAGTTATTTATTTTCATGAACTGAAGGCGAGTGAAAATGCATTAAGCGTGAGGTTAATATATAGTTTATTGTACACTAGACATTTTTCCAAAACAGTAAAAAAATTGTGCTTCAAAGACTCATCGTCTAGACGTAACTTGGCCATACATCTAAAAATATAGTTGTCCAGAACTACTCTTGGTCATGTTGGAGCATTCAGCCAGACCCTTTACCTACCGCTACCGCTGGGAAATGGTCTGGTAACAATAGTACATAGTACCAGTTCAATACCCTCCAGATGCACCCGGTTCAGGAATATTTTGCGATAGAACGTATCGAAGATTCCTGGAAGCATTCAGCATTCAATATAGGAACATATTTAACGCTCGTGTGATGCAAGAAATCCAAGAAAAAGTTCCTATGTACAATAAATATATGCGTGTTTTTGCATGTGTGTGTGTGTGCAAGCATGTATATGTATACAAGTATACCTATAACCTATTTATACTTTTATTATTCAATTCTTGATTTGTAAATGTTTAAATACAAATACAGATGAGGAGTGAGGATATTGTCAATGGCCTGCAGATAGCCATGCATTCACCTGTTCACACACTCACACACACACACACACACACACACACACACAAATAGCTACAATGGCTTTCATGATACATACATACATACATACATACATACACACACACAGATTTACTTGTAATTATAGTTATTTTTATTTTAAAAAAAAAGAGTTTCAGAAGATAATTATAATCAATAACTATTTCATGTTGGTTAGATAGTTTGCATGTTATTTGTAATTCGGTGTTGTCCCAAACTGATTGTATAGGCAATTGGAAAGTATTTTCCAAAAGTAAGGAGAGTTCGTTGCTGGAACCATACCATCAATGCTGTTAAGAGATGGTTGAGGAACCATGGAGCTACGTCAATGGAAATTCATGTGTACATCAGCCACATTCGGGACCTTCTCAATCAGAGCAGCAGTGACAGTTATGAAAGAAAACTGAAGGAATTTGAGAGTTCTTGGAGCCAATCTTTTCATCAGTATTACATGGCTATGATTCATTCTGAGGTGAGTAAGGTCAATGCAATGCAATACTTATTGTGCATGTGTTGTACCATATGATATTAATTAATTAGGCATTGATTGTGTGTGTGTATTTATGAAGAGTATATTATATGAAGAGAATATTATTAAACGGTAGATAGTGGTTAGCATGTCTAGTGAGCTAAACTCACTGGCTAGCATTCTGCTTGTTGTTGATGATCTGGAGTAAGAACCAACACATCATGCCAAGCTTATGGGAGCCTGGTGGTTTGTACATTGCATGGGATGGTTAGCCACTAGGGTGAGTTAGTCTACTCAAAGCTGAGCAAGCTGATGGTGAGCCACAGAAGCTAGTCTACTCAAAGCTGAGCCAGGCTGACAGACCTTGCTGTTTTGTAGGCACAGGTTGGGGAGTTGGGGGGGGGTGGGGGGTGGGGGTGATTAGTGGCCAGTTCACCCATAAGGGTTTGCAGGAGAGGGAGGAGGCACTGGTATGGTCACGATTCATTTTAACATATAAAACTTTCTTTCAACATGTACACATGTCATTGCCGTGTTGTGTAAAACAATTAACTTTGCTGTAGATGAAAACTTCACTTGGTAGGTTCATTTTAGAGCCTCTAAAAATCTATCATCCTTTCTCTGGTGTCACCAACAACATGTCTGAGAGTTTTAATGCTACTTTGAAGAGACTGCAAGGATGGAGGGAAGTTCCGTTGGACACTATTGTGCTTACCTTGTACCATGTACAAGCATATTTTCACAATGAAATTCAGAGAGGATTTATTGGTAAGCACATCATACTGAGTCTGTAACTCCTTCAAATACCATCTATGGTTTTTTTAAAGGGTCACAGTGTTGTAAGGTGATTCTTCTAAGTCAAGTGACGTATATACTCATTTTACACTACTTGACCACATGCAATGTATGTATTTAATTCCATTCTCTCAAATCCAAAGTAGCATAGGTTTTCTATTCAAATTTTCAATATAAAGGTTAAATTGAGATGAGATGCCAGTGTGGGCACCTTAATTATGGGGCACAATGCATACTGCTTTTTGACTGTTATGGTGTAATAAACAGCCATCACTGTGCTGGAGAAAGTCAGGTCTTAGGATGTTTCATAACGGAGTGAAATGAGTCAAGTAATACAATAGGTGGAGCCACATGAGTTCATCATAGAATATTGTTATGTACAGCTCCTTGTATTGGTGCTGTTGAAACACATTGCCAATAGCTAATTATTTATATTATTAATAAGTTTTTATTCGCACTTCCTGCATTTAACAGGTGTAGGAGACTATAAGCTCTGTCCTAGGTTTTCCAAATGGATAAGGTCTCTACAAGAACTCCATTCCATCCAGACTTATTCTCAGGAAGAAATAGTGGAGATGGTTATGCTGAAGAAGAAACCTGACAAATCCACGTCTCTACCATGCTGTAGTAAATTTATGAACATTCATAAGTCAAAATTATTATTTACTGGTAATATAGATGAAGTGACAACTGATAACAACAACATGGATCATGAACTTCCGTGTAGCAGTCAGCAGGCCAGAGCAAGGTTAGTACATATTTATCAATAAATTAATGGGATGTAATATGAGGATGCTCTAAAGGGAGCACAATATTATAACCATATTAATAATTTGAAATATACTTACATTTACTTAAAGCCCGTATCTAAAAATGGCACAAGACTACAATAAACAAGGATAAATTTGGCCGATTTAAACTTTCATCATTATTTAGTATTGATTGATTGGCGAGCTAACAAATTGTGGGCGAGAGATTACTAGGAGTAACACATCGGAAATTGAAAATTATTTATTGTTTGTTTATGTATATGTGGACGTACCTATGTCATTTTGTACTCTGACCCTCACTTTTTGTGTTCGCTGTGTAGTTGTCAACCTTGTCACTAAACAGAACTACTTCGTAGTTAGCGATCTTCCATTATCATAGAGGGATTAGTTTGCATACCTCTTTGACTAACGATCTGAATGTTGTGGGAGGCAATAGGATTTACAGACATATTGGAGTTCTGGCTGAGATAGGTCATACCATACACTCTACGCAACAAATAAACATCCTCCAAAGTAAAGAACAAAAGAAAAAGAAGCTAAATGCAGGAAATTTATTATTGATTGTAGATATCAGTAATATGCAGGGAATTTAGCATCACAGTTATGTCAACATGGAAGAATTTAACAAATACAGTTGAAAATTCAAGTCATTAAAACCTCAATCATGACTCTAGCTTGCTATTGTTGTTGTTTTTTTCTCATTTTGTTCGGAGGATGTTGACTGTTTTACTTGAAAATTCATTGTGGAATAGTCAAGTCAAGAAAGAGAACAGCTACAATGTATATCTTGTGTTGATATTTCCAGTAAAATGTCTGTGTGTGCTGTACAGCTACTGTTATAAAGCACAAAATACCTTAAACAAGCAGGTCGCATAAAAGGGCTTGGCCGCAGGGACAGGTCTGTAAAGTAATTGCCCTCCCTCCTCCCTCTCTTAGATAGGGCCATGTTCTTGTAGTTATTGTGTTCTCACTCTGTGTGCACAATTTTCATACAATGTGTCTCACCTAATGGCCAAATGGGTATGTATTATTTTTTTACCACAGGTGTAGTAATCTTCATCTGTTACCATAATATTTTCCTCTCTTCCTTAGTTCATAAAATAATATGGTCTATTCAGACATATCAGCAATATTTCATTCCAGTGCTATTAGATATCTCAATCATTTAATTAATAATGCATGAACTAAAACATTAAATAATTTCAGACAACTTGTAGCAAATCAGTTAGTGTGCCACAATCCATCTCTCGTTTCACAGTCAAAGGTACAAACGGAACGCCACATGCTGTGAAGTTGTTTCCAAGTGAGTCATGCTCTTGCCCTGCGACTTCTAGGTGCTACCATATCATAGCAGCACAATTAAGTATTGGATTAGCTAATCCAGGTGTCCAAAAAAAAGTTAATTTGACGCAGCTGAGAAGAAATATGCGTAGCCGATCAGAAAGAAAATCTGGACGCAAAGCTCCAAGGCCTGGTGATTATGAGGTAATACCTGCGCCAGACTCAACTGCATCCCAACAGGTTTGTGTATGGGAGGGACAATAAGTTACAGTGTAAGGGAGAAACCACAGATTGCATTGGCAACATTATTTTGTTACACAGAGAATATATTTGCATAACATCATTAATGTACAGTTGAATGTCAGCAATCAACACCAACAATTTAATAGAGTAACACATGAAGACATAACGTATATCGCTTGACCACGCCCTTACATTAATACATTTTCAGTTATTTGAACATTTCAGTTATTCTAACACCTCTCTTGGTCCCAACGTGTTTGGATAACTGCCAATCTACTGTACTACTACACTGTGTAAACTAATGAGGATTGCAATGAAATGATCATTACATTATTAGAACTGACAGAGTGCATCTCATGTTGCTCTTATTTCCAATTAAGTTGATCAATTTGCATTAGCTATTAAGTTCAGTTATCTGTGTATTTTTCTAATGTTTATTTTGTTATGTTTACCAGCTCCTATCTTATTTTTAATTACACTCACATAGCTATTACATGTGAGTCTCTTATATTCAAATATTTTCTTCTGATCTTGCATTATATTACCATTCTATAACACCACTACTTCTAGTTGTGTCCACCAGTTTCCATCATACCATTTCAGTTGTTATAGTGTGGGTCCTCAGTTAATCCTGACGACCCTATCTCTCTGTGGCCATTAGGAAATCTGAAGAGATCCTAGTAGATCTTTGAAGTAAGATGGCTGAATATATCTGTCCAAATAGAGGAAGATAAAACCAATCAGATCGTATTTGATCCTATCTGATCTTCAATAATATTATAACAAATTATTGATTGATTCAACTAGATATACATGATTATGCTACAAGAACTGTGCAGATCTGATTGGAAAAGTATTCAGATCATGAAAGATCTTACTGGATTAAATAGGATTGATAATAAACTAAATAAGCAGATCTGGTAAGATTTTAACAGATCTTGAAGCCAGAAATTAAAAGATTCTGATAGAAATGTTATACGATCTGCTAAGATAATAAAAGATTCCGAATAAGTACTTACACGACCTTAAATCTAAAAAGATTCTGACTGTATATGTTTGAAAATCATGTCAAATCTGACTTAGGAATTAGCCAGAATATGATAACTTACATTTACAAGATCTTATAAGAAATGTTTTACTTGGGTTAGTTAACCTTGACTGACCCAATTCACTCACAGGGATAGTTCCAATAAACCCATCCAGAATTTATAGTGCTGGAAAATTCTAATAAATGATAATTGGACTAATGTTCTACTGGGGAAATCAGGATACTTAACAATAATGTTTAAAAATATTTGCTCTTTTATCTAGAAAATATCAGACGAGTATGACAATGACAACAGTAAACCAAGTGCCGAACCATTAGAAGTGAAGAACACCTCCGATGGATTTTCTCTGTTAGATTCCACCTCTAAAGTAGAAGCTGCTGTGACCAAATTAGGTACGTGTGGAAATTGACCACTAAATAGGAATTTGAAATCAATATTTACACAGTCCCTGTGGGAACCAAGCGCAAGAGATGTGGTAGCTGTGAAAGTTGTCAGTCTAAGGACTGTGCTCTTTGTGTCTATTGTTTGGACAAGCCAAAATTTGGTGGTCCAAATTTGCTTAAGCAGAGCTGCCTCAAACGAAAATGCACACAGCTGAGTCAGTCAGGTTAGAATTTTATGCTTCAGTTTTTCTTAATCTAGCAAACAGTAAATATTAATCAGGTCGCGTCTCCAAAAAAAGATAAATCTACCAAAGTATGTAAACATTCCTATTATAAAATGACTTTTTATTATTAAGTGACTATTCTTTTTAGGAGGAGAGTGTGCCAGAAGAACTTCAAATTTTATTTGAGCTCACAATTGAACAGAAGAACAGAGTAATAAAGTAGCGCTATAATAGCAATTTGCCATTATCTAGTATATTACAGATTCAATCAGAGCTGCTAAAGAGCGATGAACACAAACTTCTAACTCTTGATGGGTGTGATCTTTATGTAAGAGACCTTAAGACATTGAGTGGGACATCTTGGCTTAATGACAAGGTATCAGTATAAATCTTATAAATACTTCTAATTTTTCTGATGCTTATCCAACGTACAGATCATTGACATTTACACTACACTAATAACTAAGGTGTCCAATGCCAAGTCCCCTAATTCTATATTAGCTCTATCGTGTTTCTTCTACCAAAAACTTTGTACCTGTGGATATGAAGCTGTGTCAAAGTGGATTAAGGTATTTTTCAACATTCCACTTCACTCAACATGTAACATTTTATTTTTTTTAATTAGATGGACATGTCCTTTCACAAGCTGTTGATACCGATCATCACATCTTCTCATTGGCGGCTAGTTGTTGTGGATGCTCATGAGAAGACAATCAAATGCTATGATTCCATGTTAGGAAATGATGAGAGCTGCTTAAAAAATATTGTAATGATCTGTCTAGCTATACAAATAGTTTATATACTGAATTGGTAAATTAGAGACTATTTGTCCAGAAGATATACTGACGATAATTTTTCAACATGGAAACTGTGGTCCCCAAAGGTATTAATAAAAAAAAACTTTTGAAATATTATTATGTGTTACTAACCAAAATTACTTTATTTCAGAACATACCAGTGCAGTATAATGGTTATAATTGTGGTGTATTTACTTGCATGGTAAGTTTATTTAATATGATTATTTGTTCAGTAGCTGCTACACTTATTCATAGCTAGTTTCAACTCAAAATGTGAATTTAATATAGTATGCCAGGCATGAGGGAATAGGAACATCTCTTTCATTTCATCAGGTAACTGAATTATTATTATTGTTAGCTAGTGGTGTGCATTTATTATGTCATTATTATGCAGCGAGATATCCCCACTATCAGGAAAAGAATGATTTATGAACTGTCAATCAAATCACTCATTAATTTTTGAATTTTGTTTATTGACTTTAATATGCTGTATTTATGACTGAATAAAAATTCATATACATGATTCACCATACATATATGAAGGGGAAACTGTTGTACACTCTTTAATTGATGAGAAGTCACTTCAGAGCATCCACCATCACAAATTATATGAGGGGAAACTGTCGTACACGCTTTAATTGATGAGAAGTCACTTCAGAGCATCCACCATCACAAATTATATGAGGGGAAACTGTCGTACACGCTTTAATTGATGAGAAGTCACTTCAGAGCATCCACCATCACAAATTATATGAGGGGAAACTGTCGTACACGCTTTAATTGATGAGAAGTCACTTCAGAGCATCCACCATCACAAATTATATGAGGGGAAACTGTCGTACACTCTTTAATTGATGAGAAGTCACTTCAGAGCATCCACCATCACAAATTATATGAGGGGAAACTGTCGTCGTACACGCTTTAATTGATGAGAAGTCACTTCAGAGCATCACCACACAAATTATGTACAAATTATAAAGAGCTGGGCAACTGTCGTACACGCTTTATTTCTTTGAGAAGTCACTTCACTTCAGATGCGTCCACCGGCACAAATTATATGAGGGGAAACTGTCGTACACTCTTTAATTGATGAGAAGTCACTTCAGATGCGTCCACCAGCACAAATTATATGAGGGGAAACTGTCGTACACTCTTTAATTGATGAGAAGTCACTTCAGATGCGTCCACCATCACAAATTATATGAGGGGAAACTGTCGTACACTCTTTAATTGATGAGAAGTCACTTCAGATGCATCCACCATCACAAATTATATGAGGGGCAACTGTCGTACACTCTTTAATTGATGAGAAGTCACTTCAGATGCGTCCACCGGCACAAATTATATGAGGGGAAACTGTCGTACACTCTTTAATTGATGAGAAGTCACTTCAGATGCGTCCACCGGCACAAATTATATGAGGGGAAACTGTCGTACACTCTTTAATTGATGAGAAGTCACTTCAGATGCGTCCACCGGCACAAATTATATGAGGGGAAACTGTCGTACACTCTTTAATTGATGAGAAGTCACTTCAGATGCGTCCACCGGCACAAATTATATGAGGGGAAACTGTCGTACACTCTTTAATTGATGAGAAGTCACTTCAGATGCGTCCACCGGCACAAATTATATGAGGGGAAACTGTCGTACACTCTTTAATTGATGAGAAGTCACTTCAGATGCGTCCACCGGCACAAATTATATGAGGGGAAACTGTCGTACACTCTTTAATTGATGAGAAGTCACTTCAGATGCGTCCACCGGCACAAATTATATGAGGGGAAACTGTCGTACACTCTTTAATTGATGAGAAGTCACTTCAGATGCGTCCACCGGCACAAATTATATGAGGGGAAACTGTCGTACACTCTTTAATTGATGAGAAGTCACTTCAGATGCGTCCACCGGCACAAATTATATGAGGGGAAACTGTCGTACACTCTTTAATTGATGAGAAGTCACTTCAGATGCGTCCACCAGCACAAATTATATGAGGGGAAACTGTCGTACACTCTTTAATTGATGAGAAGTCACTTCAGATGCGTCCACCGGCACAAATTATATGAGGGGAAACTGTCGTACACGCTTTAATTAATGAGAAGTCACTTCAGATGCGTCCACCGGCACAAATTATATGAGGGGAAACTGTCGTACACTCTTTAATTGATGAGAAGTCACTTCAGATGCGTCCACCGGCACAAATTATATGAGGGGAAACTGTCGTACACTCTTTAATTGATGAGAAGTCACTTCAGATGCGTCCACCGGCACAAATTATATGAGGGGAAACTGTCGTACACTCTTTAATTGATGAGAAGTCACTTCAGATGCGTCCACCGGCACAAATTATATGAGGGGAAACTGTCGTACACTCTTTAATTGATGAGGTCACTTCAGATGCGTCCACCGGCACAAATTATATGAGGGGAAACTGTCGTACACTCTTTAATTGATGAGAAGTCACTTCAGATGCGTCCACCGGCACAAATTATATGAGGGGAAACTGTCGTACACTCTTTAATTGATGAGAAGTCACTTCAGATGCGTCCACCGGCACAAATTATATGAGGGGAAACTGTCGTACACTCTTTAATTGATGAGAAGTCACTTCAGATGCGTCCACCGGCACAAATTATATGAGGGGAAACTGTCGTACACTCTTTAATTGATGAGAAGTCACTTCAGATGCGTCCACCGGCACAAATTATATGAGGGGAAACTGTCGTACACTCTTTAATTGATGAGAAGTCACTTCAGATGTGTCCACCGGCACAAATTATATGAGGGGAAACTGTCGTACACTCTTTAATGAATGAGAAGTCACTTTCAGATGTGTCCACTGGCACAAATTATATGAGGGAAACTGCCGTACACTTTTTAATTAGTTAGAATTCACAACAAATTTATCTATGTTTTAAAATACAGGATGTTAATGGTTGTTCACTCTCAATTAGCGATGTTTCAATAATAATAATAATAATATTAATAATAATAATAATAATAATAATAATAATAATAATAATAATAATAATAACAACTGATGATGATAATAATATTTGTTATTATAAATACAATAATAATAACTGTTATTATTATCTGGAATAGGATAGTCTTAATATCACAATAGCATTGTTGTATGTCAACTATTTTGGTAAGATTAAATACCAAACTTAATAAAGAGTAGTCGAGGAAGCATCACTGACAACAAATTAATTCACTCTCTACGAAGTCCGGGCATGCGCGTTGGCGGTCCGCGAGATTTTCGCGAATTTAGTCCGGTCCGTGGGTCCGGTCCGGTCCGTGTTTTAGTCAGACCCTTACCCAACCGCTTCGGGAAGGTCTGGCCGCGCCAGTTGAATGAGAGTTGAACTCGGTAAAGTGTCGCTAGCTAGGGAAGACTGTAGATGTGCTTTATTTAGAAATTCAGTTTCGTTGCAAAGCAACGCCAAGTTGCAAAGCAACGCCAAGTTGCAAAGCAACGCCAACAACAATTACTATAACTCTAAAGTTACGTCTGGTGCCAAGCAACTAAACAGCAAGGTGACTATGGTGTCACTAGCAAAAGGTATGGCCATCCAGCCATCGAGATATGCAGTGTTATCGGTGGGAAACGATTCTGAAAGTGAAGAAGAGAATAATGAGTGGCAAGTAGCTCAGTCAAAGTCTAAAGGAGCCACAAAAAAGCCTGTTGTTACTCCAACACCAGATGAGGGGAAGGCAATGTCAAGAAATGCCAAGAAAAGAGCTAGGAAAAAGAGAAATAAGAGCACATCCTGTGATCAAACCGTAAGAATTTTTTATTGTTTACGTTTAACAGCCAGATATAGCTCGTAGTAAAAGAGTCATGTTTATGTCGTCCTCAGTCTTACTCTTAGCAAAAACTGTTTGTTCTCACCAGAGTAATTGTCAGGAATTTACTTCAGGAAAGCTTCACTGTCAAATCACATAATAGTAAAGCCATTTTCTAGTTAAGCAATGCCATTTTTCATCTATAGCATGTAGAGAGACCAGATCATGGTTTAAATGATGCATTCTGTATTTCTACTGAACTACATTTATTCGAGTTTTTTCCCCCATTATTGAGAGTTTATGATGTTGTTTGTTTGTGCATTTAAGGGTCCGGTGTCACCCCTTGAAGATGAAAAAGATAAATACGGCAGAGTATGGAAAAAGAAGAACAAAGAAGCTACTGAGGAAGACTATCAGAAAGATCTGAGGGTATGATTATTCTTGGTGTTGTGACAGCTTGCAATGCTACCTCAGCTCTTCACTGCTTAGTTGCACTGTAAATGAGGAATTTTGCTTAATAGGCACCATCAAAGCTACACAGCCTATAGCCTACTCAACTTTTTAAGCACTTGGTTAAACAAAATTCTGCCACATTTCACTGAATAGGTACACAGTATAAGTCAGTTCACACATTTGTAATCCATTTTGCTACAAAGTTCTGTTCCAAATTTTCGGATTAGAACTTGATCATTTGGTTTTTTAATTTTTGGGATAAAATGCCACATAACAGGCAATTGAAAATTTCCCATGACTTGATTTGATCTGTGTACAGCTTCCATCACTTGAGAGTTTTATGTAGCCATCACATATGCATAGTGCTAAGATTATCATATCTGTTTGTTGTAAGTTTTAGTTTTGTTATTTAGGTTTTTACAATTCATGGTTGATTTTTATGCAACAACAACAACAACAACAACAACAACAGAAAGCTTAAAGATCTCGTGTCTTTTTTATATTATCTCCAACATGCTTGATGAGCTGAGCCTGTTGTTGAAAATATCAATCTTTAAGCAATTCATCAACAACCAACCAACTGAGAAATTGCTTTAAATGATATTGTCTAGCTAGGTGGAGATGATTTCTCACATTTTCTAATCTTTGTTTATGGAAAATATCACTGGTTTACATGATTGTTTTACTGTAACAAATGATTCTGGCTCTAATAAAACTGAAAGACATCTATATCTATATTTACTCTTTATTTTGAATTGTATGATCTTTTCATCGCAACGTTTTAATAGTCCATGACCTGTAATTGTCCAGTTGAGTATTCTGCTCACCAGTGGACTATTAGAGAGAAGTCACTGTACTTACGTATATGGGCATTATCATACTTAATCGTTTGATCTTACCCTTAGTTCATTTTTATTGGAAGGTAGTTCAAAGCTATAGTGTTATCCAGTTTTTGTGACTGCCCACCACTTATTTGTATGTTAAATTTTCTGCATGTGTGGTGTTTTTGGAATGCTAATGTAATTATGCTTGATAGCCAGTGTATACAGGAGCACTGATGATATGCAGGTGGTGGTTTTTGTAGTATATGTACAATGTGACATTATTCATGTAGCAAATTTTGTTATGTAGGAAGCATTACTGTTGAGTGCTATGGATGCAAAAGAAACATGTGCTGTAAGTATTTTAAAATAATTTTACTTCTTAATATTTTATGCTTTATGAATACTTTAGGCACAAATCTCTAAAGAGGAGAGTGTTCCAGATATTAAGGCATTCGATTCTAAGTCGTCAAAAAGAAATGTAAAGATTAGTCTTCAGGAACTTCATAACCCTTCAGCTCAAGGTATAAAAGAAATATGTCATCATAAAGCTATAAATAGCTGATTGCTTTAGTAAGCCATAATCTAATTTTAATGGTACAGGTCATTTTGTTAGGAGTTCTTCTTGCTCACTTAAAACTTTTCTTACCCTGTTGCTCATACTATATTCCTACATGTACGCTATTACATATGTACAATAGCCTGAGTTAATTACAGCCAATGGTGACACCAACCTTACTTGGTAGCATTTAGCACTGTCAGAAACAGCAAGTTTTTACATTTATTATTTGCTGGTCTGTGTAGAAAAAATTTGTCATGGTCCTTCAAAAGAAGCAATCCTATTGATAAACGGCCAAGTTACCTAGAAAAGGGGCATTGTTTTTACTTGCAATTCAATGTATGCAGATTATATATATTTTTAACTGCGTAGCATTTTGATACAAAACAACACAACTATTTTTAGCTATGCACTGTAAGCAGTTACTTGGACTGTATTATGTAATTATATATTAACATCGCTGTCTAACCAAGTAGTTAACCTGTTGAGATGAATAGGTGTAGAGGTTTGTTTATAAGAACGCTACCCAGACACATAATTATGAGGCGCCGTTTGTGTCAAAATTAACTGTTTTTGTTGGATTTATAAATAAGTATGTAATTTATATATCAGCATTGGATTATTAAATACTGATTCTGGATTTATAAATATGGTAGAACATTGATAAATTATAAATCCGTACAGTATTTACAAACAAACTGCTTGGTTTATAAATCAAGGTACCAATTTATAAATTCGCATCCCTATTTATACATTACCAGCTCAATTTATACATATGTATTGTATTAATTTGTAACATATTTATAAATCTGTACCCCGAATTTATAACTGTACCGTGTTTATAAATCTGTATCATATTTATAAATCTGTACATGTATATTATTTATAAATCTGTTTTGTATTTATAAATCTGTATATTATTTATAAATCTGTATCGTATTTATAAATCTGTATCATATATTTATAAATCTGTACCATATTTATAAATCTGTACCGTATTTATAAATCTGTACCCCAAATTTATAAATGTGTACCGTATACAGATTTATAAATCTGTATCGTATTTATAAATCTGTATTGTATTTATAAATCTGTACCGTATTTATAAATCTGGTAAAATTCACTGTCATGTGATTGATCACATGACTGTAAGTCTCAGTCAACCCTCTTGAGGAAAGGCGCCAGAAAGCGTACACAGATGAGTGAGGATTTTACTAGGGCTGTAGCTGTCTTCTCTGCTGCTTTGCAGAATTTGACCCAGGCAGCACCTAACACTACCAGGTGAGATTTTGGTGTGTGATAGATTACGGGTGTTAGTTAGTTAGCTATACATCTAATATATTAGAATGTTTTGTCTTCCATACCTGAATAGAAATATTGAAATCTGCAAAAAATACTTGAAAATTCATTGTCCACTAGACTAAACACGAAGGTAAGTCTTGCGTAGGTATGTTCAGTTGTGTGAAAGTATTGTGCGTTACAACTACTACTAAGAATATCACAAAGAAAAAATTTAAATAGCGTGACTTGTTTTTTGTGGCTTTTATTTTTTTCAATTCAAACAGTTGCAAGGAGTGGTTACTAAGGCATTGAATGCCTTTACTGTATATACGTAATTAAAAAAACTCAACTTTATTTTAGTATCTTGAGTGAAGTTAAAATTAATCGTTTAACAATAGTGTAGTTGTGGCAATCAAACTAGACACACCTACTACTTACTGCAGATAGCAACTGGACAAATAATACTAACTATATATCTCAAGTTTTGTCAGGGAGTAAAATATGCACACATTTCTCCTTTTGATTACCTCCTATTTTGTGCTGGTGAAAGTGTTGCACTGGAAACTGATGACACTGGCATAATTGTACTTGGGCTACAAAGTTGAGAAAGAATATTTAGCTTAGTAGCTACTCTATCACACACCTAAATCTCACCTGGTAGTGTTAGGTGCTGCCTGGGTGGGCCTTGAACTCTGCAAAGCAGCAGAGAAGAGAGCCCTTGTAAATCCTCACTCATTGCGCGTGTACGCTTTCTGATGCCTTTCCTCGAAGATCGACACAGAGACTTACGGTCACGTGTTCAATCATTTTCAGTCACATGACAGTGAATTTACCAGATTTATAAATACGGTACAGATTTATAAATACGATACAGATTTATAAATACTTAAACAGATTTATAAATACTATACAGATTTATAAATACGATACAAATTTATAAACACGATACAGATCTATAAATACGATACAGATTTATAAATGCTATACAGATTTATAAATATGATACAGATTTATAAATACGATACAGATTTATAAATACGGTACAGATTTATAAATACGTTACAGATTTGTTAGGTACAGTACAGATGTATAAATTGAGCTGGTAATTTATAAATAGGGATGTGAGTTTATAAACTAGTGGTGTGCTTGAGCACAAATGGCGAGCGAGCCTTAAACTACACTATTGTTAAATTTGATTTTAACAACTAACACTCAAGCTACTAAAATAAAGTCGAGTTTTTAAATTACGTATGCGATAAAGGGGATTCAATGTCATAGTAACAGCTCCCGCAATAGTTTGAATTGAAAAAGAAGCAACAAAATCAAATCACGTTATTTAAATTTTTCTTTGTGATATTCTTAATAGTAGTTGTAACGCACAATACTTTCACACAACTGAACATACCTACGCAAGACTTACCTTCGTGGTTCGTCTAGTGGACAATGAATTTTTAAGTAAATACTGTTGAGTAGGGCTTATAACTGTGACAAATAGCGTATTAACTTACCACCGCCACTAACTCGAATAGAAATGGAGCTCCCATAAGTATTTGAGTTTTAACTGAACCCGCAAAACAATTCAAAGTGGTAAACAATTCAATTTCTAAGGTGATACGGGTAATGGTCGCTAAACCGGAGGATTCTGTTTAGTGAAGTTTGGGACGGGGTTGAACGCGGAGCGAACACAAAAATACGGAGGGTCAAAGTACGAAATGACATACGTACGTCCATATAATAATATACTAGTGGTGTGCTTGAGCACAAATGGCGAGCGAGCCTGATAGTTAGGTAACATAAAATGTTACTATGTTTTAGCTTACTTCATGCAAACACTATAATAGCAGTTATGACATTTGATTTCAGCAAAACAAATACAAAATCACTCTCTTACCTTATTAATGGAAACTTTTGTAGTATCAAACATCAACCATTCTGATAATCTCAATCACCAGTAACTCTTGAACAAGCTCTCAAAAAATAAACCAGTGTTATTATTTGTAATTTTAGCCAACAAATATGGAATTACTACTTACATCATTCTTGAGTATTGATAACTTCTGTAGTATCAAATTGAAGTTACTTTGACCATCGGAATTACCTTGAATTCTTGACAAACAAGCTCTCACCTACAAAAACAAAAGACAATCAATTTTAGCACACAAATACACAATTACTTTCTTACCTCATTTTCTTGAGCAGTGGGTAACTTTTGTAGTACCAAATTTGAGCCAATCTGACCATTTGAATTTACCAGTCACTGTTAACTAGCTCTTAGCTACAAAAAAGAAAGGCCAGAGTTAATTTTGCATATTTAGCTAACAAATATGGAATTGCGTACTTATCTCAGCTTCCCTCGAGAAGTAGCAGCTTCCATAGCATTAATACTACGGCATTCTGACTACCAACGGCTCTTGACAACCAACAACCGGCACTCCGTATCCCCCCATAAAACGGCGAAGTTTTGAAATTAAGTCTGGAAAAGGGTCTTCAATGCCATAGTAACCTGTCGAATCAACTTTTTGTGTCTTGAAAACAAGCGTTTTAGCAGGAATTTTCTCATACTTTGGAGCTTAAGTATAAAGTAAGGTTTGCTTAATGCTGTAGTTTCAGAATAAACTGGAGTCAAGCCTAAATAGCCGTGTTTTTAGGAGAAAAAAGTTCCCCGCGCGCGTTTTAAGAGCATACGTACCATCCATACATACATACATACATATATATATATACTAGTGGTGTGCTTGAGCACAAATGGCGAGCGAGCCTGATAGTTAGGTAACATAAAATGTTACTATGTTTTAGCTTAGTTCATGCAAACACTATAATAGCAGTTATGACCTTTTATTTCAGCAAACAAGTACAAAATCACTCTCTTACCTGATTAATGGTAACTTTGTAGTATCAAACATCTGCCATTCTGATAATCTCAATCACCAGTAACTCTTGAACAAGCTCTCAGCTACGATAAAAAATAAACCAGTGTTATTATTTGTAATTTTAGCCAACAAATATGGAATTACTACTTACATCATTCTTGAGTATTGATAACTTCTGTAGTATCAAATTGAAGTTACTTTGACCATCTGAATTACCTTGAATTCTTGACAACAAGCTCTCACCTACAAAAACAAAAGACAATCAAATTTAGCACACAAATACAAACTTACTTTCTTACCTCATTTTCTTGAGCAGTGGTAACTTTTGTAGTACCAAATTTGAGCCAATCTGACTATTTGAATTTACCAGTCACTGTTGACTAGCTCTTAGCTACAAAAAAGAAAGGCCAGAGTTAATTTTGCATATTTTTAGCTAACAAATATGGAATTGCGTACTTATCTCAGCTTCCCTCGAGAAGTAGTAGCTTCCATAGCATTAATACTACGGCATTCTGACTACCAACAGCTCTTGACAACCAACAACCGGCACTCCGTATCCCCCCATAAAACGGCGAAGTTTTGAAATTAAGTCTGGAAAAGGGTCTTCAATGCCATAGTAACCTGTCGAATCAATTTTTTGTGTCTTGAAAACAAGCGTTTTAGCAGGAATTTTCTCATACTTTGGAGCTTAAGTATAAAGTAAGGTTTGCTTAATGCTGTAGTTTCAGAATAAACTGGAGTCAAGCCTAAATAGCCGTGTTTTTAGGAGAAAAAAGTTCCCCGCGCGCGCGTTTAAAGAGCATACACGTACCATCCATACATACATACATACATATATATATACTAGTGGTGTGCTTAAGCACAAATGGCGAGCGAGCCTTAAACTACACTATTGTTAAATGATCGATTTTAACAAGTAACACTCAAGCTACTAAAATAAAGTAGAGTTTTTAAATTACGTATGCGGTAAAGGGGATTCAATGCCATAGTAACCGCTCCACGCAACTGTTTGAATTGAAAAAGAAGCAACAAAATCAAGTCACGTTATTTAAAGTTTTCTTTGTGACATTCTTAATAGTAGTTGTAACGCACAATACTTTCACACAACTGAACATACCTACGCAAGACTTACCTTCGTGGTTCGTCTAGTGGACAATGAATTTACAAGTAAATGCAGTTGAGTAGGGCTTATAACTGTGACAAATAGCTACTAACTCGAATAGAAATGGAGCTCCCATAAGTTTTTGCGTTTTAACTGCACCCGCAAAAGAATTCAAAGCAGTAAACAATTCAATTTCTAAGGTGATACGGGTAATGGTCGCTAAACCGGAGGATTCTGTTTAGTGAAGTTTGGGACGGGGTCGAACGCGGAGCGAACACAAAAATACGGAGGGTCAAAGTACAAAATGACATACATACGTCCAAACATATATATAAATAAACAAACATCCCCGATTTTCAATTGTGTTACCCCTGTAAGTGTCTCGCTCGCTACGCTCGCTCGCCAACTAGTGGTGTGCTTGAGCACAAATGGCGAGCGAGCCTGATAGTTAAGTAACATAAAATGTTACTATGTTTTAGCTTAGTTCATGCAAACACTATAATAGCAGTTATGACCTTTTATTTCAGCAAACAAGTACAAAATCACTCTCTTACCTGATTAATGGTAACTTTGTAGTATCAAACATCTGCCATTCTGATAATCTCAATCACCAGTAACTCTTGAACAAGCTTTCAGCTACGATAAAAAATAAACCAGTGTTATTATTTGTAATTTTAGCCAACAAATATGGAATTACTACTTACCTCATTCTTGAGTGTTGAAACTTCTGCAGTCAAATTGAAGTTGACTTTGACCATCTGAATTACCTTGAATTCTTTGACAACAAGCTCTCACCTACAAAAACAAAAGACAATCAATTTTAGCACACAAATACAAATTACTTTCTTACCTCATTTTCTTGAGCAGTGGTAACTTTTGTAGTACCAAATTTGAGTCCTTCTGACTATTTTAATTTACCAGTCACTGTTGACAACAAGCTCTTAGCTATAAAAAAGAAAGGCCAGAGTTATTTTGCATATTAAGCTAACAAAATAATATGGAATTGCGTACTTACCTTGGCATCCCTCGAGTAGTAGTAGCTTCCTTAGCATTAATACTTTATGTGCTTACATACACTTTTCAGAAGTAGTGATAGCTCTCTTAGTACTGACTACAGGTGGCTCTTGACAACTAGTAACAAGCCGCACTTAGCGGGAAAAAAGGCGAAGTTTTGAATTTAAATCTGGTAAAGGGTCTTCAATGTCATAGTAACCGATCGAATCAACTTTTTGTTTCTTGAAAAGCAAGCGTTTTCTCACACTTTGGAGCTTAAGTATAAAGTAAGACTTGCTTAATGCTGTAGTTTCAGAATAAACTGGGGTCAAGCCTAAAAAGCCGTGTTTTTTTAAGAAAAAGCGTTCCCCGCGCGCGCGTTTAAAGGGCATACGTACAATCCATACATACATACATACATATATATATATAACATATACCCGATTTTGCATTATCCACCCCTAATACTGTCTCGCTCGCTTCGCTCGCTTGCCAATAAATAAACAAACATCCCCGATTTTCAATTGTGTTACCCCTGTAAGTGTCTCGCTCGTTACGCTCGCTCGCCAATTATGTAGTACCTTGATTTATAAACCAAGCAGTTTGTTTGTAAATGCTGTACAGATTTATAAATCACTGTAATAATTTATAAATGTTCTACCAGATTTATAAATCCAGAATCAGTATTTAATAATCCAATGCTGATATAAATTGACATACGTATTTATAAACCCGACAAAAACAGTTAATTTTGACACAAACGGCACCTCATACATGATGGTTGGTCACTAGGAAATACAACTGAATGACACTATAATTTAGCAATTCATCTTTCAATTGTTTTGTGTGTAACATATTATAACTCTTGCTGCTGAGTTAGCTTTTAGTCAAACAGTTCAATTATGAATCAGGCACTGGAATATAGCTGAGGACATCAATAACATAAAAATAGCAATATTTGTTGTCTGCTCTAGATTTCTATGGGGGAAGAAAAGGGAGTGGGGGTGGGGGTCAAGGGGATATGCCTGGAGTGATCACTGTTGGCTAACAATTCAATGAAACTGGTTGGCAAGTCTAATGTATTCAGCCAGGGGTCAAGGTTTCCTGACTTGTCAAGCAATGTTGGCATGTGACTTATGTACCTATCCCCATATTTCATGTCACCCATTTACATCATCTGTGTGTCTGTGCTACTCTGGCACAATGAATGTGTATACACTTTTACCAAGTTGGCAGTGGTCCAAAAGGCCGGAAGTTGGGGATGGTATTTGTGAGTGCACTTTGTCTTGCTTGGTTTGTAAATTTGTTTTGACTAATGCATTTTTGGTAATTAGAATTCCTGTGTGCAACATGATCTTAATCCTTGTATTCTCATCCTCAGGAAAAAGTATTATTTGAATGTACATTTTGACCATTATACCATCAGGAGCGCGTGGTCAAACCCCATGTGTTTAGCCAATAATCTTTCATTATACATAATTATACTATAATTTGTAATTACATTTACAGGAAATTTTCATCTTATACAATTCAATTACAAGCTATGGTGGGGTAGTTCTTTAGCACACGTCATAAGATCAAATAAGTAGCACAATATCCTAGAAAACGGAAGAGAAGTAGAAGAATGACAGGGTTTTCAGCGTGAGATATGCTTCTCTCTAAAAAAAGTTAGTACTTCACTGCTTTTTTTTTATTCAGTAAGCAAAGTGAGCCACTTACAAACGAGTGTGTGCTCCTCCTCCCTCAAGGCTACTTTAAAACGTTAACTTTACCGTGGGCACAAGAAGTTCCGAAGAAAAGACTTCGAAATAATGCCAGGAAAAAAAAAAAGCAGCAAGGAGCTATAGAGGCAGGTCTTACAAACTTAACGGAGTTCATTTTCTATTCTATTAGTGGCTGTGGTAAGTTATCTTGGTTAATACGCTGTTTGTCATAGCTAAGCGCCTCTTTGGTTTAGCGATCCTTACCCTTATAATCCGAGGAAATTTACTGGTTTACTTCTTGAAATTCCATTGTCCAATAATCAAGTCACGAAGAAAGGACTCAATGTAAGTCTTGTGCTGATAATCTAGTGCACAAGTGTGAATGTGTGTAACAATGTTTTGTAGCACAGATTAACTATAAAAACATTTAACTAACAAACAAATATTATTAGTAGTTAGCATTCAAATTAAAATTTCAGTTAGACCAGCTCACTCGCCATCTGTGCTGAAGCGCATCACTATTTATGATGCACATATATTTGTGTAAAAAAGTGAGGTGCTATTTATCGTGCACAAGTAAATCAAGTATGTGTTTGCCTGGCAGCTAGTTTTTGTCATTTTTAGAAAGAGTCAAAATACAAGCATTAGAGTTATAAGAATTATTATGCATTCTATTATATTTTGTAGATACTACAGTCAAACATGATCGAAATCTACAAGTACAGTCAGTGCAGGTGTGTATAAAATTAAATTAACTTTTACTGTAAGTGAATTTTAATTGTTTTGTTTATTGTGGTAATAACAGTTCTGTTTTGTTGTTGTTGTTGTTTCTTGTAAAGCTCTACACAGCTGCTTTAGTAATAGAATACTTATCAGTTTTTTAATGTGGCATATTTCTTAAACTTGCAATTGCATATAGTTTATTTATTATTATGATGATGATTGACAGATAGATTACATGGCTGAGTGTCCATTGTCACTAACATTAGTGCTCATTGTATGGCTAGAACGACTTCGAGGTAATAGTGAATTTATTACTTTGATACAGCATTGATATTTCGTTTCTTCTTCAGTGTAAGAATTGCATTTTCTCTTTCTCTTCATTAATCCAAAAGTGGCAATTTGTTTCATAGGTTCCCTCACATCAGCAATTAATATAGTTTCTAGGATAGGATGTACTGCTATCTGACTTAGGAACAGCACATGTGTTGCTGTAAATATTGCTGGATGTATATTCTCTGAACCAATAATTAAGTTTACTACAACTAGAATTATCATTGGAAGCCAGGTTATAAGATTAGATGCTATTAGTCCACCAAAAACACGAAATAGATGTAGTTGTTTAGTTTGCCGTTTTTTCTTGAAGCTTTTGTTCAATTCAATGCTGTTTTCGTTTTGATCACTTTCACTAGTTTGAGTTGGCTTGTATACTTTCCGGATAGTTTGTAGAACAATATATGCAACCCAAACATTAAAGAATACTATAATAATTAGAGCTATGCTTGCTGTTACTATCAGTAGTATCATATACCAGTCATTGTTGAAGTTTAAGGCACAGTTCAGTAGAATAGGTTGAAAGTGCATTTTTGCTGGTGGGACAAGTGATAACAAGCCTATTGTGAGGCATAAGCAAAATGTGGTCAACAGAAGCACTAGTATTGCTATCATGGTACTCTTTTTCTTGGCTTTTTCTTCATATAGAAATGGCTTATAGATGTATAAAAATCTATCAATAGTCATTAGCGCTATCGTGAAGAGAGAATTCATCATTAAAATGATTGGGATTAATCCAGTTTGACAAACTGTGCATCGAATAGAATCTGACTCTCCCATGTTGTAGTTAGACAGAATACCGGTGGTTGCTATCACTGGGACTGGATATAGTAACATTATGATGTCATTTAGTACGAAGTTTAACAGCAGCAAGATGGTAGGCTGTTCAAAAAGTCTCTTCCACACAATTGTGATCACTACTAAAGCATTCCAGGGTAGTCCTAGAATTAAGTAACATAGCACAAAGCCTGCCGTAATTTTGCCATAGGTCTTTTGATCTTCAGGAACTGTCCATTCTTCACTCGTAATGATGTTTTCACTAGGATTGCTGCAAATGAATGAAGACGTGTTCATGGTCTCTGTTAAATGTGACTGCCTGCTGCAGCTTTAAATAGTTTTGGTTGTTCGTGTTTGTTGAGCAACTGTCTGTGTGAGGAAGTGTTCCCCCTGTGTACTATATGTCTTCTAAGGAAAGGTCTTGTTCATTACATTTGTTGTCCAATTGGACTCTAATGTAACTAATGTTGTGCACTAAGTGAGTTTGATAAGGCTGTGCCAAGTTCGATATGATGGGTTCAGACATTACGTTATTAAACTATTTGCTAACCGGAAAGATTGTCATCCTCACTGGTGAGAGAGAACATATTTTCTGGGACCTAGTCACTATTCATTTGGAACCATCATAGCAGTCAACTATCAGTTCCCCCCAAAGATAAGTCTTAATTTAGTATAAGTGGCAGAGTAGTTACTTGGAATTTAGATGAAATTTATTACTACCAAAGGTGAATCGTATGTTTGATCAACAGTATGACCATGACTTGTTTACATCTTAATGTTATTTTTGTGATTTACTACAATTTTCAATTTGGTGCTTTTGAAAACAGCTAATCCATTTTGAAAATGATTAATTTTGATTATGGTAGAATTGTAATTGAGAATACAGATTTTGAGATCAAGCAAACTGTTTTGTTTTATTATGAAATAGCTTATTGCTAAATTTTCTTGCACTGTGTTGTTTAGACGTAATTAAAATACTAGTCTTTGTGCACACATAATTATGGTTTATAAACCATACTTTACCATAGGTGTCCAGAAATTGTCCATCCCATCCCACAGTCCCATGGTACAGTGGGACATTCCATGGGATGTCCACCTGTCCCTCTTACAGATGTATGTGTGTCCTACTCTCCATCCCATCTCATATATGGGATTTCCACCTGTCCCTCCTTACACATGATCCCACTGTTCATTCCATTCCACGATCCCATGAAAGTATCATCATAATGAACACTTAGAGTTAAATTAGAGCGCACATGTGAAGCGCATGGTGTGATTAGCGTCTGATCAGCAGAGGGCCGAAGGCATGATGACACACTTTGACAAACTGACTGAGTGGAGCAAAAGAGGTTTCATGCTAGGTTTAATACGCAAGAAAGGGTAATTGCAGACAAGGTTACAAATTATGTTGATGATACAAATATTAATAAAAATCACTCACTATCAGTACAAAACGTTATACGAAATTTATTTCACGGACCCATGGTACAGCGGAATGGGATGAACAGTAGGACATTTAGGTATCAGGAAGAGGGACAAGGAGACATCCCATGGGACAGTGGGATGGGATGGACAATTTACTGGACATCACTCTATTTTACAAGGGATAAAATCTTTATAATTAAATATATCTCTAAGCAATTTGGTTGTGCCCATATAAAGGGTATGTTTCATGTTGAATACTGCTAAATGTTTGGACTCTGTTGATCTATAAGCCCATTCTCTCAGTTACATTTAGTTAATTGTTATTATGACTGTTCGCTATAATCAGTACATGATGTATGTGATGGCAGGATTTTAAAATTTCTCTCTTGTGTCATTCTTACGTTGTTAGTGGACTTTAAAATCTATTTGACTTCACAGTATAGTTTTGAATAACTAATGTTCTGTTGCTTTATAATACTAGCATCGTGCTATTAAGTCTATTTGATTTGCTTCAGGAATCTCAGTTAGAAAATTGGATTTTGGCACTAGTGCTCAGCTACTTACATTAGTAGTGCTCACAACAATTTACTGTTGTTGTTTTTTTTTCCCTTTTAACTATGGTGCAGGATGAAGATCTTGTTACCTCTCTTCTGGAAGATGTTGAAACTGAAATTTTCAAGACACTGCAGAGAGATAAAGTGCTTCAAACTAAGGGTGCTAGTGTATGTTGTTGTTATTTTGTTTTAAAGCCACTAAGGAGTGAGTTCTTGAATTCTGATGGGGTTTATGTAGTCAGTATAAAATTCTTTTTTTATTTTTTTGACATTATAGATTTATAAAATATGTTTTACTATGTGTGCCATGTAGTCTCTCTCAGAAGAAGACCAGTCCATGATACCTCGACTTGCTCAATTAGAAGACAAGTTAGAAAAAAGAGATAAGATAATCTTGAAGTTGAAGAAAGAAAATGTTGCTCTTAAGGTGATTATCAATTGCTGATAATATGTTATTGCTCACTGAGGAAATTGTAAAGAACATGTAGAAGAATACATTTGAACAAGAATTACAACAGACAATGCATAGTAATAAGTCATGAACCTTGAATCCCTTAAACAGGCTGCATACAAAGCGTTGATTTCAAACACGCACATTTCGAATAGGGTGCTGTTTTTTTAATGATTACCACACCCTGAACACCAGTAAGCCAACAGTGAAATTGCCAGCCTCTAGAACAGTATGGTGAGAAGACTCATTTTGCTTAGTGTCATGCTGAGTTTGACTATCATTGATAAATAACTTAAGTACACGTCTCTCTTTGGTATTTTGTGAAAGTATTTGATCCAAATTTGTGTAACATGTTCCAACTTTAAGATTATCTTGCTAAAACATATTGGCTTATCTGTACTGCTAGATAACTATTGCTGATGCTAAAACTTTCTCACCACTTTGTTGTTGAGCTGAGAGCTGCTGGGCTTTTTTTAAGTTTAAATATTGTGTACATCCAGAAATCCACTCGTGCACTGGTGTGTTTAGTTCACTGGTGTGTTTAGTTCACTGGTGTGTTTAGTTCACTGGTGTGTTTAGTTCACTGGTTGGCAAAGTTATTGACTTGCGCCCTTGTTTAACTTGCGTCTAGAATAATTTGCTACCCCTGAAAAAAGAATAGGCACGTGCTGATGATTCAAGAAAATACTAATTATTTGTCCAATTTGAATGGTACTTGCCCTACAGATTGCACTCAAACCCACCATTTAATCACTCCTTAATGATCATCAAATTATATAATCATGCTCATTAAATAATGTCCTCTGTTTTGCTTGCAAAAAAAAAAATGCAAAAAAAGTGAGTAAAAAGTGTATTTAGGAATGATTAAGTCCAGTAAGGCATAACATTCGAATGCCTGATTTGACATCACTACCATTTATGGTGAATAGTTTTCTTTGTGTTTAGTATGAAAGTACTCAAAAAGGCAGGATATTTTAAATGCTTTATTACTTGAAGTTCCAGCATGGGAGGGGAAACATCAGATGGATGTGATATGTAAATATATTTTCTGATCTGTAATTGCACTCTTATTATGGTTGCCAATTCATTTCACTACATAGATATTTATATAATGTTTAATGCAGGAAGCTTTAAAGGAAGTTAAAGAAAGAAATCAATCTCTTTGTACAATCATGAGCCAGGGAGAATGTAAGCTAATCATAATAAATGATTTGTGTTTTACAATATCTTTTGTGGTTCTATATGATAGTTTCTGAAAAGGCTGATTTGGTAAAGCAAGTTAATGATTTATCAGTATTAAAGGATGACTTAACACTTGAGGTGAGTATAAGCAAAATGATTCGGACACCACTTGAATGTTTCAATATACTGGTATGGAGGGCTGTGTAATAGCTACTACTTAGGCTACTGCCCTAATTTTGTAGCTAAACATCTTTAATTATATGAATAGATTGAGTCTTTGAATGTTGCTTTGGAACAAGAAAAATCCAAAAACAAAGTCCTTACAAAATACCAAGTGAGTCTCATTTATAAATATAATAATTAATAATGTGGCTGTTGTTGTTATTATTTGTGAGCAAGCAAAGCAGAGCATGATGCTATCAGAGATGTACAAATCCAAGCAAATGGTATATATAAAAATGCACATGGACACATGTGTAACATATTAGTCGCATAATATTATAGGATATGCATTTAATGGCCATTGGGTAGACTTTCATGCCTGGAAAAACTGGCTCATGAAGGACCTAAGTGCTCGAATTTGTTTTTATTATCTTTTTCAGCCTAGCGGACAAGTATCTTAGAGAGCCGCAAAAAGACTAATCTACTTTTCTTCAGCATGCTGTTGAACACTACACTCTGGCTTCAAACTAGGGTTAAATGTCTTAATAATAATACGTCTTATTGATGTAATACAAAGTTAATGACTGGTCCTTCAGGACTTTCCCCAATTTGGCAGGTTGGGTCTTAGGATGGGGCCCCCGCCCATATCCATACTCCCTCATCCTATTAATCCTGCTCCGCTTGGGGGTAATAGTGGGGTTTCACTCTGCCCATCCCAGGCCCCTTCACAGTGAGTGAGGTTGTTAATCTCACTCCCTGGATTATGTGATTTCTCCTCATTACCTTAATAGATTTCCTCTCCTCCCCTTGATGGTATGAGGATGTGGGTGGGAGCTTCACTACCATTTCTCTGTTAGCTGGCAAGTACCCACGCTGCGGCTTAGTACTTAGCCCATGCGCCTATCCCTCCCCTTTGTGTACGTCATTAACCTCGGTTAAGTTTCCGCCTTAACCATCATAATACTCCACTACGAATTAGTCATTTATTTGGTGCTTAGAGCAAACTCTTTCTTCGACATACAAAAAGTGAATGATTGTATTGAGAATCTGGATGAACATATAAATGTGCTTGATTTATAACTTATATAAAATTTTGTTTCCAAGTATCAAAATTAGCTCACTCACTAATTGTACTGAAACACACTACAAACAGTAATAAAGCACCAAGGGTGCGAACCCGCAGCATTACTATACACTAACTTGCTATTACAAAACCAAAATAATAATTTATTGGCGTAGTATCAATATGAATATATCGATATATAGCTCATGCAAGTCAATATGTAACTCATGCAATGAAATGGTAGATGTTAATGCTGTCGAAGCTGAACATGCATGAGACACTCACTTTACCAGTAGTTTCAATGGTAAATTCCAAGCACTCCAGTAAGCCATTGAGAATATTATGCAAAGCTAAACTATTACAGGTCCAAACAAACTATTCTGGCACATTAAAGGGACTTAAATTGTTCACTACAAAATTTTGATGCCTTTTACTATTTTTGGGAGGTCACTGAGACTGAGTACTATAACCCTCTTGCGCATGCACGCTGAGGGTTAATAAATACATTTATTAGGGATGTTAGAGCAATAGCACAGTGACTTTCTTGTTGTTTACATTTACATAGGTCAAGCCTAAATGCTTACATTTTTTAATGCTTACATTTTCAATGTTTATTATACAGAATGTACATAGGGCTTATTATCATGTGATATAGGAATGAAATTGATGAGCTGGCTAGCTTTGAATGTAAACATTTGAAGTCCAACCTTTTGTTTACTGTTTCAACCATGTGAATGCAGTTTTGCACATATCAGTATTGCCTACAGCAGTAAAGCTCAATACGACACGTTTACCTACCCACATTAAAATGCTTGAATTAGTTACAGTAAATACTAATAAAACTGTTACAGCCCTGGAGATTTTCCCATTAGTTTTTAGTTGGATTCTTGATTTGTCATTATTTGCGTAAGTGAACTAAGCTCCTTATAGCAATTGTTTGTTTGTTTTATGTAGACTTCCCAATCAAAGATTACAAAACAGTCAATTCATTGAAAGTTGAAGTCAAGTATTGTTAATTTGAATCTTTTAATTTTTTTTCTTCAGTATGTGTCTGTGTGTTCAATGATTATTGTTATCAAAATATATTGAGCAGAATATTTCGCTTAGTGGGGATATTTACATGCATCTATCAAGTATGTTCAACAGTTTCATTATCTGTAAATGTTAGGCTAAAAATACTTTCAAATGTGAGTCTCAGCTTACTTTTTTTATTTTGCAATTATCTTGGGGTAACATAATTGGAGGTACTATTATATTAGCAAGTATCTGCCACACAGTGGTGCTTGATGTTTTTGAAAATTAGGAATGTGCAGGGATAAACTTTTTGTATCCATTACCTACTTGATATAGTTACATAATTTCACTCTCTCTTCCTAAGTCATCTCAGCTCTTCTAAACCTTTCCTCTATTATTCGGCTCTTTCTGCTCGAGTCATGGATTCCCTTCTCTTCCATTGTCTAACTCCTGCTTCTCAGGCTCTCTGTCCTTCTATTCATGAATGTGAACTTAAGCTTTGTGAAGCTATTGCCTTCTCCATTTGTTCCTCCCTGACATCACCTGCTTTTAGCTACAATTAGTCATTGTTTCCAATCGCCTTAATTTCCTTAATTGCTTTCTACCGAATATAATGCACTTTAACCATTCAGTTCGAGGCTGCACTTTACCAACCGGTCTCAGCTCATGAATTTTTCATGAATACACACGTTGTACACACAATGGTCATTCTACATCAGCAGAATATTTTTTCATTGGTACTTTTAAAGCCAACATCCATATAGAGATTAGCAAGGCTCAGTATGAATATAGAAATGTGCTACAACTCTTCAGTTGTTATTCCTTCTTCCTTTAGCTAACTATTACAACTGGAACCTTTGCAAACTCTCTAATGAGTAAATCACCTCTATTTAGGAAACATTTTGCTTGTGGCCTCCAATATAAAATGTATTGCTTATCACCTCTAAAAGCAAACAACCTCTGATTTATGATTGAAAGCTTGTTCGTAAGTTGTTCAGTTCAGAGGTTCTTCTGTAGTATTTCATTTTGTGGTTGATAATTACATTTTTGTCATTTGCTGTCGTTTTTTTTAAAGATGTTTTTCAATATTTGGGAACATGTTGGAAGCTTTCAGTTTCAATTTCCTTTCCATAACAAGGACACTAGCATGCCTTAAAAATAGCTGGTAACACTAGTCACGACAAAATTCTGCTTTTGCGAAATAAAAGAATGGCTGATGTGCTATACTTATTTTTGTTAACAGCAACTATAACAGTTGTCTGTTCTCAAAAACCTCCTTTTTCATATTACCAGAATCCTCCTGATAGTCAAACTATTCTTTTAGGAGGTTTATTTCCATTGAGTGAGAATATAAATGGTGCCTGTGGCCATGTAAGTACCAGTGCAGTAGCTGCAGTCGAAGCTATGAGGTTTGCTATTGGCAAAATTAATGCAAATTCTACTCTTCTACCAAATATTACCTTGGCGTATGACATAAGGGACACTTGCTCCATTCCTAATCAAGCTCTGGAACAGAGCTTAAGTTATGTGCACAATCCTTCCATGCAGGAAGGCACTGGTGGAATAGCAGTCTCTGGCATAGTAGGAGCTGGTTTTTATAGTGAAGTATCTCGAGCAGTTGCTAGCTTATTCAGATTGTTTCAGATTCCACAAATCAGTTATGGATCAAGTGCAAGTCTACTCAGTGACAGAGTCCAGTATGATTTCTTCTTCCGTACATTACCATCAGACTCGTATTTGTCGCGTGCAATGGCTGACGCAGTTGCTCATTTCAAATGGTCCTATATTATTGCTCTGCATTCTGACGATATTTTTGGCACTAGCGGAATGGAAGTTATATTAAAAAATATTCGTAGCAAAGGGAACAGAACTTGTATCGCAGTTAAGATATCAATTCCAGCTGGGAATGAAAGTGATGGTTTGTTTGACAAAGTGGTTGCCCAAATGAATGCACCATGGGTGAATAATGCTTCTGTGGCACTTCTATATGGCTATAAAAGACAAACCTTGGGAATAATGAAAGCAATAGAGAGGCTTTTGGTTCACAATCCAGACACTCCATTGAAGTATTTGAATTGGGTTGGATGCGAAGCACTGCGTATCGACAGCAAATACCATTACCTCCTTCATGGCATGATTCGAATGGAAATAACTGTAAAAGGATCACAAGAATTTCAAGAACATTTTACTTCATTAACAGAAAGCAATGCGATTAATCGCTCACTGTTTAGAGAATATTTGGAGCATGCACAAAATTGTAGTTTCAGTAGAGACACATGTGGCGATCGTTCACGTCCCGAGTACCAGCAAAAGAACGAAATTTCTTCTATTATAGATGCAGTTTATGCCTTTGCCTATGCCATTCATGGACTAATACAGACACACTGCAACAATAGCGTATTGTGTTCTGAAATAATGGTCAGTCATTTAACTGGTACTGCTGTGAATGGAAGCATGATAAGAGATTACCTTTTGAAAAACTTATCCTTTCCAGGTCTTACTTCTGACAGTGTTTCCTTCGATGAAAATGGTAATGACAAAAGTTATTATACTGTAAAAAATCTCCAAGCACAATCTGATGGCACATATGAATATATTTCTGTTGGAACATGGACCACTGATACACACTTGGCTATCACTGAAAGAGTAGAATGGCATGGCAGGAAAAAACATTTTCCGAAGTCTATCTGTAGCCAACAGTGTAAAAATGGATTTTACAGAGTTCAAGTCTCTGGCCAAAGTGAATGTTGCTGGACATGCACAGAATGTCCAGGAGAGAACACAGTCAGTATCGGAGAAGCTTGTTCTAAATGTGATCTGGGATACTCGCCCAATGCTAACAGGAGTGATTGCATTAAAAACCAAGTGACTTATCTTAATTGGTCACATCCTTGGGCTATAGTAATTCTGTTCTGCACGTGTGTTGGAATGATTACAACAATGTCCATCATGGTAATCTATATTGTGTTTTACAATAATACTATTGTCAAGGCAAGTAGTCGAGAACTGAGTGCCATACTATTGGTTGGCTTATTGCTTTGTTACATACTTCCGTTCTTCTTTATTGGTAAACCATCGCCAGTGATTTGTGCAATTCGTAGATTTGCTATAGGCTTCAGCTTTGCCATCTGCTTCAGTCCACTTCTTGTGAAAACAAACAGACTTCATCGTATATTTAACAGAGCTCCTGACAAAATACAGACTGTGCCGAAATTTATAAATCCAGCCAGTCAGGTGATAATTACTTTTATATTGCTATCTATTCAAGTAATAATTGCTATTCTGTGGCTAGTCATACAGCATCCTGATATTGTGTACGCTTCTAAAGGCAGTATCACGGAACTCCGATGCAATGAATCCTCCAACATTGGATTGATCGTCTCTCTCGGGTACAATTTACTTCTGCTCATTTTGAGCACCTACTTTGCATTTTTAGCAAGAAAGATCCCAGAAAACTTCAATGAAGCTAGGTATATCAATGTCACTCTGTATACGATCATCATCATCTGGATAGCTTTTATCCCTACATACTTCGCTACCAACCACCTCAGTACAACTTACCACACAAGTTCCCTGATAATAGCCATTGTATTAAGTGCAACTACAACTTTAGGTTGCCTTTTTATGCCTAAAATATACCTGATAATTAAAAAGAAAGTCAAGGAGAAAGAAAGCAAAGCAGTGACCAGTACAAATGGGGTTACAGTCAAGTCAAATGTATTGACTACAAAAAGTTCCAGTGATTTTTCTACCGCTGTTTCAGCCAACTAACTCTCATTAACTGAAAACAATAACATTGTGTGAAACTTTATAAACTCAAGAGTGTTTTAATTTCAGAATTTTGTTTCATTAGTGTGCTAAAACATACATAAATTGATTAAATAGAACAATAATGGTACAACCATTCAGATTTCCAAAAATACAATGCTGTTGACACTGTATGGTCGTGTGTAAAAATAGGAGTTCAACATACACATAGAGAATGCATTGACTGAGTTGAAGGAAAAGCAACTATTGAAACGTTTCACATTTAACTTTTATTTGACCTTTCAATTACTAGGGAACTGGTTATAAACCAAGAGAATGGTAAGGATAAGTTTGTGAGGTTCAATAATTGGCTGGTAGTAATGAAGATAGCCAGTCCTTTGAAAGTTTCCACCCTACATTGAATTTCATGTACTGGTATTTCTGTGCTATGTCTTTAATACGATAGTTCATATTTTTTTATTTTAGACATTTTAATCAGTTGACATTATACATTTGTAGAGATGTGAGACTATAGTGTACAGTTGTGCTGGGCTCCACTAAAAGTACGACACTGTTTTTTTTTTGTTTTGTTTTTTTTAAATATTTTTTCCCCCTCCTTCTTTGTGGGCAGGTTTATACACACTCATTATTGTTGCCTGATAGAGAAAGTTCATTTTAGTTTTTATAAAGGGTCAGAACCTTATTGTCACCAACATCCTGTTTGTAGCCTTACCACTTAAACATCAACATAATGGTACATGTAATTGTACTTAAAGAAAACATCATGAACATTGGGAAAATAGATCATTATGGGTTCACTTCAAACACTTGGGGAATTAAAAGTTCCTTGAAATAGTCTTGAGCTTGCTGAACTTTGTCACTTGTGATGTTGAACACGGGATGCGTAGATTTCTAAAATAAAAATAAAATAAAAATTAACAAAACAAAAAAAAAGCCCCAACACTTGATTACAAACTTATCACAGAACAGAATTGTGAAAAAACAACAAAAAAAACAAAAAAAACCCCCAACTACCGTATAACTAATTACCACTCGATTAAAATGTTTTGAGTTCATAGTTCATGCAGTACTGGATAAAAAAAACAACTACAGTCGAACCTCCGAACAACAGCCATGCATGGGGACGAACCCTTTGGCCTTTGTAGAGAGTTTGACCTTATTTCGGAGTTTTTTGGATTAGATAAAGTTCATTGTGGGGGACTGAATCAAAGGCTTTGGCAAAATCAAGAAACACAATTTCTGTGTGTCGCTTTGACTCCACAGAATTGAAAACTGAAGTATAGCTATGATAGAAGAAGTTGTTGAAGAGTGGATCTATTTCTGATAAAACCAAATTGTGTCTTTGAAATTTTTGGATATATAAAATCTATTATCTTAGAGTAGACTATTCATTCTAGTACTTTATGAAGAATGTTTAGGAGAGAAATAGGCCTGTAGTTGCTAACTTCAGATACACTTCCTTTCTTGTGGAGAGGAAATAATTTGTGTACCTTCCAGTCAGCTGGAATGGAATGAGATTCCATAATGACAGTAAAGAGAAGAGAAACTGTATGTGCAAGTGAAGATGCGCAGAATTTGTAAATATATGGGAACGTAAGTTTAGCTTAGTGACATACGATATTGATGAATGTCTTCAAGGCACTTCACATCAGGTTAGGTTAGACAGTGATCAAAAGCAAGTGATATCAGTATTATCTTCACTCATGCCTGATATCTCTAAGCTTTCTGTTAGAGATTGCACGAGAATGGGTAAACATAGCCCCCAAGTTGTTGAGAACAACTGAAGTGTCTGTAATCCTATCCAACCGAAGTAAATTGACCAAATGAAAGGTGTATATAAAACCTTATATGACCCCTTCAAAGAGAAACTCTGAGAGTATTCTCTTAAAGGAGAGAAAGTCTTTGATTTCCTCTGGGGCAAACCCAAAGGACATTAAAGGTAAAAGCAACAAGCTTCTTTTAAATGGATCTGTCTATGGATCAGTCCAGGGCTCCTCTTTTTCACTCAATGTCCAGAATTCAATTCAAGTTTCCTCTGATTCGCATGTTGACGTGGATCCAGTAGATAGCACACGCTGTGGCCAAGGAGAGAGAGTGAACAAAGGCGCCGGTTATGGCCAGGAAGTGCCCAGTATCTACCGCGTGTTCGGCCCACCTGTTTATGTCTGCCGAATGAGAGAACTAGTTAATAGAGGGACATTTGTAATGAATGTAAAATTAGTCTTAGCATTCATTTAGTATTATGTCTTTTATTAAATTGAAAGGCACACAAGTCATAAATTAGTTAGGCGTGGCAAGCTAAAATTGAAAGGCTAGGCAAAATGGAGGCATCAGTAAGTTGGGTGTGGCTAACTGGCCGTCCCAAGAAGTAAATTTTGTACAAGACATTACATTTGGGGCACACAACTTGGCCGTTGTCCGGAGTAGAGAGTCAACCGTTACTTGGAGTCAAAAAATCCATTACATACATGCAGAAAATACTCCGTTCCCAATGGTCTGACCGTTGTTGAGAGTCTGACCGCTTCTCGGAGTCCCGTTGTAGGGAGGTTCGACTGTATTTACAAAAATATCATTCAACTCAATCAAATGTTTTGAGTTTATAGTTCATGCATGATAATAAACAACAAAAAACAACTATCAATTTTAAATTCGAATGTTTTGAGTTTATAATTCATGTAGTACCTGTTAAAAATGAAGCACCAAAGGTACAAACCCTCAGCGCTACTATACACTACTAGCTAGCTATTACAAAATAATCTCAGACCAAAAGAATAATTTATTGGATATTCTAACGAGGTATCAATATAGCTCGAGTAATGAAAACATGTACATGGAAATGCTGTCTTCATAAGAAGAAATTAAACAGGCCAGAGACACTCACTGGTATATATATATATATTCAACATGAAACTCCACTTCCAGCAACTAACTTTTCAAATCGTAGTTCAGGGACACTAAGCCACACCCCAGACCACACCCAAAATCACATCAATTACAAAGAAGTAATGATAACATGATAGTTTAAAAGTTAAGCTGAACCTTATGGCAATAGTGGAAAACAATAATTATGTCATGTAACAAACCGGCGACATTAGGTAGTGGTCGCCAATGGCTAATTGAAAATTATGTATATACTTCACGAAAAACAACAACAACGTTGGGAGTCCAATAAACACTCAAATTTGAACTGAATTTTTAAAACAGTGGAAGCATTCTCCAGTTTGGATTAGCTAAGTAATATCTTTACATATAAACAGATACGAAGTTCATCTATTTCTGGGACAAACAATAGAAAGAGTACAATTCTGTTGTGGGACAGTGGCTGGGTGATAAATCCAGGACTCCCGGAGCTTTTGGGACAGTTGGCAACTGAACTCCATTTATAACTTCCCAGAGTCAAAAAGCAAGCATGGGCTGTAAGAAATTATTTTCTCACGTGATTATGACATGACAATAGGGGGCGTTACCCACAAAGCTAGTCTACGCAGAGCTGACAGCTTCGTGTTTTCTCAAAATCAGCCCCCCCCCAAAAAAGAAGGAAAAAAGTAGCACAATAAAGGTCTTAAATCACCGTTCTGAGTAAGTTCATACCTAAATCAACAGTTAATTGTCAGTAATCTCCAAAATCAGAGTGTGACAGACAGACAAGACGACTACTATAACCCTCTTGCGCATGCACGCTGAGGGTTATAGACTATTAATATAAAATTAACACTCAATTCAAAAGTTTTGAGTTCATAGTTCATGCAGTACCTGTTAAAAATCTATTAATACAAACTCACCAAAACCGACTTGAATTCATCAGAAATGTTGATTGTGGTTTGGTTATCGTAGCAATGTTGGGCAACAGACAGGCCACTGAGGCAGTAGCATGTGTGATAAAAGTCTCTGTGTTTGCCAGGTTTGTCAAGGAGTCCTCCAAATGCTGACTGGCAACAATACAATATATATTCCTGCAGTGCTTCCTGATTGAAGTGCCACATCCCAGACAAACACTTGTCATCTGCATAAAAATTAATAAATCACTTTTCCAAGTCTAACATAAATCAAAGTCTTCACATGCATGCAATGAGTATACCTTTCTCTTTTAGAATCGTATATATCAATGGAAATAGTCCACCAAGCCAAAATGAATAGCATCCATCCACTAGTTTATTAGTACGTCCCTGTACCACATATACACACAGAAACACTGGTATTAATGTTGCCCCTAATCAATGCATTGGATGTACATCAATATCATGTTTAACCTCACATTCATTTTCATTGTTGTATTTTCGCCTAATTGTTACTCCTATGATTACCTGGAAGCCACCTTCCAACTTCATCTGTTTCCTTGTTGCCCATCTCTACACACACACACACACAGGTACACACATAGTGTACAGTGTAATTAACCCTCAGCGCGCATGCGCAAGAGGGTTACAGTAGTCCTAGTGTCATTAACCCTCAGCGCGCATGCGCAAGAGGGTTACAGTAGTCCTAGTGTCATTCATTCTGTCACTCTGTCTGTCAACAGGCACTTCTGGAAGGTAGGAACCAGCCAGGCTCTGAAAGCGGCATCAAACAGCAGTATTTCACGAAGTAAGTTCTTTTAATATGCCAGAATTTTGATTTTGGACTTAATTTTCCAGAAAAAAAGCGAGTCTTTCCAGAGCCGTGCGATCATAGGCTTACAGCGGGAACCGCCCCTTAAAAAACTTGCTTGTCACGTGAGCCAGCTTGCAGGTTGCAAATCACTTTTAAATAGCTAACAATTACATGCATTCAGCGTGAGGTGTTGCGTTGCGTAGTTGTCGAGTGAGCAAATACCTAACCTGAAAGTCTCTGGTTCGAACCCTCGTCGACGCTTTTTTTTTTCCATCTTTTTTTTTTCATCCTGTTTTTCTTTTTTTCTTTTTGTCTTCTTGCCTTATTTTTCTTTATTTTCCTCTTTCTTCCTACTGTTTTTATTTCTTTCCTACCTTTTCCTTTCTTTTCCTCTTTCTTTCGTGTACTGTTTTTCTTTCTTTCTTCTTCCTTTTTCTTTTCTTCCTACCTTTTTCATTCATTCCTCTTTCTTTTGTCCCTCTTCATTGTCTTTTTCTCTTTCCTGCCTCTCTTCATGCCACTTCTCTTTCTTTTTTTTGTTTCTACACTTTTCCTTTGTTATTATTTTCTTTATCATACTAGCTAACTAGCGCTGAGGGTTTGCACTTCAGTGCTCTAGTTTATGTATGTAGATGTGATGAGTCGCGAAATACTAACTAAGTACACTATCTTAATTAGTTAATTGTATTATGATGGAAGATTATATTGCAATTTATATTTTGGAACAGTGTCAATACTGACTGGTGATCTGGTCTATATGAAATGCAAATCACACCTTCAATGTATAAGGATGTGGTGAAATAATTAATTCTTGACATTTACAATCTGGTGTTATCTTGGACTGTTTATTATACAGCTTAAACCTGGAAGATTGTCATACTCAAACACCACCCAATATGTCAGAGGGAATGGTGAAAATAATGTCAAATCTTAGCAGCTTGAGGAGAGATGTAGTAACTCTATAAACCTTGTGGCCGCAATAACTGCTTGCTTGTGAGCCATTGGATGGTGTGAATCAAATTGCAGGTGCTGATTAGACTTGATCTGACCCACACCATCCAATGGCTCACAAGCAAGCAGTCATTAAAACACTTTTCAACAGGGCCAAAGGATCTGCAGCAATGCTCTTAATCGAATGAAGGAAGAGTTGTAATTACAAACACACTGAAGGACAAAGGCTATCCATTGGCTGTGATTGAGAAATACCACAACAACTCTCCTTCCAAGCAATCAGACAGAGATCCACCTGATGCAACAGTTGTTTCATACCGTATGTGAAGAACTTGTCCAGAGTCTATCAGAAGAAGTCCATTACACTTGAACATAAGAACTTTTTTTTTTGTTTCACTGATGACGGCTAGCTGAATAGTAGCTGAAACGTTGGAATTACTAACAAATTTATGACTAGTGATTTGAACCTTATAATTGAATATGATTAAAACAGCAGTGCATACAATTGTTACATGTCCGCTAACCTCATTAATCAGACATCATGTGATAGACATGGAAAATCTTCTGTATGTTACCAAACCAATGGCCAGACAAAACATAGTCATACTCTTGTGGCTGGGTAGACAGACAACACTTTATAAGGAAAAATAGACAGTGCACCAGAATTCCAGCCAGTTATTTTGGGAAGTTTTAATAATGTATTGTACAGTTCTAGACCTCACTAAGTGAAATAAACATCAGGGAAAACAAACAAACAAACAAACAAATCTGAAAGAAAGAAGTATACGACTTACCAACAAAGCCTGGATGTCACATAAATCAGTCTCTTTAAGTAGAACCAATGAAGCCAAGCCACAGAAAGTGTAGCCACCATGAGCCTCTGTGCCCGGCACTGATGAAAAACCTCCCTAAGATAATGTACACATAAATTGCATATTCAAACGTGCACACATAAAAATAACATATCCTAAATTGTTTTAGGGGAAATATTTTGATATATTAAATTATAATACATAAATAAATAACTAGTGATGCGCTCTAATAGCACAAAATAGCGAAGCAAGCGATGCATGTTCCCTGTAATTGCAGCTATTCCATGCATGCTTGGTGTGGCTACAAAATACTGTCAAAGTGAGAAAACAATAGTGGTAGCTTTTTTCTATGATGAAGGCTCCTGGTACCGTAATCCTCAGGAATAGTCTAATAAATAAATTAGGAACAGTTAATGGCTTTTCAAAAAGAAAGATTCTTTACTTTGCTACCTGTTTCTGTTTCGTTTTAGCTCTCCTCCTCCTTGCCCTGTCTTTTTCATTTCTTATCTCACTCCTTACTAATTTTTCTTCTGGAGTTTCTAACGCCCTCAAAGCTCTTGACAGAGCATTTCTAACGTTTTGTCTCTCTTTCGCAGAATTTGTTTCACTGGGCATCGCTACTTCGTACGGCGGGTAAACAAAACAAAATGTTGCTAAGAAGGTTACCCGGCCCGCGCAAGCGCGTAGGAGAAAATGTGCACACGTACGCCCACGCAAGAACAAAAACAATTCCCAGACCTAAATATATATATATATCGCGGACTCATTAGAGAGTCAGCTCCGCTCGCTTCGCTGAATTATTTTAGCTGATCATGCACATCTGGCATTCTATCAATGAATATGATAGTAATTAAATTGCCAGTACTATTTAATAATACGGTATTCCTCAAGTAAACTACAGTGACCTATTGTTTTGAAGTCTATAAACTGTGTGCTGTATATCAGGCCATGTACTATTTTACTCAGACAGATGAGTTGTGCTGTCTATTGGAAGGCGTGATCTTGCAGGGGTAAAATACATCTGGAATTCTATCTGTGACAAATAATAAGCTTTGTCCATAAAAAATCACCGAAGGCATCTATGATCTGGCCTGTAGGAAGCACTGTTGACCCAATCAGGTGTAGCTAGAGGGCATGACTAATGGGTGTAGTTATGAATATTAAATGCACTTGAACACTAGTTCTCTACATTGCAATGAAGTTCTCTATCATCAGTACACAGTGGACAATAGGACTCCTCATAAGGATTTACCGGGAACACTTGACAGCTAATAATGACAGCTTAACAATGCCACAGTGGAAAATAGTCACCATACAAGTTTATGACTGTACAGTTTAGACTGAGATAAGAGAGTTTGGGATCAAGCAGGTGTGTCTTTCATGACCATTCTCTCTAATATCTTAATTTGTTTATGGTGATCTCTAAGTCACTTGCTCCAGCTGGGTTGGCCATAGGCTACATAAACATGTTTCTTCAAAACTTCCAGTACTTAAACCTAGGCATGTTTTCACTAATGTCCAGTAAATTCCATACTCTAGGTGTGTCCACCCACTTACATACAAGCATGTCCTAATAGTCAATTAACCTAAAAGAACAGCTTGAGCAGAAGATATGTTGTCCCAAACTTTAAAACTTCCTCATATCATCATAGTCTCTAGGCTGGTTCTAGCAATGAATCTGATGTATCAGCAGACCCCTTCCCCATGTAGTGGTTGGGTAGAGAGTCTGGCTCACAGAAAGTGGGTTATCATTAAATTTACATTCTATAATAATACAAGTGAATGTACACCAGGCACTTTCCTAATTAATTGGTTTGATACAGGGTCTGGCTATGGACTACCTTACTCCCATCATTGTTGCACCAGTCATGTGACCACGAACAGCACAAAGACCAGTTAACTATTCAACCACAATCAGGGATTCCCAGCAAAAAACTATTATTTGGGACAATTCATGAGACTCTATGGTCCCATGGGAAAAATGATGTGTTTAACATACTAATTACAGCACATAAAAAAGAAAAAGAAGCTGTGAATGGGAAGATATTGTGTACTCATTCTGCATTGATTTAGGTTGTTGAGTAGAGTGTTTGGTTTATAAAAACAAAGCATTGTGTTGCTATTAGTTAAGAGTGTATATCAATGACTTGATAAAATAAACAGCACAATCTTACACACGCCAATCTTACACACTCCAATCTTACACACTCCAATCTTACACACTCCAATCTTACACACTCCAATCTTACACACTCCAATCTTACACACGCCAATCTTACACACTCCAATCTTACACACGCCAATCTTACACACTCCAATCTTACACACTCCAATCACACTCCAATCTTACACACTCCAATCTTACACACTCCAATCTTACACACGCCAATCTTACACACTCCAATCTTACACACTCCAATCTTACACACTCCAATCTTACACACTCCAATCTTACACACGCCAATCTTACACACGCCAATCTTACACACTCCAATCTTACACACTCCAATCTTACACACTCCAATCACACTCCAATCTTACAACACACTCCAATCTTCCCACTCCAATCTTACACACTCCCATCAACTCCAATCTTACACACTCCAATTCTTACAACCACTCAATCTTACACACTCCAATCTTACAAACACGTCCAATCTTAACAACCCTTCCAATCTTACACACGCCAATCTTACACACGCCACTCTTTACACACGCCAATCTTACTCACTCAATCTACAACACCCCAATCACACTCCAATCTTACCCACTCCAATCTTTACACACTCCAATCTTACACACGCCAATCTTACAGCACTCCAATCTTACACACTCCAATCACACTCCATCTTACACACTCCACTCTTACACACACCCAATCGCCATAAAAAAGAAAAAGAACTACCAATGGGAAGACATACACACTCATTCTTATCCATTTAGGTCTTGACAACGTGTTCTTTTATAAACCAATCATTGTGTTGCTTTAGTTAAAGTGATATCGCCACTTGACTTCCAAAGCCAAATCTACACACGCCAATCTTACACACTCCAATCTTACACACTCCAATCTTACACACTCCAATCTTACACACTCCAATCTTACACACTCCAATCTTACACACTCCAATCTTACACACGCCAATCTTACACACGCCAATCTTACACACTGCAATTTTACACACTCCAATCTTACACACGTTTTATTTAGTCCTTCAAATATTATAAACAACAAGACTTGAGGATCAGTATCCATAGCAACTTATAGCAACTTACTTCATATGTCTGGCAAGAACTGATCCACTGGGCTGTGTTGTCTATAAGTTGACTGCATAGAGTGTTGGTTAGCACGGCACACACTAGAGCACAGTAAACACCTCTATAGCAAAACAAACAAGCAAACAACAAGGTTAAAATACATATAAATGAACATAATAATCTTACTTTTTGAACTTATCGTAGTATTGATGAAGTTTAGTTTTAACAAGACATTTCGGCTTCGAGAAGCCTTCATCAGTATACATATATAAGTAAGCCTAACAAACTCATAATTTAGTAGCTACTGTAATTCGGCATTAAATTAAATGTACGCAATTTGTTCACAATTATTGTTAACCATAACGCATGCAAGTGATGTATGTAGTGGATAAATTTAGATGCAATGAGATCAAATGAGATGAGATGTACACATTTACCCTCTGTTATCAAACACATCCTAAACAGTGCAGTTGTCTTAACTACTGGTTGCTGTTTTTAGTTTGTTTTCTTCTGATCCCCATAAGTAAGGCATAAGTATCTCTTTGTAGTACCTGATATCTCTCTCTCCATCTGCATGCATGATATAGCTGCCATCTTCCTGGTGCTGCTTCAAAAGAAATCGCTGGAGGGTAGGTCTGTTTATGACATCATATGCCTCCTTGGTGCCAATAGTGCAGAGTGCAAGAACAGCGCCATAAGTGGGAGCAAGGTGGGGAAGTTGACCTGGACCACCTGAAACATTACAAGAAATAAACATACATATGTGACCACATTCATACTGAATATCACATGACCAATATTAATCACATGACTAATAGTATATACCACCTGACTAAATATCAGACTGAATCGTACTGGATTAGTCTCACCTCCAAAACCTCCATCAGGTGACTGACAACGACCCAAAAATTCTGCAACATCGTGTGCAAGACCGGGAGATATTGAAGAACGTAACAGAGACATGGAATGAATCATCCAGTAACACAACCATGGATGGCTGGCTTCTAGATATTCTAAAACCTCGGGCAAATGTCTACATGTTGTGAGAGAGAAAAGGTGAAGGAAAGTGGTGGGCAAGGGGGAGTGGGAGAGAGGTGAAATAAGTAAGGTTTTGTAAAAAAGCTGGTGTCTTCCATGCAGAATGTTAAAGATACTACATATATGTTCTGTAATCACACTAAATGCAACCTCTTAGTACTGCTCTAAACTATTATTTTTTTCCTTTTTTGTTTTCTTCCTGCCACACTCCTGACACCTCCTCCCCAAAATCTTGACCATACATCCTCTGACTCAGTAACATGTACGTTCAAAGCTAGTGATTATCTATCAACAATGTCATCAAGGAAAAGGTGAGTCCACTTCTCCTATCAAAATACTTTTAACATTAATTTTCTCACCGGTAGAAAACTCAGTGATTTTCTTTTTTCCTATATGAATGTTTAAAAATTAATATAAAATCAGGAGTTCAAAAAAGTACCTAGCAACCATATATCATGTGAAAGTATATGTATTGTTCAACATTTGTGGTCAAATTTGGTTGCCTAGCAACAAACCACAAAGTGGTTATTGCGACCAAAACATAATTATATCGTTAATGATGTGATCTGTATACGGTCAAGTGCAATATTAGCAATTGTTTGTGCATGATTAGATAATTTTATAATAGACAGCAGCAATGCTGTTGCCCACTGATGATACCATGGGAGGTGTGACTGTTAGCTCGGCAAAAAAACATCAAGAATAAAAGAATATTTTGCTAATAATTCCAGTCCTCTGCACACACTCACTCCTCTATCTAGCAATTTTCTTACTCATACTCCTCATTTCTCATTCATTCATCCATTACTTTGTCAAACTTTCTTGCCTTCAGCTTAATCAGTATTACCATCATCTCAATAATATTCTGACCTTGCTGAAGTAAAGACATCTCCTTTGAATGAATAAATAGGAAGTCCAAAGTAATTCAGAGAGCAAAGGTAGCTAACTCAAATCATTACTCATTGTTGGGAGTTAGTAAAAGAAAGTTTACAGCTGTGACCAAATTGGCGCCATATTCCCGGGAAAGCTATTAGGCACAATAAAACTTACCGCCATGTTCCCAGAAAAACTATTTCTTCCCCCCCCCCCCCCCCAGCGGTTTGTCTTACCTGGAATACAAGCTTTTATTCGACATAACTGCTAGTATCTTCACTACTTGCAGTACTCTAGTAGCTCTCCAATTGAAAACTAGTAGTTTCCTCAACCGGCAACGAAATGACAGCTTTAGCGAGCAAGTCCAACTCTATCCTCGACAGTAGTACCTCCATGGTAGCTCTATACCTCCTGTACCCCTTCCCTCTCACTTTCGCCGTCGAAAAAGTCATCGCAGACAAGATCCGCCGCCTCAGTTGCAGACAAATTTCTCGCCATTTTTTGAACTAACACCAAGTTTATTTTTAGCCCGACTACCTTAGTTACGTAGTAGCTATTTCTATTCTCAAAATAGACGTAATGGAACAACACATTAGCCATGCTCTGGATGCTGCAGCTAAGCTCTAGTGTTTATCGTTTAGGGGGAAAATATTTTTCCCCGCATTGTCGTCCTTGAGCACCTATAGGCGCTTGTGCTGGTGAATGGGTTAATTAATAAGTCTGTATATAATTATTCATGGTTATATCAGCAGAATAAAAACAAAAACAACAAGTTATCAGAGAATCTTTTTTTAGCAGTTAAAACTTTAATAGGGACAGGGTGTTGGGCCAATTCTAAATAGATAAGATTCATTAATCACACCTACTTTCACCTGCACTATGCTAGTGCAACAGAATAAAGTGATTGTGTTCACTTTAATTGTCCCTATTACAAAGGTTCTAACTTATTAAAACAATCCCAGCTGTTTTTTTTATTTATTTACTTGGCATAGTTCTTCTGTTTGGGATTTTTAGAAAAAATCTTTACCTACAATTTTGACTAGCCTGCCCACCATCAACTCATTCAATTATTCATAGATCATTCCTGCCACAAGTCTAGTCAAATGCTACAGCGTGTAGTAATAAATTCATAGTTTTGACACCACTGAGCTTTCCTCAGTGATTAATAAATGTGAAAAACCATCATTTCACAAGCTCATAATCCAAGGATTTAACTGGTAGGCATGTCGGTGGGTGTGGTCTATCCCAGGTTTTTTTTTGTTTTTGTGGTTCTGGAAAGTCGACAGCCCCGAGACTGACTCTGATGCCTTTCACCCACTGCTGCTAACTATGGTTAAAAGTTATGAGTGCAACTATATTTTAAGTCAAGTGGCTAAATAATTAGTGTGCGAGCATTGGCGTCATCAAATCTACACAACTAACCTTATCCCCCTTTGAACATATAAAATATGCTTCTCTCTTAGCAATTGGACACTTTCTCCAATAATTTCTTCATTGTCTCGTATTTCAGCATAAATTCTTTTAACAGCTTCTTCTACTTCGTGCTATAAGAAATAAAGTGCAAATCCACTAAACTGCGACATAACAGAGGCAAGTATACCTGCTCAGTAGAAGAATTAGTAGCGACTCCATCATCTAAAATCCCTTTGTACTCCATCTCATAAATTAAGTACCCTCTGATCGGTCACTCACGGTTCGCACCATCTTTGACGTTATTCCCAACTTCACACTATATGGTAAGGAGTCGCCAATAGTCGCAGCGCAGTGTTGACAACTGATGATAGCGACACAAACGACTTAGCTATGTAGACATACTAAATATGTTCAAAATTTCATCTTAATATCCTGCATCTGCGTAACTGTGTCAAGCAGCTATATAGCAATATAAATATAACAATCTCTATGATATACAATACAAAGAATGGATATCTTGGAGGAAGCCACAGTACATGATAAGATACATCACCATTAGACCCTAAAATATATACATACATAGGGATAAATAACAACACAATTCTGTGTGATCTTTAATCTTACTTTGATCTTAAAGCATTATCATTATTATTTATAAATTAAATTGTTATTAAATGAATATTATTTAGATTATTGCTGTTATTTTTAATTATCTACTACTGCTGCTGCTACTACTACTATTATTACTACTTTTACTACTACTGCTACTATTAATATTACTACTGCTGCTACTTCTGTTGCTGTGCATTTATTTATCAAGCTAGTTATGCTAACCTACAACCATGGCTCCCACTCCAGGAAAAGCCACTCCCATACGATAGCTGCAAGTAGGGACAGTTATCTCATGAGCAAGTCCAATGGCGGAAGCTTTCCTCGACTTATAACTAGTATAAGACTCGTAGTGGATATGACCACTAACAATGAAATCAAACTTCTCATGAAGATTCAAGCTTGAGAACAACAAGGAGCTATCAGGTACTTGAGGAACATGAGAAAAGACAATTCTAGGGAGAGAAGATGCATTACGGCTCCTCTGAGGTGGATACTGTGCCTCATATTGGGAGATGAATTTCCATAGTTCTCTCTTGCATTCTGTCTCTGCTTGAGTTCGTGTTACCCAGTTAATGAAGCAAGAGGTGGCAAGCTGTGAACATATGTCGTTATGATTCAAGTCAGTAATACAAGTCATTATACCTACCTTGGCCATTACCACTCCTTTCTCTGATACAAGATCATTCAACTTACCAAATTGTTTTCTTGCATGTCTGGAAATAAGCAGAAAACCATCAATGAATGATTAAGATACAAGTAAAATACATGCTATTCTGACAGCCAATCCTGCCTGCCTAACAGTCTCGCTAACTAAGATTGAGCATTGCATACCCAATTGTTTCATCCGTCATTAAATCTGGTCCTTCACCACCAATATCATTGTCACCAACTATAAAAAGACGAAGTATCTCCTTCGAGGGTCGCGGGAAAATGGCATCAAAACACTAAAAAAATGCAAAATTGGTACAACACTTCACTTTAATTCATAGCTTGTGCATTGTCCTAGAGAATGTCCACCTTTTAAAATTACCACTGAACAGAGCTCTAGCACAAATACAAAGCAGGGGCACTGAACAACCAGCATATGCACATATGTTGTCATGCCAATCAGTGACTTCATTTTTAATGATGCACTTGTATCTAATTTAATGAAATCAAATTTTTTTAAATCTAATTTAATGAAATTAAATTATATGTGTGTGCCTATTTCCATAAAGTAGCTACACAGACAACACATAAATGTAGGCTCAAAATACAGTCTTTAGTCAAACCTTCATGTAGTCTGCCCAATGTTGCGCAGAAGCTCGAAACCCATCAGCAAACAAATCTCCGAGAAAAACTATCACATCAGGAGGGTCTAAATGAGATAATAGACGAGAATAGCCAGCTGCTAAATATCGGTCATTGTCCCATCGAGATATCCATGGCTCACCCCTGATAGAGAAAAAGTATTACTAGTTATATGAGACTCCATTTAGTCCAGTAGACCTACTGCACAATGAACTATTTTTAATCATGATTTCAAAATTTCAAAACACTAAAAAGATTAGATTAATTTTTATTATTATAACTAGTTTCACTTTGTAGCAGGAATCTTCCATGACTTACTTGCTATATGTACACATAATGTGAGGATCGGAAAGAATTAGAATTTGCAAAAGTCTTCTAGGCTCTTGATAAAATTCTTCAGTTGTGTAGTAATGTATATCCTTATTTTGAAAGTGATAACGGATGCCTGGACCTGATAACTCAGTATTTCTTATTCCCATAGGTACATGTCGAGTCATATGCTTCAATGAAGTTTTAGGAGGGTTGATATCGGGCCAGAACCAATCCCAGCTATAGACATAATAGATGCCTACCTCCCCAACGAAGACAGAAGCTAATATAATCAGTAAGCACGTAGCTACAACTTTTTTGACAGAATGTTTGTACAATATCCTATAAATACTCCACATTTTCAACCCAGTATATAAAAGTAGGACAGCTACAATTCAAGAATACCGAAGTTTGTCGCTCCTACTGTCAATAGGTTGGTAAGGGGTCATAATAGTATTTCCCCATTATGCGTTAGATCGTTATGCGTTAGATATAACGGCGGAAAATTCGACGATCTCTACCGACTTTCCTTCTTTTTTTTTCAAGCACAAAAAAACAGCAACAACAACAACAAAAAAAAAACAACTACAAAGACATGTATACAATACATACACATTAAAAGTTATCATCTTCAAAATCATCCATACAATGGGCAATGTGTTTGTCCCTTTCACACATGGAAAATCTGCAAAATCACAGAGATAATTTTTAAGCATACTATGGGATTTAGTTTACCAAAATTGAAACAGCATACCTGACTGGAAAGATCATGCCACAAATAGGACATTGTTTTGGGACATCCATCTCCAATGAGTTGTTTTGGACATGTTGAGGTCTAGTTTTCTCAGATGATGCAGCTTCAGCTGCAATGTTCCTATTTGACCTTCCAGTGACCTGTACTCTAGGCAGTTCTTCATCACTGGAGCTAGATATGTAGTAATAGCTAGTGGGAAGCATGTCAATATGCTCAACCCTACTAATTTCCTCAGCTATGCCTTCATGATCATCTATCAGTAGACTTTGTTTTCTAGCATTTTCATGACAATGTTCAGAGTTTAATTCCATGTTGGAAGTAGACGAGTCAATGATGCTACTACTAGATTGAGCCATATTTCTCAGTTGAGTACTTTGTTTATAATTGCTCAATTCCCTTGTGACAAAATCGTCGGCATCTTCCTTGCTTCCCTTCAAATAATTCAGAAAACTTTGCTTTAAGATACTGTCATACTTTACAGTCCCAATTAATACTACAGAACAACCTTCTGAAAGAAATCCTGAAAAGCTATAGGGTCGACTCAATTGCAGAGGAATCAATGGCTTCCTTGTATAGTACTTCCTATTAGCTGGTGGAAGAAGCCTTTGATTTTTTGCTGAGTTCTTTGAAATTTTGTTGGATGATTTGTTAAGAAGCTGAAAACAATTTATCAGTAAACATTAAAATTCCTATTCAATAAAAAAACAAACTAAGATGCTTTTTTTTGCATTTTAAAACTCAAAAAAAAAAACCGAACAAAAAGGCCAGTATCATCATTTGATATCTACCAGTGAAAATATAGAGCAACTGCCAAGGAGGTAGCTAATGTATAAAGCTATACAACACTAACCTACTGAAACTTAAATCTCAACTCAAATAAAGAAAAATAGGTAGAGAATATGGCATGATGGGTATAGGTGCTTTCAAATGAGCATACTTTCGATTTTGGAAGCATCGTCACAAAACTGTACGTACTCTCATCACCTTTTGCTCAGACCCAAGCTCCTAAAGTTGCCTTAGCCTTTTCTTCTGTCGTCCATTACCTATACCGCTAACAGCACTTACTTCCGCTCTTATTTACATAGCGCCAGGTGGTCTCCCAACTGTAAACCAACAGAATTCTTGATCCTCCGGAGTATGGAGGCACTACAAGACGATTTTCACCATTTGAGGGTAATCAATATATTGACATTTCATGGTGGTCATGTTGACTTGCTTATAGAACTTGTTCACCGAGTTAATACAAAAGAGAGAAGATGTTTCCAAGATGGAAGAGCAGTGTAGGACTGAGGTAGTCAAGTTGAAGCAAAGGGTTCAGTCTTTGGATCCGTGAGTTCAATCTGCAGAAAATGAGCTGGACTTGAAGAAATAAGTTATTTGTGTTTGCTTTAGTGACCGATCAATGGATGAAATCATATTCGTTAGAGATGGATTGCACGAAATGGCATCTACATTCCCAACTGCCCCGAATAATCTCATTCTGCAATTAATTTTAGGAGATGTCTCTGTTATTCTTCCCAACAGAGATGACAAGTTAGTATTGCTGGTAGCAACAGCAACATTAAGATTTACATTGTTGTCTGTTGTTGTTGTTGTTGTTGTTTTCAGAGTGATGTATAAGCAGAAGTATGAGCAGTTCAAGATGGTGAATGTTGTCGTTATGTTTATCCTGAGTGTCACATCGCTAATATTTCATGAGAATATGTAAGTCAATACTATTGCTTCTACTGCTTTTATTGGCAAGTTAAAAGATAATATTATTAGATACCTAGCAGAGCTGGTTCTGTTATCATAAGTCTGTCTGTCTGTGAGTGTGTGCTAAGAACAGGTAAAGTATCATTATTTAATTGATAGCATTACATGCTATTTTTGCACCATTTGAAGTGGCTATCACTGTTGCTGTTAAGTATTGTATCCTTCATATTTGACAAATTAATTGTACTACCATCAAACAGTGAACAAACTAGTTTAGTCGTCTTCTTGTGGTGAGTGAGCAAAGCAAGCAAGAAGCTCTCGGGTCTCGTGATGTGTATGTGTGTGCGTGTGGCATACTAGAGTGCATTGATAGAGTTATCAAACTGACAATTTATATACTGTTCACCAAAATGTTTATAATTAACATCTCTTAATGTTTCAGTTGCTTGTTGTCCATTGCACATTTATCCCACTTGAAAGATCATTAAATGAGTCGTCCGCTTGAAAACCAATACAGTTAACTGCTTCAGGCATGATCTAGGGTAAATTTATAATTTATTTGTTTGATGGTTATCAATTACTTGAGTCACGTGTGTGTGTGTGTGGTCTATTTGGGAGTATATACTATTACACTCAGTTTATTTGAGGAAACTTGAGTTAAATTTATAAAATTATAGGATATTATCAAGGAATTTAGGTATATGGTCATGATAATGGAGTCTGTCTGGAGGGATGAACTGTAGTTTACTCAACAATGAGAGCTAACTCTCTTCTGAACTTCTCCGGAGCAAAATTAAAGACTCACACGCTGCTTGAGCACACCATTAGTCCCAAAGTAGCTCTTTCAACATAGCATTTTATATTTAGTAATGTAGGTAAATTATCACATTGAAATATTTCATTGTTCAGCTTGTTTTCATCTCTGGCACACTTCATGTCTGTGTGGTATTACTTCACAGTCACCATAAGAGAACTTATCCTCAAGAGCAATGGATCACGGTATGTACATACGTATGTATGTATGTATGTATGTATGTGTGTGTGTATGTATGTATGTGTGTGTATGTATGTGTGTGTGTATGTATGTACACAATCCTTCTTACATCACTTGGTAACTGTCTTGACTTGTCTTCTCATGTTGTTAATATGCTGTTATGTAGAATAAGGTGGTGGTGGTTGATGCATCATTATTGCAGTATTCTTATTGCTGCTCTTCTTCTAACTTGGTAAGTATGTCTGAATTGTGTTTGTATATACACGTCGGCTGGTTTCTGCCATGCAGGCCTCCGGGTGACTGTTACCAATCCTTCAGGACTCAGTTCATGCTGTTCAGTTGTGTCCTCAGTAAGTTGTCTTCATCTCATTGTATACTACTGGCTGGCCAGTCATGCAGCTGCAACTGGTTACTATTCCAATCATGCATTTGCACTGTTGTCGTAATAACTGCAATTTTTTTTATAGCTTTTGTGATGCTTCTCCAATTCCGCTATCAGAGAGCAAAGCTATACCGGCAAGTAGCCATGGGTAAAAAGCATCATCTCAGTGTGAGCCAAGGTAGGCAGTGTATTTCAGAAAACAGACTTATGCAATTGATTGCTTTCTGAGTCAGCTCATGTTTAAAGTTTATTGTGTATTTCATTCTATTTGAACATTTCCTGTTACTATACTCTGCACGTGTTCCTGTCACACAATGTAAGCATTAGTCATTCTTCTCTCTCCCTTACAAATCTTCATGTGTGTGCTTCTTCCCCCCCCCCCACCCCAAACCCCCCCCCCCCCCCCCCCCCCCCCCCCCCCCCCACACACACACACACACACACACACAGATATGAAGCTGGCTAACATGTCAGTTCTGCTCTGCTGTCTCATCATAGTCTATTGCTTCCAGTTCTACAATGGCTATACGTTGTTGAAACTTTGGTTATGGTCACCCACCTTGAATTGTTCACACTTTCAGGTGAGAAGAATACTGTTTTAAATGGCCAAAAAAATGCACTTAATTGTAGTGTTCAACTGTGCTTCAATAATGGTTTCCTTGAAATTGGCTAGTATAGAGGGTGGAGCATTTTCATTGGAAACTTAATTGTTGTTGAAGTAATTGTTTTTTCATACGTACATGCCATGCCATACCATGCATACAAACAATAAAGTACCACTGCAAGAATGTTGTAGTAAGGTAAGGCATCATTTATTGCACATCCTGAATCACTACTAGAATACTTTTGTGAATAGACAGTCCGTTTAGGATATACAATTGATAACACCTCTGAGATATTCTAATTGTGGTTTATTTATTATTAAACCAAATATTTTCTTGTTTGGAGAAGACAGGATCATCAATTGCTTGTCCCCAATGGGTACCTTTTGTTCTCCTCTACCATAGATAGCTATGAACAAGGATAGTGCAATTGAGGGTTAGGAAAACTGCAACTTTTTAAAATTGGAAGAACTTAGCATACTATATTTTATTTTGAAGAAGTATGATTCAGTCATTCTCGCTGTGATAGTTATAATAGTTGCAGTTTCTCTCTAAACAGCCAATATATATGTATTTAAAACTTAATTAACCCAACATTGGGTGACTTGCATGCAGCATAGACAGCCAGCACCCAGGAAACTCCAACCTAAGTTTCTATTTTTTTTAAATTTTTCCCGGTATCATCTGTATGTGTAGAGCTTCATTGATCTTTAATTCATAATTCTTAGTGGCTCTGTCTACAACTCTTACCTTTTCCCATTTAATGGTGTGATGCCTGCAAGTATGTTCAGTAATGGCTTAATCCGTTCATCCCCTCTTTGCAAGTATCCTGATGTTCTTTCACTTTTTGCTCAATCCTTCCGTTGTTTCGCCATGTACTCAGTGCTGGGTAAAGTATCTTTCACTTTAATAGTACAGCGCGTAAGTTGCCCATTCAAAAATGAATGGGGAAAATCGCTGTTCAATTGAAATCGCACGGGGAAAGTGAAATAGCGCGTAACTAATTGAAATACCTCGGTAACTAAGTGGAAACTAAGTGAAATACCTCGGTAGCTAAGTGAAATAGTACGGGTAAGTGTGCACGCGTGCAGCGTTAACCTTGGAAACGTACAGTTCGAGTAGTTTCTAGTTGGAGATAATGTCATTCTTTACCACAGAACCTCTACCCGTATTAGACGGAATGTTTTACAACAGATTAGGAGGAGTCGTACGTTTGAAAACAAAGTTCCAGCGGAAGCTAAACCTGAAATAAGGAGATAGTGAGTGAACGATGCAGTGTAGCTACAATTGCAAAAGACTTTTTAAAAGCTGGCTTACTATTAGCGAGTGATAGCATGGGTAACCTGTGCTATTAGGGATCAATAGCACTCATAAAGCAATTGAAATAACACTTGGCTTCGCCTGGTGCTATTTCAATCACGTTACTCGTACTATTAATCCCGAATAGCACTGTAACCCGTGCTATTACTCATACTAATACATAGATGTGGTCTTAATGCCTTACCAGACTTAATGCTGTTTTGAAATTAATAGTACGGCACGTAAATTTCCCATTAACAATGTATGGGGAAAATCGCTGTTCAATTGAAATCACACAGGGAAAGTGAAATAGCAGGGTAACTAAGTGAAATGCCGCGGAAACTAAGTGAAATACCACGGTAGCTAAGTGAAATAGTACGGGTAAGTGCGCATGCGTGCAGCTTTAGCCTTGGAAACGTACAGTTCGAGTAGTTTCTAGTTGGAGACAATGTCATTCTTTAGCACAGAAATTCTACTCATATTAGACGGAATTTTTTTTCAACAGATTAAGAGAAGCCATAGGTTGAAAACGAAGTTCCAGAGGAAGTTAATTCTGAAATACAGAGATACCAGTGCAAATAATTAAAAAAAAAAAAGAGCTTGCCTACTATTAGCAAGTGATAGCACGGGTAACCTATGCTATTAGAGAATAATAGTACTTCTAAAGCAATTGAAATTAGCACTCTCATTCACCTCGTGCTATTTCAATTGCATTGCTCGTGCTATCCCGAATACCATGGCTACTTATACTAATATCTATACACGCTCTCTACCCCTTGCTAATATTTTCTCGGTCATCTATTCAGCAATTTTCATTTGGTACCCTTAGCTCCAAGTCTCAATGCTCAAAAAAAAATTTTTTTAATACCTATTTTTAAAAATATTTGAACTAATTACAAGTTTTGAAGATACTAAAAGTCGTATCATACCCATGGAGGTATCAGACTACTAGCTTCCTGTTGAATTAGGCCTGGTATAATTTTATAGACTGTACGTTTTGTTTAACACTAAAATCTCACATGTGTGTGTTTGTGTGTGCTTGCGTGCATGGTTGCAGGTTCCACTACTGACTGTATTATTCTTCGTGGTTGCTAGCATGAACACCTCCACACTACTCACCTTCATCAGAGGCAATAATGCGAGAAGGAAATGATTTTTTTGTTATATTTTTATTGAGTACTATATTATAAAGAATTGGTTTGAAGCGTGTGGGATGAGGTTTCTAACCTATTTTCCCTAGAAATGGTCAGCAGATGTAGTTTGGGGTAACTGGAGGGGAGGGGGGGGGGGGGGGGTTGAGACCAATGAGCTCAGAGTTGATAGGGATGGGTGTTGCCTATACAGGTATATTTATTGATGATAGCTGGTGATGGTGATATTACTATTTTTAGATCAAGTGTTAAGTTGCATAGACAATGAATAATTGCTAGCCATGTGGTGTCTCAGGATGATGTGGTGTCTTTTCATCACAATAAATACAGAATTATACTAGTTATTTGCTTGCATAAGGCGAATGATTTATCTAATGTGAAAATTTGTCTTTTTCTGGGGCAAAGATTGGTCAAGTTATGGCTTTTCTGCACTTGTCTACTTGATGTGTCCTAGTGTCTGAATGGAGGAGCATGTTTTTAGTACCAATAGTTTTCTTATTAATGATCGTAATCAAGTTGTTGACAATAGAAATGCTTTCCTTCATCTGACCATCACAACATGCAATTATTATTAGCCACTAAAGACAGGTAAGCTGGCACATAGATTAGCCTGTTCTCTTAGATATGCAATTTTCTGTATTCCTAAATTTATATGATTGATTAGTTGGGCGTAGCCTGACTTTATGGTTGAGGTCGGGCTACGCCCAACTAATGATTGATGTGGACAAGAGTAAGAAGTTTAACATAAGCTTGCAGCCTAATTTATTCATTTCAAGTTACTAGTGGCTTGAATGGCCACAATGTAATACACAATGTAATACAATTTTGGGGAGTGCTGAAAAGTAAGTCTAAAGTCAATTTCAATTCTGCTTTTTGATCAGACAATTAGCCACTGTTGCCCATTCATGATATTGCCAGGTGGCTACATACTATAACCGCACTAGCTAATCTGCTAAGCCACAATTCATTTAACACCATCAACCAAAGGTTTAGTGGTGATCTTGTAAATTGAATAACTTGGTTGTCTCAACTATTGGGCTATTAATCCAGGTGCAACATTTACTTTTTGTTTTACACTGTGTAATGTGCTTGACCACACGTTTTAGTCTCATCTATACATGGAGAAAAAAACACAGATATATTCTGCCCACGTCCTCAGTCAATATGGTTTCAACATTGTTTGCTAGTGAATTATCCTGATAATAGAGTAATTATTCAAATTCCACTACCATTTTCATACTTTTTTTTTTAATTTTAAAAAGTAAACTTTGATAGCTACAGTGTATAAAACAATAAGTTGTGACAATTGCTATTAAACTGCAAACACAATGATTGAAAAAGTCACACTGAGACTACATGTATGCTATTAAATTGAAATGTCACTGTTGTTAGGAGATCAGTGATTTCTCCAAAATTTCACTTTGATGAATTTCTTAAAATCTGGATTTTTCAAGATTATGATGGGATCTGTCATAACCAATGCTATCAGCAAATCTATTCCTAGTAGTTTAACAAGCACTTTTGCCACACTTCCTCTTTCCAAGAGTTCAGCTGCTGGAAGTAAAATAAATGGAGGAATGGTCTCTATGAAAATAGCCAGAAACAATAGTATAAAAGTTTTCATAGCTCTCCATTCTTGTTCTGTTATCAGTGAAGATGATATTCCCATTTTCAAATCTTGTTTACGAATCATTTTACCTTTGTAATACAATGCTGCAAACAGTCCAATAGAAATTAGAATGGCAGGAATAATAATTACTGTAAAGAATATATAAAATATTATACTGCAATTTGTTGTATTGCATTCTGTATTTATAGCACATGTCATGGTATCTTCCTTAAAGCTGTAACAGTCAAAAGCGGAAGGGAGATTAAGTATATTGAAGCTAATGCCAAGAGACCAAGCCAGGACAGACATTATAATAATTACTTTGCCATTGTGCTTAGGGTAGGAGAAAGGAATGAATACATAAGAAAATCGATCAATAGCAAACAGAAATATAAGAAGTATTCGTACATTGATGAGAAAATACAGGATAAACCCAGATACAATGCAAAAATCATAGCCCAAAATCCAGAAACCAGCTAAATGATTTATAACGGTTGGTATTCCATAACCAATGCTTGATAATAAATTGACAGTAGCTAACTGAAACGCAATACCAAAGGAGACCGTTCTTAGCTTCTTGTGTCTTGCAACAAGAAAAAGAACCAAAGCATTAAGTAAGGCTCCAATAATTACTAAAGAAAAACCATACAGAGTCTGGATTACTCTAGCAAATATAGCCATTGAGGTTGGTGTAGTAGAAGAGTCACGATAATCTAGGAAATTTCCAGCAATGCAAGAGGAGTTTATGAAAGTATAATTATATTCTTCAGATCCAAATTCTGTAGAATTGTCTAAATAGAAGTCTTGGGTCACCATTCTGTAATGGAGAAAGAATAACTACCATGTTTACTACTTAATCATTTGACTTACCTTATTCACAATGTGTGTTCTGTTTTCTTGTAGGCTGGCAATAGTGTAGGACATTAGCAGATTTGTCAGCTTTATTTCAATTAAATACCCTTGGTGCAACTTGAATACTGTTTGTGGAGTAAAATTTGAATTTTTCTGCCTTTGGTGCTAATAGGATAACATCTAAATCCTACCTACCTATATATATATATATATTATATATATATATAAAGAGGAAGTTATAGTTTTTGGTTGGAATATAAGTAATGACACAAACTCAACAATTCAAAGTATAGACCTGAAAATAAAGTTTGATGTCAACATAAATATAACAATCTTTCTTTTAGTCAGCATTCCATGAAAGCCAGTTTGCTGTACAAGGTCATACAGAGCTACTCTACTCACCTTTAGTCCACCCGAATCCCCACTCACATCAATACATTGTAGTGCTGTTAACTCAGTTATGATAAACATAGAGCAAATACAATAACTCAACTGGACTGAACCTAAAGAGTAATGGTTTATATGTATCGCTGACACTGAAAGAAGCAGAGATAATTAAATTAATGCAATAGTGTTTACCTTGTGGTTAATTATTACTTTGCACCACATGTTCAATGATATGCTAACTTTTACCAATATTTAGATAAAGCGCATATAGCTAATAGTTACTGCAAACCTGACAAGATGACAATGAGCAAAATGAAGGAATATGATACTACACACATTGTTAAATTAATCAAGTTCACACACTCACACGCACCTCCTATACTTATTGCTTTCATTTTAGGTTTCCCAAACACATTGACATGCTTCTGGTCACATGATAGATCCGTGCTCTACCATACGCTGATATCACCTGAAATAAATATCCTTGACTTAAGAATAGGAACTACTTGTAAATTGTTCACATCTACCTGTTGTGGCATGATTTACCACTATTATTAGTTGTGACGCAGCTTGAACCCAAATTGCCCATTCAAAGTGAATACTCTTTTAAATAGATATCCTTTAAAATCACGAATTCAACTAAATTCAGATGAAATGAAAACAACATAACATTTTCATATTAATTTCCCCTCTCATTATGCAAAGGTGAGGTTCTTGAATCCTATCTGTGATTCCAATTAGCGTGGTTTAGGTTAGCTATAACTATGCTATATAATATTGTAGTAACCCTAAAATTTGGCCTGGCTCTCTTCATGGTTCTAATCCAGCCATTTAACTATAACCAAAAACTAAAGTCAAGTGGCATTAACAAGACACTAGTTCCAATATTACACAACAACAACAACAACAGGGGTACATTAGTAAGTGTGGTTTCTAAGGGTAGGCAGAGCCAAAATTATTATTTTTTAGTATTTTTAGAAGTTATGCTCCTGAATTTCATAAATAGTCTGGGTGGATTTTCAGACTGGCGCCATTGGCGAATCACGCCCTCCCCCCATGCGATGAAATAATAATAATAATAAAAATAAAAAATAAAAAAAAATAATAATAATAATTAAAAAAAATAATAATTAAAATAATAATAACAACAATAATAATAATGAAGTCATTCAAAAATATGATCCACTACCAAATTGGAGTTGAGGCATAATATTGCAAATTTTGATTGTAGAAAAATACAAAAAATTTCATTTGTAAGTTGGTACCGCAACGCGGTGCACATGAGAAGGGGCGGGGCTTTTATAGTTGCACTTCGATAAAGCTAGCTATAATAGTCTCCAATTCAAAAAAGAAAAGAAAATGGATTTTAGTTACCACTGACTGGTGTTATGGCAAAATATGACGTACTGAAGAGCAGGAAGTATGGAAGGTATGTTCGTTAGGTGCTCTTTAATAAAGGTTCTTAGCAACGTTTATTCGTTGCTTACCGCCACAAAAACTGCGTGCATATGTGCAGCGGGAGCCTAACTTCCTTCAATCCTCCAGTTGACTCTGCTAGAGTGCTACAGTCTGCTAGAGGGCTACAGTCTGCTAGCATTCATATCACCAACATATCGGACTTTTCTAACCCCCGTCCTGAGCACTGTGAGAATTTAAGAAGTGCTTCAGTAAGCCCATGCCTTGAGGAATGCACTTCTCCAATGGCACAAGACTACCTCACTCCCATGAAACTGGTGCAACTCTCTCAAGAGCCGGATCTAACCAAGCTTACATTTCTGGAACTAACAGTGAACACTACTGAAAATAGTCTGGGTGATTTTGGTGAGCAACTGCTATTAACTTGAATGTTTGGGACTTCCAGCAGTGTCAGTCTGCTGAGTGTTAAAAAACAACAAAAAACAACAACAACAACAATGAAAACAACAGTCAACAAATCAGCTATGTGCTATCAATTAGTTTGACCCTGGTAGTTTTTTCCCCCTCTAGTCATGCTAGTTAATTATCTCTGGTGAGGTGACTCTCTTTCTCTGTGAGGAGTAAAGGTCAAACATTTTCAACTGCCCAATAGTGTTCGTATCACTCTGTGTTTTCATGTCTGCCAGAATGCTGTTGTGTTAACTTATATTCAACTAGTTACTTCTCATTGCAAGTGGGTAACGTGTGTTGTTGTTTTTTATTGTCACGACACAGTTACAGATTGACATTTGTTAAGGTCTCAAAATCAATGAAAATACACTTGTGGTACAGGACGACACCTTCCTAATTTGTCTGAACTGCGATTCAACAACAGTGTGGTGCCCTGTGTCAGGGACCTGGGTACCAGTCTGTCAGTGGTGAAGGTTCTGTGGATGCCATGCTGTACATTGAAAGACCTGGATGGCTTGTCTGCTTTCCCCAGTATTAAAGAGCTCTATTTGGCCTTCAACAAGATAGAGGACATCAGTGTGGTAACCATGCTCTCCTCTTTGGAGGTGTTGGACATAGAGAGGTGTGTACCATCAGTGTTAAGGTGTTAATTGTCTCGTGCGTTATTGAGAACTACAGTGTATCATTTGCACAGTCACAAGTGCATGTAATAAACACTCCAAGTGCAGACTTGTTTTATCTTGTTGCATTTAATAGTGGTGTATGCAAGCGCTAATAGTGACCAGCTTTAACAAAACTCTAGGGTTTTTTTTTGTAGCTCAAGCGTAGTGTTTAGCAGCAAGCTGAAGTCAAATGCGTTCCCACTGGGGCTCTCAGGATAATCCTGAACTGTCAGGATTATTTGGGGCTCTCAGGATAATCCTGAACTGTCAGGATTCTTTGGGACTCGCAGGATAATCCTGAACTGTCAGGATTCTTTGGGACATGTGTAGTACTTATGTGATGTGAAAAGACAAGTACACTTTGACTTTATTGTTGTGTGCTTCAGTACAATGGCAAGTGAGGTGAACTCATAGCTTCATCCTTTCTGTTGCTAATGAGCTAATTATTAGAGAACTTGCTATCTACACACAGACGAGTGAGCAGAGAAAATAAATGAAGAGCATAGTCTTAGTGTTCGTATTGAGTATGATCCATAGTGAAGTAGTGTGTAAGGACACAATGAAGAGATATAATGTCATCTTTTAACTTGGACCGTATAATTGTGTGTATGTGTGTTGCAGTAACGACGTGTCTGATATGGATCAGCTTGGCTATCTCGGATTGTGTATGTCTCTGAAAGCAATTACCCTCGAAGGGAATCCACTGGCTTCTAAAATTCTAAAAGATTCAGTATGTAGTTGGTTATAGCTGGTGAACAGAGTGAACAAGATGCTGTTAACCCTTTCACCGTCATATTTATAATGACCACTTGGGTAACATGAAAAAAGTATGAATATTTTTTTCTTTCTTTTCTGTTAAGATTTTCAGCAAGAGATGTACTTCTAAAGCAAGTTAATACTTATTATTATTAAAAATAGTATATTAGTTGTACAAAGAAGAGCTAAAAAAATGTGGACTTATCATTACTAACAATACTAACTAAAGCTCAATTTCCGATGGTCTCAGAGCTGTGATGGGGTTCAGACAGAGTAGATGACCTATTCACTTCTTACTAAAAAATTTCTGGTGGACAAATGCTCATCTGTAAGTGTTTCGGTAGCTATATTTTAAAAAAATTGAAAAATGAAATACCGGTGCTCTAGTTTCAACTTTTATTACAGGAAGTACTACATCAGAGCAACGTATAAAAATAGAAACATACATTTTTTAAGACAGAGAATTGCCGATCAAATGCAGAGTGCCTTATAGCACTATTAACGGTGAAAGGGTTAGTAATACATTAATGTTAATATCATCTCTGGTAAGTTTGGTGCTAGAAAGTACCTAACTTGCTAAATACTTACTCTGAGGTATTGCTACTTGAACCTTCTGAAATGTGGTGGTGCATTGTCACAGAGCATGGAGAATTCTTTAGAGATGCCCTTTTTTTGTGGAGCATCTGACCTTAGTAACCCTTGAGGATGACTTTTGATGGCTTCCATACATTGTGCACATCTTATTGGTTACATATGTATATTGAGTGGCTAGCTCACTCGGCATTGCCTGCCGAGCACACCACTGGTGCTAATTATATTCTTAACTTTGTATAAAAATCGCAGGGCAGTGAATCCAAGTATCGTGACACGATACACAAGGCAATCCCAAGCATGGAAGTCTTGGATGACACTTCTTTGCTCAACGACAAGAGAGGTGTTGGAGAAAATGCAGGGGATACAGTTACATCAACTTCTTCCATAGTTTTGAACAACAGAGTAATGGCCAAAGACTGGCACATTCTACAACAAAATATCAAAAGAGGAGTCCATTGGTCTACAGGTGGGTGTGGCCCTCTGTGTATATTAACTATTGGAAAGTCATTACTAGATTTGGAATCTAGTAGTTACATGTTTTAATGTGGTAGGAGTAATAAAGGCAAAGTTCAGTGCACAATAGCTTAAGTTCCAAGAGAAAGGGTCAACTTGAAATAATACTCAAGCTCTATATTAACTGATATCACATGTGAGCGCTCAGTTCACCTGGTAGCACTTGTCATAGTGTTGTGATAGATTACATGATCCAGACAGAGAAGCAACTAGTAGCGATGAATATATTACCACGTAAAATCAAATTAACAAGCCTAAATATTCAAATAAAGGTACCATGAAAATATTTGTGTATAGGAGTATTTTATTTCTCCAGATTGGGTTTAAATGGGCCAGTCTTGTATAATTAACTATTAAAATGTACCAGAAAATTGATGTATTTAGAAAATAATTAACTATGTGTATGTTTGTGCATGTGTGGATTTATTTGACCAGAGGGTGTGACACTCATTTCTCTCGCACTTGCCTGATAATTACTGTACAACTAATTAAGGGAACAGAAGGTATGTCATGTTATCAACATTGTATCACAACTAGGAGAAGTATACCTGATAGCCTGAGGACACATTTTACTTCTGGAAGCAGGGTATTATTTAGAACCAAATATGGAGTCAAATCACTATTTTTGAAACTTCAGGGGGGTTCTCATTTTTATAAAATTGATGAAAATTTTGTGGCAAATATCACCATGTGATTTTCAGGGGGGCAGAACCATTTTAAAGGGGGGAGGGGGGGGGGGACTGCTCCAATATTCTGTTTATGACAACTAAAAATAACTATTTATTGACCAATGATTGACTATAGAAAACAGAATAACTAGTGATGTGCTTGAGCACAAATCGTGAGAGAGCCAAAAACTACACTATTGTTATATGATTGATATTAACTTCTAACACTAAAGCTACTAAAAATGAGGTCGAGTTTTTAAATTACATATATGTGGTAAAGGGATTTCAATGCCATAGTAACCACTCGCCGCAACTATTTGAATAAAACAACAACAAAAGACTAAACAAGTCACTTTATTCAAACGTTTTCTTTGTTATATTCTCTTTAGTTAAGTAATAGTTCTAACACACAATACTTTCACACAACTGGACATACCTACACAAGACTTACTTTTGTGGTTAGTCTAATGGCCAATAAATTTCCATACTGTTACGTACGGTTTATAACCATGACAAATAACACACTGACTTACCACTGCCACTAACTCCAATAGAAATGGAACTCCAGTATGTTTTCAAGTTTTAACTGCACCCGCAAAAGAGTTCAAAACAATTCAATTTCTAGGATGATACAGGTAATGATCGATAAACCAGAGGATTCTGTGTAGTGAAGTTTGGAACAGAGTCGACCACCGAACTAACACAAAAATGTCAAGGTCAAAGTACAAAAATGACATACATACATACGTCCAAACATATATATAAACAAATATTCCCGATTTTCAATTGTTACCCCTGATAGTGTCTTGCTCGCTTCACTCGCTCGCCAAATAGTAACTCCATAACCTATTTTTAGCTTAGACATGTTAAGTTATTTGCTGGTTCATTTCAAATAAGTCATTCACTGGTAGATTTTTACTTAAAACTTGTAGTTTAATGATTGGATGTATTCTCTCTCTTTTACAGGCTTTTTTTTTAAATTAAGAATATTTGGTTACCACCGGGAATTGAACTCAGGACCACTTGCTTAATGCACAAGCGCTTTGCCACTGAGCTACGACAACCAGCCAGCAACCAAACACTTCAATCCTCTATTTATACTGTTATGGGGTACTGCTATGCTACAGTCTCGCTCTCAACAGACCAGTGGAAATTTTATTTTTTTCGGAGTTTTATTATCCGTGGGATTTCATATTTGGCGACCAAATATTTTTTATTCTGTATTGTTTAAAAAAGCTTGTGAAAGAGAGAGAATACATCTAGTGAGTAAAAAAAAAAATGGCTGAGAAAGAAATTGTGAAGGTTTTAATGATAAAATATACTATGGTGTTGTGAAAAGGATAGTTATAGTGATATGATTTATAGCCTAGAGATAATAAAAAAAAAAAAAGGGTTGTCAGTTCTGTAATGGAAAAGATAACTGCCATATTTAAAATCCAATGACTGGACTTACCTTACACACAGATGGTGTTCTCTTCATTTCTGCGCAGACTGGCAATATTTTCAGTCCTATAACAGTGGGTCTGCCTGTTAGACTATTTGTTATAGTTCCATTCACTTACATTTAAGTAATAGACTTTGGAATCATCATAGTGACAACTTGGTTGGATCCCACAATATACTGTCGTGAAGCACCACTGATGCATCTAAATCTAACTGAACCTTGGCGTTGAATTTGTAAACCCCAGATAGTGTCTCGCTTGCTTTACAATTAAAAATTTGTGACTCATTACATCAACTTGGTGGTCTAAATTTATACTTATAAGTAAGTGAAAATAGGAACATGTGCCACATCAAAAAGCATAAAAAGGAAGGCTGGCGCTGTTGAAAACCAATTATAAGTTTTCACTGAGACACTTTTTGTGCTTGTTGACAAACCAATTTTAGTCAATATTTCCATAGCTAGTTTATAATGATAACGAAAAGCCAAACTACAATCAGCAAAGCTCACAATAACATGTGTCCATTCAAGGTAAGATCCTGTGCCTTCAATTCAACCAATTCATTCTGTGTACTATGCCCCTCTAGTTTGATCCATCTATTTTTGGATTGGGTTTACCAGTCTCAGTATTTTGTATGTGGGTAGTCTGTAGAAGCTACATAGTCCTCAGACTAACCTTTGGATTACTGTGTTATTAAATTAACTTCACGGTTGTAAATATATATAAGTGTCTGTCCAATTCGAGGTGGTCGTCATGATAAGAGGAGTGGAGTTGGGCACATGCCTGTATGTAGCTCGACATGCGTGAATGTTGATGAAGATAAATGGGTATAACCAGGTGTGTATTTACTTGATGCATTAGTGTATGTACTCATGGTAACCCAAGGGTGTAGGCAAAGTAAAATCGTTACATGTGTTGTGTAGTAATCATTTTATAGTTACAATTAACACTCTACTGATTAGTATTTATGGCAGAGGTCCCAGATTTGTTTACACCCACCCATGTAACCCATCTATACCACATCCACCTCACAAACTATAGCTTCAGCGATGGATTCACAGAAAGTTTGTTGTTTTTAATGGAATGAACTTGGCACAGGTGGTTGCCACAGTTAGTTTGTAAAACTGCAACTATGTGAGATATTTCTGCTTTTGAAGGACTTGTGGAACATTTTGCTTCATAAATGCTTCTTTTTATTATTATTAACTACATTATTATAGACACTATACAAGACTCCTTCAGACCCACTACTGCACCTGCTTCACATGCTTCACATTCAAGTAATTTCTAACGACTCTGTTTATACATTTGATTACCATAATTAATTATTTACTTTATGTAGGATCATTGTCTGCATCACCTACTCCAGTGGTTACTAGCAGTGATGAAAGCAGCGAACTCACGCATGGTTTGTTACATAGGTTTATAATTTCAGTCGGCACTTTCAGGTGCTTTACATGTGATGACACAGGTTTAAGTCAGGTCATCTGTGGAAATCCAGTTCGTGCCTTACGAGCTAGAAAACAACAAGGATTGAAGAGTTCTTCTGCTATTCATCATCGACCAGCCACAACCACACCCACTAGTGGGTACAGATTGCAGGACTGGAAGCTAGAGTAAGAATGCTGCACTGTTTGACCTGTGACTGTAACCTGTTTGTAACACAACTTAAGTTCAAAGCGACAATTCATAGACTCTGGTTGTTGAGCACCCCCACTCAGAACTTCAAAGGGTAGGGAAATGGGTGCTACAGAGAGTGGTAACCTAAAAACTGGGGCCGAGCGCCAATCATAAGTAGACGAGATGCATGGAGTGCTCAATAAAAGGTGCTAAATACGGGCCCTTAAAATGGTCTAAGGTATTACTCAAAGTGGAATGAACTTATCATGAACAGAGTAGTTGTGACTTTATATGCACTTTTTTTATTGGGGAAGTAACATTTGCCAACTGTGACTGACTAGCTACAAAAGAAAGTGCTGCAACATTCTTGGAGTGTGGTTTAAAATGTGTTCGCATGATAACATTGGGGGGGATGCTTGTAATAGTCTACAGTTGCCACTTGCTATTGCTGACTTGCACTTTACCTCATTTTTGCAGTCCTGTTAGTGAAGATGTGACAATAACAAGATCGAAGTCAGAAGAAAGATTATTTGCAGATGACAACTTAGAACAATGGGCAGAGCCGGATCAATTCTCACTGTCAGCTAACACAGCTCAACTCAGAACACCATCCCCTCTCTCAAACAATACCCACTCTCCCAGCACTCCAGAGCTGGAACACTGGCCCAAAACAAACCGTCAACCCACACCTCCACAAGTCCCACCCACTCCACCAGGAAACACAGCCTATGTCTCACAGTCGGTGGCCAGCTACAGGCTGAGAAGGTTCAGAAAACTTTCCAGTGAACCAGTGTAAGTTGCTAAACAATCAAATTATTCTTTTTTAAACAATTAATTTATATTTTAATAGAATTTCAGATGCCAATCCTCAACAAGCTTGATGTTCCAGCACAATTATCCCACTCCCTATTTGTTCAGTTTATGTAAATCCACCATTGATCTCAATTTCAACACAGCAAACAACAGTAATTCACCATAATGTGAGAATATTAGAAGACCATGTTATGGGGGTACTGTCCGTGACTCAGAGTGAACTGGTGATTGAGGTAAAGCCGGAGTTTGGGCACAGCACAGATGAGTGGTAGCAGTTGAGAGTCCAGACTCTTTACCATTTCCTTACGGTCATCTGTCAGATTGTAGCCCTGAAAATATAACAGGGACAGTAAAATATTCCACTTCAGTCACTATATTCGCATTCTAACAATGAAGAAAGAGTTTAGCAATCTGGTAAGGTGTTATGAAACAAATATTTTGAAGTATTTGTTCTAGGTACAAAAACATTTGAATGCATCAAGCTGCCCAACAACACTAGGCACAATGCAGTCATTTCATGAACCATTGACATCAAATTGACGAAGGCTTGGCACTATCAAACTTTGTTCTTAATAGACCTCTTCCAACCCCACACCCTTCCTGACATTAAGAATAAAGCCGAGCACTTTCATCGTGGGCCATTGTAAAAGTTCTCGGTAGAATTTCTACTTATCATCAAACACCCACTATATAATCCACTGGCACCTCTAGGAGCTGTACGCTGACAAGAGTCAACAGTTTAATTAACACCTCCTGGAGGGGTTAGTTACTATCACACCTGCCGATGACAAGGTACAATAGGGAACTGATCACATGCTACACTACCAACATTTGACTACCATTATTAATCATTGATAACCCTGCACTGCACCTGGAATGAACTATTAGCAACTAATTATAGTAAACTAGGAATAGAACTTCTGGAGAGGCAAAACAATGCACACAGTAAAATCACTCGACGCTCGTCAACATACTGGACATGCAGAAAACAAAATCACACTGACCACAAGCTATATAGGCCATACATATTTCATGCAGCTTTGTCTCATGGTAAAAGTCTCAAACACAATGATACTAGTGAGAAAGTTCAGCAATAGCAAAAACAGCTTTCGAGTCCATAATCATTCCTTTTAAGCTTTTCCCCAGCATCTTTATCAGGGGATTTTTAGAACCAGACTTGAGAGGGGTTAAAAGTGATGAAAAAAATTATGGCTAATGTCACTATGAACAACTCCCTGACCCCCCCTCCCACTAAAGGCTGTCGTGAATGCATTCAACTGTGTGCTAGTTGCGGCAAGACTGTCACACATAATTCTTGAACACGAACTCTAAGCCATTGCCTGAGCACTCCCAATCTATTCATTTACTAATAAGTTCTTGTTCTAACTGTCTGATCAGTGTTGTGTACTTAAGAATTTCAAGGAGAACACTGCACAAGGCATGCAGTTTAGCCATATACTATTGAAAATAAAGTCCTTGCACACATACATGCTGCTGATATTTAACATGCTCCAACTGATTCCATTTCTTACCTTTTTGCTGTCAGAAAAGATTTCCCCACTGCTCTTCTTTTCTGCCTTTGTCCTCTTAAAATAATTGTCATTCAATTCTTTCGGAATCTTAACTGTAGAAATGTCCACTTTCGTTTTTGTAGCAATCACATATGCTTGATCAACTCTTCTCAAAGGAGTACCATTCACGTTATATGGACCTACATTTGGAATATGGCCTTAAATATTTTGAATTGTAAACCACACCCAGATTACATCCAAATAACTCCAGCCAAAATGTAAACTAGGCATAATTTTATTAACCAAAACTCACACCTGTAATTAAGAGAAGGCCAGATTCCAGCTGCTTCAAAAAGATGACTCTTTTTCCCATGTGACGGCCGGCAAGCAAGATGAGGACAGTTCCTGGGGCTATTGAATCACGCAGCTTTGGTGGTTGTGGCTTCTTACGAGAATGAAGCTTTCGAGGAACATCCTCAGTTGGATAATACCGACTCTATATATGATACCAAACACTAACACTTATTGGGGTGCTTCTTTTAGAATGCAAAAACATACCGCTTTGTTTTTCAAGACCACACGCTTTTCTCCATTTTTTTCCCCTTTAATTTCTTTTACTTTATAATAAGTTCTTTTCTTAGCAGGGGCTTTTACAGAAACTTTTTTCTTCTTATAAATGGCTCTCCTTCTGTACATAGCAGATCTGCTGTATCTGGAGATTCCTCCTTCCAAGCACCTGTTTCGAGATGATCGCCCCATGGTGGCACTAAACCAAAAAAAAAATTGCGTATTACTTCCTACTAACCACCAGGATCAGTCAGGATTACCTACCAGTCCACGTTGAAGAGAAGAAACTCTCAAAAAGAAAGCAATCTTGCGCACATGCGCGTAAAATAGCATTCGGTAAAGGGTGGCGAGGTTACAACAGCACTGCACAGCAGATAGTAGAGCATGGATGTCGTCCCTATTTCAGATAGAAAGTGGACTATTTTGCAACCTCCCTTGTCTTCACCAAGTTTGAGTGTAATACAAAAACTAAAATTCGACTTTATGACTCCTGTTCAATGTGCCACTATTCCCTATTTCATGAGCAATAAAGATGTGGCAGTTGAGGCTGTAACAGGCTCTGGTAAAACTCTAGCTTTTGTGATTCCTCTTCTTGAAATTCTGGCTAAAATTTCACACACTTGGAATGGAAAAGTAACTGGAGGCTTGATCCTCACACCAACTAGGGAACTGGCCTCTCAAATTGCTGGTGTGTTCAAGGTATTTCTGGAGCAATTTACTTTTAAACTTCTATTACTGATTGGTGGGACAGATGTAAATGCAGATGTTGCCAGAATCAACTCTGAAGGTGGCCACATTGTAATTGCAACGCCAGGACGCATGGTTGACCTTCTTGGACGTCAAGATTGCAGTTTAGCGGGGTCATTGCATGGGCTGGAAGTTTTGGTACTGGATGAGGCAGATCGTTTGCTTGAGTTAGGTTTTGAGCAAAGTATCAATTCTATTCTCAGCTATTGCCCTAAACAGCGACGAACAGGCCTCTTCTCAGCTACTCTCAATCACAATGTAAAGGGTCTTGTCAAAGCTGGTCTTCGTAATCCTGTTACTGTCACAGTTAGAGACAAAAGGACAGCCAAAGACAAAGCCCCAACCCCGAGATCTCTGGATAACTATTTCCTAGTGTGTGATCCAGTTCATAAGATGTCCAGACTGCTAAATGTTTTATCAGACATGCATCGGATGAAAGTTATTGTGTTTTTTGCTACATGTGCATCAGTAGGATATTTCTCCACCGTCACCAAAAGAACTTTGCCTGATATTAATGTTGTTGCCATACACGGCAAAATACACAAAAAACGGCAGCAGTTATTTAACAAGTTTTCAGAGAGTTCTCAGGGAGTATTGATGTGCACTGACGTTATGGCCAGGGGTGTGGATTTTCCTAGTGTAGATTGGGTAATCCAGTTTGACCCACCTTCTTCTACCAAAGCCTTTGTGCACAGATGCGGTAGGACAGCTCGAATGGGAAAGAAAGGTCAAGCTTTAGTTATGCTGTTACCATCTGAGATTGCGTATGTGGACTTCTTGAAGGTTAACCAGCACATTTGCCTTCAGTCTTACTTTCATGGCTCAGAGGAGCACAAAAACTACACTGAGCAAGTTAGAAATCTGGCAGTTCAAGAAAGGTATGTTATCTGAGAAAGTTGTTACTTGCGGGATTATATTTTGTCACACTTTTTTATTAGGGAAATTTATGAGCAAGGGAAAAAAGCATTTGTTTCATTTGTCCATTTTTATTTCAAGCATGAATGTAAGCTTATTTTTCATCACAAAGGTAAACTTTATTTTTTAATGTGATACTTAATTATTTAAGAAATTTTAGAGCTTGACATTGTTGGATTGGCCAAGGGTTATGCTCTACCCCATCTGCCAAAGATGCCTGAATTTCGAGGTTTAGATACGTCATCATTTGACCGGCACCCATCTCTTCCAGCAGAAATAAAGTACAAAGACAGAGCTAGGGAAAAACAGAGACAACTGAAAATTCAAAAAGGTGATAGTCAGTTTGTTTATGGACATCTTATAATATTGGTATTGTACAGATATTTCCAAATCACCTGTCCGCCAACAACAAAGGAAACACTCACTACCAATGGGTGTTAAGCGAAAGTCATCATATAGAGATTTTCAAAGGAAACCCAAGAGAAAGAAGGTATAATTATTAGCACAAGTAAATATATTGTATTATGTTGTTTACTTTAAGGTAATGAGTGATTCTGATTTGGAGGAACTTGCAGCAGAAGCACGGTTGCTAAAAAAATTCAAGACTGGAAAGGTTAGTTGTTTTTTCTTTTTAAACTGAAGTTAACTATGCCCTTGTTATTATTTCAGATCAGTAAGAAAGAATTAGATGAACAATTGGACGATTTATAATGTCATTTTTGTGCATATGATTTTAAAAGAAATCCAATGCAAACCTGCCATGTCTTGTTAGTTATGTAAGCTGTGTAAACTGTAGACGACCATTACCTTATATGCTGAATTTAGAAACAAACCGAGATATGGCGGATCGGGAAAGGCACATTTTTATCGCAAAACTAGCCGAACAGAGTGAAAAATATGATGGTGAGCCTATTGCAAAGTCTCAATTTTTTTTGTCATAAGTGCTTCATTTTTGTGTGGAAAGAAATGGTACGGTCAATGAAGATGGTTGCAGAAATGAAGAAGGAACTGAGTGTAGAAGAGAGAAACCTTCTGTCAGTAGGGTATAAAAATGTTATAGGATCGAGGCGCGCAGCCTGGAGGACTATAGCTGGTATCGAGGCAAAAGCAATTGAAAACGGAGATAACCCAGTCCGCATCAACACTGCTAAGGAATACAGAGAGCAAATCGAACAAGAGATGAAAATTATCTGCAATGATGCTTTACAAACGCTGGATAGCTATCTCATCCCAATATCCACTACCACTGACAACAAAGTCTTCTTCTACAAAATGTGAGTGATAAGAACCACTTTATTTTTCAACAGTTGAGACTTTAATTGAACAAAATTTACCACCCAATAATTCACGCTAAAGTGGGAACGATCACCAATTAGTATGTGTAAACTGTAGGAAAGGAGACTACTATAGATACATGCTGGAGTTTTTACCAACTGATAGTGAAACATGTGAGAACTCTTTGGATGCCTACAAGATGGCATGTGACATAGCAATGGCGGATGATGGGTTGGAGGTGACCCATCCAGTAAGACTGGGCTTGGTTTTAAATTTTTCTGTATTCTTCTATGAGATTCTTGGAGATAGAAGCAAGGCCATGGCCCTGACCAGAGATGCCTATGAAAAAGCGATAAAAGTAGTTGATAGAGTTCCAAGAGAGTGGCAGAAAGATACTATGCTAGTAATGCAGCTGCTAAGAGACAACATAGCAGTTTGGAATGCAGAGACACAAGGTTCTAAACCATTCTTTAGTGATTACACATACTTCAATAATCTTTATTCTCTGATTCAGGTGGAATTTCTGATCCTGATGCGGATTTATGACAATGAACATCACCTTGTCTCAGCAACATTGCTCACTGTGTACCTTTTCAACTTCATGTTCACTCAGGCACAGGTATATGTAAACCCAACTCTAGTTTCTATGCTCCACCTAGAGATTCCTCACACTCCTCACATATTTGTGGACCACACCCACTCATCAGTTCTCTATATAATATTTCAGTGATCTACCAAATATGGTACTTTAAATCAAGATCTGGCACACATAATACAAAGTGCTGATATTTTGATTACATATAAGCACTGGTATGTGATAGAATGAAACCAATAGTGACAGTTATTAATGAGAAGTCTATTGCATTCTTCTTTTGTTGATGTAAGACTCAGAAGATCATGTGCTTCTAGCTTTTAGCTCCTTTATTCCGACTGTAAAAGAGCATGTATGCCCTGGCCTCCAAGACATCACTTAGAGAGGTAGCGTGTACCACACTATCTGAGGTGCAGACCCACCTGCCAGAATTCCCTTTGGTCCTGCGGTAAGTGACATAATGGCCTGAATTGGGTCCACCGTGATGTTCCACTACAGCATTCAACCGATACCAACCACTCCCTTTGTCCACAACCGAAGTAGTTGATCCCTTTAGCATCACACTGGCGTTTAGCTGGGAAGGGAAGGCCAAGTGTCGGTCATCCTTGGCAACAGAGCCATCCATTTGCCATACAGTCCTTTGGATATGAATGCATAAAACTGCTGGTGCTCTTTTAATTTGAATTCTTTTGAGATGTGTCTGTTTTGTTGGTTTTCCAGCTTCCTAACAGTACATGTACACAATATAACAAGCCTGTCACAACACTTGGTTGTAAACGTATGGAAAAAAGCTGTTAGATATCAAAATGGTGAGGGAGCATTAAAATATGTTTGCCACTTCTGTAATGAAACTACTCCCATGTATAAAGTATAAAGTAAACTTTTGAGATTTTCTTCAGTTTTAATATGCACAATTCTTGTGACTGTGTACTGTGTCTAATGCATACCTTTGTGCATTGAGCACATGTGACATCCTGCACCACCTCAGACTTAACAAATTCCAGCATACTATTTTCTAGAGTACACTTATATAATCGCAAAATTTAAAAACCACATTACTTATTTCTCAGTTATTACCACATATTCAGGGATGGTCACCGAAATACAGTCAAAAAACTCATATTTCAGCGGCATCTGCAAGAACACTTATACAAGATAATGATGCAGTAACAATACAAACCACGTGTCACTTACAGTATGATGGCACTGCATGCAGTAGAGTTCACTATTCATCATTCCCCTCATGGGACTCGACAGATTTAATCTAAAGGGAACTGGTGTGGGACCTATAAATTATAATAGCAGTAGTAAATTAATATAAATACGTATAGGTTACACCATGACGAGGAGGTTGGTATGGGATTTACACAACTGAGGGCCAAAGGCCCGAGGATAGTGCATATCTCGTACCGACCAATCACGGAGGGGTGCAACTGACTTGTACCATGGCTCTAGGCTATAGGAAACACACAAAAACTAATTTTTATTGGATGGTTTACTTATTCACCTCTTAGGAGGTGGGTATGAAATTTATTCATCACGAATTGAGCAGTCTGATTGGACTGTTTGAATGTACCATGGTACAAATATTAGCAGCACTGTGTCGGTCGCAGAACCAAAACCATAATTACAGTGAGCTAGAATTCACTTACCTGATCTGGTCCACACTTGTTTACAATTACTACTTTCCTGTTAAAAAAAATAATAGCCATAGATAAAAAAAAAGTGAGATGCCCAAATAATCATGGTATACAATATGCCATGGTTCTTTTTTCAACGAAAGAAAATATATTTCTTTTTTACTTGTATGAAGGTTGCTTGCATGAACAGTCACTCCATCTGAAGACGACTGAAACGGAGAAATTGTTCATTGAAATAATAATGCCTTGTCTTGTGAATTTCATTGGGTTTTAGTTTGAAGGTGGCCATAAAGGGATGAAGTACACTCTTGCAGTCAGTATTTTGGAGCAACCCTCACTACAAGAACTGTTAATGTTGGGTATATTTTCCCCTCAAAGCTACAATATCTGTTATTATTTGGTCTTTTTACATTGCTTGAAATAGTAACTATGGTAAAAAATAGTTAACTAGCCATGTTTGATGAGGCACATCATTCGTACAATAACAAAATCAATTTTAGTATCATACATATTCATTATTGCGTCATTAATACTGAAATAGAATGATTTTTAGAACTTGAATATGCTATAAATAATCGAGTGTGAAATGTGGCCAAGTCTACATTGGAGAAACTGGAAAGTCTTAGTCCACCAGATTAAAGGAACACCAGTGAGCAGTTAGAATAGGTGACCAAAACAATGGAATTTCCTTACATGCTAACAACACCATGCATAATATAAAATGGTAAGAAGCCAGATCCTAGACATGCAAAGCAACTATCTAAAAAGGAAGTATTTAGAAGGATTGTATTATTCAGGGTTCTTCCAACATTGTAATGAACATTGACAACGAAGTTCACCCCTCCTGGGAAAATTGTACTTACTAACAACAGCATCATTTATCACCTGAGGCCATTAGCCCCTATTTCAATTTGTATCTCATATCACAGGTTCATGGACCGAAAAATTTGATTATTTTCAATATTATTTATTGCATATTTCAAGTTCTAAAATCATTCTATTTCAAAATCAATTTTCTTTTTTACCTTGATGATATCTTCTAAACTAGGGCATGTTACCAATTCTTCATCCAATGTGGACATCAAAACAAGGTAAAACTCATGAGTATCCTGTAGAAAGAGTATGTTTCAACTGATAGAGGTGCATGCAAGATTACATGCTCACCTGTTGCTGAGCATTAATTTTCCATCGGTGTGCCCTCAGGGCAAGTAGAACATCCCCTGCAGAATGTACCAGTGTGTTCTCTTGCACCAGTTCTAAGGGGAAAGAAATAATTTATTTAAAAAATAAAAAAAGGCAACCTCCCTGTCACTTGTCATTGATTTACCTGATAGAAGATTATGGACTGCACGTATAAGATTCCCTCCTCCACTCTTCATATTATTATGGAGCCATTCATGGACCTCAGGGAGAGTTGCCAGGGACTACTCACAAAATATAATGCACATGATTACTGCAAGCTTAACATTTTGTTCGTAATACCTGTAAGATACTATTTACATAACAACAGTTTCCAGAATTTATCAAACCAGGGCATTGACCTAATGAATACATAATGTCAACCAAAGGCATTGTATGTGGCAATAAGTTAATCAAAAATGAATATAAAGGAAAAGGTCGTCATATTTCTAGTGATTACCTCTGGTTTTGAAAAGCCTGTCTCCTCCAAAAATAACATAAGCTCCTGCACAGGCTACCGCACCAACACACGCGTAAACTGCAACGTTATGTGCCCGGTTTAGTCTAAGAACTGCAAGAGACTGTGCTATCGAGGATGACATTTTTATTAATGCGCATTTATTATTGTTTTAATTAAAGCCCACTTTTCTTTTCGGATATAGTAGTTATACTTTATCTGAAAAAGATGGCATCGAATGTTGAGAAGAAGCAGACCGCGATCCTTCGAAGTGATCAGAAATCTCAGCTAGACAAGTTGATGGCTGACCCAGTAAATAATTTAGTCATTCTAGGCTGAATAGTTACTAATTAAAGATTGTGTTTAAAATTTGCCTGTTACTACAGAATTGAAGTGTAATTTATGAAAGCCTGTATATGTAGGACAAGCCAGTTTCTATTCCTGAGAGACCAGCAGATTGGAAACCTAGAGAACCACCAGAATTTGTACGTTTTTATATGGGTAAGAGATTATAGTAGATCTAAAAAGATCTAGCCTAATGAAGCTAGCCCAAATAACTATTTATGCAGCAGTAAACATTGACCTGATAGTTTTGTTTGTGGCCAAGTCCTTTTTTATGCTAATGCTTAGGTTTTAAAACAGTGCATAGGGGGAAATAGTTTAGAAACACTTTCAGGCTGTAAATTAGATTTGTAACGGTAGCTTTCATTACTACTGACCGGTGGTGGCGGATCTGTACACAACCTCAAAAAAAATATATGGTTTTAATAGCAATATGGGTTAAGTGTTATATAGTTGCTCTTGTGCAATCCATTCATGTTTCATTTTTCAAAGTACAGTATCTACAATGTCAACATCTATCTATAATGTTTACGTTTTAGATTTGGTTATAATTTTCTTAGTTTTTAGTTTTGGTATTAGAAAATGCCGACTTCAACGAAGCAATTTTTCTTGTATCTCTGTAATATGTACATGTATTTGGTTTTAGTTTTTTTGTCGTAGTTTTAGTTAACATGAACTGAATAACTTTTCGTTGAAGCTGCTACTAGATTTTACAACTGGGAAGAGTTGGCATTTTGTTTGAAATGTATATATAGCTTAAACTAAATTTCGTGTAGCTGATTATTAATTATTATTATTTGATTTTGATTTTTTTTTGTTCCTCCTCTTCCAGGCTCCAGTGCTGGGGCAGGCAGTGAAGTATTCCATGTATACAGACATCTGAGACGTAGAGAAAACATGAGACAGCAGCATATTGAAGAAACGGCAGAGAATGAAGATCTTGATGACGCTTTTCAAGAGAGACTAGCCTGGAACAAACATGTAGCAGAGCAAAAAACCTCCAAGAAGAGAGCCAAGAGGCAAGTATAGAATCTTTGCTCATTGTAACACTATCATCCCTTGTATTGTTATCAGGTTGAAAAAGAAACAGAAACGCAAACAAGGCGGTAAAAGTGAAGATGGAAATGAGGAAGAAGGAAAAGATGGGAGTAATACTGCATTATCTAGAGACCAGGAAGGAGAAGAAGAGGAAGATCCTCATTTTATTATTGGTGGTAGATAGCCCATCCATCCACTGTCACCACATTGCTCCTCGTCACTCACCATCAAAAAGTAATGATCATAGACAACAAAATTAAACAATAGATTCACACTCATATATGACTGCCGCCTACTGGACTAGGGGGAGAGGGAAATATTAACAGCAAGCATTTGCACCATCATCTTGTGCTCAACGTACATAGAACATTTTATTGCTACATTGTTGTAAGTAGTTAATGTTGGCTTCACAGGACAAGAGAAACAATGCAAATGGTGTCGATCTTAGGTCTTCAATCAGTTGTGAATGATTACTATGGATTTAAATTGACTTCACACCATATCTATGAAGTTTTTAAGATGAACTGTCCAGACATAGAGGGAGTTGTTCTGTATTACTATTCACACAGCCTCAGACCTATACCCCCCTATTTCAGTCAGCCAGGGTAGTACAATAGTCTGGATCATCTTTCCAAACCTGTTACTCCTGGCGACCTTGTCTAGAATAGAGTATATATATATATATACAATATCAAGCCTTTCAACCATGACTAGTCAAAGAAGCACACACATCATTATTCCTACCCTAGATATAGCACTATAATTATGTCATTTCAAAATGCAATGAAAATGTATTTATACATCCATGAATATGTTAAAGTATGAAACCATTTATAACAATAAATCTGTACATATAAAATATGTTAACACAACTCTATGAGATGCAGTGAACACACAATGTAAGTTCATGTAGACGACAATGATTCTTGCAGCTCACTCTTTTGCCGCTCCTTTTCTTCTTCAATTGATGCCAGCTGTATCTGCACACCACAAATAGAATGTTACATTATTATAAAACATTACTATGGACTAAATATGTATACAGTGGCTCAGAGAAACATCTATTCCTCAGCAAGTTCACATGTTGTATTCAACACATACAAATACATAATGCATGTGTTCCTTTATCTAATACCAGTAACTTACTTGCAGTGCCTGAGAGAGTTCTACGAAATCTTTCTGAGTTTCTTCTGTGTGATTCAACTTGTGCTTTAAGGATGTCACTTGACAAAGAAGATCCTGAATCTGACTTTCAGCTGCAGTCTAGCAAACAAACACCTGCCTCACACAGCTTCTTATTCATGTGTATATAATAATGTGTCATAGAAAACAAATCTATGAGGGGCAAAAACAATTTTCTTAGATTTTAGGAGGGCCAATGGAGTATTGACACATTCTGAGGTATGTATAAGAGACACTTGCAAACCAAAAAACAACAACAACCAAACCAAACCAATATACCCTCCTCATGTGTAATGCCGACTTAATCACTTACTTTTTCCTTTGTTAATTGTTCTATAGTATTTTTCTGTTCATTGACGAAGTCTCTAGCTTTCTTTTCCATAGTAAGCTTGGCAGCCATAGCATCTTCTTTAGCCTTCTTTTCAACTTCAATCAAATCTTCCAATGGGGTAAGAGCAGCTGAGAAAGAGTAAGAAAAATATAATCATAAAATTCCAGGAAGCCACAAAATACATTACATATTTTCTTTTCTGCCTCTTCCAAATTGGCAGAGATCTTCTCTTTGTTGGTCCTTTCAGCCAGCATCATTTCCCTCACATGTGTCAGCTGCTCTTTAACCTGGAGGTATTGTTGAGTTGTGGCCTCAAATGATGCTGTAATCTCATTCAATGACTAGAAGATGAAAATACAAAATACTCATCACTACGTTTGTAAAATGCACAATTTACAGATCTAGGCGCTAAAATATCTAAACACTAAGATGAATTACTCTGGTATTTTAGATTTTTTCTTTAATAGTAATATCGGGCTTGTGCTCATTAAATGTTTATGAAATTATTAGCTGTATTGCTTTACCTGCTTGAGAGCAGCTATTTCAGCCTGATACTTCACCATGTCCTCCTTCTGCACTCTCTTCAAACAGTCGTATTCTTCTTTGCTGGTCTTAAGCAGAAGAAAGTTTTCTCTTCTTGCTTCACTCATCTTAGCTATCTCTCGCTGAGAGTCTTGTTTCAACTCCATAAATTTTTCTCTCAGTACTTTCATCTGTGCTCTCAAGTCTTTCTCATTGGTCTGAAATGTCTCTATCTAATGACAATCACAAAATAAAGCATACTATTGACAATAAAATATATCCATTCCTCTGCTTACTTTGGTCCTCATTTCATCCTTCAAGTCATCCATCAGTCTGCACAGACTCTCATGCTGTTGCTTCTGTCTCATCACACTCGCCTACAAAACAAACAGTGAATTTCCAAACAATGCTCAATCACAATGCCCACCAATGGTTTATATCCTTCCTTTTACCTGCAGTTTGGTATTCTCCACCTTCAGCTTGTCAATGACATCCTCTTTTTCTTTGACGTCACTGGCCATTTGAGTCTGCACACGTGCCAACTGCTGTTCAAGGCTCCGCACATGCCCAGTCTGCTGCTGCACCTCCTCTTGGGATTTTTTCAACTGCAAAAAATAATTAAAAGAATCTATGTAACAATCACTCCCTTCACTGCAGTAGCCATTTATATCTGGCATAGGCCATGACCCAAAGAAATGAATAATTTTTTATTTGGGTCTTGAACATTCCAGCATAGTATTTGCAATCAAAATTAATACATTGTTGCATCAAAATAACCAGAAAATCTATAATTGAGAACATCATAAATACATATTTTGGCCACTCTCTAGGAGGAAAAAAAGTGATGTGTACAGAGGTCGAGGTCATTAAAAAAAAGTTGAGTGGAATTTTAGTATACATTAAAATACTTATGGTATGCTATGATGTGTTGCTATCAAATGATGGAAAATTAAACAAGATTTCAAGCATTTAACACTGCCCAATAGCAAAATTCTACAGCATCTACCACATGTGCTACTAATATGCCACATGTGAGTCCATATAATGTACACTATTGTGAATTTTTTTTTACATTGAAAGGGGTCTTACTGCTTATTGGACTTGCTCACAGCTAAATAACTAGTGGCTTGAGCACAAAGGGTGAGCACAAATGAAACATTTCAAAAGAATCTATCAGTCCATTTCTAAAAGTATAAGTACGTATACAAATACATATACTTTAGCTAACAAATACAGAACTACTTTCTTACCTCTATTCCCTGAGTACTGGTATTTTCTGTAGTCTCTGGCTATCTGAATTACCAGTAGCTTTTTGACAACAAACACTCGTAGCTACTAAAAAAGGCCGAGTTTAAAAAAATTACATCTGGTAAAGGGTTTCAATACCATAATAACCATTCACCATAACATTTTGCGACTTAAAAAACAAACAAACAAGAAGTTCTGATTACTGCATAGTGTTGAGTCTAACAGAAAGTTTTTAAGACCTAAGTGTGTCTTGTGTCATTTAGAAACAACCTAATACGAAGGGGTAAACAATTTCCTTGAATGATACGGATTGCTAAACTGAAAGATTCTGTTTAGTGGAGTTATGGGAAGGGGTAGACCATGAAGCAAACACAAAAACGTGAGGGTTGAAGTACAAAATGGCATATGTACGTCCACATACATATATAAACAAACAAATATCCTTGATTTCAACTGTGTTACCCCTGATAGTGTCTTGCTTGCCAATTAAAAAAACCTTTGACATGAAAACTAACTGCTTCTTTAAGATCCTGTATCTGGGAACTGACATCAGCAGACATATTAGGTGGCTTGTACAGACTGTTCCAGGAAGCTGACTTGTTACTGGAGAGATATACAAACATGAACGCTATTAGAGCATGAAATAACACAAACAGGTGATTTGCAGTATCCCAGCAAAATAGTATTAAAAAAAAAAAAATAATAAAATAAAATTAAAATAAAAAAAAACCTGAGAAAAGGAATATAGCATGCCTTTCTATCATTTACATTTACATATATTGGTACTTCAACTACATATTTTCACTGTTCTTTTTATTCCAGTCATACAATTCTGTTTTCCAAAGGCTTAACAGGAAATTAATCCTTTATAAATTCCAGTAGACTAACTATAAAGCTCACAAAACATCAGGTAAGTACCCCGAAGAGTGTCAATATTAGGATTATCAACTCACCTAGCATTTTGTTGCTGAGCTGCAATTGTGTCCAGTAAGGCTTCACTTGCTTCTTCTGATGATAATGAACGCTGGTGTCTGCGAGAGTTTCCAGTTTCCTTGTCTTCTGATGAGAGATTTTCCAAGTCAGGAGCAGGTAAGTTGTCAATACTTAAATCAGGTAGAGGACTAAAGTTTCAGCAACATGATAAAACAACAACAACAAAATAAAGAACAAAAAACATAAAACAAAAACAATAACACACAAACAAATCAGTGCCAACATACTCAACAAAATCACTCTACATTTTGTGCAGGTGTTCTGGCTTCCTATCCAATAGTGAACTCATGCTGTCTAGTATCTACATACTCTTGCCCCATTAAAAAACAAAACAAAAAAAACAATAACAACAACTCTACACTGTATTTCTCTTTTCTACTCATTGCCAATAAAGAAATACTGGCACAATAGATAAATTTTAAAAAAAATCCCTTATTTGCTGTTTTCATTCAATTTTTTTGCTACAATTGTAATCAGTGGCGGAATCTCAACAAGACTTAAAAATAAATGTGTGTATTAGAAAATTATAGATTACAACTTCTGTTCACATGCGTGCTAAGCTAAGCAGGTTTAAAATTATGTATCCACTGTCACAGTAAAATGAATTGAGTTACACTAGTCCCATTCCCCCAGTACTTAACCATGCTATGATACTAACTGACAACAGTTCACTCACACTAACTCGGCTATTACAACTTTCTCAATCTTCTCAAATACACATTTTGAAATACTAACTCTACCTGGCTGAATCTCCCCGCTCTAGCTTCTGCTGCAGTCTGTATATCTCCTGCTTAAGTTTGTCCTGTGATACTATAAAGTGATCATTTGCTAATTGCCACGTCCTCTTTAATTCATCAACCTTATTCTTTTCTTCTGAGCAGCGGGATTTTGCTGGATGTATAAACATATGCACATACATACACCAATAAAGCACAGACCAGTCCTTAACAAATCCTATGGATTTTCGCACACACACACACACACACATACATACATACACACACACACATAGGAGGCAAATACCAATTATCAATAAATTCATACATTCTGTGAAAATGTATTAAAAAAATCAGTTGATTCTGACAATTGGCAAGTGTAACTTTTACCTTCCCTCAACCACAATACAAACTTAACAGCATTTAGCTTATCTCTAGTAATTAATACTAACCTTGCTTGAGCTGTGCATGAAGTGTTCTTATCTCATCTTGCATAATATGCTTTTGTAGATTCATCTGGGACGTGTGCATTTCCAGATCACTACATGCTGACCGGGCCAGTCTTAACTGGTGTTGCAACTAAAAAATAAAAATAAAATAAAAATCAGCACAAGAATAGAAATACTGGAAACAATAAGAACAACCAAAAACAACAACAACAAAAAAAAAACATTGCTGGGCACATCAGACAGATGAATTATACACATATAATTTCAACTGTTTTGGATTTTATTATTGCTAATTGTGCAATTACAATTTACAGCATGATTATATATGAAAAACTGTTACTATTCTAGTTGACCTAATCATAGTATTTTAATAACTCATCAAATTCTATACATCTTGCTCGTTTACGTGTAGTGTTGGATATAGATTGCATATTTTCTGTTTTGTACTGTTTGTTATTCCCATGTATACAGATACTGACTGAGATTCTACTGGTTGCTTGATGTTCAAATACGAAAGTTGAAGTGGTTGAGTGACAGAATAAGGTTGGATGCATGATACCTTAAGTTCTGGAAGTTTCCTCATGATTCCTTATTAGAACTATTGAATTGAGAAGAGGTCTGGGAAAGCGAAAGAACAGAGCTGATGCATTTCCTGAAGATGAAGAGGAGTCGATGTGGAGTTCTTGGTGATGAAAACCCACCATTCTGAACCATACAATATGGTTTATTTAGAGCCCACAAATTAGCATAAGAGAAATTCAGGAAAACACTCCAATGAATTTGGAGAATTTTACTCAGAATGAAATAAATAAATATATGGAGTGGACAGAAGGACTTACCAGACCTGTCATGGCAGTCTAGGTGAACCAGATTGTAAGGGACTAATTCTACGTTGCTTGAGCCATATTTCTAGCCTGCTCACACATACTTTTAGAGGTATTTTTTTTAATTTATTATCTTTTTTCCCCCCTCTTTCTCTGGAACTTTGTTCTCAAATCTGTTGAACTAATTGTTAGAACTTTCGTGCTAAATAATGACTGAAACTCTATCATAGCATAGTCTCCAACTAGAAACTACTGGAATTATACGTTTCCAAGGGTAGCGCTGCATGCACCCACACTTACCCGAACAATTTTATTTGGCTACCATGCCATTTCACTTCCCCAGTGCTACTTCACTCTTACCATGCTATTATAACTGATCATAAATAAAGGGCTAAATATAGCCCCACCCACAGCACGATCCAGTTGACATGAACTTATTTAATAGCCATCTTCACTCCCTTCACATGCTGAATTACTCGGTAATATAAAAGACAAAGTAATGTCTAAGAATATGTCATAATTAAAGTTGTAAGTACTCACACCACCTTCTCATAATTATTATTTTTTTACACAGTACTTATGGAGTAACTTGTACACAACCTTCAAGATGGAACTACCAGTATGTATTTAGGACTGTATGTGTACATTAAAATAAGTGTGTGAGCTAGTGTATACATCATGTGACATTCTGGATAGTTGGAACATTTGAAATATTTATGCGAGATACATATTTTCATTCAATCCTTGTCCCCAAAAGGAGTTTCTTACAGAATTGAAAATGAAATTAAGATTATAGTTTGTAATAAATAACAGCTAAGAATAAGATGTGAACTAACTTACCTCTTTAGTGTCAGAGGGCATTGGAGAATTAAAGTCTATACTGGGACTAGTCTCTGGCATACTGAGGGAGGAATCCAGGTCGATGAGAGGAACAGCGTGGGAGCTATTAGCTTCCTCAGATTCCTTCACCAAAGCTTCCAATTCTTCTACCTTACTCTCTGATGCTTGCAGCTGGTGTTTAAGAGACTTGATTTCCTGTAGGGATAAGTGCTTATGTGAAGATAAAGTACATGCACTTGTCAAATCACTACAGTAACATGTAAATACCAAAAAGACAGTCGTGAATACAGCAAATCTAGGCACACATGACCACACTTATGTTTCTATCCATCATAGGATCCTTTACTTTGGTCAGACTCCTGGTGAAAAGCCCATAATCTTGGACTCTGAGAAATAGGCTGAACTACACATGCTTAGACTTGGGATGAATACAATACCCTATTGGCTCACTATCCACATCATTATGATAAGCAACAACATTTGCTATCTCCCTGTCCCTTTTATTCTGTTTAGAAGAGCCTACCTCTTCCAAAGGAAGCACAACAGATCGAAGAAGTTTTGCATCTTCTTTTGCCTGAAGATAGATAACCAATAAAGTAAAAGTTCTATCTACACGTGTGTACACTTGCACTAACTCACTCACATGCACTCTTCTCTGGCATGCAATGTATGTACATAGACAATATGATTATCTTCCAATAGCTTACTTTGACCATGCTCAGCTCCAGATTTTCATCCTCACTGACAGGACTGGGAGACTTGTTGATACGATCGGGAGGACTGGAGGCCAGGCCACCACTACTGGACTGCACCACACCCCTCACCGGCACTGCAATGCCTCTGCGCATCTCCTCCAACTCTGCTATTAGTTTACTTCTCTCTGCAAGCCAGTGTGTTCTCTCCTGTTGCACTGCACGGTCAGTATCTTGAGATTGCACTAAAGCAAATACACAACATCTATCAACTCATACCATACCATTGCCACACACCCATGCTCTCAACAACAACAACAACAACAACAACAAACTTATCCCAAATGATTAGTTTATACATCTTACTCAAGAACATTACTTCTAAAAACTTGAAATCCTAATGCTGCACTTACTCCTTACTACACAAAACTACACCTTCTGAAGAACTATATAGTCAACTAGCATTTTAAAGTACACACACATACACACACACACACTATAAGACTTCCTCTAATATATATTTTATTAGTGAAAGGACAAGAATAATCATCCCTTCCTACTGTATCCTAACTTCCAAGATTAAAGAATATACTGGGCTACTTTGAATAGTTTTAAAATATACACATTCTAATTGGATGTAGTGTACCAACTGACTCAATGAAAGTTATTTTTTGTGTAATTCACACCATCACATCTCACCAAATTTGTATAGCTGAAAATTACCACAAGAGCAAGAGCAACAAATCAATTCAGCCTGTGAGATATACTCAGAACTATTGTTCTACAACTATTCATCCTATACTTGCTACAAAGATAACCATTCCATTCAGTCTACTTATTCTTACAATATCCTTTCAGAAATCATCATGACTATCAACATAGCTACTCAAGTTATGTTAAGTATCCTCCCTAGAAGATAGAACGCCACAATGTTGATTTTTCCAGTGAGTCTTCTAATACCTTTCCCTGCCCATTTGGTAACTCACCAGTTACTATTGCCTTAAGTGAAGCAATCTCCTCTTCATACTTGACTCTGTCAGCATCAAAGTTCTCCCTGATATTGGCTGCCCTTATTGCACTCTCAGTGAGCTGCTTCTCCTTCTCCTCTACCTCCACCTTCAGCAGTCGAGATTCCTTTTCATAAGAATCTATCCTGGACTTGCACATAGTTAATTGTTTTTCAGTATGGGACATTTGATTCATAAATGCTTTCCTTTGCCTTCCAAACATTTCCTCCATGTCTGCCCTTTCCTTTGTTAACTTGGCACAGCGGTGTTCCAACTTGTGCATTCGTACAGAAAGATCAGCTCCACCAACATGCCCTGAACTGTCCTTGCTCTCCAATGTACTAAGGGAGGATTTAACTGGCTCTGGTGTTGACAGCGAAGACCCCCATGGTTCTTGTGAGCTGGTGAATGGTCGTACATCGGAAGATAAGGTGCCACCAACATCGAAAGATACATCTGAAATAGAGGTCGGTGCTTTAGCAGTTCCTACGTGCCCTAGTGAAGATGATCCACTAGTAGCAGCTTGATAAGGCATGTTTGAAGGATATGCAGTTCCGTGTGAACATGACAGAGCACCAACAGAAGACAATGGACTGTTGGAAGAAGTATACAAAGCTAAATTTTCATTAGGAGGAGTGGAATACTTTAAATGGTGATCATTGCCTTCTCCACTTCCAGTGACTGGTGTGTTCATCACAGTTCTCATATTATCAGGAGTCAATGAAGCTTGTGAACTGGCCATGTTGCTGCCTGGGGTTGGTATTAGTGGTGGTGGGTGTGGCAAATCATAGTCAGTAGGGAAGGGGGGTTCTTCAGAGGTCAGTGTGGCTGGGAATGTTGGATAGGAAGGTAAACTCAAGTCACTTAAGTCACTCATTCGTTCATAAATAGAACTTCTCGTCGTACAAATTCTTTCCAGAGTACGCAGCAGAAGTAACCAAACTCAAAAGCTGTAGCCAACGTCACACAGCGATTCGGTTACGCGCGACTTTTACGTACACTACCACCCATGGAAGACAATCATGGCCTTACAGTCGTGTACACCACACAGATGCTCTCTACTCTCTTCTTGATTTTTAAGATTACTTCGCACGCCCAGCCCAATTCACGTTTAATTAGAACAACTTCATGCACGAAGTGTTGGACAATAATTGACATTATACACCATTATAACAAATAGTAGAAACTCATGATAGTCAAGAAGAATTAGTGTTATAATTTGAGGGAACATGTTTGCGCTCTCTACAGTACACTTGTTTTTCAGCATCTGATAATAATTCCTTGCGTTCCAAATCCCCAGAACTACCCTCTCCAGAAACAGATCCACTCTTCTCATGTCCAGTATGTTGTATTTGAGAATTCACCTTTTGTGCTGCTAGCTCAACTTTCTACATACAGACAACACACACACACACAATAGTATCTTCATGGACTTTTCAAGATAAGTTATATTATTTGATTTCCACCCACTTGGGATTTCTAATGATAACTATATAAGTTATAAGTTGCTGATGTTCGCAATTATGCTCAAGATATTGCATTTCCTATTTCCAGCAAGATATAGGTGTGTTATGAGTATAATATCAGTGTAACATCTACCTGATTTAACTTGGGGAGACTATAATGTCAGAATGATAAACTATTGATTAGGAACTAAAGGTAAGGTGTCACCAGCTAGTTAAATACTTGGTAAAGGGTCACAATTCACAGTTACCAGCTGGGCTGACAAAAATGGATTGCACAACTTAATTGGTTTATCAGCACTAAAACAACAACGACACTGCATTAACTAACCACATTGCTTCCCGTTTACCACTTGCACGCATGTGCAAGAGGGTGTCCTGTCTGTCTGTCTGTCACACTCTGATTTTGGAGGTTACTGACAAATAGCTGCTGGTTTAGGTATGAACTAACTCAGAACGACAATTTAAGATCTTTTATTGTGCTACTTTTTTAATTTCAGGCTGATTTTTGAGTAAAAGCAAGCTGCCAGCTCATTGTAGGTTCAAGCATTTGTAGGTAACACCCCTTATCGTCACGTCACAATCACGTGAGCAAATAAATTTGTCTTCTTCCTGCAGTAGTTTTTGCTTTATGCTGAAAAGTTAATGAGTGCTGGAATTCAGGGTTTTACATTGAAACTAAATACCAGTGAGAGTCTCCTGCACATTTAGCTACTTCTTTTAGGGAGCAATTAGCTACATCTACTGTATTCTTTTGCTTGAACTGTATTGACACCTGAATAGGAATAGCCAGATTCATTATTTTTTGGTCTGAAAATTGATTTTGTTGGTGAGCGAGCGAAGCGAGATACTATTAGGGATGGACAATTGAAAATCGGGTAAACCTTTTTTCTCCTAAAAACACGGCTTTTTAGGCTTGACCCCACTTTCTTTTGTTACTACAACATTGAGCAAGTCTTACTTGAAACTTGGGCTCCAAATTGTGAGATATTTCCTGCAAAACGCTTGTTTTTCAATTCTCAAAAAGTTACTGCAACTGGTTACTATGACATTGAAACCCTTTACCTGACATAAATTCAAAAACTCTTCGTTTTTTTAATTGGAGCTGCTAAATGCCGCTTGTTGGTTGTCAAGTACCACTGGTAGTCAGAATGGCTATAAACATTAATACTAAGGAAGCCACCATTACTTGGGAGAAGCTATGGTAAGTACGTAGTCCATATTAGATAAAATTACAAAGATAACTCTGGCCATTGTTCTTTTGATAAAGCTACAAGCTTGTTCACCAGTCACTGGTAATTGAGGTAGTCAGAATGGCTTAAACTGGATACTACAGAATTTACCACAATTCAGAAAATTAAGGTAAGAGAGTAATTCTGTATTTATTTGGTAAAATTAATGGTTAACTGCTATAATATACTGTTTTGCATGAACTAAGCTAAAGTATATTATGTAACAATACTGTAGTTTTATGTAACCTAACTAGGCAGGCTCGCTCGATATTTGTGCTCAAGCACATGTGTGTGGACATACGTATGTCATTTTGTACTTTGACCCTTGCATTTTTGTGTTTGCTTCGTCTACCCCTTCCCATACCTACAATAAACAGAATCTTTCGGTTTAGTGATCCCGCATCATACAAGAAATTTAATTGTTTACCCCTTTGTACAGAGTTGTTTTTAAATGCCACAAGACACACTTAGGTCTTAAAAACTTAATGTTATACTCAACACTGTGTGGTAATTCTTTAGAACTTCTTGTTCTTTCACGTCACAAAATGTTACGGCGAAAGGTTACTATGGTATTGATAACCTTTACCAGACGTAATTTCAAAAACTCAATCGTTTATAGTAGCTGTGACTGCTTGTTGTCAGAAGCTACTGGTAACTCAGATAGTCAGAGTGCGATATTAGAGACTACAGACAATACCAGTACTCGGGACATTGAGGTAAGATAGTTCTTTATTATTTTGTTAGTTAAAGTGTGGTCACGGGTACACTTATACTTTTAAAAAAGACTGATAAATTCTTTTGAAGTGCTTCGTTTGTGTACAGGCTCGCTCGCCATTTGTGCTCAAGCACATCGCTAACTAGTGTATAGCAGTGGTGAGGGTTCGCACCTTTGGTGCTTCATTAAATACTGTAATACTCTCAAGATCACTAAAGTGAAGTAAACTACTGATCAGTCATTAGAGGAACGAATTAGGTGAAAAAAGTAAAGACCTCATTCAAATTAAACATTAACGACAAATTGTAAAAATTGTAAAAAGTTCCACTTTATAAAATCACTTAATGACTCCAAATATTTAATGAATGAATGAATTAGGGATAAATGAATTTTCAAATATGGGTCACATAATGCTATCACAAAAATGTTATGAGCAAATTCTATATTTTTTGTTTTGCATACGCCATTCAAGAATTCATCTCTTACTGAGGGTTAAATTTAAAGCATTATATATGATGAAACTAGACTAATCACTAAAGGATGACAAAGGATGAAGTTACATGTATGTACATGGTGATGCTATCAGGGACTCACCCACCATAATTCACAGACCATGCTACCAAGATAACGACTCAAAGCAACAGTCTGGAAGAACTCATTGTATATCCTCCAGTTTCTAACTTGATGAGCCATGTTCATGACCTAATTCAAATGTTGCTAGTTGTCATGCTCAGTTGCACAGATCATATGCTCACACATATACCAACAACACCCACACATCAACGCCTGAGTGCAAATAGTCACAAGTCAAAAGTTCTTGTAACATGTGCCCCCCCCCCCCCCTCTCCCCCACTCTCCACTATGCTCACATTATAAGTCTTGAACAGAAGATGACAAGATCATCACATAGCTACTGTGCTTACATATCACAACAACAATCCATTGCATACCATTTCCAATTGAACATACATTTCAATATTACTCTAGTTATTCAACTTCACAGCTACAATGTGAATATAGAAGAGCATGCCATCTGTAGAGATGAATCTTCAAAGGAGTAACCTCAAGAAAATCTTGCCTTTAACTAATTGATCGGCATTTCCATCATACAGAAAGGAATCTTTGGAATCATTTACCACTGAACTCTAGCACTTTTAAGGAACCTTAGAAGTTTGTGTAGACCAAAACATGCAATCTATGAGGGCTAGTAAAAATAAGTAAGTAAAGGCTGCATAGGTAAAGGAGCAAGCACAGATTGGGTAAGGGAACACAGCTAAACTGACACCTTGAACCTGTGACCTATACTGTACAAACACAGTAAATATAACTTGTAGTACAAATCATTAACACTGAGCTCTGCAAATGAACCATACAAGAACTGTGAATACCACGGGTAAACATTTGGTTTAAAGATGCCTTAAGTAATCACTTAATGACTCCAAAAATTTAATGAATGAATGAATTAGGGATAAATGAATTTTCAAATATGGGTCACTATGCTATCACAAAATGTTATTACCAAATTTTATATTATATTTCAGAAGGCTCAGTCTCACACATATCAACAGTGTTCGGCCAGTTTTCTCCTAGCATTACAAAACCACAAAAAAGACCATCTTGCTTGGCAACTAATTTTCCTTCAATTATTAATTTTTCCTGCTGAACTCACACTTTTAAGTTATATCAAAGGACCAGTGGGTATTCTATAAATAAATTATATAGTTCTTGTTCCCTATTCCATGAGAAACTTTCACTGACACAGTGCCAACAAAGAAGAATATGGGGAAACACAGTGTATATCAAGTTTGAAATATGCAAATTCTAAGAAAAGCCAAAATGTTATAAATAACTGTTGAGTTGGCCAACAATGAAATGAAAACCAAACAGATTACAGACTGGTCTCCACCTAAAGATACAAGGAAAGTATAACGTAAACCAACAAGCTCAGTAAGAGAAGTCCTGGAACTACATGCAGTCTACTGCTACACATGCACTAGGAAGGCTTGCAATGTAGGAAGGATGTTCACAGTGGTGCCAACAACATCTGTTCCATGAGGAAATTAGAAAACACACACCCACACAATATGTGAAAATCTGAAGACCTACTTACCAAAGAAGAAACACACATTCTATTTATACTCATTAAATTGGCTTGGTCATAGCACAAAAATATCCACCTCTGCCATAAAACCTAAAATTTACCTGTGGTATGTGTGTTAAAAAAAAATCCTCACAAGTGTTTGCCTAGCTGCAATAGCAACTTATATCCTCAAATTGAAAATTGAATTATTTATTTGTTGCTATTTTAGTTTGTTTGTTTGTTTTTACAAATTGCTCTGGTAGTCAGATGGGATAGGAAATTTGTCCTTGCTCCTGAGTGTAACACCATTGGGCTTGGCAATGTTCAACTAAAGCAAACAAATGTATACATAAGTAAACCTTACCCGTCTGTCATTTTCAACAAAAAGAGTGCTCATAAGAAAGGCCCCACCCCCTAGCAGCATGACAATGGCAGTAATGAGTAATCCAAACTCCATGCTCACAGCCTTCCCAGTGTCATAGCCCTGGGCTGGACCAACATAGCGATACACTGCATCTGATACCTGCATCAAAACACACAAACAATGGAACCATAAACGACTACCTGACTTTCCTTAGAAACACCCACACAACCTCCACATGTAAACAATACAGGTATATGCCAAAATCATGAAAACATTCCAAGTATTAGACAATATAGAGCTGTGTTCACTCACCGCTCCAACAATGGTAGGGCTCATGGAGTCTCCAAAGAGATGTGACACGAGAATTTGAATAGCAGAAGCAGTTGCTCTTTTTGCAGGAACTACAGAGTACTAAAAATAAATAAATAAATAAATAAAATAATAATAATAAATAATAATTTAACAATATTATGTATACTATTCAAAACTAGAACATGCATTGGGTGTGTCTGTGAAACATTCTAGGACTATGAGCTAAACATGTGTGTGTCTGTGTTATTATGATACATTACTACTGCTACCCATTCAATAATCTAAGGATTTATTAGCCAGCTATAATAATGTATAAATTTAAATTAAACCCAGTGGTGAGAAGTCTGCCCTGGGCTAATGGTAGTCAAGACAAACCCTTTACCAATTATAATGCTGGTAAAGGGTGTGGCTTTTGATGCCAAGTAGGTAGTGTGTAACGTTAATTAACATGTTTTCATATGGGTTGAGGTCAATCCAAGTCTTACCAACTTCAGGTTTTAGCTCTGGCCAACCCATCAGGGGTGTGGTCCAAATAAAGAAGATCAAGTGGTGACTATGCGGAAGGTCATGTATCATGACTGGCGGGTGAGTGGTTAATTATGTGCTAATGTAGTGCAGGAATCCCAGCAGCCTTCCATGGAAAGCCTGGGAAGGTCAGGAGACTGAAGCCTTGCAAGTCCTTATTCACCCTGTCATGGACTCGGCAGAAGCTAACAAACTGAGACTGGCTTCCGGTTACTTCATACAGTACAAGCTAATGCTGGAGCCACCGAAGGAGATTAAGATGGTATTCATAGTTGCATGCCTAAGTTTTACAAACATGTCTAGCGAGGGTATTGGCAATTATCAATTTTCATAAAGTAAAGAATCATGATTAATCGCTGATTATGATATGTAATGGTAATTAAAAATCAAGGTAAGTTTTCAGCTAAAAAACACAGCATGTCAACATTGTCCGGGTCCAAACAAGCTCTTTTATAATTAATTATTTGCCCTGCTGTGGAGAATAGCCTTTCAGACTCAAAGGACAGCTAGAGAGCCTAGCAGTAGCTGGAGGGGTTGGTAGGGCTGGCTAACCAGCTGCCCCCTACCAGCTGCCTACTGCTCTACACCCGAGGGTCAGCTGTTCCCAATTAATCGATTTTGGACAGCATCCCCACCACCCCACTTCAATTTGTCCATTTACGCAGCCCTACCCAGCAGCCCTACCCATTCGCAGCCCTACCCATTCGAACATCAGAGGACTTCTAATTAAAATTTTTTTTAAAGCAGTCGCCCACTCATTTTATATCAAGCATGTTGGAAATGTGCTGGGAGAGACACCACCTGTTGCCCATCATTAAACAGCTACCAGGAAAAAAAAAAGGCTTGAAGTAAACTAATTAGTCTTGAACACACTCAAGTCGGCAAGCTACTCAATAGCCATTTCTCATCTTGAGAACATATGGCACTTGCTCATAATTCCAACCACATACACTGACACACACTCCAGCAACAAACAGCTCCTACAATAAAGAATCATGTCTCAGCAACAAGAAACAACCAGTGTTGAGTGGAACAGATGTACTAATCTAATTACGTACATGACATAATACAATTGCAAATAGTTGAGTTTATGAATCCCTGCACTAATCCATTTTGTACAAATTAAGTAAGCTAGCTCAAAATTCCTAAATTGTCAATAAGTATGCAACTTCTAATAATGCACAGTATGATCATAAATAATGATGAACTACAGAACTAGTGTACAACAGAATTATGGTAAAACAATAATAGATAATACCTGCTACTTAATGAGCCACACGATAAGTTGAAAACCACAACTGTATGCTATTTAAGTCACAGCACATTCCACAATCAAGATTCATTAGATGTATCCATGACATTAGATTATGTGAAGAGAAACAGTATAATTTAACTCAGTGAGCTATGTGTGTATGGAGATGTACACTTTCACTATGAAGTGCGCACCTAGCTGACACTCTCAAAACTGCAAATATTCTCTCCAAAGCTTTGATCTGAACCTCATGCCAAAACTGTTTAGTAAAAGATGCAACTCTTATGATAACAGTGTGAATATTTCACACATGTGTTAATTACAAATATATTTTTCAGGAAATTTTTGTAGGGCTGACACATTAATGTTAAATTTAAAATTCTTATAGCTTAATGTCACTCTTAATGCGGAGGTGGTTGACAGTTTGAAGATGAGACAATGATGAGTGAATGAGACTAATGAATCCTCATGCATGCATGCTGAGGGCAAGGAGTATTACCTTTCCTATTACTTACAACCATGGCAACAGACAGTATCAGGTGTTAGAAACATGACCAGCTGTTAACTTGACTTCCATCCATAAGCTACAATTTCCGGGTCACCAACTACAAAAGGTGCTAATTTCTTCGATCCCTGCACTGAAGCTCAGAAACTGCTGGTAGCATAAACGGGCAGGTTAATTAAAGAAGTTATGGTGCTATTAATTAGTTCTAGCTTAACAAAACAATGTCATTGACAAACCATTGATTAAACTTGACACATTAAAATTTCAAATCAATGGGTTAGCTATCACACATTTAGCATATGGCACTTACCAGCAGCATGGCAGCCACAGGTGTCCACACTAAGCACGTGGAGAGAGTAGCAAAGAACACACATGCCCAAGATATGCCAATGATCTGGTACTGCACAACCACCAGAGACATGAACAAGAAAGGAGTCCCAACTAGCATAGCCATTGAGCACACAAGAGCCTCTGCCTTGCGAGTGTATTGACCTAAGAACTTGGACAGTTCAGAACCCATCACAGTACCCACTATTCCAGCACACACTGCCACTGCTCCAAATCCAATAGCAGCCCTAAAAACATAAGAATAATACACACACAATTTGCTATATAAATGTTCACCCACTAAGTTACTGTTGTCATGCTGTGATTTAAACAGTTATTGTGTTTGTTTATTACAGATGTGACAACAAAAACATAAATGAAACAAATTTATCACAGATTTTTAAATTTGCAGAATTAGCTACTATAGCAGACCAGACATGACTGCCTAATCCTGAATAAGTTAAGTCTAGTCTAAACATTTCAACACAAGCAGAAACTCCCTAAAACATACATTATAATACAGATGTATTACAAGGAAAGAGAGTCCGTTACACAATCACAATATTCCCTCTTCTGCTGTTAATTAAAACTTCCTCCTATTAATTGCATAATAATCAGGTACCACTGTGATCATCACAATCATCATCATCACCATCATCGGGCATCTTCAGGCTGAAAACTGACACATGTGAATCATACTGCTTGGCAACACCATGTCCACTGATTATCGCTATGGATTCACCAAATGTATTGACTATCTTCATTGGGCCAGGTGGACAAAATAGAGATAATGACATGTATGTGCTGACTTATCTATTGACCTGGGATTTTAAGGTCTGGCTATAATAGTAACCACGGCAAAGATAACCAATCTTTAACACCCTATTCCGCCAACTCTTGAAATATCAATCTTCAACACCTTATTTGCAAATGCTTGAAATCATTCATTGAAAAACTAAATCAATAAGGATTTCAAAGCAACCAACTATTATGCAAGTAAGTAACTACAATTTTACATCAATACAAAAATTCAGCTCTTAGCTACATTTCAATTACCCTGTCTGTTTAGGACAATCTGGGTAAGTGCCTGAGCTTAAGACTCAAAGAACAAAAGAACTACTCTCATAGCAGAGCTGTCATAACATACCTCAGCAGAATAATTACATTGAAAAATATAGACTAGGGATTTTCACACTGTTGCCCCAGGAGGATTCCTTAGGACTTTTTTTCTGTTACTAGGGACATAATAAGGACAGTTTAACGAGTACTAAGCCTGATCCTATGTTATGGCAAACTAAATTAATGGTACCCTACTCTCAGGTCATTAACGAATAACTGGCTCATGAAGTTTCTAAAAGTTATTATACAATACACAGACAATATAGTCGTGAAACTTTAGCTTTGGCACAAGGACATGTGACAATTGGCAGTTATGGCAGTCACACATGCGAGACAGCATAACATCTGGTTCATTACGCCTGCAGCAGCAGTGGAAGCTGTCAAAAATTGTGTCTATAGACATCAAACTCACGTGGAATCCCCATAGCCATGACCCGGATAGATCATAGAAGACACTCGCTGGATAAAGGTCGGGGCCCACTGGGCCAGTGCTCCAGTGGTGAATGCGACTGCAGTGAACCCCAGAGTAGAGGTTATAAAGGTGAAGCTAAAAAATAAAAAAATAAAATAAATGCATTATGCCACACATATTACCAACCAATGATAGTCATCTTACTTATTGCAGAGATACCACAGGTCTCCCAGGTAAGCTTTTATACCAGCCTTTCCCTTTACTCCATTAACAAGCCTTTGTTCAGAGGAGCCTCGCACTGGTTCTTTGACAAAGAAGAAGACCAGAAGTGCACACACAACACCTAGCACTGGAGTAACCTACACATCAAAAATGAAACGAAACAAAGTGTGCAAATAAAATACTTCACCAGTTACAAGTGTGTTTCAATTTCAAAGTAAAGTAAATGACTCTACATTATTGAAATCAACTAGCAATACTAATACTATACTGATCCTCAGAGTCTTATCTGACAAGTTATCAATTTACACACACACACACACACATCTTGTCCCTACTATACCTCAACCACCGAAATACTATCTACCAATGACAGCTAAGTGACCCCAGGCTTTTGCCCAGACTGGCAAGGTAATATTGCCAAAAATTTCAAGCTCTCTCCCCCAATCATCGAGTAATATAGTCTACTCACTCAGGTATTTTTGACCACATTCTAATTCAGATTGTGTTACTAAATAAATCCCCACAAGTTCTAGGCCCACCATT